>Ga0209257_1004183_pt1 | contig 11447 bp, 9 predicted proteins | sample AraplaCvi_mCL_r2_FD_184277 | JGI IMG/M metagenome (GOLD analysis project Ga0209257, IMG submission 184277) | Arabidopsis root microbial communities from North Carolina, USA - plate scrape MF_Cvi_mCL_r2 (SPAdes) (version 2) | ecosystem: Host-associated > Plants > Roots > Endosphere | place: USA...
AGATGGCGAGCTGGCTGCTGTCGCTGCTGGACGCAGCTGGCGTGGAAAAGGCCTCCCTGGTGGGGCACAGCATGGGTTCCCTGATCGCCCTGGAGGCAGCCCATCGCGCACCCGATCGCATTACGCGCCTGGCGCTGCTTGGCGCGACCTACCCGATGAAGGTTTCCGATACGCTGCTCGACGCCGCGCGCGAAGCCGAGGGCGACGCAATTGACATGGTCAACATCTGGTCGCACAGCTCTTACGCACAAAAGCCTTCGTGCCCGGGTCCTGGTTTCTATGTGAGCGGGATGTCGAAACGGCTGATGGAGCGCATTTCCGCGCAGGGAGAAGACCTGCTGTTCCATACCGATTTCACAGCCTGCAACAGCTATGCAAATGGCGAAGCGGCGGCGGCAAGCGTACGTTGCCCGGTGCAGTTCATCTTTGGCAGCAAGGATATGATGACGCCACCGCGCAGCACAAAGGCGCTGCTGGCGGCGCTACCGGGTGCAAAGACCGTGACGGTCGATGCCGGCCACCAGATGATGGCCGAGCAGCCGGATGCGGTGCTGGACGCACTGGTAACGTTCCTGCGCTAGGCTGCCGCGCTCAGGCGGCGCCGAAATGCTCCGCCAGCGTGACGCCGAGCCCGGATTCCACCGCGGTTTCGACTTGGCGCGCCAGGCTGGCTGCGTCGCGGCTGGCCTGGCGATCCATTTCATCGTCCGAATCGGCCAGCACACCGGCGTTCAGCGACATGCCGCCAAACACGAACAGGCGGTAGACATCGGCCACAGTAATCTTGTGGACGTTGGCCAGCAGCACCCAATTATCCGCGCCTTCGCTGACCCGCTTGCCGAACTGCACTCGCGGCGGCGGCGCGATCTTCACTTTCGCCACCCAGCCCGGCACCAGCATCCTTTCCAGCAGTGCATCCATTTCATCGAAACCAAGGCGCGTACGTCCGCGCATTTCGGCCGAGCTGACGGCTGCGTTGTCGCCCTGCTCCCGCGCTTCGTGCAGCACTTTCAAAACCGCCATGGCGTCGACGAACTCGCCGCCGGGGACTGCCTCATGCCACCAGCGTTCGTACTTCACCACCGGCAGGGCCGCGGTCAGCAAGGCGCCCAGCAGCGTAATCAGCCAGGAAACGTAGATCCACAGCAGGAACAATGGCAGCGCCGCCAGCGCGCCGTAAATCTTCGAATAGGTCGGCGCCTGGGTAATGAAGATGGCGAACCCGCGCTTGGCCAGTTCGAAGGAAACCGCCGCCAGTGCGCCGCCGCAAATCGCGTCGCGCCAATCCACCATCCGGTTCGGCACCGTTATGTAGAGGAAAGTAAATGCCAGCGTCGTCAACAGGATCGACAGCAAGGTATAGAACAGCGGTCCGGTGATGGAGCCAACCAACCCGCTGGTGGCATCGAACAGATGCGTCGAAAGGCTGATCGACACACCGATCAGCAAGGGGCCCAGCGTGATCAGGGCCCAGTACACCAGCACCCGCCGCACCAGCCGGCGCTCGGTCTTGACGCGCCAGATGCGGTTGAATGCACGCTCGATCATGCTCATCATCGCGACGGACGTCAGCACCAGCGTCACCGCACCCACTGCCGACAAGCGTGTTGCCTTGGAAGCAAAGGTGGTCAGGTAGCCCAGGATGGTGCTGGAAATCGCCTTCGGCATCACGCTCTTGATGAAATACGCTTCCAGCGCCGTGCGGAAGGTATTGAACATCGGGAAAGTAGTAAAGATCGCCAATGCGATCGTCAGGACCGGCACCAGCGCGAAGACGGTCGTAAAAGTCAGGCCGCCGGCGACTTGGGGCAGGCTTTCCTCGCGCAGGCGGCGGCGGCCAAACTGGATGAGGTCGCGCAGCTCGGTCCAGGACAGCGCGCGCAGTTCCGCCACGCCTTTGGTGCAGGCGCGGGCAACGTTGGAATAGAGGGACTTAAAAACCATCAGTGAAGCTTATTAGTCATGCAACTTGTGCAAAGGGCCATATAATAGCAACGATGAACAGAACTGACCTCACAATTCTAATTTTGTATTATTCAAGGCACGGATCCTTACGAAAACTGGCAGAGATGATTGCCCAAGGCGTTGAATCTGTACCGGGCTGCGACGCCCGCCTGCGCACCGTGCCGGCAGTTTCCACCGTGACGGAAGCAACCGAGCCGGAAGTGCCGCTGGATGGCGCGCCCTACGTTGAATTGCAGGACCTGGAGGAATGCGATGGCCTGGCGCTGGGCTCCCCCACCCGCTTCGGCAACATGGCTGCGGCCATGAAGTATTTTTGGGATGGAACGTCGGCGCAATGGCTGTCCGGCACCCTGTCCGGCAAGCCGGCTTGTGTCTTCACATCGACCGGCAGCCAGCACGGCGGCCAGGAGTCGACGCTGCTGACGATGATGGTGCCTTTGCTGCACCATGGGATGATGGTCATGGGCCTGCCCTACACCCATCCCGAACTGATGACGACGACCAGCGGCGGCTCGCCCTACGGCGCCACTCACTGGTCGGGACTGGACGGCAAGAAGCCGTTCACGGATGATGAAAAACGCCTGGCGGTCGCGATGGGTCGCCGGCTGGCCGAAGCGGCCGTCAAGCTGCGGGGATAACATGAATAGCACAAAGCATAAACTTTTCCATTGGGGCGCCATCGCCAGCCTGGCCTTGCTGATTGTCTGGAACGTGGCGTGGGAAATGTGGCTGTCACCGCTGAAACCGGGCGGTTCCTGGCTGGTGCTGAAGGCGGTGCCGCTGCTGTTCCCGCTGCTGGGCGTCATCAAGCGCGATATCTACACGCTGCAATGGACGTCGATGATGATCCTGATTTACTTCATCGAAGGCGTTGTGCGTGCATACGGCGACAAGGTCACGCCATGGCTGGGCTGGGGCGAGGTAGCCATCGTGGTGGTCTACTTCCTGTGCGCCATCCTTTACGTACAGCCGTACAAGAAGGCCGCCAGGCAGGCGGCCCGCGAGTTGCTGGAAAAGGTCAATACCAGCAAGACCAAGTAAATATGGAACATTCCGCTTTCCTCGGCGCTTGCCGCGCCCTGCTCGGCGACGCGCACGTCATTTCGGACGAGGCGGAGATGGCCCCTTACCTGCGCGATTGGCGCGGCCGATTTACCGGTCGCGCGCTTGGCGTGCTGCGGCCTGCCGATACGGAGCAGGTTGCCGCCACCGTCAAGCTGTGCCTCGAGGCGCGCATTCCGATGGTCCCGCAAGGCGGCAATACGGGCCTGGTGCTGGGCAGCGTGCCCGACGCCAGCGGCACTGCGGTCGTGCTGTCGCTTGCCCGCATGCAGAAGGTGCGCAAGGTGGATGCCGTCAACCGCACCATGACAGTCGATGCAGGCGTGATTCTTCAGAACGCGCAGGACGCGGCGGCCGAGCAAGGCTGCCTGTTCCCTCTTTCCCTCGCGGCCGAAGGCAGTTGCACCATCGGCGGCAACCTGTCCACCAATGCGGGCGGCACCGGTGTGCTCCGCTACGGCAATACGCGTGAGCTGTGCCTGGGGCTGGAAGTCGTCACACCCCAGGGCGACATCTGGTCCGGCCTGCGCGGCCTGCGCAAGGACAATACCGGCTACGACTTGCGCGACCTGTTCATCGGCGCGGAAGGCACGCTTGGCATCATCACCGGCGCGGTGCTCAAGCTTTATCCGCAGCCTAAGGCTTCCGTCACGGCGCTGGCCGCGATGGAATCGCCGGCGGCTGCATTGCGGCTGCTGTCCATCATGCAGGACCATTGCGGCGCCAGCCTGACCGGCTTTGAGCTGATGTCGGCCTATTGCATGCGCCTGGTGGCTAAACATTTCCCTGCCCTGCCGCAACCCCTGTCAGGAGAGCATGCGCAGTATGCCTTGCTGGAGCTGTCCAGCAGCGAATCGGAACAGCATGCGGCGGCTTTGCTTGAACGCGCGCTTGGCGCCGCACTCGACGAGGGCGTGGCGCAGGATGCGGTCGTTGCCAGCTCCGCTACCCAATCGCGCGGCCTGTGGGACCTGCGCGAGCATATTCCATTGGCACAGGCGGCAGATGGCAAGAACATCAAGCACGATATTTCGCTTCCGGTGTCCTCGATTGCCGATTTCATCGCCGGCACCGAGCCGCGGTTGCAGGCGGCATTCCCCGGCTGCCAACTGGTGTGCTTCGGCCACCTGGGCGATGGCAACCTGCATTTCAATGTTGCGCCGCCAGCCGGCGTGGCGAACGAAGACTTCCTGCGTAGCCAGGAGGCGGTCAACCGTGTGGTGCACGATGCCGTCGCCGCATTTGGCGGCTCGATTTCGGCCGAGCATGGGATTGGCGCGTTGAAGCGCGATGAACTGGCGCGCTACAAGTCGCCGGTGGAGTTGAACCTGATGCGGGCGATCAAGGCCGCATTGGATCCTTTGGGCCTGATGAATCCGGGGAAGATATTATGAAACTCCTGCCCTTGCTGCTGTTGGCCATGGCGCTTCCTGCAGAGGCACAAGCCCTGCATAAGTGCACCATCGATGGAAAAGTCAGCTATTCGCAGCAGCCATGCTTGAAAGGCGTTGCCAGTGTCATCGACGTACCTGTGGCGCCGGCGCCAGACCCCGCTGCTGCTGCGGACCTCAAGCGCCAGGAACGCGAGGCCGAGAAACTTGCGAACCAGCGCCGCAAGCGCGAAGCGCGCGAGGAGCGGGAGAGCCTGGCAGAAGCGCGGGCCGTCGCCAGCCACAACAGGAAATGCAAAAAGCTCCAGATGCAGCAGAAATGGGCGGACGAGGATGCGCGCGGCGCCACGCTCCAGAACACCGAGCGCGCAAAGGTGAAAGCGAAGCGCGCCGCCGACATGTACCAGCTGGAATGCGGCGGCTGACGCGCTGGCTGGCCATTGGCGAATGGCGTGCACACCCGGTGCGCGCGCTGACCGCCATCGCGGCCATCGCCATCGGGGTGGCGCTGGGTTTTGCCATCCATCTCGTCAACGCGGCGGCATTGAACGAATTTACTACCGCCGTCCATAGCCTCTCGGGCCAGGCCGATATCCAGGTCAGCGGAACCGAGGCGACATTCGACGAGGCGATCTATCCGGTGCTTGCACGATTGCCGGATGTGGCCGTGGCATCCCCGGTGCTTGAATTCGACGCGTCGATGCCGGGTGCGCGGCAAGCCCTGAAAATCATAGGCCTCGACGTGTTCCGTGCCGGCTTTATCACGCCGGACCTGATCGGCGCGCCGGAAGAGGATCTTCCCTACGATACGCTGGCCGACGACGCCATTTTCCTGTCGCCGGCCGCCATGAACTGGCTGCAATCGCGCCCTGGCGGCGAGCTTCGGCTGCAGGCTGGCAGCAAGGTGGCTGCGCTCCGGGTAGCCGGCTCGCTGCAACGTGCCCGCGTCGGGCAGCGTTTCGCGGTCATGGACATCGCTGCGGCGCAATGGCAGTTTCAGCGGCTGGGCAAGCTCTCCCGCGTTGACCTGAAGCTGCGCGACGGCGTGGACCGCGGCGCCTTTGAGCAGGCCTTGGCGGCGCGGCTGGAACGCGAGTTTCCCGGCCGGTTCCGGGTCGGCCAGCCGAACGACGCCGAGCAGGAAAGCCGCAACGCGAACCTCAGCCGGGCCTATCGTGTCAACCTGAGCGTGCTCGCGCTGGTTGCATTGTTCACGGGGGCATTCCTGGTGTTTTCTTCGCAGGCCCTGTCCGTGCTGCGGCGGCGCGGAGAATTTGCCTTATTGCGCGTGCTGGGCCTGGAACGCCGCCAGTTGGTCCGCCAGGTGCTGCTGGAGGGCGCCTTGTTGGGCAGCATCGGTTCGGCACTCGGCGTGGCTGGCGGCTACGCGCTGGCAGCCGCCGTCTTGCGGCTGTTCGGTGGCGATCTTGGGGCCGGCTATTTCGCGGGCGTCCAGCCGAGCGTGCAATGGGCGCCGCTCGCTGCGCTGGCCTATTTTGCGCTCGGGCTGGGCGTTGCCCTGCTTGGCGGGTTGGCGCCGGCCGTCGACGCAGCCCGCGCCCGGCCTGCCGTCGCGCTCAAGGCGGGTACCGACGAAACCGCGCTGCGGCCCTTGTCTCGCCCCTGGCCGGGCCTTGCCTGCCTCGGCCTGGCAGGCGCCATGGCGTTCGCACCGCCGGTGCTGGAATTGCCAGTCTTCGGCTATCTCTCCATCGCCCTGCTCCTGGTTGGCGCGATCGCCTTGATGCCGCGGCTCTCCAGCATGGCGTTCACCGCGCTCGCACGCCGCAAGGCAGTGGAGCCAGTGCGCGCGCTGGCATTCGCGCGCCTCTCCAATGCATCGGGCCAGGCGGGCATCGCACTGGGCGGGGTACTGGCAAGCTTCAGCCTGATGGTGGCGATGGCGATCATGGTTGCCAGCTTCCGTACCTCGGTCGACGAGTGGGTGCTGCGCATCCTGCCGGCCGACGTGTACGCACGCAGCGCGTCGGCCGGCGCTACGGGCGGTCTCTCGCCTGTCGAACAGGATGCCCTGCGGGCCGTCCCCGGCATTGCGCGTATCGAGTTCCTGCGCGTGCGTTCGGTATCGCTGGCGGCCGACCGGGCCAACGTGGCCGTGCTGGCCCGGGACGTTGATCCGACCGATCCAGGGTTGTCGATGGTCCTGGTCGGCGAATCCACGCCGGTGCCGTCCGTTCCGGCCGCCGCGCCCGGGGCGGACCTGCCCCCGGCCTGGATATCGGAAGCCATGTCCGATCTGTACGGACTGCACGTCGGCGCCACGCTCCAGCTGCCGCTGCAGGGCCGGCAACGCGAATTCCGTGTCGCAGGCGTCTGGCGCGACTACGCACGCTCCGGCGGCGCCGTCATCGTGCGCCGGTCAGACTACATCGCCTTGACCGGCGACCGCGACGCCGGCGATGCCGCCATCTGGCTGGCCAAGGACGCCAACGCGGCACAGGTGCAGGAAAACATCCGCAAGCTGACCTTCGGCGACCTGCTGGAAACCAGCGTGCCATCCGAGATCCGTAACCTGACGCTGAAGATTTTCGACCGCAGCTTTGCCGTCACCTACCTGCTGGAAGCGATTGCCATCGTCATCGGCCTGTTCGGCGTTGCGGCCACCTTCTCCGCCCAGACACTGGCGAGGGCGCGCGAATTCGGCATGCTGCGCCACGTCGGCGTCACGCGCCGCCAGGTACTCGGCATCCTGGCGCTGGAAGGCGCCGCCCTGACCACGCTCGGCATCCTGGCCGGCTTTGGCCTCGGCTGGGTCATCAGCCTGGTACTGGTCCACGTCATCAACCCCCAATCCTTCCACTGGACGATGCAAATGCACTATCCCTGGCCGCTGCTTGGCACCGTCGCCCTGGCGCTGCTGCTGTCGTCCGCGGCAACCGCGCTGGTCGCCGGCCGGCAGGCACTTTCCGGTGGTCCGATACGCGCCGTAAGGGAGGACTGGTAATGCGCGCCCTGCTTTGCCTTCTGCTCGCATTGGCAGTCACCTTGCCGCTGCGTGCGGCCGATTTCACGCCGGTAACGCCAGGCGTCCAGCTCCAGTTCCCGCGCGATTTCGGGGCCCATCCCGGCTTCAAGACGGAATGGTGGTACGCCACCGGCTGGCTGGATAGCGGCGACGGCCGCCACTTCGGCTACCAGGTCACCTTCTTCCGCAGCAGTACCGGCCATGGCCGCGACAATCCAAGCCAGTTTGCGCCGAAGGACATCATCGTGGCCCACGTCGCACTATCCGACCCTGCGCAGGGCAAGCTGCTGCACGACCAGCGCACTGCCCGCGCCGGCTTCGGCCTCGCCAGCGCCGCCACGCACGACACAGACGTGCAACTGGATGGCTGGCGCATGCAGCGCGGCAGCGACGGCGCTTATCAGATCGACATCGACGCGGCCGGGTTCACGCTCGCCTTGAAGCTGCAGCCCACCCAGCCCGTGCTGCTGCAGGGCGATGCCGGCTTTTCGCGCAAAGGTCCGAAACCTGAGCAGGCAAGTTATTACTATAGCAAGCCCCAGCTGCGCACCAGCGGCACACTGGCGCGCGGCAACGCCAGGCCCCAGGCTGTGCAGGGCGTGACCTGGCTCGATCACGAATGGTCAAGCCAGGTGCTCGATCCGGCCGCCTCGGGCTGGGACTGGGCCGGCATCAACCTGCAGGATGGTGGCGCGCTGATGGCATTCCAGATAAGGGACCGCCAAGGTGGTAAACTATGGGCCCACGCGACATGGCGCGATGCATCCGGTAAGATCACGCACTATTCGCAGGACCAGGTCAGTTTTACCCCGCAGGTGCGATGGAAGTCGCCGCGCACCCAAGCCGAGTATCCCGTCGCCACCCTGATATCAACCGGCCCCGAACAGTGGCAGGTCAGTCCTTTGCAGCAGGACCAGGAGCTGGATTCGCGCCGCTCGACCGGTGCGGTGTATTGGGAAGGCGCAGTGACTGTCGCGCGAAACGGCAAGCCGGCAGGCCGCGGCTACCTGGAGTTGACGGGCTATGTCCGTCCGATAAAACTTTGAACAAGAACGTAGAATACGCAATGAGCACCACCAACAACGGCCAGCCTGAAGCCCGGGAACTCAAGAAGGGCAGCCTGGCTGCCTTCAAGGGCCTGCTGCCCTTCCTCACACCTTACCGCAACCGCTTTATCATTGCCGGCATTGCGCTGGTGGTCGCTGCCGGCTCGACGCTGGCAATCCCCTACGCCTTCAAGCAGATGATCGACCTGGGCTTCGGCGCCAATGCAGGTGTGCGCAGCGCGGCCCACGTGAACGAGGTGTTCCTGGCCCTGTTCGCGGTTGCAACCGTCCTTGCCCTGGCCACGGCAGCGCGCTTTTATAGCGTGTCATGGCTGGGCGAGCGCGTGACCGCCGATATCCGCAATGCCGTGTACTCGCACGTGGTGCAGCAAAGTCCGGAATTCTTCGAAACCACCAAGACCGGCGAAGTCCTGTCGCGCCTGACCACCGACACCACCCTGATCCAGAGCGTGGTCGGCACCAGTATTTCGATGGCCTTGCGCAATGTGCTGCTGTTCCTCGGCGGCCTGGTGATGCTGTTCGTGACCAGCCCCAAGCTGTCTTCCATCATCATCGGGCTGCTGGTGCTGACGGTGCTGCCGATCGTGATCTTCGGCCGTCGCGTGCGCAAGCTGTCGCGCGACTCCCAGGACCGCGTGGCCGATGCTTCGGCCATGGCCGGCGAGATCCTGAACGCCATGCCGACGGTGCAAGCCTTCACCCACGAAAACCTGGAGGCGAAACGCTTCGGCGGCTCGGTTGAAGGCGCGTTCAGCACCGCCATGCGCCGCATCCAGGCGCGCGCTTTCCTGACCATGCTGGCCATCGTGCTGGTGTTCGGCACCATCGTGTTCGTGCTGTGGCTGGGTGCGCACGCCGTGCTTGAAGGTACCATGACCGGCGGCGACCTGGGCCAGTTCATCCTGTACGCATCCATCGTTGCAGGCGCGATCGGCGCCCTGTCCGAAGTAATGGGCGAAGCCCAGCGCGCCGCCGGCGCCACTGAACGCCTGCTGGAATTGCTGGCGGTGCGCTCCGACATCCAGAACCCTGCGCAGCCCCAGCTCCTGCCGCCGCGCGCCGCCAATGGCGCGGCCCTGAGCCTGGCCGACGTGTCGTTCTGCTACCCATCGCGTCCCGACACGCTGGCCCTGGACCACGTAACGCTCGACATCAAGCCGGGTGAAACGATCGCCGTGGTTGGCCCTTCCGGCGCCGGCAAAACCACCCTGTTCCAGATGCTGCTGCGTTTCTACGATCCGCAATCGGGCGCGATCCGCCTGGACGGCACCGACATCCGCCTGCTCGACCTGCACACCTTGCGCGGCGCCATCGGCATCGTGCCGCAGGATACGGTGATCTTCTCCGCCGACGCGATGGAGAACATCCGCTACGGCCGCGCCGACGCCACCGACCAGGAAGTGATCCAGGCCGCGCGCCTGGCAGCCGCCCACGAATTCATCGAACGCCTGCCGCACGGCTACAAGTCCTTCCTCGGCGAGCGCGGCGTGCGCCTGTCCGGCGGCCAACGCCAGCGCATCGCGATTGCCCGCGCATTGCTGAAAAATCCGCCGCTGCTGCTGCTCGATGAGGCAACCAGCGCACTGGATGCCGAGTCCGAACGCCTGGTGCAGGGTGCACTGGAGGCAGCCATGGTTGGCCGCACCACCATCATCATCGCGCACCGCCTGGCCACGGTGCAGCGCGCCGACCGCATCATCGTCATGGAAGACGGCAAGATCGTCGAAACCGGCACCCACCAGTCGCTGGTGGCGCTGGGCGGCATCTATGCGAACCTGGCGGCGCTGCAATTCCACAATGTCCACGTGACCCATTGAGGCGAACCGTGACCGACGCCGAGCTGCGCCAGAATTGCACCGTTGTCCTGCCGGGCCACCGCCAGCCTTCGCCGGCGCAAACCTTTACCGCCATGGCCCAATGGTGCGAGGCCAACGGCATCGCCCATGACGTGTATGGCGAAGGTGAGCTGATCCAGGCCTTCGAGCACAAGGTCGCCGACCTGCTCGGTTTCGAAGCCGCGGCCTTCTGCATCACCGGCACCATGACCCAGGTCACGGCACTGCGCCTGGCCTGCATGGAACGCGGCAGCCGCCTTGTAGCACTGCATCCGACGGCACACATCTTCAAGCATGAACGCAGCAACCACCAGTTGCTGGACCATTTCCAGGCCATCCAGCTGGGCGACTTGCATCGCCCGTTCACGCTGGCCGAACTGCAGGCCGTGCCGGACCATCTCGCAGCGGTCTCGCTGGAGCTCCCGGCCCGCGAGCTGGGCGGCCAGTCGCCGCGCTGGGACGAGCTGGATGCCATCAAGGCCCACTGCCGCCAGCAAGGCATTCACCTACACATGGACGGTGCGCGCCTGTGGGAAGCTGCTGCCGGCTACGGCCGTTCGCCGGCCGAGGTGGCGGCGGGCTTCGACAGTGTCTACGTTTCGCTGTACAAAGGCATCGGCGGCCTGGGTGGCGCCATGCTGCTGGGCAGCCGAACCTTTGTCGCGCGAGCCCAGGAATGGTTCCGCCGCCAGGGGGGCAACGTGATCCATCGCACGCCCTACGTGGTCGCCGCCGCAATGCAGTTCGATGCACGCCTGGCGGCCATGCCCGGATACTTCCGCCGCACGCAATGGCTGTACGACACCCTGCGCGACTTCCCGCGACTGCGCGCCAATCCTTCGCAGCCGCATGCGAATATGCTCCATATCCATGTACCGGTCGAGCGCGACCGCCTGCTGCAGATCCGTAACGAAGTAGCGGCGCGTCACGGCGTCTGGCTGCTGAACCGCGCCGCGCACGCACAACTGCCAGGCACCAGCTATACCGAATGGTATGTCGGCGACAACCTGCTTTCACTATCGGACGAACAAGTCCGCCAAGCCCTCACTTTATGGAGCGACGCGCTATGAGTTTTGCCTCGCTGGACCTGATTGACGGGCTCCTTCGCACTCTCGAATCGATTGGCTACAACACGCCGACG
>Ga0209257_1004186_pt1 | contig 11438 bp, 10 predicted proteins | sample AraplaCvi_mCL_r2_FD_184277 | JGI IMG/M metagenome (GOLD analysis project Ga0209257, IMG submission 184277) | Arabidopsis root microbial communities from North Carolina, USA - plate scrape MF_Cvi_mCL_r2 (SPAdes) (version 2) | ecosystem: Host-associated > Plants > Roots > Endosphere | place: USA...
TCAACAAGCTCGCCGAAGTGCTGCCCGAACAGCTGCGCCACCGCTTCTGCGGCGTGCACTTCTTCAACCCGCCGCGCTACATGCACCTGGCCGAGCTGATCCCGGCCAAGACCACCGACGCCGACGTGCTGACGGCGCTGGAAACCTTCCTGACCACCGCGCTCGGCAAGGGCGTGGTCATCGCCAAGGACACCCCGAACTTCATCGGCAACCGCATCGGCGTGTTCTCGATGCTGGCCGCGATGCACCACACCGAGCAGTTCGGCCTGGGCTTCGACACCGTCGATGCGCTGACCGGTCCGGCGATCGGCCGTCCGAAGTCGGCGACCTACCGCACCGCGGACGTGGTCGGGCTGGACACGATGGCGCACGTCATCAAGACGATGGCCGACACGCTGCCGGACGACCCGTGGCACGCGTACTTCAAGGCACCCAAGTGGTTGAGCGCGCTGATCGAAAAGGGCGCGCTGGGCCAGAAGACCGGCGCCGGCGTCTACACCAAGCGCGGCAAGGACATCCTGGTGCTGGACCTGAAGGCGCAGGATTACCGCGTCTCCGCCGGCGAACTGGAACCCGAAGTCGCCGCACTGCTCAAGGAAAGGGATCCGGCGAAGAAGTTCGCCGCCCTGCGCGCCAGCACGCACCCGCAGGCGCAGTTCCTGTGGGCGATCTTCCGCGACTCGTTCCACTACAGCGCGTTCCACCTGGAATCGATCGCCGAGACCGCACGCGACATCGACTTCGCCATGCGCTGGGGCTACGGCTGGTCGCTGGGTCCGTTCGAGACCTGGCAGTCGGCCGGCTGGAAGCAGGTCGCCGACTGGATCGCCGAGGACATCGTCGGCGGCAAGGCCATGAGCAGCGCACCGCTGCCGGACTGGGTGTTCGACGGCCGCGACGGCGTGCACGACAAGGACGGCAGCTACAGCCCGGCCCGCAAGGCGCAGGTGCCGCGTTCGTCCAATCCGGTCTATGCGCGCCAGCGTTTCCCGGATCCGCTGCTGGGTGAGAAGTTCTCGCAGGGCCGCACGGTGTTCGAGAACGACGGCATCCGCATGTGGGCCGACGAAGGCGACGACATCGCAGTGGTCTCGTTCAAGACCAAGATGCACACGGTCAACGACCACGTGCTCAACGGCCTGCAGGAAGCCATCGGCATCGCCGAGCGCGACTTCGCCGGCCTGGTGATCTGGCAGCCGAAGGAGCCCTTCTCCGCCGGTGCCGATCTGGCCGGTGCGCTGGGCCTGCTGCAGGCCGGCGACGTGAAGGGTTTCGAGGCGATGGTCGCCAACTTCCAGGCCACCAGCCAGCGCATCAAGTATTCGCTGGTGCCGGTCGTCGCGGCCGTGCGCGGCCTGGCGCTGGGCGGCGGCTGCGAGTTCCAGATGCACTCGGCTAAGGCCGTGTTCGCGCTGGAGAGCTACATCGGCCTGGTCGAAGCGGGCGTCGGCCTGCTGCCGGCCGGCGGCGGCCTGAAGGAATTCGCGGTGCGCGCCTCCGAAGCGGCCGGCCCGGGCGGCGACGTGTTCGCGCAGCTGAAGACGGCGTTCGAAAGCGTCGCGATGGGCAAGGTGTCGGCGTCGGCGTTCGAGGCGAAGGAGCTCAAGCTCGCGCGCGAGAACGATGCCGTCGTCTTCAACGCCTTCGAACTGCTGCATGTCGCCAAGGCGCAGGCACGCGCGCTGGCCGAGTCCGGCTATCGCCCACCCCTGCCCGCGCGCCGCATCCAGGTCGCCGGCGACGTCGGCATCGCGACGTTCAAGATGATGCTGGTGAACATGCTCGAAGGCCGCTTCATCTCGCCGCACGACTACGAGATCGCCGCGCGCATCGCCACCGTTCTGTGCGGCGGCGAAGTCGATCGCGGCGCGATCGTCGACGAGGAATGGCTGCTCAAGCTCGAACGCGAACACTTCGTCGCACTGGCGCAGATGCCCAAGACGCAGGAACGCATCGCGCACATGCTCAAGACCGGCAAGCCGCTGCGTAACTGAGCGACGACGACACAGGACCCAAGAAAATGACCAAGCAGATCCAGGACGCCTACATCGTCGCCGCCACCCGCACTCCGGTCGGCAAGGCGCCGCGCGGCGTGTTCCGCAATACCCGTCCCGACGAAATGCTCGCCCACGTGCTCAAGGCCGTGGTCGCGCAGGCACCGGGCATCGACGCGAGTCGCATCGACGACGCGATCATCGGTTGCGCCATGCCCGAAGGCGAGCAAGGCATGAACGTGGCGCGCATCGGCGCGCTGCTGGCCGGCCTGCCCAACACCATCGCCGCGCAGACCATCAACCGCTTCTGCTCGTCGGGCCTGCAGGCCGTGGCGATGGCCGCCGACCAGATCCGTCTGGGCCACGCGGACCTGATGCTCGCCGGCGGCACCGAGTCGATGTCGATGGTGCCGATGATGGGCAACAAGGTCGCGCTCAGCCCGCAGGTGTTCGCCAAGGAAGAGAACGTCGCCATCGCCTACGGCATGGGCATCACCGCCGAGAAGGTCGCCGAGGAGTGGAAGGTCTCGCGCGAGGAGCAGGACGCCTTCGCGCTGGCTTCGCACCAGAAGGCGATCGCCGCCATCCAGGCCGGCGAGTTCAAGGGCGAAATCACGCCGTACGAAGTGATCTCGCGCATCCCCGACCTGGCCGGCAATGCGGTGCGGGTGAAGAAGTCGATGATCGAGATCGACGAAGGCCCGCGTCCGGATTCGTCCATCGAAGGCCTCGCCAAGCTCAAGCCGGTGTTCCGCAACGGCCAGTTCGGCGGCTCGGTCACGGCCGGCAACAGCTCGCAGATGAGCGACGGTGCGGCCGGTGTGCTGCTCGCGTCCGAGCAGGCGATCAAGGACTACGGCCTGACCCCGCTGGCGCGTTTCGTGAGCTTCTCGGTCGCCGGCGTGCGTCCGGAAGTGATGGGCATCGGCCCGATCGCGGCGATTCCGAAGGCGCTCAAGCAGGCGGGCCTCACCAAGGACCAACTGGACTGGATCGAGCTCAACGAAGCCTTCGCCGCGCAGGCGCTGGCGGTGATCCGCGACAGCGGCCTGGACCCGTCGAAGGTCAACCCGCTCGGCGGCGCGATCGCGCTGGGCCATCCGCTCGGTGCCACCGGTGCGATCCGCACCGCGACCATCGTGCACGGCATGCGTCGTCGCCAGCAGAAGTACGGCATGGTGACGATGTGCATCGGCACCGGCATGGGCGCGGCGGGTATTTTCGAGTCGCTGTAAGCGTCCGGGCACCGGACAGGAAAAAGGCGGCCTCCAGGCCGCCTTTTTCGTCATGTCGAGCAGTGCGTCGCGCTACTTCGGACAGGCAACGAACTTGCCCTTCGCGTCGTGGCACTGCTTCGCCCTCTGCGGATGCTCGCATGCGACGAACTTGCCGCTCTTGTCGCGGCAATGCGTCGCGGCGGGTTTCGACGACGTGGCGGCCGGGGGCTGCGCGGCAACCGCACCGAAGGCGAGCGACAACAACGCCATGGCCAACGGGATTCGGGTAGACGTTCGCATGGCCCGTTCTCCTTGAATGTCCCTGGGGACGGAGAAGCCAGCTTGCGCGGCTGCACCTCTCCCGCACCTTTCGGCTGCATTACGGGTGGGTAATGCCGGCCGTGCGCGTGCGCCGGGAGTGGACGCCCCTCGGTCAGGGTTGGACCTTCTCGCCGTTTTCACATCCCTGTCGCGCAACTGAGCCCAGCATCGCCTCGCGTCGCCGTGATCGGTCGGCCGGCGCGGGCGTCGTCACGTCCCGCAACGCGATGCCCTTGTTCGTCCCCCGGTTCGTCTGCGATACCTCGACAAGGAGAACGCTTATGTCCCTGCGCAATCTCGCCGGCGCGACGCTGGCTCTGCTGCTCACGCTGTTGGTGGCTGCCTGTCAGACCACGACACCCGGCTCGATGCAAGGCGCCGTGGAAGTGCGATCGGGCGTGATCGAACAGATCACGGACGTACAGATTTCCAACACCCATACACGCGGCGTCGGTGCGGTCATCGGCGGCGCGCTGGGCCTGGGCGTGGGCAGCCTGATCGGCGGCGGCACCGGGCGCGACGTCGCCATGGTGCTGGGCACGATCGGCGGCGCGGTCACCGGCAACGCCGTGCAGCGCCGCAACCAGCAGCCGGTTCCGGGCCACGACATCATCGTCCGCCTGACCAACGGCGTGCTGGTGTCCGTCACGCAGGAGCCGACCAACCTTCGCGTCGGCCAGAAGGTCTTCATCCAGGGCAAGGGTGAGGATGCTCGCGTGACGCCGGCGAACTAGACGCCCGACGCCCGCGTCGGAACGAAAAAGGCGGCTTCACGGCCGCCTTTTTTGTTTCGTGCGCCGGAGCGCTCAGGCCATGCGCGTTCCGTTCGGCACGGGTCGCTCGATCGTGGTGATGACCACGCCCTCCTCCGTCGGGAATCCCGTCAACAGGAATTCCGAGATGAAGGGCCCCACCTGCTTGGGCGGGAAATTGATCACGCCGACGATCTGCCGCCCGACCAGCGCATCGGCCGGATACAGATGTTTCACCTGCGCGCTGGTCTTGCGCACGCCATGCGGGCCGAAATCGACCCATAGTTTCCACGCCGGCTTGCGCGCTTCCGGGAATTCCTCGACGCGCTGCACCGTGCCGGCACAGAGCACCACCTTTTCGAAATCCGCCCAGCTGATCGTCTCGCTCATCCTGCCCTCGCCTGTCCCCGACTGCGCTCCACCCTGTCCTTCCATTCGTCCTTGAACCCGGCCCACCAGTAACTCAGCTGCGCTCCGACGAAACCCACCGGCTTCATCGCCGACACCAGGCCATAGCCGCTCAGTTCGCGCCAGCGGGGATCACCGTGCGCGATCGCGTTCGCCAGTAGTTCCCCGGCAAATGTAGTCGGCGCGACGCCGTGCCCGCCGAACGCCTGCGCCAGCCAGAGTCCGTCGTCGATCTGGCCGATCTGCGGCATCTGGTGCCGCGCGTAACTCATCAACCCGGACCACGCATGGTCGATGCGGACGCCGTCCAGCTGCGGGAACACTTTCAGCATGTCGCGGTACAGGAGCGTTTCCACTTCCGCCGGGGAGCGATCCAGCACCGAAATTCGACCACCCCACAGCAGGCGCGTATCGGGCAACGGACGGTAGTAATCGAAGGCGAAGCGCGTGTCGTAGACGGCCGATCGCGTGGTCATGACTTCGTTCAGTCGCGCGCCCAGCGGTTGCGTCACCATCACGTAGGTCGCGATCGGCAATACCCCCGCATCGACTTCGGCTCGCAGCCCGGCGAGATAGCCGCCGCACGCAAGCACGACCTGCGCGGCTTCTACCACGCCGTCCGGCGTTCGCACGCGCCAGCCGCGGCCGGTGCGTTCCAGCGCGATGGCCGGTGTTCGCTCATGGATCGACACGCCCTGCGCCATTGCCGCCCGCGCGATGCCGCGCGCGTACTTCAGCGGGTGGAAATGAAACGCCTGCGGCTCGAACAGACCGTCGTGGTAACGCTGCGTATGGACGAGCGAACGCAGGCGTTCGCGTGGCGTCCATTCCCAGTGCACGCCGAAACGCTGCTCCAGCAGTTGCTGGCGTTCGCGCAGCACCTGCGGATCGCGGAACCAGTTCGCCCAAAGCACGCCGGCGTCGACGCGGTCGCAGTCGATGGAATAGCGGTCGGTGCGGGCGCGGATGAGTTCGACCGCGTCCGTCGTGCCCGAGTAGAGCTCGCGCGCGCGCTCAGGACCGAGGTCCTGCAACAGGCTTTCCTCGCCACGCGAGAAACCGCCGAAGACGAAACCGCCATTGCGTCCGGACGCGCCGAACCCGACGCGTTCGGAATCGAGCAGCACGACGTCGCGGACGCCGCGCTCGACCAGTCCCAGCGCGGTATTCAGGCCGGCGAAACCTCCGCCGATGACGCAGACGCTGGCATCGACCGGCCCACGCAGCGGCCCGAACCCGAGCTCGCGCTCGGGAACGGTCGCCAGGTAATAGTTGGAATCCGGACCGCTCATTCCGCGAACATCCCGGCGGCGGACAGGACGCCACCGCGTGGGTCAGAGTCTAGCGGCGCAGGCGCCGCGTGGCGGCGCCTGTTCGTGCAACGACGTCCGAACCGGGCGTCAGTTGAGTTCTTCCACGCCCAGTTCGGCCAGCGCGTTCTGCATCAGCTGGCGTGCGGAGTCGCTGAGCTTCTCGTGGTCGAGCGCGTAGCGGATGGTCGCTTCGATCAGACCGATGTGCGTGCCGCAGTCGAAACGCGTGCCCTGGAAACGGTAGGCGTTGACCGCTTCTTCCTGAAGCAGCGAGGCGATCGCGTCCGTCAGCTGGATTTCGCCGCCGGCGCCCGGCGTGGTCGATTCCAGCAGCGAGAAGATGCGCGGATTCAGCACGTAGCGGCCGACCACCGCGAGGTTGCTGGGTGCGACTTCGGGCTTGGGCTTCTCGACGATGGCGTTGATGCGACCCTGCCGGTTCTTGAAGCTGTCGGTGGCGACGATGCCGTAGCTGGCGGTCGCTTCGCGCGGCACGTCCTGCACGGCGATCATGCTTGCGCCAGAAGCTTCGGCGGCATCGGCCATCTGCTTCAGCGCACCGGGGCCACGGTTCCAGATCAGATCGTCAGGGAGCAGCACGGCGAACGGCTCGTCGCCGATCACCGCCTTGGCGCACAGGACCGCATGGCCCAGGCCGAGCGCTTCGGCCTGCGTGACGAACACCGCGCGGACGCCTTCCGGCAGCACGTTGCGCACCAGTTCCAGCTGTTCGGTCTTGCCGCTTCGTTCGAGCTTCTGTTCCAGCTCGTAGGCCTTGTCGAAGTAATCGGCAACGGCGTGCTTGTAGCGGTTGGTGACGAACACCAGCGTGTCGCACCCCGCCTCGATGGCTTCATCGACCGCGTACTGGATCAGCGGCCGATCGATGATCGGCAGCATTTCCTTCGGAACGGTCTTGGTCGCGGGGAGGAAGCGGGTGCCGAGGCCGGCGACAGGGAAAACAGCCTTGCGGATTCGTGCGGACATCAAACCTTCCTGGCGTTGCGGGCGGGAAAGGCGACCACTGTGGACGATCCCTGGTAATCCGGATGTGTACCCACCGGCTGGAATTCAGGAACCGCCATCCGCAACAGGTAATTGAGCTGGTCAAGGTCGTAGCGGGCGCTGGCCTCGCGCAACTGTCCGACCGCATTGTCGAGGTGCGCAGCGGTAACTTCGCGCGGCTCGGCCTGCAGGATCTTCGGGTGCGTGGTCTGGCGATAGCGCTCGTCGGCGTGGAAGAGCGTTTCGTGCAGCTTCTCGCCTGGACGCAGGCCGGTGTAGACGATCGCGATGTCACGGCCGGGGTTCTTGCCCGCCAGGCGGATCATCTGCTCGGCGAGCAGGCGGATCGGCACGGGCTCGCCCATGTCGAGCGTGTAGATCGCCTCGTGCGTGCCCAGCGCGGATGCCTGGAGGATCAGCTGGCACGCTTCCGGGATCGTCATGAAGAAACGCGTGACTTCCGGATCGGTCACGGTGACCGGGCCGCCGGCTCGGATCTGCTCGCGGAACAGCGGCACGACACTGCCCGCCGAGTCGAGCACGTTGCCGAAGCGCACCGTGACGAACCGCGTGGCGTACTGCCCGGCCAACGCCTGGCAGGCCATTTCGGCCAATCGCTTGGTCGCGCCGAGCACGTTGACCGGATCGACCGCCTTGTCGGTGGAAATGAGCACGAACGTGCCCACATCCGCGAGGCAGCAGGCGCGCGCGACGGTTTCCGTCGACAGCGAGTTGTTGCGCACCGCCTCGCGCAGCTGCAGTTCGAGCAGCGGCACCTGCTTGTATGCGGCCGCGTGGAAGACGGCATCGGGTTCGGCGCGCTTGAGGGCGTGCGCGATCACCGCCGGGTCGCCGCAATCGCCGAGAACGGCGATGTATTCCACATCCGGGAAGTCGCGCTTCAACGCGGCTTCGGTGGTGGTGAGTGCGAGTTCGTCGACTTCGATCAGGGTGATGCGGCGTGCACCGTGACGGGCGCACTGGCGGCAGAGTTCCGAGCCGATCGAGCCGCCGGCGCCGGTCACCAGCACCGAGCGCGCGCCGAGCCAGCCGCGGATCGCCTTCCAGTCAGGCAGCACCGGCTTGCGGCCGAGGAGGTCCTCGATCGCCACTTCCTTCAGTTCGCCCGGGAGCGAGCGACCTTCGAGCACGTCCTGCAGCTTGGGCACCATGCGGAACGGCAGGCCCGTGCGTTCGCACGAGACCACCACGCGCTGGAGCGCGTTCGCATCGGCCGAGGGCATGGCGATGACCAGCAGCTTGGCGGCGGTTTCGCGTGCGATCTCGGCGACGTCCTGCACGCGGCCGAGTACCGGGACGCCCTGCACCTTGCTGCCGCGCAGGCGGACGGCGTCGTCGAGGAAGCCCACCGGCTGGTAGGTACCCGAACGGCGAAGGTCGCGCACCAGCGCCTCACCGGCGCGACCGGCGCCGAGGATCAGGATGCGGACGGCGGCCTTCGAGGAGGACTCGACGCGGCTGTCCTTCCACGCGCGGTACAGCAGCCGCGGCGCGCCGAGCATGCCCATGAGCACGAGCGGATAAAGCACCAGCACCGTGCGGGGCACGGTACCCAGGCGGTTGTAGAGGAACAGGCCGAGGACGATCGCGAACAGGCCCAGAACCGAGGCCTTCAGGATGTTCCAAAGATCCGGCACGCCGGCGAAACGCCACAGGCCGCGATACAGGCCGACCTGCCAGAAGACCAGGCCCTGGGCCGCGAGCACGAGTGCGACCTCCGCCGACCAGAGCGGAATGACCGGCGCGTTGGCTTCGATTCCCCAACGCAGGCGATGCAGGGCTTGCCAGACTACCCACACCATCGCGAGATCGTGCGCGACCACCGCAACGCGCGGCAGTCCGCTTTTCCACCGATCACGCCATGAGCTCATCCTTCGCCCCTTCTTCTTCGATTTCGAACTGCCAAATATTCAATCAGGAAGCTGCGCCAGAGAACTTCTTCTGCAGGACGAGCCAAAAAAAAGCGCAGCACGTATACCACGCGATCACGGTACCGGCGATGAAGAACGCATCACGCGGCGCTACCCCCCATCCGGCCATTATGACCCCCAGCGAAACGAGGGCATAGCAGACGGTAACCCGACCGTGACCCACCGCACGGGACCAGGCCTGGTAGGCGTGCTGGGTATGCGGTGTCCACCAGCGTTCGCCCCGTAGAAGGCGACGCAGGAGGGTCAGGCTGGAGTCGACTAAAAATACCGAAACCGGTAGCAGAACGAGCGCGAACTTTTCCCCCAGCCGAGCCCCGGCCACGACGCACAGCGCACCGAGCGCGAAGCCGATCGCCCCGCTCCCCACATCGCCCATGAAGATACGGGCCCGGGGAAAATTGAACGGCAGGAAGCCGGCGCAAGCCGCCGCCAGCGCCAACGCCAGCAAGCCCCATGCACCCCCTGCGATGAACGCCAGACCGGCAGCCGCCAGGAGGGCCTGGCTTGCCGCCAGTCCGTTGATGCCGTCCATGAAATTCCAGACGTTGGTCAGCACCAGTGTGGCGACGAACGCGGCAAGTGCGAGCCACGTCGAGTCGTACAGATCGCCGATGGCCAGGGCGAACAGCCCCGACGCGATCACGTGCACCCCCAGGCGGAGCCACGGGGAAAGCGGCCGGTGGTCGTCCACCCAGCCGATACCCGCCACCATCGCCAGGCCGATGCCGAAGGCCAGCATCAGCGGCGCCTGCCCGGGCTGGCGGATGCCGATGGCCACGGCGGCGACCAGCAGCGAGATCACGATCGCGATGCCGCCACCGCGCGGCGTCGCCACGCTATGGCTGCGACGTTCGCCTGGCTGGTCGATCAGCGATTGCCGGATCGCATAGCGACGCGCGAGCCAGGTGCCCGCCACGCCGATGCAGAAATGGACCACGAGCCATTCGAGCATGCGATCAGACCACCGCGTAGTTCAGCAGTGGCTTGATCGTGCCCCATTCCTTGCAGCTCGGGCATTGCCAGTGGTGGCTGCGCGCGCCGAAACCGCAACGGTTGCAGCGGTAGCTCGGATTGCGCACCAGCAACTGGTCGGTGATGTGCTTCAGATCGTGCAGCGTCGCGGCCGGATCGGCGCCTTCGGCCAGCGTCAGGTCGATCAGCGCCGCCTCGCCGCGCACCGAAGGACGATCCTTCAGCTGTCTTGCCAGGTACGCGCGCGCCGTGGGCACGCCCTCCTCGCTTTCGACCATGCGCGTGAGCGCGAGCACCGGCGCGATGCCGCGATAGTGTTCGGTCATCTCGGCCAGGAATGCGCGCGCCCCGGTCGCATCGCCCACGCGGGCATAGCTGTCGAGCAGCGCCGGCAGGATTTCCGGCAGGTAGTCGGGGTCCACGCGCGCCACGCGTTCGAACGCGCGGATCGCACCGGCGTCGTTGCCGGCATCCACTTCCAGGCGGCCTTCGATCATGCCCGCACGCACCGAGTTGGCGTCGGCCTCATAGGCGCGCTTGACGGCTTCGCGTGCGGCGTCGGTTTCGCCGGCCGCGCGATGGCGGTCCGCCAGCTCGCATTCGAACTGCGCGATGAGCTTGCCCATCGGCTCGCCGGTGGCTTCCTCGTAACGGCGCGCGTTCTCGATCGCCTTGTCCCAGTCACGCTCGGACTGGTAGATGCCGATGAGGTGGCGCAGCGCGAGCGGCGCGCGCATGTCGAGCGCAACGAGGTCGGAAAACACCGTTTCGGCGCGATCGAGCAGCCCCGAACGCATGTAGTCCTCGCCCAGCGCGAGCAGCGCCTGCACGCGTTGCTGGTCGCTCAGTCCCGGACGCTGCACCAGCGCCTGGTGCAGCCGGATCGCGCGATCGACTTCGCCGCGGCGGCGGAACAGATGGCCCAGCGCGACCTGTGTCTCGAAGGTGTCCTTGTCGAGTTCGGCTATATGCAGGAACAACTCGATCGCCTTGTCCGGCTGCTCGTTGAGCAGGTAATTCAGGCCGCGGAAGTACGTCGTCGACAGCCGGCTGACCTGCGTGTCGCTATGCCGCTCGCCGCCACGACGGCCGATGATCCAGCCGCTGACCGCCGCGATCGGCAGGAGAAGGAAGAACCAGAACCACTCACTGATGAAAGCCATGCATCAACTTCCGGAAGTGGGCGCGGACATCGCACCCTGGCGTTGCGCGCGCGCCAGCCGGCGGCGCATGGGAAGGACCACGCTGGCGCTGATCGCAAGGCCGCCGATGAGCACGCCCAGCAGCAATGCGACGAGCAGCGACACGCCGAGGTTGGTCGGCAGCCGCGTGAATCCCAGGTCGATCACGACCGGTGCGCGGTTCAACGCGCCGACAATGGCGCCTGCCGCAAGGCACGCGATCGCGATCAGGAAACGGAGCAAACGCATGACGGGCTCCATCGGCCGCAATGGTCTGCTTTAGCTTAACGGACCTTGTTCGCAGGTCCAGAAAAACAACGATG
>Ga0209257_1004190_pt1 | contig 11433 bp, 10 predicted proteins | sample AraplaCvi_mCL_r2_FD_184277 | JGI IMG/M metagenome (GOLD analysis project Ga0209257, IMG submission 184277) | Arabidopsis root microbial communities from North Carolina, USA - plate scrape MF_Cvi_mCL_r2 (SPAdes) (version 2) | ecosystem: Host-associated > Plants > Roots > Endosphere | place: USA...
CCGCAAGGCTTTCGAGGTGCTGGGGCTGGAGGACGCGTTCGACGCCCTGGAGGCCGATATGCTGGCCGCGCGGGACCTGCTGGAGGGGATGTTCCTGACCCGCACCCGCGACGAATGGCTGGGGGCGCTGCGGGCCAACGACGTGCCGTGCGCACCGATCGGCTCGCGCGAGGCCTGGTTCGCGGGCGCTGCGGTGGCGGAGGCCGGGCTGCGGGCGGTGCTCCCGCATCCGACGCTGGGCGAGGTGGCGATGCCGGTCCCCTCGACGAAGTTCAGCCGCACACCGGCCAGCATCCGGGCGCTGCCGGAGGCTGTGGACGCGCCGCCGGCGTGGGAGGCGAGGGCGCCTGCCACAGGCGCGGCGTCGCCGGGGCCGCCGCTGGCCGGGGTGAAGGTGCTGAACCTGGGCACGGTGATCGCCGGGGCCTACGCCGGCACGATCCTGGCGCAGCTCGGCGCGGACGTGGCCAAGATCGAGCCGCGCGAGGCCGACCCGTTCCGCTCCGACGGCTCGCAGTTCCTGGCCTACAACCGCGGCGTCCGGGGCCTGGGGCTGGACCTGAAGAAGCCCGAGGCGCGGGAGCTGTTCCTGGAGCTGGTGCGCGGCGCCGATGTGGTCATCGACAACTACCGGCTGGGCGTGCGCGGGCGCCTGGGGATCGACTATGCAGCGCTGACGGCCGTGAACCCGCGGATCATCTCGTGCTCGATCAACGCCTATGGCGAGAGCGGGTCGCGGGCGGCGCTGCCCGGGTTCGATCCGCTGCTGCAGGCCGAGGGCGGGATGATGGCGGCCCAGGGCGGCGACGGCGATCCGATCCTGCACACCATCGCCGTCAACGACATCGCCACCGCGGCGACGGTGGCGGGCGCGGTGATTGCGGCGCTGAACGCGCGCGAACGGACCGGCGAGGGACAGGAGGTGCTGACCAGCCTGATGGCCCAGAGCCTGCTGTTCCAGATCGGCGAGCTCGTCGACTACGCGGGGCGGCCGCCGAACGACCTGGGCGGCGTCGACTGCCTGGGCACGAGCGCGCTCCACCGCTACTACGCCTGCGCCGACGGCTGGATCGGGCTAGCGGCAGAGACGGCAGTCGAGGCGGAGGCTGTGGCCCGCGTGCTGGGCGTGGAGATGGACGCCGCGCCGCTGGCCGCAGCACGCGACGGCGAGCTGGCCGGGCGGATCGAGGCGGCGCTGGCGGAGCGGCCGCGCGCCGAGACCCTGGCGGCGTTGCGGAATGCGAGCGTGGCGGCCGCGCCCGTGATCCGCGGCGGGGAGGCGCTGGAGAATGGTTTCCTGGCCACGAACGGCTTCGTGGAGAGCTGGGATCATCCGCGCCTGGGGCCGATGATCACGGCGAAGGCGTTTTCGACCTTCTCACGCACGCCGACCGGCTTCGTTCGTCCGACCCCGGACCTGGGCGAGCACTCGGCCGAGATCCTCGGCGAGTACGGCGTCGCGCCGGAGCGTATCGCGGCGCTGATGGCATCGGGCGCCGTGTTCTAAGGCCGCAGCCTTGTTCCCCAGGGTGATCTCGCGCCGGCGCGCGTCCCGGCGTATACCGCGCGGATGATCGGGAAACTGAACCACGTTGGCGTCGCCACGCCCTCCATCGAGCAGTCGGTCGCGCTGTACCGCGACATGCTGGGCGCTACGAAGATCGGCGAGAAGTTCGCCATGCCCGAGCAGGGCGTCTGGGTCTGTTTCGTCGACCTGCCGAACAGCCAGATCGAGCTGATCGAGCCGCACGGCGATGCGTCGCCACTGAAGGGCTTTCTCGAGAAGAACCCGGCCGGCGGGCAGCATCACATCTGTTTCGAGGTGGAGAACATCGAGGCGGCCCGCGACGACCTGGTCGCCAAGGGCGCGACGGTGCTGAACGGCGGCAAGCCGCGGATCGGTGCGCACGGCACGCCGGTGATCTTCGTGCATCCCAAGAACATGGGCGGCGTGCTGGTCGAGTTGATGGAAACCCCGAAGGGAGCCCACTGATGGGTCCGTTCACCTCGATCGCGATCTTCCTGACCATCTGGTGGACGGTGCTGTTCGCCGTCCTGCCGCTGGGCGTGACCAGCCACGCCGAGGCCGGCATCGACAAGGGCGACGGCGGCGATCCAGGCGCGCCGGTGGACCCCAAGCTGAAGAAGAAGTTCCTGACCACGACCCTGGTCTCGGTCGTGCTGTTCGCCATCCTCTGGACGGTGATCAAGCTGGGCGTGGTGACGCTTCCCGAGCTGCCGAGCACCCACTGAGGAACTGAGGCTCTCGCCTCATCGTTGCCAAGGTTCTCACGGCAAGGCTATCACGGCGCCTTCGCCTGACCTGACGGGATTCCCATGCGCCTTTCGCGATACTTCATGCCGACCCTTCGCGAGGCGCCGGCCGACGCGCAGATCGTGTCGCACCAGCTCATGCTGCGCGCCGGCCTGATCCGCCAGGAGGCGGCGGGCATCTACGCCTGGCTGCCGCTGGGCCTGAAGGTGCTGAAGAAGATCGAACAGGTGGTGCGCGAGGAGATGAACCGCGCCGGCGCCGTCGAGATCCTGATGCCGACCCTGCAGCTCGCCGACCTGTGGCGCGAGAGCGGCCGGTACGAGGCCTATGGCGACGAGATGCTGCGCATCAAGGACCGCCACGACCGCGACCTGCTGTACGGCCCCACGGCCGAGGAGGTCGTGACCGACATCTTCCGCAGCTACATCAAGTCATACAAGGACTTGCCGAAGAATCTTTACAACATCCAGTGGAAGTTCCGCGATGAGCGCCGGCCCCGGTTCGGGGTGATGCGCGGGCGCGAGTTCCTGATGAAGGACGCCTACAGCTTCGACATCGACGAGGCGGCGGCGCGCCGATCGTACAACCGGATGTTCCTGGCCTACCTCAACGTCTATGCGCGCCTGGGCCTGAAAGCGATCCCGGTGCGGGCCGACACCGGCCCGATCGGCGGCGACCTCTCCCACGAGTTCATCATCCTGGCCGACACCGGCGAGAGCGAGGTCTTCGCGCACCGCGACCTGGTCGAGATGGGCGCGCCCGGCCCCGACATCGACTGGGAAGGCGACCTGCAGCCGCTGGTCGACAAGCGGACGCAGCTCTACGCCGCCTCGGACGAGATGCACGACGCGGCCGCCTATGAGGCGCTGCCGCAGGACAAGCGGATGACCGCCCGCGGCATCGAGGTGGGCCACATCTTCTATTTCGGCGCGAAGTACTCGGCGCCGATGAAGGCCAACGTCACCGGCCCGGACGGCAAGGACACCCCGGTGCAGATGGGCTCGTACGGCGTGGGCGTCTCGCGCCTGGTGGGCGGCATCATCGAGGCCAGCCATGACGACGGCGGGATCATCTGGCCCGACAGCGTGGCGCCGTTCGGAGCGGCGGTGCTGAACCTGCGCGTCGGCGACGCCGGGACCGACGAGGTGTGCGAGACGGCCTACAAGGCCCTGTCGGACGCGGGGCTCGACCCCCTGTACGACGACCGCGACGACCGGCCGGGCGCGAAGTTCGCCGCCACCGACCTCGTGGGCATCCCCTGGCAGCTCATCGTCGGGCCCAAGGGGGTCGCAGACGGCGTGGTCGAGCTGAAGCGCCGCGCCACCGGCGAGCGCCAGACCCTGCCGCTCGACGCCGCGCTCAAGGCCATCATCGGGTGAGCCAGCCCAGCGCCGTCATCGGCGGCCGTGCGGCGCCGTTCGGTCTCTGGGAGCGGATGCTCGCGGGCCGCTACCTGCGGGCCAAGCGACACCAGGGCGGCGTGGCGCTGATCTCGATCATCTCGTTCGTCGGGATCATGCTGGCGGTGGGTGTGCTGATCGCCACCATGTCGGTCATGAACGGCTTTCGGGCCGAGCTCCTGGGGCGGATCCTGGGTTTCCAGGGGCATTTGTTTGTCACCGGCGGCGTGCTGGATGGGGCTGAGCGCGACCGGGCCGTGGCTCGCATCGTCAAGGTGCCCGGCGTGTTGCAGGCCGCGCCGATCGTCGAGGCCCAGGCGATCGCCATCGGGCCCAGCCAGATCACCGGTGCGCTGGTCCGCGGCATCGGGACCAGAGACCTGCAGGAGACGCGCCTCGTATCGGGCAACATCACCCGCGGCACGCTCAAGGGCTTCGGCGAGGGAGAGTTCGGCGGGGACGTGATCGCGGTCGGCGAACGCTTGGCCCAGCAACTGGGCGTGGGGCCCGGCGACACCCTGACGCTGATCTCACCGGCCGGCGGGGCGACGGCATTCGGAGGCACGCCGCTGCAGAAGGCCTATACGGTGGGCGCCACGTTCACGGTGGGCATGAGCCAGTTCGACCAAGCCTACATCTACATGCCGCTCGCCCAGGCACAGCTCTTCTTCGGCCGCGATGACACTGCCGACGCCATCGAGATCAAGGTCAAGGATCCTGATCACGCGGCGCAACTGCGCGCGCCCATCACGCGCGCCGCCGGCCCCGGTGCGGTCGTCAACGATTGGACCCAGCGCGACACGGCCTTCTGGGGGGCGCTGGCGGTCGAGCGCACCGCGATGCGGCTGATCCTGGGCATGCTGATCCTCATCGCGGCCCTGAACATCATCTCGGGCTTGGTGATGCTGGTGAAGAACAAGACTCGCGACATCGCCATCCTGCGCACCATCGGGGCGGGCCAAGGATCGATCCTGCGGATCTTCTTCATGACCGGCGCTTCGATTGGTGGCCTTGGCACCCTAGCAGGCGTGACCCTGGGCGTTCTGTTCTCGATCTACATCGGCCCGATCCAGAGCTTCGTTGAGTGGATCACCGGCGCGCAGGTGTTCGCCTCTGACGTCTATTACCTGTCCCGCCTGCCGGCGAAGGTGGACTGGATCGAAGTCGCGGCGATCTCGGCCTTCTCCCTGGGCATGGCCTGCTTCTGGAGCCTCCTGCCGGCCTGGCGCGCCTCCAAGATCGATCCGGTGGAGGCGCTGCGCTATGAGTGAGCCGGTGCTGTCCATCCGCGGGCTGGAGCGGACCTATGTCACCGCCGCCGGCTCGCTGACCGTGCTGCGCGGCGTCGATCTGGACGTGCAGCCGGGCGAGATCGTCGGCCTAATCGGGCCCTCGGGCTCGGGCAAGTCCAGCCTGCTGCACGCGGCCGGGCTGCTGGAGCACCCGAACGCCGGGCGGATCTCGATCCAGGGCGTCGACTGCTCGAACCTGGGCGAGCGCGAGCGCACGCGGGTGCGGCTGGCGACGATCGGCTTCGTCTACCAGTTCCACCACCTGCTCCCGGAGTTCTCGGCGCAGGACAATGTGGCGCTGCCGATGATGATCGCGGGCGTCGAGCGCAGGAAGGCCGGCGAGCGGGCGACGAAGCTGCTCTCCGAGCTGGGCCTGAAGGAACGCACGCAGCATCAGCCGGCCCAACTCTCGGGCGGCGAGCAACAGCGGGTGGCGATCGCCCGTGCGCTGGCCAATTCCCCGCGCCTGTTGCTGGCCGACGAACCCACCGGCAACCTGGACCCGACCACCTCGGGCGCCGTGTTCGACAGCCTCTATGCCCTGGCCCGCAGCCAGGGGGTCGCCGCCGTGGTCGCCACGCACAACCTGGAACTGGCCAGCCACATGGACCGGGTCTTCGCGCTGAAGGACGGCCATCTGGAGCCGCAGACGCGCTGATGCGCCTGATCGTCGACACCGACACCGCCGGCGACGACGCCTTCTCGCTGATGATCGCGCTCACCCGGCCGGGCGTGAGCGTCGAGGCGATCACCATCGCCCACGGCAACGTCGGCTTCGAGCAGCATGCCGAGAACGCCCTGACGACACTGGAAGTCTGCGGGCGGGCGGGCGAGGTCCCGGTCTACCTGGGCGCGGCGCGGCCGCTGAGCCGCGCGCCGCTGGCGGCCACCTATGTGTTCGGGGCGGATGGGATGAGCGACGCGGGCTTTCCGCGCGCGGCCCAGCGTCCCGCGGCCGGCGATGCGCCGGACGAGATCGTTCGGCGGATCATGGCCGCGCCGGGCGAGATCACGTTGCTGGCCCAGGCGCCGCTCACCAACCTGGCGCTGGCGGTGATGATGGAGCCGCGGATCGCACCGGCCTGCCGCCACCTCTGGATCATGGGCGGGACGGACAACGGCGTCGGCAACGTCACCCCGGCGGCCGAGTACAACTTCTACGTCGACCCCGAAGCGGCGAAGATCGTACTGGCGGCCGGGTTCGACGTCTCCATCGTGACCTGGACCCAGACGCTGCGCGACGGGCTGCTGACCCTGGACCAGCTGGCCGAGCTGGCGGCGCTGGACACGCCCCGCGCCCGGTTCTTCACCGCCGTGAACCGCGCCTCGCTGGCGTTCGCGCAGACGACGCAGGGCCTGGACGGCAGCCTGCACCCGGACGCCCTGGCCTGCGCGCTGGCCCTGGACGAGGGGCTGATCCTGGACAGCGACCGGTGCGCGGTCGACGTGGAGACCAAGGGCGAACTGACCCGCGGCTACCTCAGCGTCTCGCACCCGATCCTGCCGGACGCCGAGCTGGCCGACCCGGAGCTGGAGCGGAAGGCCCCGAACGCGCGGGTGATCAAGGCCGCCGACCGCGCGGGCTTCTTCGCCGCCATGAAGGCCGCGCTGGCTTAGCCATCACCGTTCGTGAGGGCTTGTGCACAACCGGCTTGACCATGAGAACAAAAGAGGAATAAGAACGAATACGGAACGCCTCACAGGTTACCCACAAGGGGCGCACAGAAGGATGCTGAAGATGGTTCGTCTGGCCCGGGAATCGCTGGCGTTTGCGTCGGTGGCGAGCTTTGTCTGGATGGTCTGCTCGGTGGCCGGCCTGATGGGCTGACCGCCGTGCGAATGGGGGAGATGGCGCAGGTGTCGGACGGCGGTGAAGGCTTCGTCCACCTCAGGGTCCGCTCCGCCTATTCGCTGCTGGAAGGCGCCATCAAGGCCGACAAGCTGGGCGGCCTGGCCAAGGCCGACCACATGCCCGCCGTGGCCATCGCCGACCGGGCCAACCTGTTCGGCGCCCTGGAATTCTCGGTCGCCACCAAGGGCGAGGGCGTGCAGCCGATCATCGGCTGCGCCCTGCCGGTCAGCGGGATCGGCGAGGCGCTGCCCGAGCGCTGGGCCAAGACCCCGACCGTCGTGCTGCTGGCCCAGAACGAGCAGGGCTACCTCAATCTCTGCGACCTCTCGTCGTTCGCCTACCTGGAGATCGACGCCAGCGAGGAGCCGCATGTTCCCTGGGAGAAGGTCTGCCAGTTCAGCGAGGGGCTGATCCTGCTGTCGGGCGGACCCGACGGCCCGGTGGACCACCTGTTCGCGGCCGGAAAGGTCCCCGAAGGCCGCGCGGCGCTGGCCGAGATGAAGCGGGTGTTCGGCGACCGGTTCTATGTGGAGCTGCAGCGGCATGGCGCGCCGGCGGAAGCCGCCGCCGAGGGCGAGCTGGTGGGTTTCGCCTACGACGAGGACGTCCCGCTGGTCGCCACCAATGACGTCTATTTCAAGAGCGCCAAGGCCTATGCGGCGCACGACGTGCTGCTGTGCATCTCGGACGGCAGTTTCGTCGGCCAGGAGGAGCGCCGGCGGGTGACGCCGGAACACGGCTTCAAGTCGCAGGCCGAGATGCGGGCCCTGTTCGCCGACCTGCCAGAGGCTTGCGACAACACCCTGGATATCGCCCGGCGCTGCGCCTTCATGGTCGCCAAGCGCGACCCGCTGCTGCCGCGCTTCCCCGGCAGCGACGGCCGCACGGAGGCCGAGGAGCTGGCGCATCAGGCCAGGGAGGGGCTGAAGCAGCGGATGGCCGCCGGCCGGGCCAACGCCTATCCGGCCGCGGACTACGAAGCTCGCCTGGACCGCGAGATCCAGGTGATCACCCAAATGGGGTTCCCCGGCTACTTCCTGATCGTGTCGGACTTCATCAAGTGGGCGAAGGCGCGCGGCATCCCGGTGGGGCCGGGGCGGGGCTCAGGGGCCGGCTCGCTGGTGGCCTATTCCTTGACCATCACCGACCTGGACCCGCTGCAGTACGGCCTGCTGTTCGAGCGCTTCCTGAACCCGGAGCGGGTGTCGATGCCCGACTTCGACATCGACTTCTGCCAGGAGCGGCGCGAGGAGGTGATCTCCTACGTCCAGCAGCGCTACGGCGCCGACAAGGTCGCCCAGATCATCACCTTCGGCACCCTGCAGGCCCGCGCCGTGCTACGCGACGTGGGCCGGGTGCTGCAGCTGCCCCTGGGCCAGGTGGACCGGCTGGCCAAGATGGTGCCAGCCAACCCGGCCAACCCCGTCACGCTGGCGCAGGCGCTCGACATCGAGCCCCGGCTGAAGGAGGAGGCCCGGCGCGACGAGGCGGTGTCGCGCCTATTGGATATCTCGCTCGAACTGGAAGGCCTGTACCGCAACGCCTCGACCCACGCGGCCGGCGTGGTGATCGGCGACCGGCCGCTGACCCAGTTGACGCCGCTCTACCGCGATCCGCGCTCGGAGCTGCCCGCCACCCAGTTCAACATGAAGTGGGTCGAGAGCGCGGGCCTGGTGAAGTTCGACTTCCTGGGCCTGAAGACGCTGACCGTCATCGACCGGGGGGTGAAATACCTGGAGAAGCGGGGCGAGGTCGTCGACATGGCCAAGCTGCCGCTTGACGACGATAAGACCTACGAGCTGATGAGCAACGCGCTCACCATCGGGGTCTTCCAGTTCGAAGGTCAGGGCATGCGCGACGCGCTTCGCCAGCTGCGCCCGAACTCCATCGAAGACGTGACCGCCATCGGCGCCCTCTATCGTCCGGGCCCGATGGACAACATCCCGACCTTCGTCGACTGCAAGTTCGGCCGGAAGGAGATCGACTACCTGCACCCCATGCTGGAGGGGGTGCTGAAGGAGACCTACGGGATCATCGTTTACCAGGAACAGGTGATGCAGATCGCCCAGATCCTGGCGGGCTACAGTCTGGGCGAAGCCGACCTGCTGCGCCGCGCCATGGGCAAGAAGAAGAAGGAAGAGATGGAGCTGCAACGCGCACGCTTCGTCTCCGGCGCCGAGGCCAAGGGGGTGCCCCCGGCTCAGTCCGGTTCGATCTTCGACCTGGTGGACAAGTTCGCGGGCTACGGCTTCAACAAGAGCCACGCCGCCGCCTATGCCTTCCTGAGCTACCAGACCGGCTGGTTGAAGGCGAACCACCCCGTTGAGTTCTTCGCCGCGTCGATGAGCCTCGATATCGCCAACACCGACAAGCTGGCCGTCTTCTACCGGGACGCCAAGCGCTTCGGCGTGAAGGTCCGGCCGCCGTGCGTCAACCGCTCGATGGCCGACTTCGACGTGGAGAACGGCGAGGTGCTGTATGCGCTGGGCGCCATCCGCAACGTCGGCCAGCAGGCCATGGAGCATGTAGTGGAGGTTCGCCGCGAGAGCGGGCCGTTCCGCGACATCTTCGATTTCGTCGAGCGGGTGGATCCCAGGCAGGTCAATAAGCGCACGTTCGAGACCCTGGCGCGCGCCGGGGCGTTCGACGCGATCCATGAGAACCGCGCCCAGTTGGTTGAGGCGGCCGAGCTGCTGGTGAGCTTCAGCCAAAGCGTGGCGGCGCAGCGGGAGTCGGATCAGGGCGGCCTCTTCGGCGACTCCAACACCGACCTCGTGGAGGCCCAGAAGCGGAAGATGCCGCGGCGGGACAACTGGACCCCGACCGAGCGCCTGGACGAGGAACTGTCGGCGGTGGGCTTCTACCTGTCGGGCCACCCGCTGGACGACCTGGTCGAGGCGCTGCGCCGCAAGCGCACCGACCTGCTCACCGACGCCATCGCCAAGGCCGTGGGCGGGGCGGAGGCGCTGCGCATGGCGGGTGTGATCCGCAGGAAGCAGGAGCGTCCCTCGCGGTCGGGTGAGAAGTTCGCCTTCGTCACCTTCTCGGACCCGACGGGCGAGTACGAGGTGCTGTTCCCGCCGGAGTCGCTGAAGAAGTGCCGCGACATGCTCGAGCCCGGCAAGGCGGTGGCGATCCGGGTGCGGTGCAAGGCCAGCGAGGGCGAGGTGCGGTTCTTCGGCGAGAGCGTCGAACCGGTCGAGAAGGCGGTCGAGAACGTGGTGGCCGGGCTGCGGGTGCACGTGGCGCCCCGCAGCGCCGAGATCGAGGCGCTGAAGCGACGGCTTGAGTCGGTGACCAACCCCCGCGGCGGAGAGATCGTCCTCGTCGCCGGGCTGGACGGCGGGCGCGAGGTGGAGCTGAAGCTGCCGGGGCGGTTCACCCTGGACGGGGCCGTGCGCGGCGCCATCAAGACCGCGCCAGGAGTGGTCTTCGTCGAGGACCTGTGAGGACGCCGGCGGCCGCGACGATGCTGGCGCTGCTGCTGGCCCCGGCCGCGCAGGCGGCGGCGCCCGCCAATGTGCCCGAACTGGTGGCGTGGGCGAAGCAGCACCTGAGCGGCATCGACGATTGGCCGCTGCTGGGGTTCAACGCGCTCGGCCTGACCCTCGCCAGCCCCGCCGGCGCGACCCTTCGCCCGAGCGGCCTGGTCGAGGGCGAGATCCGCCAGGAATATTTCGAGCCCTTGGAGTTCGAGGGCCGGATCATGCGTTCGATGACGGCGCGCTGGAGCGTGGACTGCCCGCGCCAGCGCTACGCGATCCTTAGCATGACGCTCTATGCGCGGAACAACCTGCGGGACCGGGTCGAGGAGCGCACGGAGGCGGCTCCGGCCTGGCGGGCCCGCGACGCGCTGTCGGGCGATGTGATCGACGCCATGTGCGATGCGGTGCGCAACGGCGAGCGGCTGGATGAGCCGCCAAGTCCGTGACGTCCATGGACAGGCGTTCACTGGACGTAAAGCCAAGCTTGGGATTCAGTGTCGGGGAAGTTGGGGAGGCCAAATATGAAACTACAGGTCGCCATCGTCGCCGCGGTCGTTCTGGCTGCAGGGCCGGCGTTCGCCGAATTCGGGTCCTACCGCCCGAAGTCGGCCGCGCCGAAGCCGACGTCCGGCTATGGCGTGCCCCCGGCGACGCCGGCTCCCGCCTACAAAGGACCGACCACGTCCAGGATCTACAGCCCGCCTGCGACGCCCAAGGCCGAGCCCTTCAAACCCTATGAGCCCTACAAGCCATCCAGCGTCTACGGCCCCGACGCCAAGAAGAAGCGCTACTAGGCGGCGGACACGGCCAACCCCCGCGGCGCCGGCGGCTTGATTTTCCGGGCTTTTGCCCCTACATGCGCCGCTCCAATCCACACGCAGGTGTTCGGCTTGGCCGGGGAGACATCCCGTCCCAGTCCGTTCCGGTCCTCTTCGGAGGGTTTGCCTGCGGCGGTTCAACCGGAAGAAAGACGAGACTCAGACTATGGCTCTGCCCGAATTCTCCATGCGCCAACTCCTGGAAGCCGGCGCCCACTTCGGCCACCAGACGCACCGCTGGAACCCGAAGATGGACAAATACATCTTCGGTTCGCGCTCCAACATCCACATCATCGACCTGTCGCAGTCGA
>Ga0209257_1004192_pt1 | contig 11433 bp, 10 predicted proteins | sample AraplaCvi_mCL_r2_FD_184277 | JGI IMG/M metagenome (GOLD analysis project Ga0209257, IMG submission 184277) | Arabidopsis root microbial communities from North Carolina, USA - plate scrape MF_Cvi_mCL_r2 (SPAdes) (version 2) | ecosystem: Host-associated > Plants > Roots > Endosphere | place: USA...
AGCCCGCCGAACCTGACGGTCGACGAGACTATCCTTGCGACCAACGCGCCGGGCGACTTCTCGACCTTCTTCACCTCAAATGCCGGGGCCGACGGCGACGGCATCACCTATGCGCTCGGCATCAGCCAGGTCACCAATGTCAGCGGCCTCACCGACACGGCAACCGGTCAGTCCGTGCTGCTCTTCCTCGAAGGTGGCAACGTCGTTGGTCGCGCTGGATCGGCCGCCGGCGCCATCGTCTTCACCGTCAGCGTCAGTGCTGCCGGCGTCGTCACCCTCGACCAGCAACGGGCGATCATCCACGCCGATGCCGCCAACCCAGATGACAGCCGGACCCTGGCGGCCGACGACCTCATCACCCTGACCGCGACCATCACCGACAAGGACGGCGATCAGGCAACCGCCACCCACAATATCGGCCAGAACCTCAATTTCGAGGACGACGGGCCGACGATCACCGTGCCGTTTGACGGCAACCCCGCTCTCGCAGGCACCCAGCACGAAACCCTCGCCAACGTGCTCAACGCCTCGGCGAGCGGAGCCTTCGGCTACGATATCGGCGCTGATATTCACCCAGCCGCTTTCTACACCGGCGGCGGCTCCGACTTTGTCGACCAGAATGGCGTAACGGCCGGCGTCCAGATCGGACTGACCGGCACGATCACCGGCGGCGGCGGAGGCAATCTCCTCACCTCGAATGTGACGCTGGCGTCGGAGAGCCTCACCTCAGCGACGTTCAACTTCACCTTCACCTACGACAGAGATCCGGCTGCCGGCACCCAGACAGGCACGGGAGGCGGCACCCTCGTCTTCGATAAGGTCGCCGACACCTATACCATCAACCTGACCGACCCGCTCGAAGGCTTCAGTTTCGACGTGCTCCATACGAGCGAGCTGCTGTCCAAGCAGCCGACGAGCAATGTCGGCCACCCGCCGATCGTGCTGGAAAAGCTGCAGGCAGATGACTCGAATACACCTGCCGATGAAGACTTCTATGTGCAGTTCACCGGCAACCTGGTCAACAAGGCCAACCCGTTCGGCTTGACGAGCAATGGCCAAGGCTCGTCCACTGACACCACCTTCACCATCGGCGGTCACGAGATGGTGAGCAACGGGAATGAGACGTGGGTGTCTGCAACACAGAGCACCAACGGCGTCGCCGGCGACACGATCCAAAAAGACGAACTGCTCACCTTGCGGTTCTTCAACAGCGATGTCGGTATCTCCAATGAGGCCACCACCCCGACAGCGACCGCCGGCACGATGGCGATCAAATTCGACGGCATCGGCAACAGCGAAGACCTGATGCTGATCCTCAACCTGATCGACAAGAACGGCGCCGACAACATCGCCGGCAACGGAGACGATAATACGACGATCACGCGGGCCATGTATGTGTCGAACGCCGACATCTACAAGACGGGGCAAGTGCCGGCCCCCTACAGCAGCGAGTTCACGCTCGACAACAATGACGGCCTCGTGATCGTCGAGCAGAACGACTACAACGCGACCGGCGAAGACTACGTGCTCCAAGGCGTGCAGATCATGCAGTCGGGCAACGGCATCACCGGCAACAACACAGCGATCGACCTGGTGCGGACGACCGGCGCCAACGGCGGCAGCAATGCGACCGCCGGCCTGGTAAATTTCGACGGCGCCGACAACGACGTGCTGAAGATCACCGACATCGGCTTCACCTCAACCGTCAGCCAGACACCGGATGCCAACCTCGACTTCGCCTTCCAGGTGGTCGATGCGGACGGAGACCAGACGGTGATGCAGCACATACTTGTCGACGTCGCCTGACATGTAACCAACGGGGGCAGCATTCGCTGCCCCCGTCATCCATTGCGCAAAGTGTCATCTCGAGTACAGAGCCATAAAAGATGAAAACCAAACAGCCGCCCCCGGCGCTTCAGGTTGTGATGAAAGAAGCCAGACGGGCTATCCGGCCGCTTATCTGGTTCAGCGGCGCCATCAACGTCCTGATGCTGACCGGGGCGCTTTACATGCTGCAGGTCTATCACCGCGTGCTGTCCAGCCACAGTCTCGAGACGCTGCTGATGTTATCGCTGATGGCGGCAGGCGCACTTGCGGCAATGGCGGGGCTGGAGGTGGTGCGCGGGCGCCTTCTGGCAACCGTTGGATCGTGGATGAACGCGCGGCTGGCGCCCGTTCTGCTGACGGCATCGGTGGAATATGCGGCCTCAAAGCCCGGCCAGGCCAATGCCCGCCCGCTGCGCGACCTCGACCAGGTCCGGAATTTCTTCACCAGCCCGAGCATCTTCCCGATTCTCGATGCACCTTGGGCGCCGCTGTTTTTCGCCGCCATCTTCTTCATGCATCCGTGGCTGGGCTGGCTGGCGCTGTCGGGTGGCGGGGTGCTGTTTACGCTGGCCCTGCTCAATGAATGGCTGACACGCAAGCCGTTGACCGAGGCGACGAGCGCACAGTCGCGGGCCTACACCCAAGCCGAGGCTGCGATCCGCAACGCCGAGGTCGTCCAGGCGATGGGCATGCTGAAGCCACTGCTCGAGGGCTGGAAGGTGCAGCAAGACGAGGCAAACAGGGGCCAGGTTGTTGCCGCCAACCGCGGTGGCATCATCTCGGCCATCGCGCGTTGCCACCGGCTGGCTCTGCAAATGGGGATATTGGGCCTCGGGGCCTATCTCGTCCTGCGCAATGAGGCCTCCCCGGGGATCATGGTCTCCGCCTCCATACTGATGGGCCGCGCGCTATCGCCGGTCGAGCAGGCGATCGGCACGTGGAAGGCGACGGTCGGCGCGCGCGCCGCCTACCGGCGTCTCACCGCCGTCGCCGGCGAGCACCCCGAGGCCGCACCGGTTCCAGCGATGCCGCGGCCGACAGGCCGGTTCGAGGCCGACAATATCGTGCTTGCCCGACAGGGCGGCGAACATATTCTGAAAGGGATCAATTTCCGTCTCGAGCCGGGTGAATCCCTGGCTTTGATCGGCCAGAGCGGGGCCGGCAAGACGAGCCTAGCACGCATCCTGGCCGGGGCCTGGCGCCCTTCTGGCGGGCGGGCTTTGCTTGATGGCATGGATGTCGCCCAATGGGCGGCGGAGGACCGCGGTCATCATGTCGGCTACCTGCCGCAGGACATCGAGCTTTTCGCCGGGAACGTCTGCGAAAATATCTGCCGCTTCGCCACGGTCAGTCCGGTGGTGTTCGACAAGGCGGTCAAGGCAGCGCAGTTGGCGGGCGTCCACGACCTGATCAAAGGGCTGCCGAAGGGTTACTTGACGGAGATCGGCGAATCCGGCGCGGTCCTGTCCGGCGGACAGCGCCAGCGCATTGGCCTGGCGCGGGCGCTCTACGGCGACCCGGCCCTCGTCATCTTGGATGAGCCCAATTCCAATCTCGACCGCGAAGGTGAGGAGGCCTTAATCGCGGCCCTCGGCACGATCAAGGCGACGGGCACGACCGTCATCCTGATCGCGCACCGGCCGAACATCATGGAAACGGTGGACAAGATATTGGTTCTCAACCGCGGCCAGCAGGACCTCTTCGGTCCACGCGATTACGTCTTCAATGAACTGGCCGTGCGCCTGCGCAAGGTCACCCAGATGCCGACTATCGTGGCGAAGTGAGAAGAAACGAGACAGACATGAAGGATATGAAGGTCGTTCCGTTACCGGTTTCACCGCCCACCGCTCCGGTCCCCCTGCGCCTGACCGGCGTGACGATCACCGGCTTCGCGATCATATTCCTGTTCTTCGGCATGGCCGGGGGCTGGGCGACGCTGGCGCCGCTGGACAGCGCCGCAGTGGCCCCCGGGGTCATCAAGGTTGCCGGCGACCGCAAGCTCATCCAGCACCTGGAGGGCGGCATCATCGCCGGTCTGAACGCCGCCAATGGCGATATCGTCAAGGCGGGTACTGTCCTCATCCAACTCGACGCCACACAGGCAAAGGCGAGGCTCGATCTGGTCCAGAACCGGATCGCAACGCGTGAGACGCTGGCCGCTCGTCTGCGGGCCGAGCGCGACGACAAGACCGAGATCGAATTCGACCCGGCGCTGCTCGCAAACCCCACCCGCTCGGCAAAGGACGCGGTGGCCGCCCAGCGCGATGTCTTCGCGGCGAAGCACCACAATCTGCAGGACGAGCGTGAAATTCTCAGCCAGCGCCGTCGTCAGACCCAGGAAGAGATCACGGGACTGGAGGAGCTGATCATCACCGAGGACAAGCAGATCGAGGGGTTCGAGGGTGAAACCAAGGATCTTGAAAGCCTCCTCAAACGCGGGCTGGTCACCCGCGAGCGCGGCCTGCTGCTAAGACGGCAACAACGGGAGGTCGAGGGGGAACGCGCGACCAATGTCGCGGCCATTGCCCGCGCCAAGAGCGCCATGGCCGAGATCGACATGCAAATCCTCAATCTCAGCACCTTGCGGCTAAACGAGGCTGTGGAAGAGTTGAGTAAGGTCGAAGCTGAGCTGTTCGACCTTAGACAGGAGGAGCGGTCCGCCAAGGACGTGCTTGCCCGCACCAATGTCGTCGCGCCCGTCGATGGCATCGTCATGGACCTGAAGGTCCACACAACAGGCGGCGTCATCAAACCCGGCGAGACACTGATGACGGTCGTGCCGCTCGGCCAGCAGCTCGTGGTCGAGGCCATGGTCCGGCCTGAAGATGTCGAGACGATCGCGCCCGGACAACGCGCACGCGTCAGTTTCCCGGCATTTGCCCGCTACAACCTGCCGCCGCTCGACGGCGTCGTTGAGATCGTGTCGGCCGACCGGATGGTGGAGGAGCGCAGCGGGGCGCCCTATTTCGCGGCGACCGTGCTGATCGACAAGAGCGAACTCACCAAGCTGGAAGGCCGCAAGCTTCTGCCCGGCATGTCGAGCGAAACGATGATCCGGACAGGCGCCCGCACCGTGCTTTCCTATCTGGCCGAGCCGATCACCCAGAATTTCCGCCGGGCGCTGCGGGAAAAATAGCGGCGACCGATCACGCCGCCTTGGCGGCGTGATATTCCTTGATGGCGACCATCTTGATCGCCGGATGGCGTTCGGATTCGTAGCGCAGCGAAAAACCGTCCTGGGCGAGGAAGACCGGATCGCCGTCGAGATCGCGGGCGATATCGCCGCGTTTGACGGTGAGGAATTTTTCCAGATCGGCCGGCTGATCGGCCGAGATCCAGCGGCAGACGGAGAAACGCGACATTTCGAAGGAGACCGGCAGGCCGTATTCGGCCATCAGCCGTTCCTTCAGGACGTCGAGCTGCAGGGCGCCGACGACGCCGACGATTGCCGGCGAGCCGTCTTCCGGCGAGAACAGCTGGACGACGCCTTCTTCGGCCATCTGCTGCAGCGCTTCTTTCAGCTTCTTCGCCTTCATCGCATCTTCCAGCCGCACACGGCGCAGGATCTCGGGCGAGAAGTTCGGCACGCCCTGGAAGACGAGGGCTTCGCCTTCGGTCAGCGTATCGCCGATGCGCAGCGTCCCGTGGTTGGGAATGCCGACGACATCGCCGGCATAGGCAGTGTCGGCGAGCTGGCGCTGCGACGCGAAGAAGAATTGCGGCGCCGTCAGACCGAGCTGCTTGCCGGTGCGGGCAAGCCTTGCCTTCATGCCGCGCTCGAGCTTGCCGGAGCAGATGCGGGCAAAGGCGATGCGGTCACGATGGTTGGGGTCCATGTTGGCCTGGATCTTGAAGACGAAGGCCGTCATCTTGTCGTCGGTCGCATGCACGGTCCGGGTGTCGGCGACCTGGTCGCGCGGCGGCGGCGCAAATTCGCCGAGCGCGTTGATCAGATCGCGAACGCCGAAATTGCGCAGCGCCGAGCCGAAGAAGACCGGGGTCATATGGCCTTCCAGGAAGGATTCGCGGTCCGGCAGGCCTCGATCGCCAGTTCCGTCTCCTCGACGAAAGCCCGACGCTCGTTTTCCGGCAGCCGATCGGCAACAGCCTGCGGACCGTTGACCGGCGTTCCCTCGATTTCGGTATCCGAGCCGCGCACCGTGTTGGCGGCAATATTGTAGGAGCCGCAGAAGGTTTTCGAGCGGCCGATCGGCCAGGTGATCGGCGCCGTATCCAGCGCCAGCTTCTCTTCCACCTCGTCGAGGATCTCGAAGGGATCGCGGCTTTCGCGGTCCATCTTGTTGATGAAGGTGATGATCGGGATATCGCGCATGCGGCAGACTTCGAAAAGCTTCAGGGTGCGCGGCTCGATGCCCTTGGCGGCGTCGATGACCATGACGGCGGCGTCGACGGCGGTCAGCGTGCGATAGGTGTCGTCGGCGAAATCCTCGTGACCAGGCGTGTCGAGGATGTTAAAGACATTGTCGTTATATTCGAAGGTCATCACCGAGGTGACGACGGAGATGCCGCGTTCGCGCTCGATCTTCATCCAGTCGGAGCGCGTCTGCATGCGATCCTTCTTCGCCTTGACTTCGCCGGCAAGCTGAATGGCGCCGCCGAACAGCAGCAGCTTTTCGGTGAGCGTCGTCTTGCCCGCGTCCGGGTGAGCGATAATAGCGAATGTGCGGCGGCGGGAGACCGCCTCGGCGAGACTTTCGGCCATGCTTGTGAATCCTGTGGAATTGCCGCGTATCTAGCGATTAAAGCCTGGCATTGCAATTGACCTCGGCGCTCAGGGCGCAAAGTAATGGGCCATGACCATTCATCATGATGTGAGACCGACGCTGAATCTCATCCGCCTGGCCAATGGCGAAGGCCTCGACCTGCCCGCCTATGAAAGCAAGGGCGCCGCCGGCATGGACCTGCGCGCCGCCGTCGACGAGGCAGCGCCGCTGACGCTTCAGCCTGGCAAAAGGGCGCTGGTGCCGACCGGCTTCATCTTCGAGATCCCCGAAGGTTTCGAGGGCCAGGTGCGGCCGCGCTCCGGCCTTGCCTTCAAACACGGCATCACCTGCCTGAATTCGCCCGGAACCGTCGACAGCGACTATCGCGGCGAGGTGAAGGTGCTGCTTGTCAATCTCGGCGAGGAAGCCTTCATCATCGAACGAGGTATGCGCATCGCCCAGATGGTGATTGCGCCGGTGACCCAGGTGCGGGTGGCCGAAAGTGCCGCCGCAAGCGAGACGACGCGCGGCGCCGGTGGCTTCGGTTCCACCGGCGTGTGATGACAAAGCGCCCCGACAGCGCGGGCCTATTCTTCCGGCAGGATTATTTCGGCGACCCGGCCGGCTGGGCGGCGTTGGTGCGCCTGCTCCGGGATATTTTCGGCATCGATATCGGCCCGTTGCAGCAGCTCGGCGGCCCCGACCCCACAAGCATGCCGTTCGGCTGGTTCGATGCCGAGGGCGGGCTTGCCGCCAATATCTCGGCCTTTGCGCTGCCTTTCGTTCTCAATGGCAGGGTCGTCCATGCCGCCGGGCTGCAATCGGGCGCCGTGCGGCCGGCATGGCGCCGACGCGGGCTCTATCGCGATTTGACGGTGAAGGCGCTCGACTGGTGCGACCGGCAGGGCTTTGAAGCCGTCATCCTCTATACCGACAAGCCGTCGCTCTATGAGCCCTATGGTTTCCGCGCGATACCACAGCATCGATATCAGGGAGCGGCACCAGACCCATCGATTTTTTCAGGACCTGCCCGGCAACTTGCGCCGACCGATGCGGATGATCTTGCCCTGCTGCAATCGCTGCTGAACGCGCGGAGCCCGGTTTCGACCTCGCTCTCGGTCACCGTCAATGCGGCGATGTTTCTCATCAACACGCAGCTCGATCCCGATGTCCGCGTCAGCTTCATCGAAGACCTGCAAGCGGTGATCGCCTGGAAGATGGATGCGGCGGGTCGCTTCAGCCTTCTCGATGTCGTGGCGGTCGAGATCCCGACGCTTGCAGTCATCCTCGGCGGGCTCGACATCGCCTCCGCCGCCATCGAGGTGTTTTTCCGTCCCGACAAGCTCGACTGGGCGGGTGCTCCGCAGCCGGCGAAAAGCGGCACGGTATTGATGCTGCGCGGGCTCGGCGATGAGGCCCCGCACTTTCCGGCAATGCTGTCTCCGATGGCGGACTTCTAAAAGTTCGCCGCCTTACTTTTTCCGTGACAGCGGCGGCAGGCGGCGCTTGACGGGCGAGGCTTTGATCATCGCGGTGTTGGTTTCCGCCCGTTCGGCGACCCGGTCGAGGAGACCGTCGAGCTCCGCCATCGAGCGGATGACCAGGCGGGCGATGAAACAATCCTCGCCGGTGACCTTGTCGCATTCGACGATTTCGGGAATCTCCTGAATGAGCCGTTCGACGATGTGCAACTGTCCCGGCAGCGGCCGCACACGGACGATCGCCTGCAGGGGGTAGCCAACGGCGGCAGGATCGAGATCGATGGTGAAGGCCTTGATGACGCCGCGCTCCTCCAGCCGCCGCAGGCGCTCGGCCGCACTTGGCGAGGAAAGGCCCACCTGCTGCGCCAGCTCCTTCAGCGAGATGCGGGCGTTGCCGGCCAGCGCCTCCAGAATGGCCTGATCTGTTTCGTCGAGCGATTGCACATCATTAGGCATATCGTCCTTCAATCCTCATATGATTAGGTGATTTAGATCATACTCCTTACGATAACTATATAAAATCGTTCGCCGCCGCAATATTCTGATGACATAGAAAACGGAGGCGATCATGAGTGGCGACATTAAAAGAGGCACGGCTGAGATGACGGCGGCGATGCTGATCTCGGGGACGATCGGTTGGTTCGTCGTGATGTCGGGCCAGCCGGTCAGCGGCGTGGTCTTCTGGCGCTGCCTGTTCGGCGCACTCACCCTGCTCGCCATCTGCGGTGCTCTCGGGCTGCTGCGGCCCGGCATCCTCACGTGGCGCACCTTCGGCATTGCCGTCTTCGGCGGCGTCGCCATCGTCTTGAACTGGCTGCTGCTGTTTGACTCCTATTCGCATGCGACGATCTCGATCGCCACGACCGTCTACAACACCCAGCCCTTCATGCTGCTGATGCTCGGCGCCCTGTTTCTCGGCGAAAAGATCACCGCCACCAAGCTGTTCTGGCTGATGCTTTCCTTCGCCGGCATGGTCGCGATCGTCCAGGCGAAACCGGGTGGGAGCGGCAATACGGTCGACAGCTACGGCCTCGGCATCCTGATGGCGCTGGGCGCGGCCTTCTTCTACGCGCTGGCAGCGCTTGCCGCGAAATGGCTGAAAGGCACGCCGCCGCATCTGATCGCGCTGATCCAGGTCGCAACCGGCATGCTGATGCTGGCGCCGATGACCGACTTTTCCCATCCGCCCACGGATCTCGGGACATGGGCGATCCTTATCACCGTCGGCGTCGTCCATACCGGGCTGATGTATGTGCTGCTCTATGGCGCTATCCAGAGGCTGCCGACACATCTGACGGGGGCCCTGTCCTTCCTCTATCCGATCGCGGCAATCCTCGTCGACCGGCTGGCCTTCGGCCACGCGCTGCAGCCGATGCAGATCGCGGGCGCCGCAATCATCCTCATTGCCGCCGCCGGCATGAACCTCGGCTGGAGCCCGAGATGGCTGCGGCCGAGGGCGCTGCAGAGCTGAGAGCCGGGCGCGCCGCACAGATGACGCCACGCCCGACTGCCGATATTATTTCTGCCGCCGGGTCGTTTCGAACAGGAACCAGGTGCGGCGCTCGGACTCGTCGATCCAGTTCTCGATCAGGCTGGCGGTCGCGACATCATTGTGCTCATCGCAGAGATCGTGCACCTCGCGCAGCAGCGAAACGAGTTGGCCATTGTCCTCACGCAGTTCCGACAGCATGTCCTCGGCCGTGACGAAATCCGCGTCATTGTCGGAAATTCGCTGCTGGCGGGCGATCTGGCCGATGGAGCGCAGCGTCACGCCGCCGATCTTGCGGGCGCGCTCGGCAATGTCGTCGGTCATGGCGAAGATCTGCTCGGCCTGTTCGTCGAGCAGCAGGTGGTAGTCGCGGAAATGCGGGCCGGACATGTGCCAGTGGAAGTTCTTGGTTTTCAGATAAAGCGCGAAGACATCGGCGAGCAGCGCGGTCAGCGCCGCCGAAATGTCGGTGACGGCGTTGGTCGGCAGAGTGGACGGCGTCTTCAGCGGCGAAAGTCTGCGGGTTTCGGCTGGGGTCGGGGACATTCATTCTCTCCTTGGTGATCAAAATCTCGACGCCGCCGACCTTTTCGAGCGCAGAAGACACTGACGGCGCGCGTGCAGAGAGAGAACTAGCAAGGCCCGACCGCTTTCCAAGTGGACCGAGGTTCAGCAGACCTATTCCTTATGGTTATGGACCGATCAGCACCGAAGCATTGATGAAGCCGCAACGCGCGCCTATAGAGAGATCGCGCAATCCAGTGGATATCAAAGATGAGCCTTACCGCCCTGATCGCCTATGCCGGAGCGCTGTTCATCGCCGCGGCCATTCCCGGACCCGGGATTACCGCGATCGTTGCCCGCGCGCTCGGCTCGAATTTCCGCGAGACCTTCTTCATGGGCCTCGGCCTGGTGCTCGGCGACATGACTTATCTCACCGCGGTCATTCTCGGCCTTGCCTTTGTGGCGCAGACCTTCACCGAGGTGTTCATCGCCATCAAGATCGCCGGCGCCCTCTATCTCGGCTATATCGCCTGGAAATTGTGGACGGCGGGACTGCTGCCGCAGGATATCGCGGCGAAGAAATCCAGCAATATCGGCCTGTCCTTCCTTTCCGGCCTGCTGGTGACGCTCGGCAATCCGAAGACGATGCTGTTCTATGTCGCGCTGGCGCCGACGCTGATCGATATCGGCAATATCAGCTTGCGCGACTATGCGATGCTGCTTGCGGTGACCTTCGTGGTGCTGATCGTCGTGCTCGTGCCCTATATGCTGCTGGCCTCGCGGGCCCGCACGATGCTGAAAAAGCCGCGCGCCCTGCAGGCGCTGAACCGGGTTGCTTCAGGCATCCTGGCCGGCACGGCCGCCTTCATCGCCACACGGGCGGCCTGAAATAAACATCCGGCAGACAACGGTTTTCAAAGCTTTTTTTCTCCGCCTCCCGCCCTCCCGACATGAACGCGGTCTGGTCTCTTCAGCCCTTTGACCCTATTCTCCTCCTCAATTTCAGACGCAGGATTTCAAAGGGAGGCACTCATGTCGCACAAGCCCGGCCGCGGCCGCATCTATTCCTCGATCACCGAGACCATCGGCAACACGCCGCTCGTGCGCTTCGACAAGCTGGCGCGGGAAAAGGGCGTGGTGGCCAACCTGATCGGCAAGCTCGAATTCTTCAACCCGATCGCCTCCGTCAAGGACCGCATCGGCGTGGCGATGATCGAAAGCCTGGAAGCGCAGGGCAAGATCACCCCTGGCAAGACGGTGCTGATCGAGCCGACCTCCGGCAACACCGGTATCGCGCTCGCCTTTGCCGCCGCCGCCAAGGGTTACCGGCTGATCCTCACCATGCCGGAAACTATGTCGGTCGAGCGCCGCAAGATGCTGGCGCTGCTCGGCGCCGAGCTGGTGCTGA
>Ga0209257_1004195_pt1 | contig 11431 bp, 9 predicted proteins | sample AraplaCvi_mCL_r2_FD_184277 | JGI IMG/M metagenome (GOLD analysis project Ga0209257, IMG submission 184277) | Arabidopsis root microbial communities from North Carolina, USA - plate scrape MF_Cvi_mCL_r2 (SPAdes) (version 2) | ecosystem: Host-associated > Plants > Roots > Endosphere | place: USA...
GAGCCGCACATGGAGCCTTGAGTTCGATCCATCGCAGGGGACTGTCGTGCGGAACACCGGCATGGACGCGGGACCTTGAGTCCTTGGGTGGGAAGGAGTCGCGCCTCCTTTCGCAACTCGTTCACGGGCCGCCGAGCGCATGTTCAGCTAGCGGCGATTGAGGATGAACTGAGGGGGACACAATGTGCCAGGGCCCGAACGTCCAATAGAACCCTGCCAATGCCCCCCCCTGTTTGCCGCCTCTTCGTTCGACTACTGCTACTGGTTTCGGCCGCCGTCGCCTTCTCAGGCTGCGTGATGACCAGCGTTTCCGGCCACAAGCTCGAGGGTAACGCGCCCCGAGCACGACGTATCGCGGCGGTCTTTGTCGATGACACGTTCATGGCGGGCAACAAGGCCTCTCGGGCCGGTATTCTCGGCGTTGGACAGCTCTGGCCTGTGCTTTCGGAGCGGGTGCCGCTCGTGTTCAATTACAACGGCACGCCAACCAGGGTGCTCGGCGGCGTGGGCGGCGTCGATGACGCCGGCGGCGAGGCAGAGATCTTCACGTGCTTCGCGCTTGAGCCCGGTGAACGCGTTCTTCTGCTGCGGCCACAGCGGTCGACGGTCAACGGGCGTGGCGACAAGCAGTTGCGCATCGCCGCGGCGATGCTTGGCGCGGCGCCGCCGCACGCGCCGGTCTGGACCGGCCAAGTGGAGCTCAACGCGCACTCCTTTGTCGACGATGACGCGAAGGTCGCAGACACCTTCACCGTGAAGCTCCAGACGCGGCTGCGCGATGACAAGGCGGCGGTGGCAAAGTCGGGGACGCTCGGCACCCCTTGAGCGCTTCGCTGCGGTGAGGGCGGCGCACGAAAACGACCGCTAAGCCGCCGGCCGCACTTCTAGTCAAGGAGCCGGTCGGCGACTGATCTGGCGATACCGCCGTGGTGATGCCCGTGCGCTTGTAATTCATCGCAGCGCGCTGCCGGTACAGTCGAGGCAGCGAGGTAGCCGATGAAGCGCATCAAAGTCGCGCCCAAGAAATTTGTGATGGTCAATGCCGAACTGGCCGAGAAGGCCGACGGGCTGAACTTGGCGCTCGGCATCACGAAGCAGGCCATCAGTCGGCTCGCGACCCTGGAACCCAAATCAGCCGCCGGCCCGATGCTGGGCAATCCCCGCAGTTTCCGGCTCAAGCGCAAAACCAACCGCTGATCTCGGCTGCATATCGCTGCTCTGTAGGACCCAAGAGCAACGTAAGCGTCTGGCAAACACGCCACGTCAGCCGGCGTGGGCAAGAATGTCGCGATGAACCACAGAGTCACGCTGAATATCCCGTACGACCAGCCCAAAGACGCGTGGAAGGCCGTGATGCAGGTATACGAGGCCTTGCCTGGATGGCTCGGAGCTGTTGACCTTCCCCGCTGGTTCGGCACAGAGGATGAAGCGAAGTACGTCTGGGCCTCGGTCGAGCCAGGAGGCATCGTGTTCGAAGCCCACATGGAGCCCGAGTCCTGGGCGGCTTGGATCGAAGACCTTTGCACGCGACTCTCTTGTGTACTTGGTCACCCGGTGCAGGACGCCGATTCGTAGCCTCACAGCAAGGGACCGGGCGGCCCGCAGCAGTGAGGTCGTCTGGCCTGCATTTCGACCTAAAGTCGTACGCTGTCTAACGTCAATTCACCATGGCTGTCCGGTATCTCGAGGCGCATCCGCTCGAGACTTGGAAGCAGGCCTCCAGATCCTTCTGGACGTGGTTCCAAAAAGAACACGGCGCGCCAGAACTTTGGCTTCAGCGAGGGCGATGCGCATGCGTTGGCCAACTTCAATCTCCACTGCCTTTTGCGTGCCCGATCACCACGGCCCAGCCGCAGAACTGTTCGAAGATTGGGAAAAGGAGCAAGGCCGTGTGTTCGGGCGTTTGGATGACAGCATCGTTCGCCTGACCAGTGGCGACTCGTTCTCGCCCACCCCCATAAGGTACTTGTTGGGGAGGACGTCGCGGACCTGATCGCGTTTAGCGCCAGCAATGAGGAAGGATGTCACTCCCCCCAATTGCGGGAAGTAGTGGCAACCGTTCCAGTACGTCGCGCAGGCAGGCGTAGGGGTGTATGCGCTGCGGCTCGTGCTCGATGAAGCCGAAACCGAGCACTGAGAGGCCCCGAAGCCGACCAGAGGCGGTGCCGGAATCAATCCCCCTTCACGCGCCGCGCAGCGTCGATAGAGTCGAGGCCGTAGCGGCAGACAACAACACAGGGAGTGCACCGTGCAAGCGAACGAGGACAACGCGCCGATTGACGCCTTTCTTTCGTATCGGGAAGGCGAGCCCCGGGTCTCGGAGATCAACGAGCAGCTCAAGCAGCACGGTGTTCGGACTCACTACTTCCATGACACCGTCAAGCCAGGCGACCCCATCGACGAAGGACCCGCGCTCAGCGCAGCGCGTTGCATGGTGGTTTTTCTCGGCGAGCGTGGGTGGGGTAAGACCCAGATCCGTCAGGTCGCCACCTTCCAATCCTTGGGACGGCGGATCATCCCTGTACGAATCGGCGCGGTCTCCGAGCGCGACGGACTCGAGCTCGATGGGCTTTTCAGCCGGTTGCTCTACGTCGACCTCTCCGTGCACGACGACGAGCGGCTGGCGCAACTGATCCGCGCGATTAAAAATGCCGTCGACGGCTCAAGGCAAGAAGAGGAGCGCTCCCCGGCTGAGCGCGGGTCATCCCAGTCATCGAACGCGACGAACGACGAGCCGCCCACCAGCGCCCGCATCGCCCATGTGCTGCACATCATCAAGGACGGTAGCGATCGGGAGCGCCTAGACGCGTTGAGGCAGCTGAGCGGCCTGCACCCCAACGACCGGGGGGCCCTCTCCTACATCCTTCGCAGGCACCTGCGCGGCGACTTCGCCGTCGGGACCGAGGACAACTTCGCGGCGGCCGTCCGCTCACCCAAGCGGCTGGCGTCAATCCGGTCCTGGATGCTCAGCGCGCTGATCCAGCTGGATGCCGAAGGCAGCGCCGACCTGATCCTTCAGCACCTGCAGGAATCCAATGAGCCTGATCGCAACGTACGGTTTTGGACGCTGGCGGGACTCTACGGCCGAAGTGTGAGCTTCGCGGACGACGCGATCGATCTTGCCCTGGGCGACAAGGAACCCGAGGTCCTTCTCCTGGCCGAACTCATGCGCCGGTCGTCAGAGCCCGAGCTCATAGAGAAGCTCACCAAACGGCTTCAATCCAGCGATTTCGAGGCGGTGTGGCAGGTGCTCCGCGCCTTGCGCATCGTTCCGGTGCCGGCGCTGGCTCCGGTGCTGACCGAGATGCTGTTCTCGTCGGCCAGCGAAACGGCACTCGCGTACGACGTGCTCTACGCGTTCACCCCGCCGCCGATGGCCAAGGCAGCAGCCCCCCTCCTGTCGGAACGGTGGACGTCGGCCCGCGTCACCCGGGAGATCGTCACGACGACGGCCGGCTCGGCCTACCAGGCGGGCGAGCACTTTGTGCATCTGCTGAGCCTGTTGCCTCCTTCGGAAACGATCGGCGCGCTCAAGGAGTGCCTGTCCGACCCGCGGCTGCGGTATTCGGCCGAGCAGTTGCTGAACCAGCTGCACCGCCTGAACGATGAGACGGCGAGCCGGGCGCGGCACCGGCCAGGCTTCCACAGCGACAAGCCGGGCGACACCACCGATCGCCTGGGTATCTCCGCCGAGGCCAGAACGTTCGCCGCCATCATGACGGCGCACGACGTGAGTCCGCCGCTGGCCATCGGCCTGTTCGGTGATTGGGGCTCGGGTAAGAGCTTCTTTATGGGCGAGATGCGCCGCCAGGCGGAAGCGTTCTCCGCCCAGGCCAAGCTGGACCACAGATCCCCCTTCTGCGCGCAGGTGGAGCACATCGAGTTCAATGCCTGGCACTACGCAGATAGCAACCTGTGGGCGAGCCTGGTCAGTTGCATGCTGGAGAAGCTGCACGGCAGGGTGAATGGCCTCAAATCCCCGGCCGAGGAGCGCGCCGAGATCGAGCGACAGATGCTGCAGGCGGTGCAGGACCAGCAGAGCGCGGTGCTCAAGGCGGAACAGGCCGCCGAGGAACTGCGCAGGAAGAGCGAGCAGTTGGCGACGGCAGAGGCTGAGCGCCAGCAGCGCCCAGTCAAGGCCACCGAACTGGGCGCCGAGGACTGGAAACGCCTGATCGAGAAGGATGCGAACGCCAAGGAGGCCATCGCCACCATCGCGCAGCGGCTTGGCATGGGTGACCTTATGGCCGCCACGACCGACTGGCAGGCGGTGCTCTCGGAGCTTCGGTCCCAAACCGAGGTCAGCGTCAGCTTGGCTCGTGCCGTCTCCACAGAATCGCGCAGGCCGCTATGGGCGGCGCTACTGGTCGCCGTCATTGTGATTCCTCCCGTGGCGTTGGCGGTGAACCACTGGCTGGCAACGGACCAAACCCAGGCTTGGATGGTCAAGCTCGGGGCGATCTTTGCGCAGATCACCGCCGTGCTCGTCGGCTCGGCCACGTGGATACGCAAGGCGATGGCCAGCTTCAGCGATCGCAGGAAGGAACTGGAATCGGCGAGGGACTGGGTGAACCAGCTCCTGCAGGCCAAGCGCGACGAGGTGCCAGCGTCGGAGACCCAGCTTAAGGCCGAGATCGACAAGGCCACGGCCGCCAAGGTCGCGGCCGACCAGCAGGTCACCGCAGCCCAAGTCGAGATCACTCGGCTCGAAGTCGAGCGCGAGAAGATCAGCCTGGCGCGATTCCTCAGCGACCGCCACAAGTCGGACGACTACCGCAAGCAGCTGGGCATCTTCACGACGATCCGGCGCGACTTCGAGATCCTGGTGGACCGACTCAAGCCGGCGCCGGGCCAGCGCGCGCAGCTCGATCGCATCGTGCTGTACATCGACGATCTGGACCGCTGCCCGGCCGACAAGGTGGTTGAGGTGCTGCAGGCCGTTCACCTGCTGCTGGCCTATCCGCTGTTCGTGGTGGTGGTGGGCGTGGATTCGCGCTGGCTCCTGCACTCGCTGTCCAGCCACTTCAAGCAGTTCGACGAGCACGTCGCCCGGCTGAGCCGAGAGAACGAGGACGACGAGTCGGAGCACTGGACGGCCACGCCGCAGCACTACCTGGAGAAGATCTTCCAGATCCCCTACGCCCTGCGGCCGATGACCGACGGCGGTTTCGGCCAAATGATGGATGCACTGCTCAAGCCAGCCGGCGACGGCTACGTCCTGCCGCCGATCGCTTCCGAGGTGACACCTGAGCAACCGACCGCCCCCACGACCGATCCGAAAATCACTCGATACGTGGCCGTCCCTGAGGATCAGGCCAGCCGGCTAGACCAGCAGCCGAGTGTCGCCTTGGCCTCCTCGGTCCCCAAGGCGGGCGCTGACGACAAGGGAGCATCCGATCCGGCGCCACAGCTGGCCGGCGGCAGCGACGAGTCGCAGGACACGGTTCTGGACGAGGCCGCGTTGACGATCCAAGTCTGGGAGACGGAATACGCGAAACGGCTACACGCGTTCATCCCGTCACCGCGGGCCGCCAAGCGCTTCAGCAACATCTACCGCATCATGAAGGCCACGGTACCGGCCAACGAACTGGCGCGCTTCGAAGGCTCCGCGAACTTTCCCGGCGAGTTCCGCGTAGCGATGATCCTGCTGGCCCAGCAGATCTCGTCGCCGAACCGCGCAGCGCAATGGTTCGAGTTCCTCGCGGAACAGCCGCCCGAAGGACGCCTGGACGACGCGCTGCTCCATCCGCCAGAGGATCGGCATCACGTCGCCAACGGGATCAAGGAAGCACTGGAAGGTCTGATCACCGACGATGCGCGCGACCTGCCCATCGAACGCGTCCAGCATTGGCTGACTATGGTCGGTCGGTTCTCGTTCGACCTCACGCGGCGTAGGACCTGAAGCCAGTCCCTCAGGTACTAGCCGAGGGGATCTCGTTCACACCGTGGTGTAGCGCGCTGAGCAGCGTTCCTGCTTTGCGGCCCACACCGCGGTCTCGGGCCGGGCAGACTCATGGACTGGCCTCGACGCAAGGGGGAAAGTGCGCCGCGAAAGCTGAATCCTCGCTCGACGCAGGGCGCGTTTTGCGGACCATTCTTAGGTGCGGCCGTGGGGCAACGGTCGACTGCAAGATTCGCACTGAGTTGCAGCGTGCGGTCTCGGTCATCAGGCTTATCTGCTCCGCCGCTGCAGCTCGGGACTGCGCCGTCCGGCCGAACCGACAACTTGGCGACTCCTGAAGCGATCGCTGCCGTAGGCGCTTGTGGCGACTGCGAGGCCGGCTGGTAGCCTCGCCGTCACTGGGCGTTCATAGTGCCTAGTGCCGGCAGCGATGCTGCTTGAGCCTGTCCCCCGCCACGCAAAGGGCGGCAGCAACGGCGATGCCGCGCTGAATCTGAACTGAACCGGACAGGGGCTCGGGCTCAGTCCTCGATCAGCCGATGACCGGGGAGGAAGTGAACGCTGCCTCGATGGCGTTCAAGAAGGCCCTGATCGAGAGAGCGCTGGGCGCGGAGCTGGATTCCGCTTGGGCTACCCAAGCGGCGCCGACAAGCCCGAGACGATGAAGAACCAGCGCAACGGCAAGACCGGCAAGACGGTGCTGACCGAGGACGGCCCGCTGCGCATCGACGTTCCGCGGGACCGGGATTCGAGCTTCGAGCCGCTGCTCATTCCCAAGCACGAGCGCCGCTTCACCGGCTTCGACGACAAGATCATCGCCATGTACGCGCGCGGGATGACCGTGCGGGAGACGCAGGCCTTCCTGGCCGAGCAGTACGGCGTGGATGTCAGCCCCGAGCTGATCAGCAGCGTGACCGACGCGGTGGTGGCGGAGGTAGGCGCCTGGCAGGCGCGGCCGCTGGGGCCGATGTCCCCTGTGGTGTTCTTCGACGCGCTGCAGGTGAAGATCCGCGAGGACGCGGTGGGGCGCAACAAGGCCGTGTACCTGGCGCTGGGCGTGCTGCCGGACGGCACACGCGACATCCTGGGGCTGTGGATCGAAGGCACCGAAGGCGCCAAGTTCTGGATGAAGGTCTTCAACGACCTGGAGACGCGGGGCGTCAACGACATCCTTATCGCGGTCACGGACGGGCTCAAGGGCATGCCGGAGGCGCTCAGCGCGGTGTACCCGGCCACGACGCTGCAGACCTGCATCGTGCACCTGATCCGTAGTAGCCTGGACTACGCCAGCTGGAAGGACCGCTAGCCGCAGCCATCAAGCTGGTCCACACGGCGCCAAGCGCCCAGGCCTCTGCGGCAGAGTTGGACGCCTTCGAGGCAAGCGCCTGGGGCCAGAAATTCCGTACCGTGGTCGCCGCTTGGCGCAGGGCTTGGGACCGCGTGATCCCGTTCTTTGCTTTCCCGCCGCAGGTGCAGCGGGTGATCTACACGACCAACGCCATCGAGAGCATCAACGCGCAGCTGCGCAAGATCATCAAGTCGCGACGCCATTTCCCCAGGGACGATGCGGCGAGCAAGCTACTCTGGCTGGCCTTGCGCAACATCACCGCGGACTAGGGCCGCGCCGCCAAGAACTGGCGAGAGGCAATGAACCAATTTGCCATCCTCTACGCAGACCGATTCACCAGGACCGGCTCGTAGCCTCTTAGAAGCGCCTCAAACACAGCATTCCTGACACTCCCGTCTCGACAACTTCAACCTAGCTGTTGCGGCCCCTGACCGCGTTTCGTTCTTCCCCGCACATCGGTCAAGAACCTCACAAAAGGGGGATGACAATCGTCCAGCCTAGTCATTCAGCAAACAAGTTCACGAGCAACTGCACGAGGCGTTAAGTGGCAGGGCTGCAGGGTCGCCAGTATTGGGTGCCATCCACTTCTGGGTCTCGTTGACCCGCTCCCCATGCTCTTCCAGAAGCTTGCCAAATCACTTGTCCGCCCCGCGCCAGGCTCTCTTCCTTCGGTCATCCAAGAGGTCATTGGACTCATGGAGGACGTTGAAGCAAACATGTTCAGGGTCAAGACGAGCCGCTACTCCTTGGTTGCTCGACTTCAGCGCTTGGTGCAGATGCCCACAAAGCTCATCGGAATCGGCTTGGGCGCCAAGCTGCGCTGGGCCGGTACCTGGGCCATGATCGCTCTAGCGTTCTTCGCTGCCAACGCTTGGCTTGTCCAGTCGGGCGTCAGACTGGAACTGCTGTTCCGAGAGACTCTGCAATGGGTGTGCATCATCGTCCCGTTGTTCCTCGTGCTGTTCCCCACTCCAAGTGCCTACGCGTTCTCGGGCTTCTCGGAACCGGACATCGCCTTCGCAATCGGGAACCTGTGCGACCGCGGACTGGTCACCGAGAAGCGCCTCGCCACGGCCCAGCAGCACATCAAAATGCTGGAGACCTACTGCGGCTCGCGTGTGCGGACGCACAAGTGGCTGGTCGGCATCTCATGGGCAATCTGGACGTTCATGCTGTTGAAGGGTTTCGATAGCGCGTTTGCCGGCAAGCTGGCGCTCCCCGGGGACCTATTCTTGATGGCAGCTGGCTTCATCGTCGTCGCCGGCATATACCTGCTGGCCGCTGGCTACGAGTCGGCTCTGAATCGCGTCTTCCGCTCCCTTGAAACGGCATGCGCAGAACTTCTGCTGAGGCTCCAAGAGGAGGCCGAAGACGAGAACGTCGACAAGGAGCCAGTACAGCGCGCTCCCCGTAGGCTGCCCGGCTGACTGGTACGCGACCACAGGCGCAGCGGTCTCCATATTCATCGCGCCGCGCTCGCCTTCCACCACAGTAAGCTAGGGGAACCTTGCTACCCTCAACGAAAGGAACGAGTTGCGGGGCTGTCCGCCGGCGCGAGAGGTAAATTGCGCACCAAAAGCGATGGGAGGAGCGATGCTGCGAGCACTTGTCGATGGCGAGACTGTGAGGCGCCAACCTATGCGCAAGGGTGAACGCGCAAGATGCCGCTGTGGCGCTGAGCTCATAGCCGTCGTCCCCATCGATCATGCCGCACATTGGCGCCATCGAGGTCGGGACTGTGATCCGTGGAGCGAGCCAGAGGGCCCCTGGCACTTGAACTGGAAGGCGCGCTTTCCCGCGGATTGCTGTGAGGTGGAGCTAGTCGACCCGACGTCAGGTGAGTGGCACCGAGCAGATGTACGGTGCCTGCATCCGTCTGGCGGCGGCGCGGTGTTAGAACTGCAGCACTCCAGCATCAGTGCTGAGGAGCAGGTCTCGCGCGAAGAGTTCTACGGTCGGGAGCACACTATGTACTGGCTCCTGCATATGCACGACGAAAGTAATTTTCGAGGGACCTACTTCGGGATGTCGCTGTCCTTCAACGATCCGGTCGACTTCAAGAGTCGGCAATTCTTCCGGATGAACATCTACGGCGACAAGCGCTTTATCGATCGCTGGAAGCGGTCATCGGCGCATGTGCTTCTTGAGGTCGGCGGGCACGTGTTCTATCTCGCCACGATGGCGGCCTGCCGCGAGCTTGTGGCTGCTCAAGGCAAAGGGCAGTTCGCGGTGATGCGGTTGTCCCAGGCTCAGGTCATCGCGACTGTGAGAGGTTTGCCACCGCCGCCTCAGTAACGTTCAAGCCTTTCGCGGACTTCGCCTATGCCCGCAAGGGCCGGGTCGAGTCGCGCCGGTCCGGGAAATCACGATCTCCATCAATCGAAGCGCCTGACCCAGTTCAGGGTCTCAACTCGCTTGTTGAGGTCCTTCGGCACTCGAAACAATCCCTCGTCGTAATCTTCGAATCGCACCGGCCGAGTGAAACGCGCCGCGAGCCGGTACTCCGCGGGAATGTCGTCGGCGTGCGTATCCCCCAGCCGCGGCGTCGGCCCCGCCTGGATCACGACGCCGCCGTCATACGCGTGAATCGTGCATGCCGGCTCGAGCGCCTCTCGCATCGTCGCTAGACCGCCCAACTGCGTCACGAGCTCATCGCCCAATGCGGTCAGCCAATTGACCGACTTGATTCGATCATGCACACCACCGATCTCCCGTGTGAAGCCGACTGTGCTCGGGAAATCGAAGCCCGGGAATCGGCTCATGAGCTGCAACGCATAGACGCTGTTCTGCTCCATGCCAGGACATACGATGATCGCAAAACCCGCCGAGCCGTGGAGCGGCCTGAAGCGCTGGCACCAAGCCAAAAATCGTTCGCGGAGCACCGAGGTATGCAATTCTCCCGAAGCCGAGGCTAGCGGCATGCTCGCATCGAACGACGAGGGCCGCGGATCTCCCAAGCGGCTGACTAGCAGGTTTGCCTGATATGGCGGCACATCGTCGTGCGGCAACCCGATGTCGACATGCCCAAACAGAGCTCCTGAGTAGCCAGTTTCCGGCGCCTCGCGGGCGATGTCAGCTTCGATCGCGGCGCGTGGATCTCCCTTGAATCGCTTCGCTCGCTTCGCGTTGCGCTGCAGGAACTCGTTGACCTGACTAGGAAACTTCGACCAGAAGTCGTGCAAGAACTCCGCCGCCTGACTCCGCAACAGCGCTCGATCGACATCGGGCAGATAGAGTTCCGCGCCCAGCCCGAACTTGGCTGCCGGGCCAGCCTTGGGATCAGCATAAGGCAAATGGATGCGGTCCAGTGCGGCTGCGCCCCCGTTCGCTCGAACCAGTTGGGCGATAGTGTCTGTGGTCGTCATGGCGATCGTCGAGTCGTGTGTTCGGGTGCTCAGGGAACCGGTACGAGGTTACGAGCGGGGAAGAGTCTTGATACTTCGGAGACGATGAAAAAGGCTACCAGAGCGCCGCCGGCGAGCTTGATGCCGGTCGACTGCTCCAGCGCCTTGCCAAACTTGTCGAGCATGCCGTCCTTCTGCTCGGCCGGTGCCGTCACAGGGACTGGTTGCTTGGGCGGATTGTCGCCATCGTCGCAGTCGCACTTTTCTTCGACGCGGAACTCCTCAAAACCATCGCTCGAGCCCGTGTGCTTTCTTGCAATGTCCTCGTAGTCTCTCGCCGCTTCTCGTGAGAGAGAGTCGTTGCCGAACTTCATGTCGATGATCTTGGATGGCTTCCCGTCCGCGCCGAGGCGGACCACGTCCAGACGACGTGAGTCGGGGCGGATGAAGTTGGAAGTCGGTAGCCCGGGATTGTTCTTGCTGCCGATCATGTCCCAGCCGGAGCCACGGTCGTACGGCACCTCGCGCCACATCTTCGCGTCAGGCTTGGGATAGCGGCCGTCGTAATGCGCCTCGTCGATCTTCTTGCGCACGCAGTCCTGGAAGGTCTGCCCCTGGGTCATTGATCCCTTCTGCGCCAGGCACTCGCACGCCATGCGGCAGAGCTCGTCGTAGAAGTCCTGATCCGACTGCGGCAGGTCGCGCTGTTTGAGCCCGGCCATGTTCACCGTGTTGCGGTGATTCATGAACATCTTGTCGGTCAGGCGGCAGGCCGGCTTGCCTTCGAAGAAGACGTCAAAGCTGTGGGTGATCCAGTCGGCCTCGGCCTTGTTGGTG
>Ga0209257_1004203_pt1 | contig 11420 bp, 7 predicted proteins | sample AraplaCvi_mCL_r2_FD_184277 | JGI IMG/M metagenome (GOLD analysis project Ga0209257, IMG submission 184277) | Arabidopsis root microbial communities from North Carolina, USA - plate scrape MF_Cvi_mCL_r2 (SPAdes) (version 2) | ecosystem: Host-associated > Plants > Roots > Endosphere | place: USA...
ATTGGTGAAGCTGCCGATACGCTATCTTTCGATCATCTCCTATCCACAGACGCGGGGCACGATTTCCTGACGTCGTGGTGTAAAAATCTTGCCTTAAAAGAAAAAAACTTTCTTCCCAGTTGAAATTTGAAGCGGCAACTGCTATCCCCTTTTTCAGCAACGAAATGAGGGATCGTCTCCATGTGCGGAATTGTCGGATTGTTTTTGAAGGACAAGACCCTGGAGCCCAAACTGGGCGCCATGCTGTCCGATATGCTGGTCATCATGACCGATCGCGGCCCTGACAGCGCCGGCATCGCGATCTATGGCGCGCCGTCCCATGGCCGCGCGAAAATCACCGTTCAATCCGCCAAGCCCGCCGTCGATTTCGCCGGGCTTGAAGCTCTGCTGAAGCCCGTTGACGCCAGTGTCACCGTGGAGCTGAAAAGCACGCATGCAGTGATCGAGACGGATGCCACGCAGTCTGCAGCCGTGCGTAATCTGCTTGCTGAGCAGCGGCCGGACGTGCGTGTCATGGGTTCGGGCGACAGCGTCGAGATCTACAAGGAAGTCGGCTTGCCGAAGGATGTGGTTGCCCGTTTTGGTATTCGCGAGATGGGTGGCACGCATGGCATCGGTCATACCCGCATGGCGACCGAGAGCGCCGTGACCACCGAGCATTCGCATCCGTTCACGCCGGCGCCGGATATGTGCCTGGTGCACAACGGCTCGCTCTCCAACCACAACAATCTGCGGAAGTGGCTCAGGAAGCAGGGCCAGGAGTTCGAGACCGACAACGATTCCGAAGTCGCCGCGCGCTACTTCGCCTATCGCCTGGCCGAAGGTGCCTCGCTGAAAGAGGCGATGGAAGCCGGCCTCACCGATCTCGATGGCTTTTTCACCTTCACCATGGGCACCAAGGACGGGTTCGCGGTGCTGCGCGATGCGATCGCCTGCAAGCCGGCGGTGCTCGCCGAGAACGACGACTGGGTCGCCATGGCCTCCGAGTTCCGCAGCCTCGCCTATCTGCCGAACATCGAGAAGGCGAAGATCTGGGAGCCGGCGCCGGCCACCGTCTACACCTGGTCCTTGCATTAAAGCGAGCCTGAATTGAACACGATCGATCTCGAGAAGACGCCGCTGCGCGAAGTGAACCAGCGGCTGCAGGGACTTTCCGCGGAAACCAACGAGCGGCTCTGGAAGCTCATCAACCCGCATGGCGAGCATGCCTGCGCGGTCGGTCTCACCAGCCCGATTGAGGTCCATATCGACGGCCATATCGGCTATTACTGCGCCGGCATGAACCAGAAGGCCAAGGTGGTGATCCACGGCCAATGCGGCGTCGGCGTCGCCGAGAACATGATGTCCGGCGAGGTCGTGGTGAAGGGCACCGCATCCGCCGCCGCCGGTGCGACGGGGCAGGGCGGCCTGCTGGTGATCGAGGGCGATGCCGGCACCCGCTGCGGCATCTCGATGAAGGGCATCGACATCGTGGTCAAGGGCTCGGTCGGTGCGATGAGCGCCTTCATGGCCCAGTCCGGCAGCCTGGTCGTCTGCGGCGATGCCGGCGCCAATCTCGGGGATTCGATCTATGAGGCGAAGCTCTATGTCCGCGGCGCGGTCGAGAGCCTCGGCGCCGATTGCATCGAGAAGAAGATGACGCCGCATCATCTCGAGAAGCTGCGCAAGCTCTTGGCGCGCGCCGAGATCGACGCCGATCCGAAGAGCTTCCGCCGCTACGGCTCGAAGCGGTCGCTGTACAATTTCCACGTCGACAATGTCGACGCCTACTGAATCTGATTTGAAAGTTCCGAGATGAGCGACCGCGCCAACCCGACCCCGTTCTATACGCCGCCGCGTCCCTCGGCGACCTTCGACGCGCATGCGATCGCCGAGATCCAGCGTGCGGCCGCGACCGGCATCTATGACATTCGCGGCGGCGGTGCCAAGCGCCGGGTGCCGCATTTCGACGATCTCTTGTTCCTCGGCGCCTCGATCTCGCGCTATCCGCTCGAGGGCTATCGCGAGAAATGCGCGACCAATGTGACGCTCGGCACCCGCTATGCGAAGAAGCCGGTCGAGATCAAGATCCCGGTCACCATCGCCGGCATGAGCTTCGGCGCGCTCTCCGGCAATGCCAAGGAGGCGCTCGGCCGCGGCGCCACGCAGATGGGCACCAGCACCACGACCGGCGACGGCGGCATGACGCCGGAAGAGCGGCTCTCGTCGAAGACCCTGGTCTACCAGCTGCTGCCTTCGCGCTACGGCATGAACCCCGATGATTTGCGCAAGGCCGATGCGATCGAGGTGGTGATCGGGCAGGGCGCCAAGCCCGGTGGCGGCGGCATGCTGCTCGGGCAGAAGATCACCGAGCGCGTCGCGAAGATGCGCAACCTCCCGGTCGGCATCGACCAGCGCTCGGCCTGCCGGCATCCGGACTGGACCGGGCCGGACGATCTCACCATCAAGATCCACGAGCTGCGCGAGATCACCAATTGGGAGAAGCCGATCTATGTGAAGGTCGGTGCGACGCGGCCCTATTTCGACACCGCGCTGGCGGTGAAGTCCGGCGCCGATGTGGTCGTGCTGGACGGCATGCAGGGCGGCACCGCGGCGACCCAGGACGTCTTCATCGAACACGTGGGTCTCCCCATTTTGGCGGCGATCCGCCCGGCGGTGCAGGCGCTGCAGGATCTCGACATGCACCGCAAGGTGCAGCTCATCGTCTCCGGCGGCATCCGCAACGGTGCGGACGTGGCGAAGTGCCTGGCCTTGGGCGCCGATGCGGTCGCAATCGGCACGGCGGCGCTGATCGCGCTCGGCGACAACGATCCGAAGCTCGAGGCCGAGTATCAGAAGCTCGGGAGCACGGCCGGCTGCTATGACGACTGGCATGAAGGCCGCGATCCCGCTGGCATCACCACGCAGGATCCGCAGCTCGCGGCCAGGCTCGACCCGGTGAAGGCGGGGCATCGCCTGGCGAACTATCTCGCCGTCCTCACCATGGAGGCGCAGATCATCGCGCGGGCTTGCGGCAAGAGCCATCTGCACAACCTGGAGCCCGACGATCTCGTGGCGCTGACCGTGGAATCCGCGGCGATGGCGCGGGTACCGCTGGCCGGCACCAACTGGATTCCCGGGCAAGACAAGTACTGACAGGATAGATACTGATCCGGCTGTTCTATACTGGCGTAACAGGGAGCCGCCTCGCGCGACGTGACGGGGCGCCGAAAAGAAGAGGGGACCATGGCGACCGATCTCGCGAAAATCGCGAAAGAGCGAAAGATCAAGTATTTCCTGATTTCCTACGTCGATCTCTTCGGCGTGCTGCGCGCCAAGCTCTCGCCGGCGGCGGCGATCGCCGACATGCAGCAGAACGGCGCGGGCTTCGCGGGCTTCGCGACCTGGCTCGACATGACGCCGGCGCATCCCGATCTCTTCGCCAAGCCCGATCCCGACAGCCTGATCCAGCTTCCCTGGAAGCCCGAGGTGGGCTGGCTCGCCAGCGATCTCTGGATGGACGGCAAGGAAGTCGCCGACAGCCCGCGCGCGCTCCTGAAGCGCAAGATCGCCGAGGCCGCCAAGCAGGGCATCCGCATGAAGAGCGGCGTCGAATGCGAGTACTTCCTGATTTCGCCCGACGGCCGGTCGATTGCGGACGGCGCCGACACCCAGGACAAGCCCTGCTACGACCAGCAGGCCCTGATGCGGCGCTATGACGTCATCACCGAGATCTGCGACTGCATGCTCGCGCTCGGCTGGAAGCCCTATCAGAACGACCACGAGGATGCGAACGGCCAGTTCGAGATGAACTGGGAATACGACGACGCCCTGCTGACCGCCGACCGCCATGTCTTCTTCAAGTACATGACCAAGGCGATCGCCGAGAAGCACGGGCTGCGCGCCACCTTCATGCCGAAGCCGTTCTCGAACTTGACCGGCAACGGCTGCCACGCCCATGTCTCGTTCTGGGACAAGACCGGCCGGACCAACCTGTTCGGCGATCCCAAGGGCGAGCTCGGCCTCTCCAAGACCGCCTACAAGGCCTTGGGCGGCATCCTGCACAATGCCGATGCGCTCTGCTCGTTCTTCAACCCGACGGTCAATTCCTACAAGCGCATCAACGCGCCGCGCACCACCTCGGGCGCCACCTGGTCGCCCTCCAGCATCACCTGGACCGGCAACAACCGCACCCACATGATCCGCGTGCCCGATGCCGGCCGCTTCGAGATCCGCCTCGCCGACGGCGCCACCAACCCCTATCTGCTGCAGGCCGGCATCCTCTCGGCCGGGCTCGACGGCATCGCCAACGACCGCGATCCGGGCAAGCGCCTCGACATCAACATGTACACCGACGGCCACACGGTGAAGAACGCGCGGAAGCTGCCCTTGAACCTGCTCGACGCTTTGCGCCTCACCGACAAGAGCAAGACGGTGCGCGCGCAGTTCGGCGACAGCTTTGTCGACAGCTACGTCAAGATGAAGACCGACGAGTGGAACAGCTTCACCAAGCACCTGACCGAATGGGAACGCCAGAACACGCTGGATTGCTGACGCGCGGGTTTCCGCGCCGATCGAAGGGCATGCCCGGGTCGAAAGACCCGGGCGTTTTCTTTTGGGCAGCTGGCGATCGTGAATACTCTTGCTTGCGCCGGTTGTCGGACTACCGGTCTTTGCCGTTTGGCTGCCTCCAATACGCATTGGCTGCGCCTGCCTGCGCCTCATTCGCGGCCCGCGAAAGATAGCCGGGCGACATCATTTCCTTCAGCTGGTGCAACAGCGCGGCGTTCATGGCGTGGCGAGTCACCTGCAAGGTGTCTAGCGCGTTGGCGTCTCCCTCCTGCTCGGCCCAGGTCGCCAGCGCGCCGCGTACGTCCTCGCCGTCACGCGCCGCGCGCCAGATGTCGAGCGCGGATTCGATCGAGGGATGATCGATTGTGGCGAAGGCATTGAGGGTCGCCACGCGCAGCCCGGTCGTTTCACCGAACAAGAGATCGCCGGCCAGACCCATTGTCCCGCCTGCGATCGCGGCGTCGAGCCAAGGCCATTCCCCCTTCCGTACTGGAGGTGGCGCGCCTTCGGCAAGGTCGAAGCCGAAGCGCGTCAGTCGCGCGAACAGAACCATCCAGATCATTATGCTGGTCAAAGCCGGCAGCGTGTCGCCCTGCACAAGCGCCTGCATGATCGCTTGGTCAGCCGCGCGGGCCGCCACGGTGCCATGTGGCTTCGGCGGAAATGGCGCCCGGAGCTGGCGGAACTGCCCCATAAAGCGGAGCAGCTCGCTTTCGGCGGTGAAATCGGCGGCGCCCCGCAGCAGGCGTTCATGGATCGGCTCTTCCGCCGGCATCGCGACCAGGATCACGCGATCCCAGATCCAGGCGTCGACCGCCGCTGTCGGCGGTTCTGCATCAGGCGCTGGCGGCGCCGCGCGATGACGCGAGGGATTGCGAATCCCCTCCCAGCGGGTGGCATCGACGCCGTACACCGTCAGAGTCGCCGCAAGGGCAGGATCGATTTCACCGAAGCCCTTCTGCAGGGCGCGGCCGAGATAGGCGCCAAATGCCGTGAGCGCCGCGCGCCGCTGCAGCTCCGACCACCAATAGGTTACATTCAGCTTGAGGAATTGGCGAGGCAGCTCCGACGTCTTGCCCGGAGCCAAGTCGAACGCCACGAAGCGCTGGGCGAGAGCGGCATTGAAGCTCTCGGTGAAGGCGGCGATCGCCAGCGCAAAATCCGCCCGCGATGCCTGCCCGGTTATCCCTTCGGCAGAAGCGAAGGTGGCAAGCGCAGCGTCGATCGCTTCCAGCAAGGTCGTGCTCTGATAGGGCGCTGTGGTGGCAAAGGCAGGCAGATCGTCCGGCTCGCCGAATAGGGCCTCGCCCAGCTCGATCAGACCCTCGCGCGCACGGCCCGCGAGCTCGCGTTCGTCGTTGGCATCAACGATCCCGAGCGGCCAGACCGGCGCCACGCTGGCAAGGACAGTCTGCAGCCAGGCGCGATCTTCTCCCTGTATCTCCGCGCCAGCTCCCGCCTCCACGGCGTGGAGAACGCCTTTGAGCGTATGCTCTGGATCGTTACCGAATACGGCCCATAGTCCGGCGCGTCGCGCCGATCGTTCCAGCGCGGCGACGACTGCGTCGCGCAGCGTCCCCAGACCAAAGCGCGCGTTGTATGCAATCCAGCTGTCGGCATCTTTGAAACGCAACTGGATGTCGGGGTCCTGGTAGAGATCGTAAGCCTCCCAGGCCAGGTCGAGCAGTTCCTCGGAGGCGAAGCCCTCGTAAGTGCTGGGATCCAGCAGCGGCCGCACGAACTTGATCCAATCCGGTTTGCCGGCACGCCGCAGCTTCAGCCCATCATGGCCGCCGCTGATCAGCGCGCCGGGATAGGCCGGTTGATAACCAGCTTCGGCATTCTGCACCTTGCGCGCCAGCTCCAGGAAGCGATGGATAATGCTGGCCAATGCGGCAGCTTGCTCTGGCAGGCCCGCATCGGGTTGAGGTGTCGCTCCGCCACTACTCGCTCCGCCGATCTGCCAGAGGGCGCGCGCCACCGCACGATCGAAGTCCGGCCCGCCGTCGATCCAAAGCGAATAAAGCCCGCTCTTCTCCAGTTCGGAGATCAGGCGGTTCAGCAGCAGCGACAGCAGGTCGATCTGCCGGGCCTTCACCGACCAGAACGGTGGCGCCTCGCCCTTCCTTGTGACCCTTAGCGTGTCCGGGCTGCCGAGTAGCACCGCCTCCAGGCCGGCGATGTAATCCCCGTCGGCATTCTGCAGCAGGCTGTCAATGATCGCATGGCCGCGCTGAGGATTGCGTACCCGATCTCGCTCAGCGCTCGCTGCACGAATCTCCGCCTCGGACATTTGTCCCTTCGGTTGGTTGTCAGCCTTGTTCATAAGCTCTTTTCCTAATTTCGAAGGCCGTGTTCACTTTTTGTATCCTAAGTGTGGCACCCGCGATTTGCAAGGGCCTGTCGAAGATTTACGTTATTTTGCTCGTTTTAGGGGTGGTCACGTTCCTTTTAGCGAGCTTCTTCTTCCGGCTCCTTCGCGTCTGAGCCGCTGCGGCGTTTTTTGCTCTGTCGGCCGCTTTTTCCGCCGCGCGCTCAGCTTTCTTTGCCGCAACTTGATCCCGCCAAGTTGGCTCAAATTCGTCCCACGCTTTGACGACCTTATCCTTCAATGCGGCGATACGGGTCTCGTATTGCGCGCCGTAAAGCGGGAACACGGTGTCCTTGTTAAGCCGCAGCCAATACTTCCTCCGGGTTTCCTGTGCATTCCGGCGCCCGCGCGGAGAGTCCCTCTTCAGATCCAGAAAGAGTTCCATATCCGCGGCGCCACTATCGGGTTGGGCATGGTTTTCCTCCCCAAGCACGTGAAGTTCTTCGCTGCCGCTTGCATACTCCGCGTAGGAGCGGTGCGCATCCTGACCGATCTTCGCGTCAAGAATATTGCCCTTCATTTCGTCGGGTCGGAAAAGGCGATACAGCTCCTCGGGGGTAAGCCGCTCCATATGGTCGAGCGTCGTTTCGAGCGTTTCGGAAAGTCTCTCCGCCAGAGCTTTAGGCGGATGGATATAAAGGAGAGGATCGGACTTACTGCTCTTCCCTGGCGCGCCGCTGGCGTTTCTCTTCGAGAGCGGGCCGGCTTGCGCGACCTCGTCGCCGCGTAAGCGCTCCACAGTGAAGGTGGTCGGACTGCCTTTCACATCTGTTGACTGCGTAAACACGACAATTTCGCCGTTGCGCTCAATTCTGTACACGTCGATCGCGGATGTTCCGGCCTGCTGCACCGGCTCGTATTCGCGGCGCACCGCGTTGAAGGTCGCAAGATCGAGAAGAGTGACGCGCTCGCCCGATGCGCTGTCGGCGGGCATGACTAGGAGGGAGTTTCGGGCGTAGCCCAGACCTGTCCGTTTCTTGGTTGCTGGCTGATCTGCAATTGGCGGGGTGCTGCGGGCGAGTACCGCCGCTTCTGCTAAGAGCAAGTCGGCGACATTGACCGGCTTCAAGGAACCGAGCTGTTCGGCGCCGCCACTCACCACACGGATGGTCGCTTCCTGACCTACATCAGGCCGCAGCCGCATTCCGCGATAGAGATCGAGCCCCAGCCCACCAAGCGCGTGCAGCACTCCGCCGGCGACGGCGTTCGTGGCGATGTTTTCGAAGCTGTCAGCCAAGCTGTAGTCGTCGCCGAGGCTCTGGTGCGCGGCGTAGTTCAGCGGTTCGGCCAGTGCGGTGCTGACGGCGCCCTCATAAGCCCCGGTGCCGGCGCGCACGATCAGCTTGGACGCGGCTGGTGCAAGCTTTGCAGCGGCCTTCGTCAGACCATAGATAGCTTTCTCGGCGGCGACGCCCGGGATAAGCATCGTCCCGACATTGACGGGATCGGCGAAATCCACCGCGACGCCGGTGGCACCAATTAGAAACTGGGTGCCCCAGCCTTGGTCCGCATGGGCAATGACCTGCTCGTACTTTTGCTTGGTCTGCTCGCGTTCGATTTCGAGCTGGAGCGCTGCCTCATGCTGACCGTCGAAGATCTTCACACGCCCTTCGACGCCCGCCTCTCTGACCTGCTGCTGCTGCTCGACGAGTGCCATCACCCGCGACGTCGGCGCCAGGCGCCGCATTGGGGCGCGACCGCTGAAGACGCCTTGGCCTAACTGCACCTCAGCGACCCTGTTGGCATGGCGAATCCGCGCGAAAAGCCAATCCATTATGGAGAGCTGGGTCTGGGCACCCAGCGCATCACCGATCGGGACGATGAGCTCGTTGGACAAGTGAGAGAGTTGCTCGTCTGGAACCTGGGACAGGCTAGTCTGAAATCCCATCGCATACCTGTAGAAGAGAGAGATGGATCAAATACAAGTTATAATGGTATAACTACGTGCGGGACGGCCGGCCGTCGGGGCCGGCGTCTAAGATTTCAAAGGATGGGCGCTTCGGGCTCCGGCGGTTGCCAGAGCCGGATCAAGTCTTCCCACTTGACGGTGATGGGCTCACCACCGGCTTTGATGAGTCCGCCGGCTGGGCCCCGAAGGTAGAGCCCGCTCTCATCGCTATTGACGGTCCAGTAGGCACCGCTCAGCACGGCCGATCTGACCTGCTCCGACGGCATATCCGGATAGTTGCTCGGCCGATCCACCTTGCTGTAGTCGATGTGCTCCGCCGTGTATTTCCGCAGCATATCCGGGATGATGCTTGTATTTCCGCCGTACCGCCGTGGGACGCGGTAATAGTGGTGGTTGAACTCCTGTGTAGCGTAGCGATCGGTCGCCACCTCGCCAGCGGCGCGCTTTGCAGCCTCTGTTGGTTCCAGATGCTGCGTTTCGATGTAATGGAGGGTCAGGGCATAGACGGACGTCTTGATGCGTTCGAAAACCTGCGCCCCGCCCGGTTGTTCGGCGAAGCTCGGCGCCAATTCATCGAGTGCGCTTCGCACGTGGCTGAGAACACCCTGGGTCGAGTATTTCTTTGGCAGTGTTGACTCGAGAGCTGTGATGCCGCCATTGCCGTTGATGTCCAATAGCTGTCCACGGACGCGGTCCTGTTCCGGTTCAACGAGCGCGAGTGCAACGTTAACCAAGGGGCCAGCCTTCCTGCTCGCCTGCTCGATCAGCTCCTTCCAATCGTCCCCGAGCGCCTTTTTGATTTGCGGGATTGTCGCGGCACCGTCGATCCCGGTCGCGGCGTCGAGATAGAAGTCCCCCATGAAGTCCGGGAGCACGCGCACACTCTTGTCAGGCACGCCACGTGCGAGTTGCGCCTGGCGAGAGAGTTCCATGACGGGGCGCGGTAGACTGAGGTCGGAGGGATTCTTCGCGACGTGTTCCCAGCCATTCTGCACCTCTGGCAGCTGTTGTCGTACGTAAGCTTCCGGGTTGTACTTCAGCCCAGCCTGCTTCTGCCGGCGCCGCTCCTTGATATTCTCCAGCCTTTCGATGAGCAGTTTGTCGTGGGGCTTTGCGCTTAAATCGATCTCGGCTTGACGTTGCAGTTCGTCGTCCTGTGCCTCGGTCTGCGCCGGGATGACGAAGTTATCGTGGCCGATTGTGCGTTGGCGCACCAATGCAGCATGAATATCCGCAAACTGATCGGGAAATGCCGTCTTGATAAGGGCGACTTTCGCTAGATCGTACTGCCCGGTCTCGAGTGCGGCCTCGAATACCTCATCGATCGCAACTTTGCCGTCAGCCTGAAGCTTCTCCTGTTGCTGCTGTTGCACAAGACGCGCCTCGCTCTCGCGGAGAGCGCGCTTGCTGTTGATCGCGTCGCGGTAGACTTGCTCGTCTTCGGCGGTGAGCACATCTTCCAGCTTGCCGGAACCCAAGACTTTGTCTGCCGCCTCCAGATCGCGGGCGATGAGCGCATCCATGCCGGCTTTCGCCAGTGCATGCTTGGCGATCTTGCTGAACTCGGCCTTGCGGTCGGCGTCGAGATGGCGGTTGGCGGCGATTGTTTCGTTGAACAACCCGACTGCGGCGTCGTAATTGGTGAAGTCGTCGGCGACGCGCTTAGACTGGTCGTCCAGAAGCGACTGCAACGCGGCCCCATCGCGTTCCAGGGTGGCCACCGTCCTCTCCTGGATCCCCGCTGTCACTGCTGAGACTCGAAGGTCATCCATGTAGCCGCGGACGTAGCGCTGAAAGCGTGGATCCGAATTTTCCTTCAGGGCTTCTTCCGTGGCGCGTGTGATCGCCTCGTCGATTTTGTCTGGGTAATCCGCGAGGCCTGGCGCCGCCTGCGCCTTGAGCTCGGGCAGTTGTTCGGCGATTTCAAGCTGAAGCTGGTTCACCAACGCGGCTGCTTTCGGCTGGTCGATCTCCCATTGTTTCTCAGCCCGAAGTTCGTCTGCCTTCTGTACGGCGGTGGCAGCGCCCACTGCAGCATTGGCGAGATCGGAGAAGCCTTTGCCGAAGGATTCGGCGAGGCTTGGACCGCTTTGCGGCGCGACGATGCTGCCCTGCGGGAGTACCTGCCGCTCCCACATCTGGAACTCAGCCATGCCAAAGCCTCCCTGGTTCGGGATGATTGCGGATGCGCGCGTTGAGGCCTGCCAACAGTGCGCTGCTAAAGATTCGTGGCTTCGCCGATCGGTGGACGAAAGCGTCCGTCACCTTGGTGCGGGCTCGCGCATCCACTGGTGACGTTGGTCAACGATGCGCACACTATAGTGATATTTTCGGCGAAACGCAAGGGGGCGGTTACGGCAGCTATGCTGCGCTCGCCTACAAATTGTTACGCCTACGCCTCGAGCGGCAGGCCACGGCTCGGTTGAGCAACGCTAGGCCGTCGCCCCCTAGTGCGCCGCAGCATCGCTCTTCGCCGGCGCGGTGCGGGGCTTCGAGAGCAGGGGGATCGCGATCAGGCCGCCGATGAAGATGCAGGCCATGACGAGCTGGGTGTCGGCGAGGGTCAGGGTCTCGGCCTGCTGGCGGATC
>Ga0209257_1004205_pt1 | contig 11419 bp, 13 predicted proteins | sample AraplaCvi_mCL_r2_FD_184277 | JGI IMG/M metagenome (GOLD analysis project Ga0209257, IMG submission 184277) | Arabidopsis root microbial communities from North Carolina, USA - plate scrape MF_Cvi_mCL_r2 (SPAdes) (version 2) | ecosystem: Host-associated > Plants > Roots > Endosphere | place: USA...
CTGCTGCTGCTCGCCGGCGCCGTGCTGCGTGGCATCGAACTGCGCCACGCGCAGGCAGCGCCAGCGCGGGGACCGGTCATCACCGAGGCGGCGGTGACGCTGCTTGCTGCCGACCTGTTGCAGGTGGCCCGCATCGACATGGCGCAGACCCTGCCGATCTCCGGAACGCTGCGCGCAACCGAATCCGCCGTGGTCAAGGCAAAGGTCCCCGGCGAAATCGGTGGCCTGACGGTGCGCGAAGGCGACACCGTCAAGGCTGGCCAGGTCATGGCGCGCATCGACACCAGCGACTACGAGTCGCGCGTACGCCAGGCACAGGCGCAGGCCGAATCGGCCGCAGCGCAGGCCGAGATGGCGCAGCGCAGCTACGACAACAACCAGGCGCTGGTCGAGCAGGGGCTTCATCTCGCGTGCAGCGCTGGACAACTCCCTGTCCAGTTTGCATGCCGCGCAAGCCACCCACCGCGCAGCGCTGGCCGGCGTCGAGTTGGCGCGCAAGTCACTCAGCGACACTGTGGTGCGAAGCCCGATCGATGGCCAAGTGGCCGCACGCCTGGTTCAACCCGGCGAACGCGTGGCGGCCGACGCGAGGCTGGTGGAGATCGTGGATCTGCAGCGCATCGAGCTCGAAGCGGTGCTGGGCGCGGGCGACGCCGTTGCCGTTCGCGTCGGCCAACGCGCCACCTTGCGGGTGGAGGGCAACGACGCGGGCGGTACTGGTCAACGCCAAGTCGACGCGACGGTCGCGCGCATCGATCCGAGCGCTCTGGTCGGCAGCCGCAGCGTGCCGATCTACCTTCTCCTCGAGCGCAGCGAAGGCTTCCGCCAGGGGCTGTTTGCGCAGGGGAGCCTCCTGTTGGGCCAAAGCCAGGCGCTCGCCGTGCCGCTGGCTGCTGTTCGCATCGACAAGCCCCAACCCTATGTGCAGCAAGTGCTCGATGGACACGTGCATGACCAAGCGGTGCAGACCGGCTGGCGGGCCCAGGTCGACGGACAGACCTGGGTGAGCGTGGCAGGCGTGCAGGAGGGCGCCACGGTGCTTGCCGCCAGCGCGGGCACCCTGCCCGACGGGACCGCGGTGCGCCTCGACGCGCAGGGCGCCAACGTGGCGACCGCTCCTGCTCGAGCGCCGCTCTGACGCGGGCGCACGCGTTGCGACGGGACACCCATGACGCTGGAGCTTGCCCGCATTCGCGCCATCTCGCTGGACCTGGACGACACGCTGTGTCCCATCCGCCCCACCATGGAGCTGGGCGGAACAGGTGCTCTTCTCATGGCTGATCCGCCGAGCGCCGCGCACGGCAGAGGTCCTCGCTGACGTTCGCGCGTTGCGCCAACTGCACGCAGCCACGGAGCGTGAGCGCGAGGACCTGGCGCACGATCAGATCGCGCTGCGCCAGGAATCGATTCGTGTGGCCTTGCGCCGTGCGGGCGAGAGCTTGGCTCTGGCCGAGCCGGCCTTCGATGCCTTCTTTGCCCAGCGCCAGCGCGTGACGCTGTACGAGGATGCGCTGCCCACGCTGCAGTGGCTCAGTGCGCGCTATCCGCTGGTGGCCATTTCCAACGGAAACGCCGATCTCGTCCGCACGGGCGTCAGTCCCTGGTTCAGAGGCGGCTTTCGTGCACGGGACTTCGCCCGGGGCAAGCCGCACCCGGAAATCTTCCACGCCGCGGCGGCTTCCTTGGGGATGAAGCCATCGGAGCTGCTGCACGTGGGCGATGATGCGGCGCTGGATGTGCTGGGCGCCATCAATGCTGGCATGCAGGCTGCATGGCTCGTGCGCGATGATCGTCCTTGGAGCGGCGACGTTCTGCCCCACTTGTGGGTGCGGGATCTGCGCACGCTTTGCACTGCATTGACCCTTCCGAACGCAAGCCCGACCGCGGGTTCGGAAGGCCGCTCCAGGCAGCACACCGCAGGCGGCGCTGGGGGACCGACGTCCCTCGCCAGGGCGTGAGAGCGGCTTGCTCTCGCGCTCGGCCAGGCCGCGCGCAGGGCTCGCACACCGATGCACGCGCACCGGCCCTGGCGCCCAGGTGCTGCGCTTGCAGGATGGCGAATACCAGGCGCTTGGCGGCACGAAGGCCGCCGCGCCCTTCATGCGGCGGGCTGACGACGCGTCCATTCAGGTGGCCGCCGCCAGCGCGCCGGCGGGGTCCATCAACAGAAAGCCCCCGCCAAGGTGACTTGATCGGGGGCCCCTGCGAACCCGGGGTACCTTTGCAGGCGTGGCCGGGTTCTTGATGCTGATTCTCGATGCGGCGGCGCGTGCGCCCGGTAGGTGACGGGTTTCGCGTCGTGCAGGCAAAAGCCGCCAGGCGCGTAGGACTAGGGTGCAGGGCGATCTGCAACCCCGAGCTGCTGCGCTTCGCTGCCCGGCACCTGCTGCTCGCTCACGATCTCGTGGATGTACTGCAGCTTGCGCAGGGCGCCACGCGACAGCGCGAAGGGGTAGGCGTCGCCTTGCCCGAGGCTGCGGTTGAGGCTGTTGACCAGCAGGGTCAGCGGGACCCACCGGTCCACCAGCTGGCCGAAGTCGACCTTGCGCCCTGGCTGGAACGCGGGTGCAGGCGCCGGGCCGCGCGCTTCGTCCGCGCCCTCCGCAGCCTTCGCGAACAAGGTGTCGTGCGAAGCCGCCGTGTCGAGCAAGTCAACCATATGCAGGTAGTGCGCCCAAGTCTCGGCCCAGTCCTCCCACGGATGACAGGTGGCATAGGCACTGAGTGACGAGTTTCCCAGTCGCCGGCGCAAGCGCCGCCGTCGTAGTGCCTGCGCAGGGATTGCCGGTAGTCCACCGATTCGTCGCCGAACACCTGCCGGTACGCGTCGATGCGGCCGGCGGCCTTGATCAGGTGGTCCCAGTAGTAGTGGCCCGATTCGTGCCGGAAGTGGCCCAGCAGGGTGCGGTAGGGCTCATGCAGCCGAATGCGCCGGCTGGCGCGTACATCGTCGTCCGCTTCGGCGATATTGATGGTGATGAGGCCATTCGCATGGCCGGTGAGGACGGGGCGCTCCGGGCGATCCTCCAGGAACTCGAAGCGCAGTCCTTCGAGGTGCGCGGGCGGCGGCACGGCGCAGAACAGACCCAGCTGCGCCAGCGTGTAGAGCAGGCGGCGCTTGGCCACCTCGATGGCGTGCCAGCGTTCGCGGTTGCCGGCCATGCCCAGGTCGGGCCGCACCCGGGTCAGGCGGCAGGCCACGCAATAGGGGTCGGGGTCTTCTTCGGGCACCGCAAAGTTGCAGATGCCATGCAGGGTGCCGTTGCTGCAAAGTCGAAAGCGCCCAGTCTGGTGCTCGCGCGCCCCAGCGCCCCGCACCGACCACAGCCCGTCCGCGTCGGGCTCGATGGCCTCGATCGCGAGGGAGCTGGGCATGAAGGCCAGGCGGCTGCTGCACATCAGGCAGCGCACATTCTCGAAATGCAGTGGATGCCCGCACACGCCGCAGGGAAAGAGCTTCATGTCGGCCGGCAATTTTTTTCGGTCGTGCCGCGGCCTGTGCGATCGCTAGGCAGCGGTCGCACGGGGAGCCGCCGCTGCTGCTGCGAGTTGCCCCGGCTGGAAGGCGCCCGCGTCGGCGCCATCGTCGCTCGACAGCGCCTGCGCGCACGGGTGTGGCACGACCAGGCTGCCCCCCGGGGCAGCCAGTGGCTCCACGGTCAGCCAGCGGCTGAGCGGCGTGACGTCACCGAAGATGGTGGCGAAGGCGCAGTCGGATGCGTCGCGGCCGGAGGCGAGGCGCACCAAGCCCATCGGAATGGCCGTGCCCGAGGGATCGAAGAGGTACCAGCGCTTGCCCAGATACACCTCGACATAGGCATGGAAATCGGTGGGACCCAGCGCCGGGTCGGCACCGTAGTCGAACCCGGTGGTGAAGCGGGCGGGCATGTTCAGCGCCCGGCACAGCGCAATCATCAGGTGCGCGAAATCGCGGCACACGCCCTCGCGACTGGCGAAGGTGTGCGCGGCGGTGGTCCATCCGCCAGAGCTGCCGGCGGTGAACACCACATGCTGCTGGACCCAGTCGCAGATCGCCTGGGCGCGCGAGTAGCCCTGCACCAAACTGCCGAACTGCCGGTTTGCGAATTCGCTGAGCACATCCGATTCGCAATAGCGGCTTGGGTATAGGAATTGCAGCACCTTGCCCGGCAGGTTGCAGACCCAGTTCTGCGGCACGCCAGCCGGATCGTCGCGGGCATGCGCGAGCTCCACCACGCAGCGGTAGCGTAGCACCAGCTCGCCGGTGTTGGCGCGCAGCCGCAGCAGCCGGCTCGCGCTGGCCGGGTCCACATACGACTGGGTCGGCAGGCTGGGTGTGATGTCGAGCAGCTCGTAGATGACGCGCTGCCGGCCGGTCGCGGCCGCCTGCACATTGAACACGAAGTCGGCGCCCGGCTGGTTGATGCGGTAGGCCAGCTCGACCGAATAGACCATGCGCAGGGTCACGGGGTCGCTCGGCGGCATCTGGGACGCGGCCATAAGGGGGATCCAGCCGGCTCCTGGGTGCGCTGCCATTCAGGCGTTGCGGATGTTGCAGGCCTGCGGGCCCTTGTCACCCTGCCTCACCTCGTACTGCACGCGCAGGCGCTCGGCCAGCATGAGGCCGTCCTGCACGTCGCGAAAATGCGCGAACAGGTCCTTGCCCCCGCCGTCAGGCGTGATGAAGCCATAGCCCTTGCCTTCGTTGAACCACTTCACAGATCCGGTTTGTGTCGTCATGTCAGTTTCCTTTGTCGGGTTTGCCGCGCGCAGGAGCGCGCCCGGCGTAGAGACGCCAAGAAGATCGCAAGGGGAGTTTCGACACGACTGCCGTTGGGACACCCGGCAGGAAGCAAAGAAGAGACCAACGAAGCGACGGTCTTGAGATATCTGCCGGTCCATCCTACGCGCCTTAATTTCCCGTGCCTGTTTCGCACTGCCTGTTTGCGGGTATTTGGTGTCAAGGTGTGTTGGTGGAAGACGCACGCGGGCCACCGATGAGACGCCCAGGCAGCGCGTGCCCCCGCAGCCTTCCTACAGTCGCGCGAATTCTTGTCAGCAGCAGCACCGACTTCCACGACCAATTGCCAACCTCATCGCTCCAACCCTTTCCATGGCGGCGTGCAGCGCATCGGCCCGCACAAATCTGCTGCGCTGACGCCGCATTCGGGGGCTGCTGCTGTCAGCGTGCGATGGCAGCGCCCGACTGGACGCCCGATGAGAGCAAGCCGCGTCAGAGCACGCCAGAACATACCAGCTACGTCTGCACAAGTTGGGCCATCGCGCCAGGGAAGAAGGTGGCCTCGGGCGCAGCCCCCGAGGGCCGTGAGGCTGCGCAAACGCGCCTTTGTTCATTCTGGGGGCCGCCCGTCCACAGCCTTGGCGCCCGACCTGGCGCCCGGGGGTCGCGAGGTCAGTCTCGACGCTGCAAAGGAAGCCGAACCGCGAACACCGCGCCTTTGCCTTTCCCGTCACAACTGACCTCGACGAAGCCTTGGTGGGCGTCTACGAGATCCTTCACCAGGGAAAGGCCCACGCCGAAGCCGCCTTCCGAGTGCGAAGGGTTCTCCTGTGTGAAGAGGTCAAAAATGACGGGAAGCAGTTCCGCCGAGATTCCGATACCCGTGTCTTCGACAGTGATCACTGCGTAATCTGGGTCTGAAGTGCAGTGCAACCAGATGCGCCCGTACTCGGGCGTGTACTTGATTGCGTTGTGCAGCAAGTTGAACACGATCTGGTGCACCCGCTCTCGATCCGCCCAGATCTCCACAGCAGCAGGCGGTATCAGGACTGTGAGGTCCTGCATCTTGGCAATCGCGGATCCTCGCACTGCATCTGATATTTCCAGCAGTGCGGCGCTAAGGTCGAACGTCTGCTTGCGCAGCGCTAGTGTGTTGTCCCGTTAATTCGTAGGCACAAGAACTGCATGGGATGAGGCATCCTTGGAGATGCCCCATGCCCAACGCATACACGCGAACGACGACCATTCGCCTCACTGAAGGCGAGCGAGCGGAATTGGCCTCGATGGCCAGATCGCGATCGCTGCCGGCCGCATTGGCATTGCGTGCGCGGATCGTGTTGGCCTGTGAAGGCGAAGACAAGGCAAGCACCGATGTTGCGCAAGCGTTGGGGATCAATCGAGCGACGGTGACGAAGTGGCGCGGGCGCTATGCGCGCGATCGCCTGCCTGGGCTGTATGACGAGCTGCGCCCTGGCCGCCCGCGCACGGTAGGCGACGAGCGGGTTGCCGAGTTGATCAATAAGACGTTGCACACTAAGCCGCGCGACGGCTCGACACACTGGAGCACGCGCACGCTGGCGGGCGAAACAGGCATCAGCAAGAGCACCGTTGCGCGCTACCTGCAAGCCTTCCAACTCAAGCCCCATCGAGTAGAGAGCTTCAAGCTGTCTACCGATCCGTTGTTCATCGAGAAGCTACGCGACGTGGTGGGGCTGTATCTGAATCCACCCGAGAACGCTCTAGTGCTGTGCGTGGACGAGAAGAGCCAGTGCCAGGCGCTGCAGCGCACCCAACCGATGCTGCCGATGGGACTGGGTTACGTGGAAGGTGTCACCCATGACTACGTGCGTCATGGCACCACCACGCTTTTTGCAGCGCTGAACGTGCTCAATGGGGCGGTGCTGGCCAGCTGCAAGCCACGCCACCGCCATCAAGAGTTTCTGGCCTTCCTGCGCGAAATCGACAAGGCCGTGCCGCAAGATCTAGACGTGCATTGCGTCGTGGACAACTACGCGAGCCACAAGCATCCGAAGGTGCGCGCATGGCTGGCACAGCGCCCGCGCTGGCACATGCACTTTGTTCCGACCTATTCCAGCTGGCTCAATCAGGTCGAGCGCTTCTTCGGAATCATCACCGACAAGGCGATCCGACGCGGCTCGTTCAACAGCGTCAAGGAATTGACCAAGAAGATCGACAGCTTCGTCAGCCAATACAACGAAAACTGCAAGCCGTTCACCTGGACCGCCACCGCCGATTCAATCCTTGAGAAACTCGCCCGCCTCTGCGGGCGAATTACTGGGACAGGGAGCGGGATTTCTGTGATTCAGTGGCACGGGGTGATGCGGCCCAAGTCTGCTGCTGCGACGATGCACGGTGGTAACCAACCCACGGATATCAGTCTGATCCATCGATCCGTCATGGAAGCTGCCTCGCTCTAGTGGCGCAGGTTGCCCCAAAGGGTTCTGTGGATAGTGTCGGCGAGGGTTCTTCCTATCGTGATCGTGCCGCATCACCTCGTGCCACTGCGAAAACTATCTTGCTGCCGGGCTACACGCGGCCTGCTGAGCGATGGCCCAGACGAATCCGGCCAACTCCCGCGCCACCGCCACGCAGACCTTGTTGGCCTGCACACCTCGGCTCGACAGGTGCGCGAATCGTGAGCACAGGCGCACCTGAGCCTTCCACGCGTGAGTGCGGATGGCCGGCGCCAGTGTCTTGCTGCGCTCGCGCAACTCGTTGCTGATGCGTGCAGGGAAACGGTAGTTCCACGCCGCCTCGGTCAGCAGGCGCCGTGCGTGGGCATTGCCGGTCTTGGTGATCGAGCCGCGCCGCACGCTGTTGCCGCTGGAATGCTCCGAGGGCACAAGTCCGAGGTAGCCCATGAGTTGGCGCGCGGTGCTGAAACGGCCGATGTCTCCGATCTCGCACACCAGGCCGATGGCGCTGACGGTATCGATGCCGCGCAGCGCCCGCAGGGCCGCCACGAGCGGCTCGAAGCGCCAGCCCTGCACTGACTGCTGCAGCGCGAGCGTCAACCGCTGTACGCGCTCGTCTGCCGCGTGCACGGCCAGGTCATATTCCGTCAGTGCGATCTGGTCTGCTGGCTGAGCCAAGCGCAGGTCCGCGATCCAGCGCTGATGCATCTTGGTCCAGGACGTCTTGCCGGCGTAACGGCGGTCCTGGCGCAGCAGGAATGCCTTGAGTTGCTGGCGCACCTTCAGTCGCATGTTCACAGCGTCTTCGCGCGCGCGCCAGAGATTGCGCAACGCCTCGTGGGCCTCGTCGGGGACCCAGATCGCCTTGAGTTCGCCCGCCCGGGACAACTCGGCGAGGCGGGCGCAATCGCGCCGGTCGGTCTTGATGCGCTCACCCGCGCGTCGCGGTATCAACGAGGGGGCAATGATCTCGCAGTGATAGCCGCGTTGGCTCAGCTCTCGATGCAGCCCGTAGCCGGTCGGTCCGGCTTCGTAGACCACACTCACATGCCGCGGCGCGCCGTACTTGCGCAGCGCCTTGAGAACCCCTTGCACATCGCAGCCGAGTGTGCCAACGAAGCGGCTGGGCTCTCGCCCAACTTCACACACGGCAACCGCGATGCTGTCCTTGTGCGCGTCCAAACCAACGAAGAACTTGATACTCTCGTCCATGGCTCGTCTCCATACGGTTTGCGGCTGGGCCTCGCCTGACCGCATGTGGCTCGGCGCACGAAAGTGCGCAATCCACGATACCGGAGACGAGCCGCCCTTGCCCCCTATAGAGCGACCATCATGTCTAGCTTGCCAGCGCCGAAGCGGGCTACTTCGGTGACGTCCTTCATCATCCGTTCGAGCTGCACGACCTGACGCCGGATCACGGCAAGGGGCAGGTCCAACTTTGCGCCGGTCTTGGTCATCTCAAGCAAACTGACCACGCTTTGAATCGGAGAGAGGCAGTTCCTCACCTCATGAACCAGGCGGCTAAAGAACACATCACGGTTGGTGGCCGCGTGCTGCGCCACTTCGAGGCGATTCTGCAGCGTTTCGACAAAAGCGCGTTGGCTGGTGCGTTCCGCAATGATCTTGGAAAAGCCGATGAGTTGTGCGCCGTCCGTTAACGCGACCAGTGAACCGGTAACCCATATCAGTGCGCCATCCTTGCGAACATGCCAACGGTCGTCTTCGGAACGACCCGCAGATGTCGCCAGGGTCAACTCGTGCGCCGGCAAACCTTGCCGTTGGTCCTCTTCCGTGAAGAGAACACTGAGGGTCCGACCCAGCATTTCGCTTCGGTCGAACCCAAACATGTCAGGTGCAGCTCCGGCCCAATCGAGAATCGTTCCCGCAGGGTCGAGCAGGATGAACGCGTGATCAGCAGCCTGGTTCCAAAGTGCGGTTCGCAGGGATTCGGTGTCAAAAGACTCGGACGTCAAGGTGGCGCCTCCTTGGTTGCCCGGCCTTCGGCCGGAATGCGGAAAGGGGCGGCATGCGTACCATTGTGCGCTTCTTTGAACGAGCTGGACTCCCGCGCACCACTTGCAGAGGCGCTGAGCCATGGGGGCCGTCGTGCGGGGCAGCCTGGCCGCGGCGCCAACGAAACCCCGCTCGCCAACGGCATCGGTGATGTTCTTGAGCACATGGCGCCCAAGGGGATCGCGACCCGCTGCGTGCACCCCATTGACCTGGATGCCGAGCGCCTGGGGGCGAACGTCAACGCGTTCGCCAGCAAGGACTGAACTGGCTATTTCGTGACCGGCCTGAGCCGACACTTCGAGCAGCTGCTGCGGGTGACGGCCGACATTGTCTCAACAGTACGTTTCGGCAGGACTGCAGCGAGAGTGGAGGAGATCCGCCAGAAGGCCCATCGAGTAGGAGAAGGATCTGGTCTTCGTGCTTTACTTCCCGCGCAAGAGCGTAGCGACCGACAACGGGCCGGCGAGGTCGGCGGGTGGATGCGGGCGCATCTAGGACGCAGCTACCGTGCTTTTACCGTCCCCCTCGCTTCCTGTCGCGAGCGACAGCGGCCAGTGTCGCGGCCGCGCGTGGGCGAGCAGGGCCTTGCGAATTGGCATTACTCGCAATAGTGCCGAAATAGGCTTAGGTGTTTCGCAGTTGCACGCGCATGATGGGCAAAGGGCATCCACGCCTTTGAATCGGAGAACTCCATGAACGCACAGCACCGTCGGGCATCGCCCTTGTCGCAGAGCAACGGACGTGCGTCACCGGCGAGGGCCAGGTCACCAGATATGGCGGTTTCTTCTATGCCCCAAGCGGCAAGTCAGTCGCAACAGGTGGGTACCGCCGAAATGTGTGGCATGGAGGTCCAGCTGCTCAGTACCCGCTACAGCCTGGTATGCCACGAGACCCGAACCAAAGTGACGGTAGGAGGCGACGGCGATTCAAGGCACGAAATGCTCTCAGCACTTACTACGGACGAGGCTCGGGGGGCGCTTTGTACATTTCTCATGTGCAACCGCGATCATCCTCTATTTCTCGTAGCCGAGAACTGGGCGACCGCCTCCGAGTATCCGCTTTACCGCTCGTTCTTCGACGAGGAAGCCGATTCGGGTGATCCTACGCAAGGGGCCCAAGGACCTCGCTCATCGGAGGCCGCTCGCAAACATGGCGGCGTTTGAACTGGGCGCGAGCCCAACCGCAAAGAGGATGTGCCAGAGCAAGGCTTGGCTGCGCGACGAAGGCGGTCCATGTACAACTCGTCAGCCATGGGAACAATTGGGGATTGCAGGCGGACGGACCTGCGTGGTCAACTCGAGCGCTATGCCGCGCCGGAGCGCTCACGCTCGTGGACCCTAGAGGTCGAGCAGGCACTCAGCAACTGGGCCGCGCGAGAGCAGATCGAGGGCCGAATGATGCTCTCTGTGCTCGATGGCGTGCAGTCACGCGATGGTGCCCAGCGAGAGAATGTACTCGATTGGGCCGAGGGCAGACGATTTTTTCCGGCTCGGTGAACATTGTTCGTTGGAGGGCAAAAGCCATCGGTTGGAAAGCTCTCGACTGTGCTCACTTTTAGGCGGTTGCATACACGCAGACCTGCCCGAGTAGATTGTGATTGGCGTAGAGGACCGCGTCAGCGTCTTGAGCAAAGAGCAGCCGAACTATTCGGATCGCGACGGCGTGAATGCCAGCCCCGCCGCATCCTGCCGCCCAGTGCGAACCGCGGAACAATTCGTCTCCGCTTCCACGCACGCAGCGCGACTGTTCAGGGCGCACTGTCGTCGCAACGGCATCGGCGGCAGACGCGTGAATGCGCCAGGTGTGGAACTCTTTCCCGCCATTCGCTTGGTCGTCCCTAGCGACGCGTTCACATGCGCCGCGCGGAACTCGCCAGGCGCCGACTTTGCCAGCGCAGGCGGGCGCTCGCACTAGGATGGTCGTGTGCGGCAAGTCGGTCGCACCTGCTTGATCGAAGGATCTGATGAGCAAGATGCACATTAGCGGCTACCTGCAAGGCGCCGCTGTCGGCATCTCTGTCACCGCCCATGCCCAGGGCGCCGCCGCCCCTTAGGGAAGGTCTGAACAAGTCCACCGATCGTGTTGTGACGCGTTGAGTCGAGCAAAGGAATCGAAGCGATGAGTCAGCTCAGCTTTTCTGATGCGGAGTACGCGGGCAAGCGCAAGAAGACGCGGCGAGAGGTGTTTCTCGAGGAGATGGAGCAGGTGGTGCCGTGGAAGGTGCTGCTGAAGGTCATCGAGCCGTTCTATC
>Ga0209257_1004212_pt1 | contig 11404 bp, 8 predicted proteins | sample AraplaCvi_mCL_r2_FD_184277 | JGI IMG/M metagenome (GOLD analysis project Ga0209257, IMG submission 184277) | Arabidopsis root microbial communities from North Carolina, USA - plate scrape MF_Cvi_mCL_r2 (SPAdes) (version 2) | ecosystem: Host-associated > Plants > Roots > Endosphere | place: USA...
GCAAACGGAAGAGGGCGCCCGGCTCCGGCGCCAGCAGGCGCTGCAGGCGCACCAGCACGCGGCGCAGCTTGCCCAGGTCGGCGCGGCGGTTGTGCAGCCGGCCCACCAGGAATTTGTCTTCCACCACGTCGACCTGCACCGTCGCATCGCGCACGATGCGTACCAGCACGTCGCCCTGCTCGCGCAGCAAATGGTTGAGGAAGGACACCGAAGACGCCAGCGGCTTCTTGCCGTTCTTCACCGCGTCGCGCAGCCGGTCTATGGAGCGCAGCGGATGCGAGCGCGCGCTCAGCGCCATGTGCGGCCCCACGTTCAGCCACAGGCTGGCCATCTCGGCCGGGTCGAAAGCGAATTCGTAGGCCACGTCGTTGACCACGGCGATCAGCGTGTCGTGGGCGTCCTCGATGCGGGTAGAGCGCGAGCCCTCATGCAAGGCCTCAAAAAATTCGGGCACCGGGTTCAGGTGCTTGCGTATGCTGGCCTCGGCCGCGGCATCGCTGAGGTTGAAGTGCAGCCAGACCAAATCCGACTTGCCTTTGGGTTCGCCATTGTTGAGCCAGGCCGCCGCCTCCATCAGGTCCACAGGCACGCCGGGCGCCCCGTTTTCAAAGCGATAGCCGCAGAGCAGGCCGGTCTTGTCGGCGCCGTAGGTGATGTCCATTCAGGGAGGGGCGTGGGTCAGCGGCAGGGCGGGAGCTGGCAGGGGACAGCTTCAAGAAGAGGTCCCACAGTGTGACGGCTGTTCATGACGGTTCGGTGACAGCAGCCGCGGCGCCATCTGCCGAATCAGCTGCAGTATGGCTTTTTGCGTCAGCATCTTGGCGTCCACTCCTACCTGCCGGCCGCCTTGCCGCCACCAGAATGCCAGGCCATGCGAACACGTTTTTCCCCCTGGCTCACGGGCCTCGTGGCCTTTGTCGCGGCGCTGGCCGCCGTCCTGCTGGCCCTTAATTTTTCCGCCGGTGAGAAGAAAGTCCGGCAGCAGCTGGTGCGCGAGTACAGCGTGGCGGACCCGCAGTTCCACCGCGCCATGGGCAGCCTGCTGGGCCCCGGCATTGTGGGCGGCAACCAGGCGGTGGAGCTGCTCAATGGCGACCAGATCTTCCCCGCCATGCTGGGCGACATCAAGGCCGCCAAAACCACCATCAACTTCGAAACCTATATCTATTGGTCGGGCGCCATCGGCAAGCAGTTTGCCGACGCCTTGTCTGAACGCGCCAAGGCCGGCGTCAAGGTTCACATCCTGCTCGACTGGGTTGGGAGCGCCAAGATGGACGAAGCCCTGCTCAACGAAATGAAGCAATCAGGTGTCGACGTGCGCAAGTTCCACAAACCCGCCTGGTACAACTTCGCCAAACTCAACAACCGCACGCACCGCAAGCTGCTGGTGGTGGACGGCCGGGTGGGCTTCACCGGCGGCGTGGGCATCGCCCCCAAATGGACGGGCGCCGGCCAGGACCCTGAGCACTGGCGCGACTCGCACTACCGCGTGGAGGGGCCGGTGGTGGCGCAGATGCAGTCCACCTTTCTGGACAACTGGCTCAAGGTCAGCGGCCAGGTGCTGCATGGCGAGACCTACTTCCCGGAGCTCAAGCCCGTGGGCAACATGCCGGCGCAGATGTTCTCCAGCTCGCCCACCAGCGGCAGCGAAAACGTGGAGCTGATGTACCACCTGGCCCTCACGGCGGCCAGCAAAACCATAGACCTTTCCATGGCCTACTTTGTGCCCGATGAAATCAGCGCCGGCATCCTGCTCGACGCCATGCGACGCGGCGTGAAGCTTCGCCTGATCACGCCCGGCGAGATCACCGACACCGAAACCGTGCGCGCCGCTTCGCGCGCCACCTGGGGCGCACTGCTGGCGGCCGGCGCCGAGATTTATGAGTTCCAGCCCAGCATGTACCACTGCAAGGTCATGATCGTCGACGGCCTCATGGTCTCGGTGGGCTCCACCAATTTCGACAGCCGCTCTTTCCGCCTCAATGACGAGGCCAACCTCAATATCTACGACGCCGCCTTTGCCGCGCGCCAGACCGAGGTGTTCGAGCAGGACATCAAGAAGTCCCGGCGCGTGACGATTGAGGAGTGGGCGAACCGTCCGCTCAGCGAGAAGTTCAATGAAAAGCTGGCGTCGCTGTTGAACTCGCAGCTTTAGGGCGTGTTGTGTGCATGTCATCGAAGGTCTTCATCTGGGCAAATCTGCGTAATCTGCGGATAAATTTCCATCCACAGATTTCGCAGATTGACGCAGATTGAAAACAAAAAGTCTGCGAGCCTGGGTGCATAAATTGCGTTAGCCGACCATAAGCCTGGGCCGACGGGCTTGCCAGGTGACGTCCTACAGGGCGCCTTGTGCCACACGCGGATGCTCGATCTTCGCTTTGCTGGTTTAATCACAAAGGTGACCTCCCATGAACAACCCCGACCGCCTCACCGTATCCCGGCGAGGTGTGCTGATCGCTGGCGCCGCCTCGGCGGCCGCCGGCTCACTACACACTGAAACCATGGCCGCACCTGTATCCCCCCAACCTGCCGCTGGCGCCGTGCCCACGGCCAGGGTCACCCTCGAAGTGAACGGCAAGGCGCACATGCTGAACCTGGACACCCGCACCACGCTGCTCGACGCCCTGCGTGAACACCTGCACCTCACCGGCACCAAAAAAGGCTGCGACCACGGCCAGTGCGGCGCCTGCACCGTGCTGCTGGACGGCGAACGCATCAATTCCTGCCTCACGCTGGCCGTGATGCATGAGGGCGCCAAGGTCACCACCATCGAAGGCCTGGGCACGCCGCGCAGCCTGCACCCCATGCAGGCCGCGTTTGTCAAACATGACGGCTACCAGTGCGGCTATTGCACGCCGGGCCAGATCTGCTCGGCCGTCGGCATGCTGGACGAAATGCGCCGCGGCATCCCCAGCCATGTGAGCGCCGACCTCAACACCCGCCCCCTGCTGTCGCCCGACGAGCTGCGCGAACGCATGAGCGGCAACCTCTGCCGCTGCGGCGCCTATTCCAACATCGTCGAGGCCATCGCGGAAGTAGCTGGGGGTGCGGCATGAAACCCTTCACCTATGAGCGCGCCCGCAGCCCGGCCGAGGCCGCGGCCGCCGTCATGCGCCACCCCGGCGCCAAATTCATCGCGGGCGGCACCAACCTGCTGGACTTGATGAAGCTGCAGATCGAGGCGCCCACCCACCTGGTTGACGTCAACGGCCTGGCGCTCGACAAGGTGGAAGCCACGCCCGAAGGCGGCCTGCGCATAGGCGCGCTGGTGCGCAACACCGCGCTGGCCGCCGACGAACGCGTGCGGCGCGACTACGGCGTGCTCGCGCGCGCCTTGCTGGCCGGCGCTTCGGCCCAGCTGCGCAACAAGGCCACCACCGCCGGCAACCTGCTGCAGCGCACGCGCTGCCCTTACTTCTACGACACCAACCAGCCCTGCAACAAGCGCCAGCCCGGCAGCGGCTGCAGCGCCATAGGCGGGCACACGCGCCAGCATGCGGTGCTGGGCGCCAGCCAGGCCTGCATCGCCACCCACCCCAGCGACATGGCCGTCGCCATGCGCGTGCTCGACGCCACGGTGGAAACCGTCAAGCCCGACGGCGCCAGGCGCGTCATCCCGATCGCCGACTTCCACCGCCTGCCCGGCGACACGCCGCATGTGGAGACCGCGCTGCAGCCCGGCGAGCTGATTACCTCGGTCAGCCTGCCCAGGCCGACGGGCGGCACCCACATCTACCGCAAGGTGCGCGACCGCGCGTCTTATGCCTTCGCACTGGTCTCGGTGGCGGCCGTGGTGCAGCGTGACGGCTCGGGCCGTGTCGCTCTGGGCGGCGTGGCGCACAAGCCCTGGCGCGACGAGGCGGCCGATGCCGCCTTGCCGCAGGGCGCAAAAGCCGCGGCCGGGCGGCTACTCGCCGGCGCCCGCACCACCGAAGACAACGCCTTCAAACTGCCGCTGGTGGAGCGCACCCTCGCCGCCGTGCTGGCCCAGGCCAGGAGCGCCACATGAAATTCGACACCCCCGCCACCCGCAACCCCATAGACCAGCTCAAGGTCATAGGCCAAGCCACGGACCGAATCGACGGCCCGCTCAAGACGACCGGCGGCGCGCCCTATGCCTATGAGCGCCACGACGCCGTGCCCGATCCGGCCTACGGCTACATCGTCGGCGCCGGCATCGCCAAGGGCCGCATCGCTTCCATGGACCTGGACGCCGCACGCGCCGCGCCCGGCGTGCTGGCCGTCGTCACCGCGCGCAACGCCGGCAAGCTCGGCAAAGGCAAGTTCAACACCGCCAAACTGCTGGGCGGGCCCGAGATAGACCACTACCACCAGGCGCTCGCGCTCGTGGTGGCCACCACTTTTGAACAGGCGCGCGCCGCCGCGCAGCTGGTGCGCATTGAATACGAACGCACGCCGGGCAAGTTCGACCTCGCCGCGCAAAAAGACAGCGCGCCGCTGGCCAAGCCTTCCGACTTCGCCGGCCCGTCCGAGACCAAGGTCGGCGACTTCCCGGGCGCCTTTGCCGCGGCGCCCGTGCAACTCGACGCCAGCTACAGCACACCCGACCAGTCGCATGCCATGATGGAGCCGCACGCCACCACCGCCGCCTGGCAGGGCGACAAGCTCACACTCTGGACGGCCAACCAGATGATCGACTGGAGCGTGGGCGACATGGCCGCCACGCTGGGCATCCCCAAGGCCAATGTGCGCCTGGTCTCGCCCTTTATCGGCGGCGGTTTCGGCGGCAAGCTCTGGGTGCGCGCCGATGCGCTGCTGGCCGCCCTGGGCGCGCGCGCGGCGGGGCGGCCCGTCAAGGTCGCGCTGCAACGCCCGCTGATGATCAACAACACCACACACCGGCCGGCCACCCTGCAGCGCATACGCCTGGGCGCGGGCCGCGACGGCAAGCTCACCGCCATAGGCCATGAATGCTGGTCCGGCGACCTGCCCGAGGGCCAGCCCGAAACCTCGGCCAACCAGACCCGTTTGCTGTATGCCGGCGCGAATCGCTTCACCGCTACACGCCTGGCCGTGCTGGACCTGCCCGAAGGCAACGCCATGCGCGCGCCCGGCGAGGCCCCCGGCTTGATGGCCCTCGAAATCGCCATGGATGAGATGGCCGAAAAACTGGGCATGGACCCGATCGAGTTCCGCGCGCTCAACGACACCCAGGTCGACCCGGAACAGGCCGGGCGGCCTTTCTCGCAGCGCCGGTTGGTTGAGTGCCTGCGCCTGGGCGCCGAACAATTCGGCTGGAACCGGCGCCAGGCCCAGCCCGCGCAAGTGCGCGACGGCCGCTGGCTGGTCGGCATGGGCGTGGCCGCGGCCTTTCGCAACAACCTGCTCATGAAGTCAGCCGCACGCGTGCGGCTCGACAAAAACGGCGTGGTCACGGTGGAAACCGACATGACCGACATAGGCACAGGCAGCTACACCATCATCGCGCAGACCGCCGCCGAAGTCATGGGCCTTCCCCTCAACAAAGTGCTGGTGCGCCTGGGCGATTCGGACTTCCCCGTCTCCTGCGGTTCAGGCGGGCAGTGGGGCGCCAACAGCTCCACCTCTGGCGTGTATGCGGCCTGCATGAAGCTGCGCGAAACCATTGCCACCAATGCCGGCTTCACGCCGCTCGAGGCGATTTTTGAAGACGGCATGGTCCGCGTCGCCGATCGCGCCGTGCCGCTCGCGCAAGTCGCCCAAGCGGCCGGCGACAAGGGCCTGGTCGCCGAAGACTTCATGGAATACGGCGACCTGGGCAATAAATACCAGCAGTCGACCTTCGGCGCGCATTTCGTCGAAGTCGGTGTGGACGCCGCCACCGGCGAGATCCGCGTGCGCCGCATGCTCGCCGTCTGCGCCGCAGGCCGCATCCTGAATCCCAAGGCCGCACGCAGCCAGGTCATAGGCGCCATGACCATGGGCGTGGGGGCAGCCCTCATGGAAGAACTCGTGGTCGACAAGCGCCACGGATTTTTTGTGAACCACGACCTTGCCGGGTATGAGGTGCCGGTGCATGCCGACATCCCGCATCAGGATGTGATCTTCCTCGACGAAACCGATCCCATGTCTTCGCCCATGAAGGCCAAGGGGGTGGGGGAGCTTGGGATTTGTGGGATTGCGGCCGCCGTCGCCAACGCGGTCTACAACGCGACCGGGGTGAGGGTGCGTGAGTATCCGATTACGCTGGATAAGTTGTTGGATCGGTTGCCGGCTGTGACTTGAGGCGGTGCGGTTGGGCCGTCCTGGATTTTTGGGCGGCTTAGAACGCGCCGCTATCAGCCTTCACCTTGGGCAGCCGCGCACGGCGTGGCAGCTTCTCATTCATCAGTGCCAGCCCAATGGCGTCTTGCTGCGTGTCCAGCAGTTGGTCCAGCGCCCCCAGACCTCCCAGCACCTGAAGGGTTCGCGCCAGGTGTTGCAACGCGGTGCCCGGATGGCCTGTTTCCATGCGCCGCACCGTATTCACTGATGCGCCTATGCGCTCCGCCAATGTCGCCTGCGTGAGGTTGCGACGCAGCCGCGCCAACGCGATGTTCTGGCCGAGGCGCTGAAGGGTACGGTCAACAGCTAGGGGAGTCGGGGTCATAAAAACACCTGATTGTCTTAATGCGCCAAATATAGATTATTAAATCAATTAATGGTCTAAATATGAGTTGTTAGGAAAAATTAAGAGCGCGTATTTCCGGTTCAATGGCCAGATATGTCGCCATGATCGACAGACGGAGAAGATGTGTCGATAAATTCAATAAAAATCGACATAAAAGATTGACGTGTCGATGCCATCGACATAAACTGGCCTCAAGCCATGGTTATGTCGAAAAAATCATAAAAAATGAACATGAATGCTATTCGCTGGGACGCTGACCAGCCCTACAACGCCTTGCCGCCCCTGCCACCCGGTGCCCAACTGGAAACACGGGCGGTGCTCAAGCAATGCATAGCGGCGCGGGCGGCCCTGGCTGAGTTGAAGCAAGCGGCCCAACTGATTCCCAACCAGGCGGTCTTGATCAACACCCTGCCCCTGCTGGAGTCGCGCGCCAGCTCCGAGATTGAGAACATCGTTACCACGGCAGACAAGCTCTTCCAGCATTTGCACAATGAAGAGCATGCCGACCCGGCCACCAAAGAAGCGCTGCGCTACAGCCGCGCGCTGCTGGAAGGTTTTGGCGCCTTGAGCCAGTACCCCCTCAGCACGCGCACCGCCGAGGACATCTGCACTCATATCAAGGCAGTGCAAATGACGGTGCGGCGCACACCGGGCACGCGCTTGTCCAACGGCGCGACCGGCGAAGTGGTCTATACCCCACCTGAAGGCGAAGGTGTGCTGCGCGACCTGCTAGGCAACTGGGAGCGCTATCTGCACAACGAGGTGGAGCACGACCCCCTGATTCGCATGGCGGTGGGCCACTACCAGTTTGAGGCGATCCATCCGTTCACCGACGGCAATGGCCGCACGGGCCGCATCATCAACAGCCTGTTCCTCATTGAAGAGAATCTGCTGACCTTGCCGATTCTGTACCTGAGCCGCTACATCATCCAGAACAAGGCCGACTACTACCGTCTGCTGCTACAGGTGACGCGGGAGCAGGCCTGGGAGCCCTGGATCATTTACATCCTCAAAGGCATCGAAGAAACGGCAACATGGACTACCGCCAAAATTGCCGCCATGCGCGCGCTGAACGAGCACACCGCTGCGTATGTCAAAAGCCGCCTGCCCAAGATATACAGCTACGAACTGGTCAGCCTGATTTTTGAGCTGCCCTACTGCCGTATCACCAACCTCACCGAAGCCGGCATTGCCAGGCGCCAGACCGCTTCGCTGTATCTAAAGCAGCTGGTCGATATCGGCGTGCTGAAGGAAAACGCCGAGGCCAGGGAGAAGCTGTTTATCCACCCCAAGCTGATGCAGCTCCTCACGCGGGACAGCAATGACTTCGCGCCGTACGTGATGCCTTGATGCTGAAATACCTCGCTGATTGAGGCGCCGATGGAGTCCGGTTTCCGGCCCCTCGCGCCTCACCGCTCACTGCAAGCGCGCCACATACCCCACCTGCACAGGCGGCCCCGGCGGGCCGAAGGGGCCGTACGGGCTGGGCGTGATGCGCTGCACGATCTGACCGTTCGCGAACACGTCATAAGAACCGCGGCCAGGAATGAAATAAATCCAGGCCGGCCCCGCGATGTCCGGTGGCGCGGCCCAGCCTATGTGCAGCCAGCGGCCCAGGGCCCTGTCGACCACGATGATGCGGCCGTTCTGCGTTCCGTAATATTCCAGCGCGTCGTTCGGGAAAATACAGCGAATGATGGGCGGGTCCGCCAGGGCCGCGGCCGCTGCCTGGTCGTCCTGCGCTTTGACATACGCGGGCGGCAACAGCGGCTCCGCCTGCACCTCGTCCGCTGAATGCGCGCTGGCAATCACCAGCGGCACCACCGAACCATCCGCGCCGCGGAAATTCTGCTGGGCCCAGGCAAGTACCTCACTTCCGCGCGCATAGGCCGGGTTCTCCACCTCATTGCCCAGGCTCTTCACGTAACGGAAGGCGAACTCTTCCACGCCCCAGTCCATGTACTGCTTGATGTGCGTGACCTCATGGCCCCACCACTGCGGGTCGTTACGGAAAGTGCCCGGGTCTTTAGAGAAGATGATGACGTCGTCGCACACCACGCCAATGTCGTTCCCGAAAAATTTCTGCACCTTGCCAATCCCATTGGGCAAGGTGATCTCGACGGTTCCGACGGCGTACTTCGCGCGGTCCAGCACCTCTTTCGGGAAGAAGTTGAACAGCGCCTTCTTCACGTCATCCGGTAGCGGCTTGGCATTGGCAATGTGCCGCGCCCGCGCCTCGCGAATCGCCGCAGCCAAGGGCATCGCCACAAACTCCAGCGGGTTCTTGCCCACCAGCGCATTCGCCGCCGCCGCGCCGGAGGCTTTGACGACCTGGTCCTGGTAACGCTGCTGGAAGGTTGCCACGTCAAAAATAAACTCGCCGGGCTTGCCGGTTTTGGCGGCCAGCGCCTGCGCCTCCTTGTAGATCTGCTCATTCGGCCAGGTCGCCACATTCGCCGCCAGCACAGGCAGCGGCGCGACCGACTTCGCGGCATCCTTGGCCGGGTCAAGAATGGTTTTGGCACTGTCCCCGTTGACCACCACCTTCACGGCATTGATCACCGTGTTGGTCGGCGCCGTCACGATCTTGGTGGCGGCCTTGATTGGGTCAAAGCCGCCGATGGAAATCGCGTGCGCGGCAGTGCTGGCCAGGACGGCGAAGGCCGTTGCGGCTGTGGCTAGCTTTTTGGCGTGGGTCATCGCTGCCTCCCCCGGTTGTTGTGTGGTGCCCTGTTGCGGCCCGGTGTCTGTGCGGCTGCCTTGCGCAGGGCCCGGCAAAGTTGGGTCAGTCTATGCCTGGGGTGGGGGTTTGGGTATCCTGCAATTGGGGGAGGAGGGCGGAGGGAAACGCCACGGCATTTTATGAATCACGACCTCGCGGGCTACGAGGTTCCCATGCATGCCGACATTCAGCGTCAAGAAGTGATCCTTCTTGATGAGACTGATCCTGTCTCAGAGTCGGTTTATCTCGATAGCGTTGGCCTCATAGATCTTATGGTCCAAGGCTTTGATTTCCTCAATCAATTGTTGAGCGTGTGCGCCACACGCCTTTTCAAGTTTGGTTAATCGCTCTCTGTTGTTGCGATAGAAGCCGCTTCCCGGTTGCGGGGCTGGACTGTAGAGCATGGTGAATTCCGCGGCCATCGACGGCGGCTGAGAGTTGTTCGAGTGCGCGTATTTTTTTTGCCGGCCAGTTCGGGTTCGGCGCGGGCCAGCTCTAAGAGCTTGCAGGCGCGGGGGCCTACCGGTTTGTGCAAATGGTGGCCGAAGCCGGGGATGGGGCTTTTGAGGGATTTGTAATGCCGGGCGATGGTGAGCGCTTCGGGGTCGGCTGCTGCGGCGATACGGTCCAGCAGGCCTGAGGCCGAGGGCCTCGCACGGCGTGGTGAAACGGCGGCACTGCTTCGCAGGCCTGGGGTTTGTATGTCTATGTATCCGTGACGGCCGCGGATACAGCCGCATGCCATAAAGCGGCCGCGCCGACACAGCGGGGATACGCCGCGGCGGTTCAATCACGGGGTGCCCACTCCTGAAACCGCCCGACCATGAGCTTTCTCATTCTTGCCTTTGCCGCCGGGGTGCTGACCATCGTCAGCCCCTGCATTCTTCCGGTGCTGCCTTTTGTGCTGGCGCGCGCCGGCCGGCCTTTCCTCAGGAATGGTTTGCCAATGCTGCTGGGCATGGCGCTGGCCTTCACCGCGGTGGCCACGCTGGCGGCAGTCGGTGGCGGCTGGGCGGTGCAGGCCAATGAATATGGGCGCATCGCGGCGCTGGGGCTGCTGGCCGTATTTGCGCTGACGCTGATCTTTCCGGAACTGGCCGACCGCCTGGCCCGGCCGCTGGTGGCGCTGGGCGCTCGCATCGCCGCTTCCAACGACCGCAGCGATGGCGGCGCGCTCAAAGAGGGCTTTGTGTCCTCGCTGGTGCTGGGCGTGGCTACCGGTTTGTTGTGGGCGCCCTGTGCGGGGCCTGTGCTGGGCTTGATTCTCACCGGCGCGGCCATCCAGGGCGCCAACGCAGGCACCTCCCTGTTGTTGCTGGCCTATGCGGGCGGCGCGGCCACCTCGCTGGCCTTGTCCCTGCTGGTCGGCGGGCGTGTGTATGGCTTGCTTCGGCGTTCGCTGGGCGTGAGCCAGTGGGCGCGGCGCGGCATGGGCGCGGCGGTGCTGGCCGGTGTGGCGCTGATCGCCACGGGGCTGGACACCGGACTGCTGAGCCAGCTGTCGCTCGGCAGCACCTCAAGGATTGAGCAGACGCTGATCAATGTCTTTCAAACGCAGGCGCCGCGCGTTGGGCCCATGACTGTGACCGACGCCGTTCCGCTCGCCGCCGCAAAAGCCGAAACTGCGCCGGCCCCCGCAGCCTGGCAGGACAGCACCTTCGCGCCGCTGGCGGGCGCGACCGGCTGGATCAACACGCCGCCGCTGGCGAGTGCGGACCTGCGCGGCAAGGTGGTGCTGGTCGATTTCTGGACTTATTCCTGCATCAACTGCCTGCGCACGCTGCCTTACATCCGCGCCTGGGCCGACAAATACCGCGAGGCCGGCCTGGTCGTGCTCGGCGTGCATTCGCCGGAATTCGCGTTTGAGAAAAACGAAAACAATGTGCGCAGGGCCGTCAAGGATCTGGGCATCAGCTACCCCGTCGCCATCGACAGCGGGCATGCGATCTGGCGCGGCTTCGACAACCAGGCCTGGCCGGCGTTCTATTTCGTCGATGCGCAGGGGCGCATCCGCCATCACCAGTTCGGCGAGAACCGCTACGACAAGGCCGAGCAGGTGATCCAGCAGC
>Ga0209257_1004220_pt1 | contig 11383 bp, 10 predicted proteins | sample AraplaCvi_mCL_r2_FD_184277 | JGI IMG/M metagenome (GOLD analysis project Ga0209257, IMG submission 184277) | Arabidopsis root microbial communities from North Carolina, USA - plate scrape MF_Cvi_mCL_r2 (SPAdes) (version 2) | ecosystem: Host-associated > Plants > Roots > Endosphere | place: USA...
GATGGTCGACGACGTGCCCTGGAGCAACGTCATCACGCCGCGCATCACCATGGTCGTGCAGGATGCGCAGAAGCTCGGCGAACTCGCGGCCCAGCGCCTGCTGGCAAGGATCGCAAGCCCCGAGGCCGCCGCCGAGCCGCCGCAGGATTTTATCCTGACGCCGAGATTCGTGCGCGGGGAGTCGACCAGGCGGCTCTGAGTCCCCTCCCTCGGGCTCTGCTGACTAGGCAAAGGACGAGGTGGGTGCTCAGGCGCTGATACATGCAAGAAGCAGCGTTGCGGCGTGCCGCGAGGCTTGGCCCTTCGGCTGCGCACCTCAGCATGAGGAGCGTCGGATGATGCCGACTAAGGCCAACAAGACGCTCTGCGCCCGGCGACACTCCAGCAAAACAGACAGCGACGATGCCGTTAGTCATTGAAAGATCGGAGGATTTGTCATACATGTGTGATGAATATAGATTCCGCATGCCGCCAATCTTGTCGGCATGCGGATCAAAGCCGGAGCGGGGGTCAAGGCGTGGCTATGCAGGCAAAGGATCGCAGCAGAGGCTCGGGGTCGCTGGTCTCGCAGGTCGGCGAAAGCCTGCGGCAAGCAATCCTCAGCGGCCAGTATGCCGCCGGCGACAAGCTTCCGAGCGAGCATGAACTCACCGAGACGCACAGCGTCAGCCGCACCGTAGTGCGCGAGGCTGTCGCTGCGCTTCGTTCCGATGGACTGGTCGAAGTGCGCCAGGGCGCGGGCATTTTCGTGATCGGCGCCGATCCGTCACTGTCAGGCCGAAAGGTCGACAAGGCCCGCGTCGCCTCCGATCTGGAGGTGCTCGAAATCCGGACGCCTGTCGAAATCGAGGCGGCGGGACTTGCCGCCTTGCGCCGCTCGCCGGCACAAGAGGAGGCGATCTTCGAATGCCACCGGAAAATCCTCCAGCGCATCGAGACCGATCAATCCATCCGCGAGGCGGATCTCGACCTCCATGTCGCGATCGCCGAGGCGACGAACAACCCGCTGTTCAAACACTTCCTGGAATCGCAGGGAACCGTGATCATCCCGCAGTCGCGGCTCGTTCCGGAAACGAGAACCGCCGAGCAGACCGCTTACCGAAAGCTGATCCACAGGGAACACGAAGCGATCGTCATGGCCATCTCCGACAGGGATGATCAGGCCGCGCGCAACGCAATGCGCGAGCATCTGGTCGGCAGCCAAGCCAGATACCGCAACCTGCTGAAGGATCTGCGAAGCTTTACGAGCTGAGGCCTGCCAGAAGCACTGCCAGCACTCAAGGTTTTCCGGAAATCACCAGCCAACCCGCCATCCGAACGTGGCGTCGGGAACGAACCTGCTGGCCGGTTTGCGCAGCCGCCTTTATTGTGATCGCCTCTGCACCGGCGCGCATCAGCGGGATGCATGGACGGACTGGCTACCCCGTCAGCGGCTGAAAGCTAATTGAAAGCTTCGAGGTCATAGGAAAGGGCAGCATCGTGGAGGAGACACGGTCTAAGTGGCGAGACGACGATGCGGTCACACCACCAGGAGGAGATATCAATGCGTTCTTCACGCAGCCTTTTTCACACCGTCGCTTTTTCCACGCTGCTGACCGCGGCATCCTTTGCTTCAACAGCTGCCCATGCGGCCGACAAGATCACCATCATGGTCGGCGGCTATGAGAAGCAGATCTATCTGCCCGCCAAGCTCGCCGAATCTCTCGGTTACTTCAAGGACGAGGGCCTCGACGTCGAGCTCCTGAACGAAGCTGCCGGCGTCGACGCCGAAAACCAGCTGCTGGCAGGCGCCGTCCAGGGGGTCGTCGGCTTCTACGATCACTGCGTAGACCTGCAGGCTAAGGGCAAATTCGTCGAATCCCTCGTCCAGTTCAGCCAGGCGCCGGGTGAGGTCGAGATGGTCTCGAGCAAGCATCCTGAGATCAAATCGCCGGCCGATTTCAAGGGCAAGACCCTCGGCGTTACCGGCCTCGGCTCGTCCACCAACTTCCTGACGCTCTTCATGGCCTCGAAGGCCGGACTGCAGCCGGGTGACGTCGTCACCGTTCCTGTGGGTGCCGGCGGCACGTTCATCGCCGCCATGCAGCAGGACCAGATCCAGGCCGGCATGACGACGGAGCCGACGATCTCGCGCCTCATCAAAACCGGCGAAGCCAGTGTTCTCGTCGACATGCGGACGGTCGAATCGACCCGAAAGGCGCTCGGCGGCACCTATCCGGCCGCCTCGCTCTACATGGAAACCGCCTGGGTCGACGCGCACAAAGACGAGGCGCAGAAGCTCGCCAACGCCTTCGTCAAAACCCTGCGCTACATCAACACGCATTCCGCAGCCGAGATCGCGGATAAGATGCCGAAGGATTTCTACGTCGGCGACAAGGACGGCTACATCAAGGCTTTGAACGACGGTAAGGGCATGTTCACGCCGGATGGCGTCATGCCCGAAGACGGTCCGAAGACCGTGCTTGCTGTGCTCTCGGAATTCTCCAAGAACGTCAAGGGCAAGCAGATCGACCTCTCCAAGACCTACACGACGGAATTCGTCAAGAACGTCAAGTAAGTCAGTCGCGCCGCTCCCGGCTCCCAAGCGGGAGCGGCCTCCGTTCGATCATGGGCTTTGCGTGCGCGCCCTCAAGCACGCCTCAGGTATTACCATGCAACAGGACAACAAACAGATCCCCGCGATCGAGCTGATCAATGTCAGCCGGCGCTTCGTCTCGCCGACCGGAAAATCCCTGACCGCGCTGCGCGATTTCAACATGACGGTCGCCCGCGGTGAGTTCGTCGCCGTCGTCGGCCCCACCGGCTGCGGCAAATCGACGACGCTCAATCTCGTAACGGGCTTGGCACGCCCCTCCGCCGGCGAAGTCCGCCTGATGGGCGGGCCGATCACCGGCATCGATCCGCGGGTCGGCTTCGCCTTCCAGACCGACGCGTTGTTCCCCTGGAAGAACGTCATCGACAACGTCATGGCCGGGCCGCTGTTCCGCGGCAAGTCTCGCACCGAGGCAGAAAAGATGGCCCACGGCTGGCTGGCGCGCGTCGGCCTGTCGAAATTTCTCCACCACTATCCCCATCAGCTGTCGGGAGGCATGCGCAAGCGCGTCTCGCTGGCGCAGACCTTCATCAACGAACCGGAAATCCTGCTGATGGACGAGCCCTTCTCGGCGCTCGACGTGCAGACCCGCACCGTCATGCACGAGGAGCTCCTCAAGCTCTGGGCGGAGCGAAAGGCTTCTGTGGTCTTCGTAACCCATGACCTCGAAGAGGCCGTGGCGCTCGCCGACAAGGTTTATGTGCTCACAGCCGGCCCCGCCACGGTTAAGTCGGTCTACACGATCGATCTTCCCCGCCCGCGCGTCGTGTCGGAGATCCGCTACGAACAGAAGTTCATCGATTATTGCAAGACGATCTGGGAGGACCTCCGGGAAGAGGTCGAGACCAGCTACCGCCGCGCAAGCGAAGCGGCTTGAGAGGAGGATATCATGGCACATACCACTTTCGAGGCCGGTTCCGCCGCGCTGTTTCGCCCGGGCACATCAGATGCCGAGATCGAAGCCTCCGCGCTGAAGGCAATACGCTGGCGCAATACGCTCGTGCGTTTCTGGCAGATCGCCATCCTGGTCTTCGTGATCGGCATGTGGGAGCTCTCCTCCAACATGCAGTGGATCGATCCGTTCTTCTACTCAAGCCCGAGCGGCGTTCTTCAGCGTCTCTACGAATGGGCAACCGAGGGCACCACCGAAGGGTCGCTCTGGTATAATCTCTGGGTGACGATGGAGGAGGCGCTGATCGGCTTCTTCGCCGGCTCGATCACCGGCGTCTTCGTCGGCATCGGCCTCGGCCGCAACCGCTTCCTGTCGGACATCTTCTCCGTTTACATCAAGGCGATCAACTCTATCCCCCGCGTGGTGCTTGCCCCGATCTTCATCATGATCATGGGTCTCGGCCTGCCCTCCAAGGTCGCGCTTGCCTTCATCATGGTGTTCTTCGTCGTCTTCGCCAACGCCTTCCAGGGTGTGCGCGAGGCCGACCGCAACATGATCGCCAATGCCCGCATTCTCGGCGCCTCGGACTGGCAGGTGACCCGCACGGTGGTCATTCCCTCGGCGATGAGCTGGATCTTCGCCAGCCTGCACGTCTCCTTCGGTTTTGCGATCATCGGCGCGATCGTCGGCGAATTCGTCGGCGCGCGCTTCGGCATCGGTCAGCTTATCTCGATCGCCAAGGGCACGTTCGACGCGGCCGGCATGTTCGCGGCGATCCTGCTCGTCATGGTCGTCACGCTCGTTGCCGAATTCATCATGACGGTGATCGAGAACCGCCTGGCGAAATGGCGCCCACAGCAGCACATGGATACGCAGTAATACGATGGACCTCCTCCCAAGGCAGATCGAAGAGAAGGCCGGGCATCATGCCCGGCCTTCTGCATTTGATGCGCTTCAGGTTCACGTGAGCGGAAGCCGCACGGTCACGACGAGGCCGCCGCCTTCAGCGTCGCCGAGCGAGACTGAACCGCCAGCGCCTTCGACGACTTCCCGGACGATCGCCAGCCCCAAGCCGCTGCCTTCCGCTTCGGTCCCCATGATCCGGTAAAATCGTTCGAAAACCTGTTCGCGCTCCCCGCTCGGAATACCTGGCCCGTTGTCTTCGACGGTTACGATGGCATGCCTATCGGCCTGCCCCACCGCAACAGTCACCCGTCCATTGGCCCGAGTATAGCGGATCGCGTTGTCGACGAGGTTGACCAGCATCTCCCGCAACATCGTCCCGTCGCCTTCGACGATGACGGGGCCGTCCGCTTCCAGACCGACGTCGATGTTGCGCCTCAACGCCTCTTCGGCATGCGCTTCCAAGATCTCGCGGGCGGCCTTGCTGAGGTCGGCCGCATCGCTGCGCGGGCGCCGGCTTCCGGGCTCGGCCCGTGACAAGGTCAGGAGCTGGCTGGCGAGGCGCGATATCTGCCGCGTGCTGGTGCGAAGGGCAAAAAGCGCCTCGTCGCGGCGGGCCGCATCGGCTTCGCGGGCCGCCACGCTTGCCTGGGTCGAAATCAGCGCCAGGGGCGTTCTCAGTTGATGGGCGGCATTCGATACGAACCGCCGCTGCGCGGCCATCTGGCTTTGGACACGCTCCATATAGTCGTTGAGCGCATGAACGAGCGGCTGCAGTTCGCTCTGCACCATCTCGGGCGGCAGCGGATCGAGACGGTTGCGGCCGCGCTGGCGCACGGCGTCCCGCAGTCGGAGAGCCGGGGCGAGGCCGCGTTGGAGCCCGAGGATGGTCACCAGGCTTGCAACGAAGACGAGCACGAACTGCTTGGAGAAGTCCGAAAGCCACAGCTGCCTTCGCATCGCGTACTGGCTGTTATGGGTCACGGCGACAGTGACCGAGATGGTGCCGTCATCAGGAAGACCGACGACGGGATGGTCGAGCATCATGACGCGCACATTGGCGCCATGGAACGCGCGATCCTCACCTGCCCGTTGGACAGTCGGCAACGGCAAATCGGGAAAGCCGCTCACCAGACTGCCCCAGGCGGTGATCACCTGATAGGAGACCCGGTCACCGAAACCCGTATCGAACATCTCGAGCGCTGCCGGCGGCACGTCCACCTGAACATTGCCGCCCTCGTCGACGCGGACGGCCTCGGCGATGACGCGGGCCGAGGCCAGAAGCGTTCGATCCGTCACCAGCTTCGCTGTCGCATCCGCCGTCCAGAAGCTGTCGTAAAGATTGAAGCCGATCGCGCCGAGAAGGGTCAGCAGTACCCAGCAGAGCAACTGTACTCTCAGGCTCCGGCTGAGCCGCGCAATCGTCGCGCCGGCCTTTATGACGATGCTATTCGACATGTCTGAGGAGATAACCGAGCCCGCGCAGCGTCGCGATTTGAACCGAGCTGCTTTCGAGCTTCTTTCTGAGCCGGTGGACGTAGATTTCGATGGCGCTCGGATCCGCCTCGTCGTCGAAACCGAACACGCTTTCGGAAAGAGCGGCTTTCGACACCGTGTTGCCCAGCTTCATGACGAGCTGTTCAAGAACGGCATATTCTCGCGGCGTCAGCTGCAGCAGCTCGTCCGCGACGAAAAACTGCCGCGTTCCGCCGGAAAAACGCAGGTTGCCGACGGTGATCTCGGACGATGCGCGATCCTGTCCGCGGCGCACCACCGCGCGGATTCTCGCTTCGAGCTCGGCAATTTCGAAGGGCTTGGCGAGATAGTCGTCGGCGCCACTGTCGAGCCCCGCCACACGGCCGTCCAAGCTTGCATTCGCGGTCAGGATGATCACCGGAAGCTTGTTTCCCGACTGCCTTAGCCGCTTCAAAAGCGTCAATCCGTCAAGCTTGGGCAGCGCAAGGTCGAGGATCATCGCCGAATACTCGGCCACCTTGAGCATATGCTCGGCATCCTCGCCGTCATGGGCGATATCGATAGCATATTGCGCCTGCCGCAGGGCTTTGCCCAGCCAAGCCGCCAGATCCTTGTTGTCCTCCACCACAAGCAGTCTCATCCATCCCCCTTAGCACGGGCAGACGGTCTGGCGGAAGCGCGACACGGGTGGTTCTAGGCGTGCTCGGCCTCGCCCTCGACGGCAACGGCTGCGACGTTCCGGTCTCCGGCCATCGGCACCTCCGTTCCCCAGATTTCGATCTGCGTCAGCGCCGGAAAGGGCGAGCCGTCCTCCGCCTTGATCAGGCCGTGCAGCTCCACCCATTCGACGATGCAGGGTTCTATGGAAAAGCCTTGCGCAGCACCGGACTTCACCAGCGGAAAGGAGCAGCTCCCGCCGTTCGAGAAGGTGACGCTGGCTTTCTCCCACCAGGAATCATGCGGGAAGTCCGCCCGGAGGTAGAAGACGATCTCATCGATGCGGACGGGCCGGCCGAATTCCACCGTCAGCGCGGCTTCAGGATCTCGATTGATGCCCCAGCTGGTATAGGGCCAAAAGCCATGATCGTCGTTGGCCTTTTCGCCATCGATGGCGTTGCGCGCGGCAAAGACGGCCTCACCCCGGGTTTCGACATTCGCGCGCGCATGCGGAAACAGCGTCCGATTGGCGTGATCGTCCCAGGGGTTCAGGGCGAGATTACGCCGCTGGGCAATCTCGTCGGGCCGCGCGCTTCGGACCGAAAGCCGATGAATATCGCCCCTGAAGGCGTTCGGCGAATAGGGTTTACGCTTGTCGCCGAACGGCACGGCGAGGCAATAATCGCATCCCTTCATATAGACCGGGCCGGGTTGATTCGCGCTGTCCAGCGCCAGAAAGATATGTCCGGGTTCGGACGCCTCCACGACTACGCAGTCGCCCTCGCGATAGCTCTGCCGATAGACCAGAAACGTCTCGCCCTGCCCCGTGGCGCTTGCCAGCACGAAGCCATCGGCATCCATGATCTTCAGCGTCAATTCCATGCTCGCCCTCCTCAGGCTAGACGATCCGCAATCTCAGAAGCTTGCCGGCAAACGGCAGGCGCAGCCGGTAGAGCTTCTCGGGCCAGGCCGCTTTCAGCCTGATGTCATCAACGTCGATCTCGTCGATCTCGATCGACCCGGCGCCATCGACGGAAATGCTGCCGAGATCGGCGAGATTGATCCGGCCGGGGGCAACGGTCGGCGCCACACATGTCATCAGCGACAGGACGGCCGGCTTGCCGCCGTCATAGGTATCGACGATCTCGACATGGCGACCCCGTTTCAGGGAGACCGTGCGCCGATAGCTGCGCACATTCGCTTCCGGGGGATAGGCGCCTGATATATCGAGAGAGATGCGCGCCTCGCTGTCGCCGAAATCGAAATCGACATCGCCGGCGCCGAAGGCTTCGCCGGCGGACTGCATGACGCCTTCGAAGGTCGGCAGATTGTGATAGGCCGATTGCATCGTCCATATTTCGTAACGCCGCGGCGAAAAGGTTTTTGCCGTGTAGGTCTCGACGCCGACGTCGATCAGGAAGGGTCGGCCGTTCTTGTAGAGCGTGAGGCTGCCGACATCGTTGTGATTGTGGCCTTCGCCGTTGTTGCCGGCCTTGACCGCGAGCGAAAATTGCCCGTCGCGGGCGATGAACAGGCCGATGCCGGGATAAAAGATATCCCGGCCGGATGCCGGCTGCGGTTCGGCGGCGGGGATCGTATGACCGACCAGCAGCTCCTGAACGCGGTACCAGAGGTTCCATTCGCCGGGCAGGTGCGGGGTCTCGGCTGCCGCCCGGTGGGCTGCGGCGAACGTCGCCAGCATCTCCGAACCAACAGACTTGCCGAACAGGTATTCCCGTAGGCTGCAAGGCTCGACCACCGCGGAGGAATCCGCGAAGTTGAAATAATGGCGGCCGGCAACATGCATGTTGGCGATGTATTCGGCCATATTGCGGATCTTCGGCTGCTGCCAGATCCCGTCGAACAGGCCGGGCGCCACGCTATCGAGCACGGTCAGCGCGCCGTTCAGGCAGAGTGCGGCATGGCGATAATAGACGACGCCCTCTTCGCAGGCCCCGTCCTCGGCATAATCCTTAAGGAATGCATCGAGACTGCCGAGCGCTTTTTCGACCACGGCGCGGCGTGTAGGCTTGTCGGTCTTCAGCGAGAAGGTGGTTAAAAGAACATTCTGGGTAATCCAGGCCGTCCAATTGTTCATCCGCTCCTCGCCGCTGCCCATCCACCAGAAATGCCGGCCGAGATAGGGTGTCAGGATGCGGGTCTCGATCTCGCGTTCCACACGCGCCGCAATCTCCGCGCTGATGCCGTCGAGCGCATCGCCGAGCAGGGCGACGATCGTCGCCAGAAGGGCTGCCGTTTCGGCCGCGAAGAGATCGACAACCGGCTGCGAAGTGTCGGGAAGCGGCAAACGCGGGCCGCCGCGCGCATAGGCATTATGCGCCGGAAGCTGCCAGCCGCTCTCCTCGGCAATCAGGAAGATGCCGTCGACGATCTTCGGCAGGAACCGCCCCCCCGCTTCCAAGAGTTCGGCTAGCACAAGGTCATTGAGCATCCGCCGACGGGTGAAATAAAGCGCCTCGAAGTGCGAGCGGTTGCCGGTCAGCGTGTACTCCCGGTAATCGGAGGCCGTGATGAGAGGCCAGGCGCGCGCAAATGTGGCTTCGGCATCGCGTACGACCACATCCCGCGCAGTCTGCGGCACCGCGTTCCATCTCTCACGGTCGGAGTAGGTAGATCCCGGGGTGAAATCGCTGAGGACGTCCGGCAGCTTCTCTGAAATCTCGCTGAACATGTCCCTCCCCGCATTGGAAAAGCCTTGATGGCGGCATCGGCCTGATGCTCACCTATCATATGTTTTTGGCGCTCGCCATAAAATTTGTATGATCTATTTAGAACTTGTTTGACCAATACCGGAGATGTGCTATGTCCTTGGCAGGAGGAAGAACAGGCGGCGCCCGCCCGCCCAAACGGCTCTGGATTGAAGTTGGAGAATCCTGGAAGCCGCCAGCCGCAGAATGCCCGTCCAGGAGGAAGCATCGGTGTCCATATCGAATTCGGTCATCTCTAGGGATGGCGCCCCGGCCGTGGCCCGCCGGAAGGTCACCGTCCTGTCCAAGCGCCAGCGCAAGGTCCGCAATGCGCTCGTCGCCTATTCGTTCATCGCGCCGAACTTCCTCGGCTTCGCCGTCTTCACGCTCGGCCCGATCCTCTTCGCCTTCGCGCTTGCCTTCATGCATTGGGACGGCTCGAACGCGATCACCTTCGCAGGCCTCGACAACTTCTGGCGGCTCTTCGAGGACAAGGCGTTCATCGCGGCGTTCTGGAACACGATCATCTACACGGCCGCCTCGGTGCCGGCGACGCTCCTTTGCGCGCTCGGCCTCGCCGTTCTTCTCAATCAGAAGATCGTGGGACGGAATTTCTTCCGCACGGCAATGTTCTTCCCCTATGTCGCCTCGCTGGTCGCCGTCGCCGTCGTCTGGAACATGATCTTCAACCCCGAGATGGGGCCGGTGAACATGATCCTTTACACGCTCGGCCTTGACCCCAAGAACATGCCAGGATGGTCGGCCGACCGCCACTGGGCGATGGTGACGGTGATCCTCTTCGGCATCTGGAAGAACATGGGTTATTACATGGTCATCTACCTGGCCGGCCTGCAGGGCATCAATTCCGAACTCTATGAGGCTGCCGATCTCGACGGCGCCAATTCCTGGCAGAAGTTCATCCACGTCACCGTGCCGCAACTCGGGCCGACGACCTTTTTCGTCACCGTCATGCTGACGATCCAGTCCTTCAAGGTGTTCGATCAGATCTTCATGATCACCCAAGGTGGACCGGGCACTTCGACGCTGGTGCTGGTCTACCACATCTACAACGAGGCCTTCACCTCCTGGGATCTCGGTTATTCCAGCATGATTTCGCTGGTGCTGTTCTTCCTCGTGCTCGCGGTCACAATCTTCCAGTTCCGCCGCCAGAGGGAGGACGAAGCATGAGGATCGCCGGACGCAAGATCACCGTCAAAACAGTCCTCCTCTATGCGATCGTCATCACGGTGACGGTTGTCATGCTGATGCCCTTCGCCTGGATGCTCTCGGCATCGCTGAAGCTCAGCCGCGACGTCTTCGCCTTCCCGATTGAGTGGATACCGTCGCAGCCGCAATGGCAGAACTACGTCGACATCTGGACGAAGATCCCGCTTGCGCTCTTCATCTACAACACCTCGAAGCTGACGATCATCGTCACGCTGCTGCAGCTTCTGACCTCCAGCTTTGCCGCCTACGCCTTCGCCAAGCTGAATTTCCCCTACAAAAACACGCTGTTCCTCGGCTATATCGCCACCATCGCCATGCCCTGGCAGGTCTATATGGTGCCGCAATTCCTGCTGATGCGCGAGTTCGGCCTCAACAACACGCATCTGGCGCTGATCTGCCTGCAGGCCTTCACCGCCTTCGGCGTTTTCCTGATGCGGCAGTTCTACATGTCGATCCCGACCGAGCTTTGCGAGGCAGCCCGCATCGACGGCATGAACGAATACCAGATCTGGGCGCGCATCATGCTGCCGCTCTCCAAGCCGGCGCTCTCGACGCTGACGATCTTCACCTTCGTCAGCACATGGAACGATTTCCTCGGACCGATGATCTATCTGACCAAGACAGAGCTGAAGACCGTCCAGATCGGTCTGCGCATGTTCATCTCGCAATATTCGGCCGAGTACGGGCTGATCATGGCGGCCTCCGTCGTCGCCCTCGTTCCCGTTCTTATCGTCTTCCTCGCTCTGCAGCGCTTCTTTGTCGAGGGCATCGCCTCGACGGGACTGAAGGGGTAAATCCATGAATGCCGTTTCAACAGTCGCCCCGCAGCCGATCACAGACGCAGAGGTGAAGGTGGCCCTCGACCTTGCCGTCGAGCAGGTTAGGCGCAATCTTCCTCAGTTTACTTACGCTGCGCAGAACCATTCG
>Ga0209257_1004222_pt1 | contig 11379 bp, 8 predicted proteins | sample AraplaCvi_mCL_r2_FD_184277 | JGI IMG/M metagenome (GOLD analysis project Ga0209257, IMG submission 184277) | Arabidopsis root microbial communities from North Carolina, USA - plate scrape MF_Cvi_mCL_r2 (SPAdes) (version 2) | ecosystem: Host-associated > Plants > Roots > Endosphere | place: USA...
CGCGCTGTGACTTGCCGCTCCCCGCCCGAAAGTAGTGCCGACGCGGCACAAGTAAAAAAACGTATCCCCTCCCGCTCCCGCAACCTTCTGCGCACCGAACGAGCACCCATGAAGCGGCCAGCGGCCCCTTCCCGGAAATCGCCCGCCGCATCGGCGCCATCGCTCCATCGCGAAGGTCCAGAGGGTTCTCTTTCGCGGGAGCGCGATGCTGTCCATCCTGATCGGCCATTCCTATTTCCTTCGCTTCGATCCCAAGCAGTTCGAGCGCGCCAAGCCCTATCCCCCGCTGGCCACGCTGCAAGTCGCCGCGCAGGTGCGCCGTGCCGGCCATGAGGTCGCGTTGTTCGACGCGATGCTGGCCGACGGCACCGCCGACTTCGAGGCCCAGTTGCGCGCGCAGCTGCCGCAGGTCGTGCTGCTCTACGAGGACAACTACAACTACCTGAGCAAGATGTGCCTGGCCCGCATGCGGGCCGCCGCCTGCGAGATGACCGCCGCCGCCCGGCGCCGCGGCGCGCGGGTGCTCGTCGCCGGCTCCGACCCCAGCGATGACCCCGATCCCTACCTCGATGCCGGCGCCGAGGTCGTGCTCATCGGTGAAGGACTCGAGCCCTTGCGCCAATTGCTGGCGCGGCTGGATCGAGATCTCCACGCGCCCGTCGAGCAGCTCTGCATGGGCCTGTCCGGCATCGCCACGCGCGTCGGCGGGCAGACCGTCCGCCGCCATGACGAGGCGGCCGCAGCGCCCGCGCCCGCGCCCGTGCCCGCCTCCGTGGCGGACGTCTCCGCCGGCCGCCAGGTGCTCTGGCTCGGGGCGGGCGAATCGCCGCCCTCGGCGCCACCGCGCACGCCCATCGACGACGTCGCCTGGGACCTGGTCGACGTCGATCGCTATCGCGCCGTGTGGCGCGGGGCGCATGGCCGCTTCAGCCTGAACATGGCCGGCTCCAAGGGATGCTCCTTCCGCTGCGCCTGGTGCGCCAAGCCCATCTGGGGCAACCGCTATCAGCCGCGCGACCCGCAGGCGGTCGCCGCCGAGATGCTTTGGCTCCGGCAACGCCTGGCGCCGGACCATGTCTGGTTCGCCGATGACATCTTCGGCTTCCGCGCCGACTGGGTGCGCCGCTTCGCCGCGGCGCTGGCGGCCGGCGGCGGCGGTCTGCCATTCACGATCCAGACCCGGGCCGACCTCATCACCGAGGCGATGGCCGACGCGCTGCGTGACGCCGGCTGCCAGGAGGCCTGGATCGGCGCGGAAAGCGGCAGCCAGCGCGTGCTCGACGCGATGCACAAGGGCACGACCGTCGAGGAGCTGCATGTCGCGCGCCGCCGGCTCGGCGAGCGCGGCATCCGCGTCGGCTTCTTCATCCAGCTGGGCTACCTCGGCGAGGAGATCGAGGACCTGCGCGCCACCCGCGCGCTGATCGAGGCCACGCGCCCGGACGACATCGGCGTCAGCGTGTCCTATCCGCTGCCGGGCACGCCCTTCCATGAACAGGTCAAGGCCCAGCTCGGCGCCAAGACCCATTGGGAGGACAGCGGCGACCTGGCCATGATGTTCCAGGGCCGCTACACGAGCGGCTTCTACCGCGCCTTCCGCGACCTGCTGCACCGGCAGGTGAAGCTCGCGAACTCGAACGCGACTAGCGATGCCGAGGCCGCGCGGCTGCGCCAGGAGCGCACGCGGCTGCGGCGCCAGTGGCAGGTGCTGCTCGGCCGCGAGCACCGCCATCGCACGCCGGTGTCAGGCCGCGCCGGCGCCGAGCAGGAGTCGCAGCCGCGCGGCGTTGTCGCCGGGATCGCGGCCGCGACCTAGCTCGAAGGCCGGCAGATGCGCACAGCGCTCGACCGTGTCCGCCCAGCCGGGACGCCAAGCGGCGTAGGGCTGCGTCGCGGCCAGTCTGGCCGTGACCTCGTGCGGCGCCAGCGGCCGCCAGGGATCGGGGCCGGCGGCGGGCTCCGGCGACAGGAATACCAGCAGCGCGAGCGCCGGCGGATCCCCCGCCAGCGCGAGCCCGGTGCCGCGCAGGTCGAGCACCGCCTTCTCCGCGCCGCTGCGCCGCCGGATCACCGGCGAGGCCGCCAGCCGCGCGCGCAGCGCGGGATCGTCGATGCGATCGAGGCTGTCGGTGCGCAGGTGCAGGAAGCCCGGCACGCCCAGCACCCGCAGCGAGACCGGGTCGAGGAAGGCGCCGTCCTCGGTCACGCCGGCCAGGCCCTGACGCATCGCCTGCAGCGTCAGCGTCGACTTGCCGGCGCCGCTGTGACCGATCAGCAGCGCGGCGCGGTCGTCCAGCGCCACCGCGCCCGCATGCAGCGCGTGCAGCCCCTGCGCGCGGGCGGCGAGCTGGTAGACGGCGCATTCCACCAGTTCGATCCGCGCGTCGCGCGGCCGTGCGAGCAGCTCGGGCGAGACCGTCACCAGCGCCCGGCCGAGTTCCGGCATCACCAGCGCCATGTTGACCGCATCGAGTGCGACGCCGACCACGCCCGCGCCGCTGAGATGACGCGCGGCGGGCGGGCGCTCGAGGTCCGGCGGCCAGCCGGCCGCGTCGCCGCGCCGCAGCCGCACCTGCAGCGGCGCGGCCTTGCCGAGCCGCTGGGGCGGCAAGCCCGCGTAAGCCGCGTCGGCCAGCGCGAGCAGCGCCTCGTCGTCGGCCAGGAATTCAAAGGACGCGCCCAGCAGATGCGCCTGGCGGCGCCAGCGCGGGGAGGTCTGTTCGTCAAAGGGGTCGACCGGATCGCCCAGGGGAGTCATTCGCATGGCAGTCATCGATGGAAGGAATTCAATGTCAACAAGCATGAACGGCATGGCGCGCGCTGAGGGCGCGAAGGACGCCGCGAACGACGCCGCGAAGGACGCCACGCGCGCCGCCGGGCGCCAGGAAGCGCGCAGCGGCGGCCGTCCGGCGCTGCCGCCGGCCGCGGAACTGGCGGCGATGCTGCGCGAGAGCACCGAGCGCCTGGCCCGCGAACTGGCGCAGCCCTCGGACGAGCCGCCGGCCTGGCACGAGGCCGGTTGGCGCGTGGCGATGGCCGCGGCGACCATCCATGGCGTCGCCGGCCTGCTCGCGGATCGGCTGCGCTGGGAAGGACCACCGCTCTGGCAGGCCTTCCTGGCCGATCAGCGGCATCAGATGCGGCAGCGCGAGCAGCGCATCCGCGACACACTGCAACGCATCGACCTTGAGGCGCGCCGCGACGGTCTGCCGGTGGTCGGGCTCAAGGGCTCGGCGCTGCTGAGCATGAACCTGTACGCGCCGGGCCGCCGTCCGATGGCCGACATCGACCTGCTCGTGCGTCCCGAGGACCGGCTGACCGCGCTGCGGATGCTCGCGCGGCTCGGTTACCGGCCCGGCGTGGACAGCGGCCGTCACCTGACGCTGCTGCCGGCGTCGTCGGCCCCGCACGCGCCGGTCCATCTCGGCGAGCACGCCGATCACGCGGTGAAGCTGGAACTCCACACCCGCGTGGCCGAGCCGCTGCCCGCGCGCGAGGTCGACATCACCGCGCGCATCCTGCCCGCATCGGCCCGGCCAGGGCTGCGGCCGTACCCCGGCCGGGCGGCGCTGATGCGGCATCTGCTGCTGCACGCGGCCGGCAACATGCGCACCCGGTCGCTGCGGCTGATCCAGTTGCACGACCTGGCGCTGATGGCCGATCGCCTGACCGAGTCCGACTGGACGTCGCTGGCCGCGGGGGAGGGTGGACACGCGCCGGCCTGGTGGGCGCTGCCGCCGCTGCGCATGGCCCTGCGCCATTTCCCGTCGTGCGGCATCGACGAGCACCGCCTGCGGGCCTTCGAGCCAGGCTGCCCGCCCTGGCTGCGGCGGCATGCCCGTGAGGCCTCGCTGACCGACCTGTCGACCTCGCGGCTGTTCTGTCCCTGGCTCCCCGGCCTGGTGTGGGCGCGCGATCCCGTGGAGGCGCTGCGGCTGGTGCGCGCGCGCCTGTGGCCGTCTCGCGCCGCGAAGGAGCAATCGCGCGCGGCGCGCGGCGCCGAGGCCTGGATACGGGACAACCCGACGGCATCGCTGCCGCGCTGGGCGCGCGTCAGGCGCTGGCGCATCGACGGCCTGCCGGCGGCGCGTTTCTCGGTCGAGCAGGCGATGGCCTACGAGTGGCGATGAGCGGCGGCCCGATGTCATCACCGGCTCCGGCCCGCCAGGAGCTCTGCATGCAGCGCCTCGAAGGCCGCCGCGGTGTGATCGGCGTCCTCGGCGCAGGCCAGGGCCTGCGCGCGCCGCGCGAGCGCGAGCCGCAGCGGCTCATCCGCGCCGAGGCGCAGGATGCCCCGCGCGAGCGCCTCGTCATCGCCGGCCGGCACCGCGAGGGCGGCGCCTTGCTCCGCCCATTCGGCGAAATGGCCGACGGCCGTGCCCACGCCCGGCACGCCGGCGACGGCCGCTTCCAGCAGCGCCAGCGGACCGGCCTCGTGCCGCGAGGCCATCACCAGCAGGTCCGCTTGCGCCACCCAGGAACGGCAGCCGGCCTGAGGCAGGAAACCGTGGAAGCGCACCAGCCCGTCGTCCAGGCCCAGCGCCCGGGCCTGCGCCTGGACGGCGCCGCCGAGCGTGTCGATGCCGATCACGTCCAGCCGCAGCGGCAGGCCCGCGGCGGCCGCGCGAGCGACCGCGCGCAGCAGCGTCGCCTGGTCCTTGACGCGATTCAGGCTGGCCAGGTGCAGCAGCCGCAGCGGTTCGCCGGCGCGGCGCGGCCGGGGCGCACGCGGCGGCCAGGCGCGCAGGTCGACGCCCAGCGGCAGGCGCCGCCCCGTCACGCCCTGCGTGGCGATCTGCGTCAGGATCATCGCGCTGGCTGCGGTGACCGCATCGGCGCGGCGCAGCACCCAGCGCTCGCGCAGGCGGCCGCGCCAGGTCAGCAGGCCGCCGTAGCCGATGTCGCGCAGCGAGGCCAATTTCGCGCTGGCCGCGGTGACCGCATCGGCGCGGCGCAGCACCCAGCGCTCGCGCAGGCGGCCGCGCCAAGTCAGCAGGCCGCCGTAGCCGATGTCGCGCAGCGCGGCCAATTCACCCCCCGCGACATGGACCGCGGCGGGCAGCGACAGCAGCCGCGCCGCCAGCACGGCCGTCATGCCGCAGGGCCCCGCCCACAGCGACTGCACCAGCTCGAACGGCGCGCGCCGATGCTCGGCCGCGATCGCCGCCAGCGCCCGCCACGGGGCCGCGCGGGCGCGGCCGCCGACCGCATGCACCTGCGCGCCGCGCAAGGCCCAGCGTGCCGGCTCGGGCTGCTGGAACAGCGCGAACACATGCAGCTCGTGCCGGGCCGCGAGCCGCTCCACCAGCGCGAGCACCGCCGGAATCACGTCCTGCGTGCCCGAGCCATGCACCCCGCCCGGGACCACCAGCGCCAGCTTCGTCATGCCGCGCGCTCCTGCGCGGGCGCGCACGTCATCGGCGTTCCCGGCGTCATTGCCTTCGTCATGCATTCCCCTTGCGCTTTCCTCATTTCGTCATCCCTCACGCCCAGCCCCTTGCCATGAACACCCTTCCTGATCTCCAGACCCAGCTGCGCCAGACGCAGGCCGCCTTCGACAGCGTGGCCGCCGACTACGACGGCCCGCGCGGCAACAACGCCGCGATCCAGGACATGCGCGCCGAGATGTGGCGCTGGCTCGATGCCACCTTCGCGCCGGGCAGCCGGCTGATCGACCTGGGCTGCGGCACGGGCCTGGATGCGGTCCATCTCGCCGAGGCCGGCCATCGCGTGCTGGCCACCGACTGGTCGCCGCGCATGGTCGAGCGCACCGGCGACCGGGCCGCGCTCGCCGGCGTCGCCGATCGGGTGCGGGCGCTGGCGGTCGGGGCGCACGAGCTGCACCGGCTCTCGGGCCGCGAGCTCGATGAGCTCGATGGTCTCGATGAGCCCGGCGAGCCGGACGCCGCCGCCGCGTCCGGCTTCGATGGCGCCTACTCGAACCTGGGCCCGTTGAACTGCGTTCCGGACCTGCGCGCCGTCTCGCGTGAATGCGCCCGGCTGCTGCGTCCCGGCGGCGCGCTGGTCTTCACCGTCATCGGCCGCCATTGCCCGTGGGAAGTGCTGCACTACGCGCGCCAGGGCCGCTGGGCGCGCGCGCTGGTCCGCCACGAGCGCGGCACCGTGCCGGTGGGCATGAACCGCCAGACCATCTGGACGCGCTACTTCACGCCGGGCGAGTTCCATCGCGACTTCGCGCCGGAGTTCGAGCTCGTGCAGGTGCGCGGCGTGTGCGTGTTCGCGCCGCCGCCTTACCTGGTCGACTTCAAGGAGCGGCATCCGGGCTGGCACGAGCGGCTGTGGCGGCTCGATCGGCGAGTGGCGGGCTGGCCCGGCCTGCGGCAGCTCGGCGATCATTTTCTGATCGTGATGCGCAAGCGGTCCGAGGCCGAGGCCGGCTGAGCCGGGCGCGCCGGGCGCGCGCCGCGGGCGCTGCGGACGGTCAGCCACCACGCGGGCGTGGCCGCGGCGAAGCCGGCAAGGACGGTGAGCCACTCGGGCGCGCCGGCCGGGACCGCGCCGGCGCCGAGCCGGGCTGCGACGCCGGCCATTCCCGCCGCGATCGCGCCGGGCAGCAGGGCGTGCCGCAGGACGGCAGGCCGCAGGCCCAGCCAGCGCCGGCAGAGCCACAACTGGCAGGGCAGGGCCGCGAGGCCGGCGATCAGCCAGCAGACGGCGAACCAGCGCACCGTGGCCGCGTCGTTCAGGTTGGCGCGGGGCAGGCCGTCCGGCCCGCCGAAGGTCGCCGCGAGGACCATGGCGAAGGCCGCCCAGGCGATCAGCGTCACGCCTAGCGGCAGCGTGGCCCAGCCCGGCCGTCCGACGGCCGCCAGCGCCGGCCCCAGCCCGTTGAACACGATGGTCGCCGCGGCCAGCCAGGCGAGCGGCCCGACGGCGGCGGCGGCCTGGCGCCACGCGGGGCCGAACAGCGTCGTCACGAGCGGCTCGGCCAGCGCCGTGACGATGGCGAGCAAGGGCCAGGCGATGGCCGCCAACTGCCCCGCCGAGGCAGCGACCGCCGGCGCGAGCGCCCGGCCCCGATGGTGCAGCCGCGCCCAGCGTCCGAGCGCGCCGAAGTTCAGCGCCATGCCGGCCAGCCCGGGCACCAGCGCCGTCAGCGACTGGGCGCGGCCCAGCCACCCGACCTGCGCGGCGCCGGCCCAATGGCCCAGCAGCAGGGCCGGCGCGGCACCCTGGGCCGCCGTCAACGCGCCGCCGGCGACCGTGCCGCGGCCGATGCGCAGGATCGGTGCCCAGCCGCGCAGGCGAGGCCAGCCCCACAGCGCGCGCGGCCGCAGCGGCCACACCACCAGGCTGCACACGGCCAGGTTGACGGCCTGTCCCCAGGCCGGCGCCTGGGCGCCCGCGCCGGCGCTGGCCAGCGCGATGGCGACGATTGCCTGGCTGGCATTGCCCCAGGCCGTGGTGCGCGCGAGCTGGCGCGCATCGCCGTCACGCAGCGCAAGCGCCGTCATGACGGCCCCGACAGGGACCGCCGCCAGGCCCAGCGCGAGCACGCGCAGCGGTGCGGCGAGCGCAGCTTCGTTCAAGACGGCCGCGATGCCCGGGGCCAGCGCGAGCAGTCCGCCCGCCAGCAGCGCACTGGCGGCGCACGACAGGCCGAGCGCCGCGCGGACCTGGGCCGCGTCGAGCGACGGCGCGCGCTGCAGGTAGGCCGACACGCCGAGATCGCGGGCGCCGTGCAGCAGCCCGGTCAGCGCCGAGGCGATCGCGAAGAGGCCGAGTTCGTGCGGCGTGAGCAGCCGCGCCAGGATCAGCGCGACGCCGAACTGCATCGCCTGCGTCGATGCGAGGGAGCCGGCGTGGATCCACGAGGCGCGGCGCTGCATCAGCGGCTCCGGCGCGCGGCGGCATGAGAGGCTGCAGCGGCTGCAGAGGTTGCAGGGGCGGCGGCAGGGACGGTGGACTGCGCTGCGCCGTGAGCGGCCGCATAAGCCGCCGCCAGTGCGCGGCCGAGCGCTTCGCGCGACAGATGCCGGTCGAAATGAGCCCGCGTGGCCTCGCGCTGCCGGGCGCGTTCCCGTGGGTCGGCCGGCCAGGCGTCCACGAGCGCCCGTGCCAGCGCCTGGGCATTGCCGGCGGGCCAGACCTGACCGATGGCGCCGCGGCCCGTGAGCATCCGATGCGACGGGATGCCGGTCACCACCGGCGGCAGGCCGCAGGCAAGCGCCTCGATGAGCGCATAGCCCGAGCCCTCGCGGTGGCTGCCGGCGACGAAGAGGTCGGCCGCCGACAACCAGCCCGCGATCTCCGCATGCGGGACCGCGCCGACGAGGTGGACGCGCGCGGCCAGACGGGGATCGCGGCGGATGCGCGCGCGCACCGCCTCGAGCAGCGGCGCGTCGCGGAAGCAGCACCACAGCTGCAGCTCGGGCAGAACGGCGCTCGCGCTCGCGACACCGTCGAGCACCGTGAGCGGATCCTTGTTGGCATCGAGGTGGGCGACCCAGAGCACCGCTGGCGCGCCCCGCACGCGCAGGCGCGCCCGTGCGGCCTCGCGCGCCACCGGCGTGACGTCGGTGCTCGACTCCGCGAGCTCGATCACCGGCAGGCTGCGCGGGATCAGTCCGCGGCGGCGCCATGGGCGGGCCTGTTCCTCCGCGCAGAAGAGCACGCCCGCGGCGCCCGCCAGCGCGAGCCGCTGGCGCCACCAGCGCTCCCATCGCCAGACGGGAGGCGGGCGGTCGGCGTGATCCTGGATCAGCAGCGGCACGTCCGGCATCAGGCGGCGCAGCCGCAGCGCTTCCTCGGCGAAGTCCAGCCCATGCAGGTGCAGCACGTCCGGGCGCAGCTTGCGCAGGACTGCCGCGAGCGCGCTGTCGGCCTCGGGGCCGGCATCGCGGTCCCAGGGACCGAAGTGATGCTCGACACCCGCGCGCGCCAGGGTCTCGCGATGCGCGCTCGCCATGAGCAGCGACACCGTGCAGCCAGCGCTGGCCGCTGACTCGGCGACGAGCGCGGTCGTCGGCCAGGCGCGCAGCAATTCCGCGGGCTGCCGCCCGGCCGGATCGCGCAGCAGGCAGACCTGGACGACGCGAAGCCCCGTGCCGCTGCTCATCCGCTTGCCTCGTCATCCGCAGGGCGAGGCGGCAGCGCCAGGCCGGCTTCCTCGACACCGAGCGACCACAGTCGCCGGACCACGCGCCGCGCGAGGCGCTTGGGCCGGCCGTCGACGCGAACCGGGACCAGATCGGCCAGCGGGCCGAGGGCCTCGGCGACATCGGGATCGGCGAGCAGCGGCTCGCCCCCGAGCATGACCAGACGGAGGTCCGCGCGGGTCGCCCGGGCCAAGGGGAGGCCGGCTGGCAGCGCCACGAGATCGGCACGCGCGCCGGCGGTGAGCCGCCCGCGATCCGGCAGGCCCAGCCAGGCCGCGGCCCTTGAGGTCACCAGCGCCTGCGCCTGCGCGTCGCTCAGCGGCTGGCATTCGCGGGCGAGCGCGAGTTCGGCGAGCAGGTCCCGCGAGCCGCTCGCGCGCGAATCGCTGCCCAGCGCCACGCGCCCGATCGCCAGCAGCGCGCCGGTCTCCGCGGTGCGGCCGAACAGGTGCAGGTTGGAGGCCGGGCACCAGATCAGCGCCGCGCCCCTCGCGGCCAGACGCTGCCGCTGTGCGCCGGTCAGTCCGACGCCGTGGACCAGGCGCGTGTTCGGCGTGATGCAGCCCAGACGCTCGAGCGTGTCGAACTCCGCCTCGGCCGCGGCGTCGAGGCCCTCGGCGGCATGGACGATCCAGGGCGCGGTCGGCGGCGTCTCGCGATGCGAGCGACGCACAGCCTCTTCTCCGTCCAGGCCCAGCGCGTCGCGCCAGGCGGGGTGGGCCAGCACGCGCACCGGGAAGTCGGCGGCATCGAGGGCCGGATCGGGCGGGTCGTGGTGAGCAACGGTCGTCACGCCGCTCAGCAGGTTCTTGATCGCGCCATGCCAGAAGCGCTGCTCGCGCGGACGAGCGCTGTCGGCGAGCAGGACGGGATCCGTGGCGCGGCGCGGCGTCAGGTCCGCGATCCAGTCGGCGATGTTGCGGTGATGCGCGCGGTACCGCAGGCGCGGCAGCGAGTTGCGGTGGAGGTGATCGTGCGCGTTGATGAGGCCCGGCAGCAGCCGGTCGCCGCGTAGCGCGATGACCGGTCCCGCCGGGCCGGGCGCGCTGGCCGCGACGATCCACCCGCCGGCGAGCCGCAACGGCGGCCCCGCGCCGGCGTCATGCAGCACCAGCGCGAGGGGGGCAGACGAAGGCGTCGCGGCTGCGGCGCGGAGGGTCATGGACGGGGGCGGGCAAGCGGATCGATGTCATGGGTACCGATCCAGGCCGCAAAGGTTGCGGCGCGCTCCATTCCGTCCTGCCGTCCGTGCGCGGCGGCTAGCGCCGTTTCATGCCGCCGCCGTCCATCGCGGTCACGGACGGCGGCACGCCGCCACCCAATCCCAGTCCTTGCGATAGACCGCCGTTTGCACGCCGGTGAGGCTCAGCACCGTGTGATACAGCCCGTCGTGCGACATCGGCGTGTCCCGCCGCTGCTGCAGGCAGGCACCATCGAGCTTCTGCGACTGTCTGGTCTGCTCCGGCAGCCACAGGATCAGCGGCACATGCTTCTGCTGCTTGGGCGCCAGCGCATAGGGCATGCCGTGCAGGAAGAGCTGGTTCTCCCCCAGCGACTCGCCGTGATCCGACACGTACAGCAGGCTCGGATCGAAGCGCTTCTCCTGCGTTCCCAGCCAGTCGATCGCCTTCGCCAGCACGTGATCGGTGTACGCGATCGTGTTGTCGTAGGCGTTGCGGACCTGCTCGACCGGGCACTGCTGCAGCGCGTTGCTGCGGCACTCCGGCTGGAAGGGCTTGCGGTCCTCCGGCGCGCGCAGGTAGTAGGCCGGGCCGTGGCTGCCCATCTGGTGCAGCACCAGCACCACGCCGCGCGCGACCCGCTGCGGGTCCAGCGCCGCGAGGCGCGCGTCCAGGTCGTGCAGCATCACTTCGTCGAAGCACTCGCCATCCGAGCGGCACAGGCCCGCCGGAATCGGATGGTCCGGCCGGATCGGATTGATCGCCTGCGCGTTGGGCACGCGATCGCAGATGCCCTTGCAGCCTGACTGGTTGTCCAGCCACAGCACCGCCAGCCCCGCGCGCTGCAGCACGTCCAGCAGCGTCTCCTGGTTGCCCGGGTGATCGACGAAGGCTTCGCGCCCGAGCTGCGAGAACATGCAAGGCAGCGAGGCCGCCGTCGACGTGCCGCAGGACGCGACTTCGCGATAGCTCAGCACCGGCTTGGCCGAAAGCTCGGGATTGGTCGGCCGGTCATAGCCGTTGAGCTGGAAGTTGACCGAGCGCGCCGTCTCGCCGACCACCAGCAGCACCAGCGGCGG
>Ga0209257_1004223_pt1 | contig 11378 bp, 6 predicted proteins | sample AraplaCvi_mCL_r2_FD_184277 | JGI IMG/M metagenome (GOLD analysis project Ga0209257, IMG submission 184277) | Arabidopsis root microbial communities from North Carolina, USA - plate scrape MF_Cvi_mCL_r2 (SPAdes) (version 2) | ecosystem: Host-associated > Plants > Roots > Endosphere | place: USA...
GGACTTCGTTCAGGACTTCGTTACGCACCTCGGCGTCGGCAACAGCGATGGCTTGCGGGCGCTGGGATGCAGCTTTTGCACTTGCCTCGCGGGCGGACTTGCGGCCGCTTGGCGACTTGCCGTGTTCCAGTGCCGCTTGCCAGATCAGCCAACGACGTTGTGTCTCATAAACCAGGTATTCTTCTGGTTTGTCTTCGCGCCGACGGACGATTTGGCCGTCCTTCTGCGCCCATGCTTCGAATGCAGATCGCATGTGTATTCCTTTAGTTTGCAGTGCCCGTTAAATCGGAATTAGTTTCCCTATATTACCACCTATTGACGCAGGACAACATTGAAATCCGTTGTAAATAAGCAAAATCACCCAGCTTAGTGGAAACAACTTCGATACCAACCTTTTAAGTATATTGACATTTACGGTTGTTGATACCGTAATTTTAGTACCAATCTGATAACTATGAAGCACTATTGGAAATTATTTTTACGCCGACACCTTTTTTGCGACACGAAAGCACAATTTTGATGTCACCGTAGAATCATTGTTTGGCTCAAATACGACAGCTTCCCATAGCATAGTGAGTATTGATAAGATCTGCCCCCACAAGATTAGAAAGACTGAAATGAAATTAGCCACTTGGAATGTTAACTCATTGAACGTTCGCTTGCCGCACGTTATGAAATGGCTGGGCGAGAATCCAGTTGATGTGCTATGCATCCAGGAAACCAAGCTCACCGACGACAAGTTCCCGGTCAAGGAGATCGAGGAAATGGGCTACCAGGTGGTGTTCAACGGCCAGAAAACCTATAACGGCGTCGCCATCCTGTCGCGCCACCCGATGGAAGACGTGGTCAAGAACAACCCGCGCTACCCGGACGAACAGCAGCGCATCCTGGCCGCCACCATCAACGGCATCCGGGTGGTCAGCGCCTACGTGCCGAACGGCCAGGCGCTCGATTCGGACAAATACACTTACAAGCTGGGCTGGCTGGCCGGCTTCCGCGACTGGCTGGGCGAAGAACTGGCGCGCAACCCGCACCTGGCCGTGCTGGGCGACTACAACATCGTGCCCGATATCCGCGACACGCACGATCCAGCGATGGAAGGCGACATCTTCTGTTCGGAGAAGGAGCGCGCCGCATTGAAGGCCCTGCTGGACCTTGGCCTGCACGACTCCTTCCGCCTGTTCGAGCAGCCGGAAAAGGCTTACTCGTGGTGGGACTACCGCATGCTGGGCTTCCAGAAGAACAAGGGCCTGCGGATCGACCATGTGCTGCTTTCAGCGCCGCTGAAGGAACGCTGCGTTTCCTGCGTGATCGACCGCGCACCGCGCAAATGGCAGCAGCCTTCCGACCACGCGCCGGTGATTGCGACGCTGGGCGCTTAAGCGGCCTTGCGTTCCATCATGAGCTGGGCACGCACGCCCAGCACGGGTTTCGAGAACAGGTAGCCCTGCGCATAAGTACAGCCCTGCTCGCGCAATAGCTGGAACTGCCCTTCCGTCTCGACGCCTTCCGCCACCACGGACAGCTGCAGGCTGTCCGACAGCGCGATGATCGCGGCCACGATGGCGCGGTCTTCCGCGCTCTCTTCCAGGTCCTTGATGAAGGCGCGGTCAATCTTGATCTTGCGCACCGGGAAGCGCTTCAGGTAAGCCAGCGAGGAATAACCGGTGCCAAAGTCGTCGATCGACAGCCGGATGCCCATCGCATTGATCTGCCCCAGGATTTCCAGCGTCTGCTCGCCGTGCTGCATCAGCGCCGTTTCCGTGATTTCAAACTCGATCAGGGACGGATCGATGCCGGTCTGGTCCAGCGTGCGCCGGATTGAATCGACCAGGCCGCGGTGCATGAACTGGCGCGCCGACAAGTTGATCGCCATCGGCACCGCCGCCATGCCCTGGCGCTGCCACTCCATGCTTTGTTCGCAGGCGCGGCGCATGACCCATTCGCCGATCGGCACGATCAGGCCGTTTTCCTCTATCAGGGGAATGAACTGGTCCGGCATCACCAGGCCGCCGGCCGGGCGGCGCCAGCGCAGCAGCACCTCCATCGTGGCCAGGCGGCGCGTGGCGATGTCCATGATCGGCTGGTAGTGCAACTCGAACTGGCCGAGCTGCAATGCCGAACGCAGCGCGCTTTCCATCTCGAAGTGCATGGCTGCCGCCGTGTTCATCTCTTCGTTGAAGTACTGGTAGTTGTTACGGCCCGACGCCTTGGCGTGGTACATCGCCGCATCGGCATTGCGCATCAGGGTGGCGACGTCGTTGCCGTCGTCGGGGTAGGTGCAGATGCCGATCGACGGCGTGATATGCAGCAGGCGTCCTTCCAGCGGAATCGGCTCGGACAGCAGGTCGATGATCTTTTGCGCAACGTGGCTCGATTCGTCCGTGCTGTGGATGCCAGGCAGCAGCACCACGAATTCGTCGCCGCCCAGGCGCGCCACGGTGTCGCTGGCGCGCACAGCCCCCACCAGGCGCGTTGCCACTTCCTTCAGCAAGGCGTCGCCGGTCATGTGGCCAAGCGAATCGTTGATGGTCTTGAAGCGGTCAAGGTCGATAAACATGACTGCCAGGCGGCGCTCGGAGCGCTGCGCCGCCAGCATGGCGCGATCCAGGCGATCCGCCAGCAGTGCGCGATTGGGCAGCCCGGTCAGGCTGTCGTGATAAGCCATATGGTGCACGCGGGCCTCCGCCTGGCGGCGCTCCACGATCTCGGCCTGCAACTGCGCATTCGCGCCGGCCAGTTCGGCGGTGCGTTCCAGCACCCGCACTTCCAGCTCATCGCGGGCGCGGCGCACGGCTTCAGCGGCCTCGCGGCGCGAAGTCACGTCGTCGATCAGCCATACCGAACGGCCTTTCGGATCGGCCATGTCGAACGGGCGCCCGGACAGGCGCGCCCAGAAGCTGCTGCCGTCCTTGCGCACAAGCTGGTACTCATAAGAGCTGGCGTGGCCGGCCAGGAAATCTTTTTCAGTCGCCTTGCGCGCCGCATCCCATCCGGCCAGGTCGGGATAGAAGGTCTGTACGCTGACGCCGGCCATCTCGCCGGGGCCGTAGCCGAACAGCTCTTCCATCTTGGCGTTGCAGCGCAGGTTGCGCCCCTTCTCGCAAACGGAAATGCCCATGACAGCACTGTCCAGGATCGCCTGGTTTTCCAGCAGTGCGTTACGCAGCGACTCTTCGTCGTGCTTTTGCGCGGTGCGGTCTTCAATAATCCAGATTGTGCCCTGGGTCGGGTCTTCCGGATTCACCACGTAGCCGATCAGCTGCGCCCAGAAGTCGCTGCCATCCTTGCGGCGCATCAGCGTTTCGGAGTGGAAGTGCTTGCCCTGGCTAAGCAGCGGGCCGGCAACGGCGCCGATCCGGTGGTAGGTCTCGTCGTCGGGGTAGATCGCGCGGCCCGGCATGCCCAATGCCTCGTCGGCCTGGTAGCCGAACATCCCGGCAAAGCCGCGGTTGTAGCGCGTGATCAGCCGGTTCTTGGTAAACAGGATGGAGATCGAGGCGTTGGTCATGATGGCCTCGACTTCCATCTGGGTCTGGCGCGAGACGGTCACGTCTTCCAGGATCCAGATGGTGCCGCCCGCGTTATGCTCCTGGTCCACCGCCTGGGCGCGCACGCGGCACCAGATGATGCTGCCGTCCTTGCGCACCAGCTGGCATTCGCGCAGCTCGAACAGTTGGCCGGCAGCCAGCAATGGACCGGCCTGCAGCCCGAATGCCGTGTGCTGCTCTACATCTTCGAACAGCTGCGAAGCGTGGCGGCCGCGCAATTCTTCCAGCGTATAGCCGAACATTTCGGCCATGCGCGGATTGACCGTCAGGATCTCCTGGTTCTTGGTGAACAGGATGCCGACCGAGGCATTGTCCAGGATCGCCTTTTGTTCCAGCAACAGGCGGCCCATCGCTTCGTTGGCCATGCGCTGCTCGTTGATGTCTTCCAGGATGAACACCGTGCCTTCGCGGGCATCGGCCGGGTCCAGCGCGCGGCCATTGGAACGGCACCAAAACAAGCTGCCGTCGCGGCGCCGCAATTGCAGCTCCAGCGTCAGCGGCGTGCCCTTGGCCAGCATCGGGAAGTACTCTGAGCGGATGCGCAGGGCTTCTTCCGGCGTCGGGTACAGGATGTCGCTCGGAGCGCCTTCCAGTTCCTGGCGCGCGTAGCCGAACATTTCAGCGGCGCGCATATTGCATTCGACGACATAGCCGTTCTTGGCAAGGATGATGCCGACGGCGGCATTTTCCAGGATGGCCTGCTGCTCCAGCATGGCCTTGCGCAGCGCGCGCTGGTCGCGCTGGGCGCTGCTGATGTCGTTGAAGATGATGGTGGCGCCGCCATCGAGCCCGCCCGGCAGCGCTTTGACGGTCAATTGCACGGCGACGTAGTTGCCGCTGGCGTTGACCAGCACACTGTCCCACTTGGGAGCAGTGCGCGGGGCCATGTTCGGCAAGGCTGTGGATACCACCAGCGCGGCATTCAACTGTGCGTTCGCTTCGGCGCGAACGTGGCGCGCAAACATGTCCACCACATTGCGGCCGCGCGGGTCGGACTGCACCAGCGCGTCGAACTCCGAGTTGGAAGCGAAAACCAAGCCGTTGGCATCGCAGGCGCAGGCTGGCATTCCGACCAATTGCAAGGCATTGGCCACAACTTCAACATTACTCGAAACAGAATTCATGTACGCCTGGACTCCGGGGGTATCCAGCCGATCATAACGTACAAAACTGGCTAGTCAAAGAGAAGGCCGGGCTTGCTGACATTGTTACAACAAAAACATGTGCTTTTGCCGCCACGCAGCTCTTTCGGCCTTGTTCCAACTGTGCGTGGGGATTCGGCGCATTTTGGTATTGTCTGCAAGTTTGCTTATTTGATAAGTCCGTAAACACGGGCTTGTCGCAACTTGATAATCGATAGGAGTTGCCAGAATGTCGTTTGGTCCATTGGATGGCAAGACAGCGCTGGCGTCGTCGCCGTTAGGCGAGGCGCCAGGCGTATCCGCGCTGGTCAGCAAGCTGGCCGACAACGTAGTGCCCAGCGCGGTCGACCTGGCCGCGCAAGGCAAATTACCGCCCGCAGCCGCGCAACTTGCGCAAACCGCACTCGGCGCCGGACTTGGCGCGATGGCCGGTGGCGAGGCTTCCGCTGCCGCGCCAGTATCCGCGATGACGGCCGAAACGCACACCCCGGCGGCAGCGTCCCGCGCTGCTGCGGAAGCCGCCCCCGCCGCCATGCCGGCAATCGCCAAGGCATTGCAGATCGAAGAACACCCGCTGGCTGGCATGGCCATCGAAGATTTCATGTCGCCGGCTGCGGAATTTGCGCCGGCCGTCATGAAGCCACGCCTGGCGGCACTGCAGCAAGCGGTCGGTGGCGGCCCCTTTGCCGCATTCCACGAAGGCAGCCGCCTGCTGCGCTTCTATTCGCCGCTGGAGGGCGACAAGGCGCTGCTGGTCGAGACACTGACCGGCGAAGCCAGGCTGTCGTCGCCTTACCGCTTCACGCTCGGCCTGCTGTCCAAGAGCTCCAGCATCGACCTGCAAGACCTGCTGGGAAAGAACGTCAGCGTCGGAGTACGGCTGGCCGACGGCAGCGAGCATTTCATCAATGGCTACGTCAACGTTTTCGGCTTCACTCGCTCGGACGGCGGCTTTGCTTTCTACCACGCAGAAATCGTTCCGTGGCTGGCCTTCCTGCAGCGCCGCACCAACTCCCGGATCTTCCAGGACGCAAGCGTGGTGGATGTGCTCACGCAGATCTTCAGCGCCGATTACGGCAGCCTGGCGGCTTACGAATTCCGGACAGCCAAGACCTACCTGCCGGAAAACTACATCGTCCAGTACGATGAATCCGACGAACACTTCGTCAGCCGCCTGATGGAGAAGTACGGCCTGTTCTACTACTTCGAGCACAGCGATGAAGGCCACGTCATGGTGATCAGCGACGACTCGCGCGACAGCACCTTTTGCCCTCCGCAATCGGCACATGCCGAACTCGAATTCAATGGCGGCAACCGTTGGCACGACCGGGATGCCGTCACTGCCTTCACCGCACGGCGCGTGCTGCAGCCGACCAAGGTCGCGCTCAATACGTTCGACTTCAAGTCGCCCAATACGGTGCAATACGTGGAGCTGCCCACCGCATCGCGCCAGGGCGAAGTGCCAACGCTGGAAGTCTACGACGGCAATCCCGCTTTCTCCTACAAGGACCGCGACGGCGGGGAACGCGAGGCGCAACTGCGCATGGAAGCCATGGAATGGCAGGCCAAGCTGTTTGCCGGCGAATCCGACTGCCGCGGCCTGGCGCCCGGCCACACGTTCAAGCTGCACGGCCACCACTGGTTCGACGTCACGGACGAAAAGGACAACGATTTCCTGGTCATCGGCGTGCAGCTTGATTGCCGCAACAACTTCTTCGCCAGCGACCAGAAAGACGTCTATCGCAACAGCTTTACTGCGATCCGCCGCAAGATTCCGTATCGCCCGGTGCGGGAACATCGTTCGCCGCGCATGCCCGGCCCGCAGACTGCCACCGTGGTCGGTCCCAAGGGCCAGGAGATCCATACCGACCAGTATGGCCGCATCAAGGTACAGTTCCACTGGGACCGCTACGGGCGCCGCGACGAAGCCAGCTCGTGCTGGATCCGCGTATCGCAACCCTGGGCCGGCAAAGGCTGGGGCACGGTGTCGATTCCGCGCATCGGACAGGAAGTGCTGATCGATTACCTGGAAGGCGATCCAGACCGCCCGGTATGTACCGGCCGCCTGTTCAATGCCGACCAGCCGGCGCCTTATGCCCTGCCCGACGGCGCCCATATGATGGGCTTCAAGAGCCGTTCCACGCCGGGCGGCGGCGGCTTCAGCGAGATGGTGATCCACGATTCCAAGGGGTCGGAGCTGATCAACATACACGCGCAAAAGGACATGGTCACGACGGTGCAGAATGCCCACGCGACGACCGTCAACGGCCCGCACCAGACCAATACCGTGAGCCAGGGCTACCAGCGCAACACTGTCAAGCAGCAGATCGAGATGGTGTCCGAGACCGCCTATATCGACATGCGCGCAAAACAGCATATCGATCTGACGGCGGAAACCGAGCATATCGCCCTGACGGCGAAGAAGCACGTCGAGCTGACGGCGCAGACCGAGCACATTGCCGCAACTGCCAAGAAGCACATCGAGCTGAAGGCGGAAACCGAGCATATTGCCGCCACGGCCAAGAAGCACGTCATGCTCAAGGCCGAAACGGAACACATGGAAGTGGGCGCCAGCAAGTTTGTCGACATCAAGTCCGACACGCAGCACATCCACCTGACGGCCAACACCGACATTACGCTGCAGGTCGGCGCCAGCAAGATCGAATTGCGCGCCGACGGCACCATCACCATCCAGGGCAAGTACGTCGACATCATCGGCAGCGACCGGATTGACCTGAACAAGTAGGAATCGATAACGATGCAATACCATACCAACAGCGCCACCTTCGAGCTTCCGGCCCAGCTCAAAGACAAATCGATGCACATGTTCGTCGTCCGCGAAGACGGCCCCAGCGAATTCAGCGTCGTCATCACCCATGCCGACGTACCGCCAGAGGAAAGCCTTGCCGATTTCGGCGACCGCCTGCAAAAGGAACTGGGCCGCGCCCTGCCCCGTTTCCAGCTGCGCGGACTGAAAGACTGCCAGGTCGGCGGCTCGCCGGCCATCGAGCTGGCCTATAGCTGGCGCAAGGACAGCAACTTCATGCACCAGCGCCAGGCTGTGGTGCTGGTCGGAGGGCCAGCACCCGGCAGTCGCCAGGCCATGCTCATTGCCGCCACCAGCCCGGAATCGTTTACCGACGAATGGAACGCGGCCTTCGACAGCCTGCTGGCCTCCATGACGCTGCGCAATCCCCTGAGCGCCAGCGCGGCGGCGCCCAAGCGCAAGGTGGTGGCCGCTACCGAACCGTACACCTTCGCCCTCTCTGCCCGCCGCCGCAGCCTGCACGTCTACGCGAACCAGGGCGAGGCTTGCCGCAAGACCGACCCGCGTGAAGTGGAGCTGGACGCCTGGGCGTTCTTCGACGCCGCCGGCAACCGCCTGCAAGCGCATTTCACCGCCCCCAACTCCTACGATCCGGGCCTGCGCAACACGGGCATGTACCAGCTCGCGGCCCACCCCGATCCCGAGGCCACGACGCTGCTCGACAACCTGCACCTGGCGGCCATCTACGATCCGTCGCAGGACATCTCGAACCTGCCCCACCTTGGCGCCGTGCGCAGTTTCCTCGAGCAGCAAGTGGGCTGAACATGGCATACGCAGCCAGACTGAATGACCCGATCGGTCATAGCCCGACCATGAGCTGGCTGCTCGGCGGCCTGATTGCCGCCGCGGCCATTGCGGTCACGGCGGTTGCCGTCGTCGGCACCGGCGGCCTGGCCGCCGCGGCCATCATCGGCGGCGCCGCGGCGGCCGGCGGCGGCATTGGCGAGGTAATGAGCACCATGAGCTGGGCGCCGAAAGAGGAAGTTGGCAATATCACCGCCACCGGTTCGCCGACCGTCTTCACCAACGGCTTGCGCGCCATCCGCGCCCACCTCGACACCGCCAAGTGCGACAAGCATACCGACGCCGAGAAGGTGGCGACCGGCAGCGGCAAGGTGTTCATCAACAGCATGCCGGCAGCAAGGGTGGACGACAAGACTACCTGCAGCGCCACCATCACCAAAGGTTCGCCCAACGTGAACATCGGCGGCGGGACCGTGCAGACCGACGAAATCCACGCCGAAGACTTGGTCCCGACCTGGCTGCATGTCTCCATGTTCGTTGTCGGCGTCGGCGCGGCTTTCGTCCTGGCAGCGCCGGTCGTCGCCATTGGCGGCATCGCAGGAGGCATTCTCGGCGGCGTCGGCGGCGACTGGTTGGGCGGGAAGATTTTCGGCGAGGGGTCAGACGGTCAAAAGTGGTCTATGCTGGGAGGAAGCCTGCTAGGCGGCTGGCTTGGCGTAAAGGGCGCAAAGCCTTGGGCGCCGCCACCTAAACCGACAGTGCCACCGCCCACCGCGGTCAAACCTCCAGCGCCTCCGCCGGCGGCGCCACCAGCTGCAGTCCCCAATAGATCTGTCATATCTCCTGCAATGGAGGAAAAAATACTATTCGGTCAGCGAGGAACCAATAACCAAGGTAACCCGAACAATCGCTTGACTGGCGCGCATTCGGGAGAGATAAGCAATGACCATCCAGAATTTGCCGTCGAAGTTCTGTCGGAGAATCCCGATGGCACGCGAAACGTCAAGCTGGTAAAAGGCTTTAATGATGGGAATATTTCGAGACTGAAGTCCAGCACCTTGTTCCCGGAAGGATGGACTCGACAGCAGACCATGGATGCCGTTCAACACGTAGGAGACTCCCCACCTTTGGCACTGCGTCCATCCGATAATGCCACCCTGCACCAGGGCGTCGTCAACGGCGTAGAGATTGAGGTCATCAAAGTTGGCGATAATGTGACTGCGGGATATCCTACCGGCCGGGCAGGATTCCAAACTGTGAATTATTTTTTGACTGGTCAGAATTGATATGCTGAGTAAATACGATGCCTTGCTAAAGGGCGTAAGGGAATTTGACAACTATTGGTCAGATGTGGGCATGTCCGACGCTGTAGCCTTGCTGGACGAATTTACCGGCGAAGAATGGGCAGCCCTGGGGATACTGCTGTTCGAGCGCCCGCTACGCTGGCAGATTTCATGCGCTGAAACGCTTGGTGAAGCCGGTGATCCGGAGCGTGGATTTAATCTCTTGCTGCTGCTTATGCAGGTACGCGATAGCGAGGTGACGCTCGCGGCACTGGATTCCATTAATGCGCTGGCTTCCGACGGTTTGAATATAACTGGTAAAGCCACGCAGCTGCGTAGCGCCATTGGGGAAGCAAGAGCGACTGCGGGACCAGCGGTATCGCGCATGCTGAACGCCCTTGAAGAAAAATTGCCACCAGCTTAATGTGCCCAGATCGCTCCGGGTCGGGTGCCGGACCAACGCTCGCATCGTACTTCTAGAGCCATGCGAAAATTCGAGGAACTGCTTGGCAATGAGAGCTCTCCATGGCGCGAATACCATCTGGAGATGGCGAGTGATTCACCAAAAGAATATTCTCGTGAGAATTGGCGCGACCTTGAAACTAAGGTCCTGTCATTCTCCGCATGCGTCCAGGAACGCTGTGCGGAAGCGGTTGGCGCCAGCGGAAGTGATGATGCGGTCGGCACCCTGACCATGCTTCTCGCATTTTCGTCCTACCTAGATGTCGCCGCAATCGCTGCGAGCCAACTCGACGACATGAAGGTTGAGCTGCCACTTTCCCTGCAGGGAAGGCTGCAGCACTTACTGGATCATTTGACGACTTACCATAGCACGCGAGCAGAAGACGTTCAGCGATTAATCCTGCACCTGAAATGACTTTCGCCCTTTATTGAGCATGCGTCCAACCGCCAGGCCGGACGCATTACCTGATGCGTCAGGCGGCCGGCACCCTCACCCAACCTTCCATCAACACCCGTGCACTGCGGCTCATGATGGCTTTCTTCACAGTCCACTCACCGTTTTCCTGCGTCGCTTGCGCACCGACGCGCAGCGTGCCCGATGGATGGCCGAAGCGGACTGCTTCGCGCTCGCCGCCACCGGCAGCGAGGTTGACCAGCGTGCCCGGAATGGCGGCGGCCGTGCCGATCGCCACTGCGGCGGTACCCATCATCGCGTGGTGCAGCTTGCCCATCGAGAGCGCGCGCACCAGCAGGTCGATATCGCCGGCTTGCACCTGCTTGCCGCTGGAAGCGGCATAGCTGGCCGGCGGAGCGACGAAGGCGACTTTCGGCGTGTGCTGGCGGGTTGCCGCTTCCGACACGTGCTTGATCAGTCCCATGCGCAGGGCGCCATGCGCCCGGATGGTCTCGAATATGGACAACGCTGCGGCATCGCCGTTGATCGCCTCCTGCTGCTCGGTACCGGTGTAGCCGATGGCGTCCGCATTGATGAAAATGGTCGGGATGCCGGCGTTGATCATGGTCGCCTTCAGCGTGCCGACGCCAGGAACTTCCAGGTCGTCGACCAGGCGGCCGGTCGGGAACATCGAACCGCCCACACCTTCCTCTTCCGCCGCCGGGTCCATGAACTCGAGCTGCACTTCAGCGGCCGGGAAGGTCACGCCATCAAGCTCGAAGTCGCCTGTTTCCTGTACTTCGCCATTGCTCATCGGGATGTGGGCGATGATGGTCTTGCCGATATTGGCCTGCCAGATGCGCACCACGGCCATGCCGTCGCGCGGTACGCGGGCCGGCGCCACCAGGCCGCCGCTGATCGCGAATGCGCCCACGGCCGCCGACAGGTTGCCGCAGTTGCCGCTCCAGTCGACAA
>Ga0209257_1004227_pt1 | contig 11372 bp, 12 predicted proteins | sample AraplaCvi_mCL_r2_FD_184277 | JGI IMG/M metagenome (GOLD analysis project Ga0209257, IMG submission 184277) | Arabidopsis root microbial communities from North Carolina, USA - plate scrape MF_Cvi_mCL_r2 (SPAdes) (version 2) | ecosystem: Host-associated > Plants > Roots > Endosphere | place: USA...
CGGGCTCCTCAGCCGAGCACGGCGCTTGAGGGTCCCGGTCTTTGGCCTCCCGCCAAAACCGGGATGACACCCCCGGGGCTGGCTCGCCCTCGATTTCCCTTCCTGCTCGTCAAGGCCGGCCTTGACCCGGCCATCCAACCGGCGGTCGGGACGGAGCGAGAACCTGCGGGGCGCCCTGGAATGGATGGCCGGCTCGAGCCCGGCCATGACGAGCGTTGGGGTGAGGGCAGGAAGTCCGGGGCGCGGAGCATGCTCCGCCGTCCGGACGCCTCAAGGACAAGCCGCCTTGCGGTCGCGCTGGCGCGCGATCCTTGACCCGCCCGCCCGGCCGGCGGAGCTTGTGGGCTGCAGTGGACTTAAGGCGGGGGGGGCGCGAGGCGCCCGCTGTCGACCCATTGCAGACTTAGGCCATCGTGCCATCGTCCCCACCGCACATGTGATTGGACGAGGCAACCTTGATGATTGCGCCGCCGCCGCCAGATCCCTCCGGCCAGGTGATGACGGTTGAGCAGCAGGCCGACCTCGATTGCCTGATCTTCGCCAAGGCGCTGAAGGACCAACCTCCGTCGCCCCGCAGATTGGATGCCGAAGCTATGGAGCGTGCGTATCTGGACCGCCTCCACCAGAGCGACGGATCGAGGGACTGGGCCTCACTAGCGAACGACGGCGCGTCCGTCCGCTACGGCTGGTTCATGGGCCAGATGGGCTGGTGTCCGACGCGGCTGAAGCGGCCCACCACTCGCCCGCCGCCCAGTGAAGAGAGCGCGAGGGCGACCGTGTGGCTTGACGCCGACCAGGCGCAGTTCCTCGCTAAGATCGAAGACGGCCCGAAAGGCTATCGTTTTGTCGTCGATTGCGTGCGCGGGTGCATCCCGCGGACACGTTACGTGCAGGATGTTTCGGACGCCCCCATCAGCCTGTTCAGGCTTTGGGACGGAGATGACCTCCTCTTTTCGGTCTGGGCGGGCGGATCGGCCTACCGCGTTCGTGCGTGGCAGGTCAGCAGGGGCAAAGTCATCCAGCTTCTCGAAGCATCGAGCCGCAGGCGTCCCGACCTCGTGTCTGCCCCCGACGGCGCCCCCGCTGTTCGCATCTACGAGGCTGACAGCGGCGTCCAGGTTCCCGCCCCCGTGACGTGGGCGTACCGAAAAGGCGCCTTCACGAGGGATCAGGAAGCCAACCGCTAACGCAGGACGCCTTAAGTCCGTTTTCCGCCCATTGCGGGCCTCTCGAAACATGACGGTGAGAGGCGCGCCGATGGCGCGATCCCGCCCTTTCCAATCATGGCGGCCGCGACGAGCGAGAGGGCGGCGGCGGCGAAAGTCCGGCGCGCTGAGTGTGCCCCGCCGCCCGGACGCCTCAAGGACAAGCCGCTGGCGCGGCGGGCCTGCGGCCCGTCCTTGACCCGCCCGACCGGCGGAGCTTGTGGGCTGCCGTGGACTTAAGGCCTGGGGTACGCGAGGCGCGCCCGGTTTCGACCCGTAGCGGACCTTCGACGTCACGATCCAACGGCCGCCGAGCGGATTGGTCCGCACCAAACCCTCCAAAAAGAGACGCCGCTGATCGCCCCGATGGCGGCAAACCGTGCCAGTTCCGCGGAGTCGGGGATGCGCAACGATCGTACGAGGATATCCGCGAGGACGCCGACAAGGACGCCTCCGATGATTGCCGACCACCAGCGGAACAGGCTCAATCGCATGACCATGAGAAATAGCGGCAGAGCGATCACGATCTCCGCGAGAAGTGCGAAGAGGTAGACTAGGGGCAGGTACGCGAGGCCCAAGTTCCAGTCCGCGTGAACGTCAGAGGCTGTGGCCACCATCGCGCCGCCGGCGACCAGCGGGGCGACCAGAACCGCTAGATATGCGCGGGTGGGCTGCGTCATGCGAACCTGCGGTATCGGTCAAAGGCGACGCGACGGTGTAGGTACTCTGGCGAGCCGGCAAGCGTCGGTTTTCCACCCCTAGCATGCGTAATCGGGCAGCCCTGCCAGGGGTGAGCTCCCAGTAGTGTCTCGGCGGAGCCGAGGCAGAGGGAGACGAAGATGTTCTACGCCGCGCTGGATGTGTCGCTGCGGTCGGTGGCGATCTGCATCATCGACGATGCTGGGAAGGTCAGGCTGGAGCGCGCGACGTCGTCCGAGCTGCCGGACCTGATCCGCTGTCTGCAGGACTTCGGTCAGCCGATCCACCAGGTGGGGCTGGAGGCCGGCAACCTCTCCCATCACATCTCCGCCGGCCTGACTGAGGTCGGCTACGACGTGGTGTGCATGGAAGCCCGCCAGGTCAGCGCGGCGCTCTCGGCGATGCGCAATAAGACCGACAAGCACGACGCCCGTGGCATTGCCCAGATCCTGCGCTCGGGCTGGTACAGCCGGGTGCACGTGAAGAGCCAGGCGAGCCTCTACACGCGAGCGCTGCTGACCAGCCGCAAGGTGATGCAGCGCAAGTGCATCGACCTCGAGAACGAGATCCGGGGCGTGCTGAAGGTCTTCGGCGTGAAGCTGCCGATGCGGCTCTCGCGCGGCGCCTTCGACCGCGCCGTGCGGGACATCATCACCAGCGATCCCGGCCTGAGCCACGCGCTGCTGCCGATGCTGGAGGCGCGCCAGATGCTCTTCGATACCTTCGTCCAGCTCGATCGGAGAGTGCGCCAAGCTGCCCACGAAGATGGGATCTGCCGCCGCTTCATGGGCGTGCCGGGCGTGGGTGAGATCACCGCCCTCAGCTTCAAGGCCGCCGTCGACGACCCTGCCCGCTTCCGCAGCTCGAGAACGGTCGGCGCACACTTCGGACTCACGCCGAGGCGTTTCCAGTCCGGTGAGAAGGACAACCCCGGCCGCATCTCCCACGCCGGCGACGCCGACGTGCGCGCCACCCTCTACGCGGCCGCCAACGCCATGCTCATGCGGTCCATCGCCTGGTCCAGCCTGAAGGCCTGGGGCGTGCGCCTGATGAAGACCAAAGGCCGTCGACGCGCGATCGTCGCCGTCGCCCGCAAGATTGCCGTCGTGCTCCACCGCATGTGGGTCGACGGCTCCGACTTCCGGCGGGGATCGGAGGCTGCGGCATGACCTAAGCAGCCCAGCTCATACGATCCCCGGCCGGATCGTCCCACGCGGACGACGGGATGGATGAAGCCGAAAATGTCTGCTGCACCTTGAGTGCGCCCACTAGCGAGGCTCTCCAGACCCTGATCCCATGCATGCGTGCAGCGGCTCCGCTGAACAGGGGCCACCAGACTGCGAAGAGAAGCGTGACCCGCGTGAACGACCCACCGGCCATCAAGCCATCAGGAGCTTGACCCCCATGCCCGATTAGAGAAGCGGACATTCAGACCTCCATTATCCCCGTTTGCTCGTCATCCCCCGGCTTGTCCGGGGGATCCATGCTTCGACCGCTGCAAGTTCCTGCGGCGGGCCGCGTAACGCGGTCCGCTTCCGCGACCGTGCCGCCGAGGGATGGATCCTCGGGGACGAGCCCGGGGATGAAGCGCAGAATGGGGGGGCGCTCCCCACCCCTCGCAGGCATTGAGCTGCAAGCCAGGCTCGGGCCGCGCTCCCTTACCCTCGCTCGCTGTCCAGATGCGCCATCTGCGCCTCGGCGTAGCGGGAGCCGGCGGCGGCGTCTTTCGGGACGGCTGCTTCGAGGGCGGCGAGGGTTGCTGGCGACAGGGGCCGGTTCATCGCGCCCAGGGCCTCGGCCAGGCGGTCGCGGCGGCGCGCGCCGACGAGGGGGACGATGTCCTGGCCCTGGGCGGCGACCCAGGCGATGGCGGCCTGGGCCGGGGTGAGGCCGGCGGCTTCGGCGGCGGCGCGCAGGGCGTCGGCCAGGGCCAGGTTCCTCTGCAGGTTCTCGCCCTGGAAGCGCGGGCTGTGGGCGCGGAAGTCGCCCTGGGCGTTGAAGTTGCTGGCGTGGCCGCCGATCAGGCCGCGGCTGAGGACGCCGTAGGCGGTGATGCCGATCCCCAGTTCGCGGGTGGTCGCAAGGACGCCGTCCTCGATGCCCCGGGAGATCAGGCTGTACTCGATCTGGAGGTCCGCGATGGGGTGGACGGCGGCCGCACGCCGGATGGTCTCGGAGCCCACCTCGGACAGGCCGATGTGGCGGACGTAGCCGGCCTGGACCAACTCGGCGATGGCGCCGATGGTGTCCTCGATGGGGATCCTCGGATCGAGGCGGGCCGGGCGGTAGATGTCGATGTGGTCCACGCCCAGGCGCTGCAGGGTGTAGGTGAGGGCGGTCTTGGTGGCGTTGGGGCTGGCGTCGAAGCCGAGCCAGGACCCGTCGGGCCCGCGCTGGGCGCCGTACTTCACGCTCAGCACCACGTCCTCGCGGCGGTGGTCCTTCAGCGCCTCGCCGATCAGGAGCTCGTTGTGGCCCATGCCGTAGAAGTCGCCGGTGTCGATCAGGGTCACGCCCGCCTCGAGGGCGGCGTGGATGGTGGCCAGGCTGTCGGCGCGGTCCGAGGGGCCGTACATGCCCGACATGCCCATGGCGCCCAGGCCGAGGGCGGAAACCTCAGGGCCGGTCTTTCCGAGTCTGCGCGTCTGCATCGGTGGTCTCCGTTTGTCTGCTGGCGGCTATCTAGCGCTGGGCATTCATCGAGATAATCGGCATTGTCCCGTACGAACTGTGCGGAAAATCGAACAATGGATCGGCCGGATCTCTACGGGCTCGACAGTTTCGCCGCCGTGGCGCGGCATCGCAATTTCCGCCGCGCGGCCGTGGAGCGGGGAGTCTCGGCCTCGACCCTGAGCCAGACGCTGCGCGACCTGGAGGCGCGGATGGGCGTGCGGCTCCTGAACCGGACGACGCGCAGCGTGGCCCTGACCGACGCCGGCGCGGCGCTGCTGTCGCGGCTGCAGCCGGCGCTGGCCGAGATTGGCGAAGCGGTGGCCGAGGCGCGTTCGGCCCAGGCGCAGCCGCAGGGGGCGCTGCGGATCAATGCGCCGGAGCCGGCGATCGAGCATGTGCTGGCGCCGATGATGGGCGAGTTCCTGGCGGCCTACCCGCAGGTGCGGCTGGAGATCACCGGCGAGACCGCCCTGGTGGACATCGTGGCCGGCGGTTTCGACGCCGGCGTGCGCTGGGGCGAAAGCCTGGCGCAGGACATGGTGGCCGTGTCGCTGGGGCCGCCGCAGCGGTTCGCGGTGGTGGCGGCGCCGTCGTTGATCGCCCGGGTGGGAACGCCCCGGCATCCGCGCGACCTCTTGGAGCTGCCATGCGTGCGCGTCCGTTTCCCGAGCGGGGCGGAGCCGGCGTGGGAGTTCGAGAAGGACGGCGAACAGCTGCGGATCTCGCCGAGCGGGCGGATCGTCTCGACCAGTCCGGCGCTGCTGATGCGGGCCATGCTGGACGGGGTCGGGTTCGGGACTCCTTTCGAGGAGGCGGCGCGCCCGCACATCACGGCGGGGCGGCTGGTGGAGGTGCTGGAGGATTGGTCCGAGGTGTTCCCGGGGCCGTTCCTCTACTACCCCAGCCGGCGGACCCTGCCGTCGCCGCTCCGGGCCTTCGTCGACTTCGTGCAGGCGCGGCGGCGCGGGGAGGTCAGCCCTTCGGCTTGAGGTCGGGCCGGGAGGCGAGGAAGGCGGCGCGTTCGGACGCGCTCAGCACCTTGGCCTTCTTCTGGCGCGAGACCTTGGGCGTCGGCGGCGCATAGACGCCGGCCTTGGGCGAGCCGCCCTTCAGGTCGGAGAGCCGTTTGACCGGTGGTTTCATGTGGGGGTCGCCTTGCACGATCCGCCGAGCGCCCCGGATCGGCTCCTCCTTGGCAGATTTCCGCGCCGGAACCTACTACGCCTCGGCCCCTTCGACCGCTTTCAGCTTGCGCCAGACGGTCATGCGCGACACGCCCAGGCGCCGGGCGATCTCTACAGGGCCGACGCCGGCGCGCTGCAGGGCGAAGATCTCCTGGGTCGCGGCGGCGGGGCGGCGGCGGCCGGGTCCGAGGGGCTCGAGCCCCGCGACCGCCTCCAGCACCGCGCGCAGCGCCTGGCCGCTGGGACCCGCGCTGCTGAGTTCCGGCTCCAGCACCGACAGGCTGGCGCCCCGCGCCTCCAGCCGGTCCAGGGCCGCCAGCAGGCCGCGGCCGCCAAGGGCCAGACGGTCCAGCCGCGTCACCACCAGCTGGTCGCCGGCGCCGATGAATTCCAGGATCGACCCCAGGGCCTGGGTCTCGGCGCCCGGTTCCTCGGCGCGCACCACCTGGCAGCCGGCCGCCTTCAGGGCGGCGGTGTCCTCATGCGCGGTCGCGTCCCGCAACCGAACGTAGCCGATCCTCAGCATCCCCATCGTCGATCCCGCCAGGTGCTCAACCTTCGACGGCTAAGGTCCCAAATGGCGGCTCCCGCGCCAAGACGGGTTGAGGTTAAATCGAAGCAATGAAAGTCGGTCGAACCGGGTCAACTTAGGCGAAATTGTGTCGACCTTCGGCCAAATGTGACGCTTGCTTGGAGAAACTCTCCGCGGACCGGCGCAGGATGAATTCGCGGTCCACGGTTTTGCCCACCGCGAACCCGTATTCGCCGACCTTTTCGAAGCCCTGCCGTTCATAGAATCGCTGGGCGCCGAAGTTCTCGGACCAGACGCCGATCCAGATCGTGCGCGGGCCGCCGGACTGCAGCCAGTCCAAGGCCTCGGCGAACAGCGCCTTGCCCAGGCCGCCGCCCTGCCGGTCCTTCAGGAAGTAGATCCGCTTCAGCTCGCCGCACGCCGGGGTGACGTCCGGGTGGGGCAGGCCGCAGGGGCCCACCGAGGCGTAGCCGATCGCCTGGCCGTCGGCCTCGACCAGCCACGAGGCCTTGGCGGGGTCGGCAAGGTCGGCGCGGGTGCGCGCGACATCGTAGGCTTCGGCCAGGAACAGCCGCAGGTCGTCCGGGTCGTAGAGGTGGGCGAAGGTCTCGACGAAGGTGCGGGCGCCCAGGGCGGCCAGGGTGTCGGCGTCGGCGGGACCTGCACGGCGGATGGTGGGTTCACTCATGGGCGGGTTGCGAACTTGCGTTAGGATTGAAGCATGACCATCGCGCTCTACACCCATCAGGACATGTTCGACCACCGTCCGGGCGAGGGCCACCCGGAGCGGCCCGATCGCCTGAAGGCCGTCTGTGACGCGCTGAGCGACGCGACGCTCGACCTGCAGCCGCAGGACGCGCCGATCGTCGAGGCGGCCGACCTGCTGCTGGCGCACGACCCGGCCTATGTCGAGATGATCGAGCGGGTCGCGCCCACAAGCGGGCTGAAGGTGCTGGACGCCGACACCTACATGTCCGCCGGCAGCCTGACGGCCGCCCGCCGCGCCGCGGGTGCGGTGGTCCAGGCCGTGCGCGACGTGGCGGCGGGCAAGGTGGAGCGGGCGTTCTGCGCCGTGCGCCCGCCGGGCCATCACGCCGAGCCGGGCCTGCCCATGGGCTTCTGCATCTTCTCGAACGTCGCCATCGCGGCGCTGGCGGCGCAGGCGGCCGGGCTCTCGAAGGTGGCCGTCGTCGACTTCGACGTCCACCACGGCAACGGCACCCAGGCGGCGCTCGGCGGCCGGCCGAACACCTTCTTCGCCTCGATCCAGCAATGGCCCATGTGGCCCGGCACCGGCCACCCGGACGAGCCGGTCCCGGACAACATCGCCAACGCCGTCTCGCCCGAAGGCGCGCCGGTAGAGGTCTGGCGGAAGGCCTTCGAGACCCTGATGGAAAAGGTCGACGCCTTCGCCCCGGACCTAGTCCTGATCTCGGCCGGATTCGACGCGCACCGGCGCGACCCGATCGGCGGCGCCGGGCAGAGCCTGGAGGAGGCCGATTTCGCCTGGGCGACCCGGGCGATCGCCTCGGTGGCCAACCGGCATAGCAAGGGTCGGGTTGTGTCCTCGCTTGAGGGCGGGTACGACCTCGAAGCTCTGGGCCGTTCGGCGCTCGCGCACGTGAGGGCTCTCGGCGAGGGATAGGGTGCGTTTCCCAGGATCGATGGCCAGCGACGTGAGCGACCAGTCCGCGCCCCTGCGCCACGGCGCCATCATCCTTGCGCGCCACGGCGAGCCCGCGCTGTCGCGCAAGGTGCTGCTGTCGGCGGCCGAGTACCGCCAGTTCTGGGCCAGCTACGAGATCGGCGGCATCCTGCCGGGGCAGACGCCCCCGGACAAGCTGCGCCGGTTCGTGTCCGAGTGCGGCGCCCTGGTGTCGTCGACCCGGACGCGGGCGATCGAGAGCGCGCGGACCATGGTGGGCGAGCGCGAGTTCCCGCACCACGAGATCCTGATCGAGGCGCCGCTGCCGCCGCCGAACTTCCCGTCGTGGTTCAAGCTGTCGCCCAAGTTCTGGGGTTTCATCGCCCGGGTCTGGTGGTGGTTCTTCAACCACCACGCCGGCGAGGAGAGCCGCGCCGAGGCCGAGGCGCGCGCCGACAAGGCCGCCGCCCTGCTGATCGGCCTGGCGGCCGGCGGCGAGAACGTGGTGGTCTTGGCCCACGGCTTCTTCAACCACCTGATCGGCCGCTCGCTGAAGAAGCTCGGCTGGAAGCTGGTCGAGAGCGAGGGCTACAAGTACTGGTCCATGCGGCGGTTCGAGCGGGGCTAGGCGCCGCGAGCGAAGCTTCCAGTAGATTCCGACAGTTCGGCCCACTAAACACGTTGGTATGTCCGAACCCGCCGACATCTCCGCCATGACCTTCGAGACGGCCCTCTCGGAGCTCGAGCAGATCGTGGCCAAGCTCGAATCGGGTCAGGCGCCGCTGGAGGATTCGATCCGCATGTACGAACGCGGGGCTGCGCTGAAGGCGCACTGCGAGACGCGGCTGGAAGCGGCGCGCCTGCGGGTCGAGAAGATCGTCATGGGCGCCAGCGGGGCCCAAGGGGGCTCCGTGGGCGTCGAGCCGGCCGAGTTCAGCTGATGGAGGATCTCGCGCGGCGCGTGGCGGAGGCCGCTGACCTCGTCACCGTGGCGCTGGACGAACTGCTGCCGCGCGCCGACGGGCCGGAAAGCCGGCTGACCGAGGCGATGCGCTACGCCGCGCTGGGCTCGGGCAAGCGCCTGCGGACCTTCTTCGCGCTCGAGACGGGGCGGATGTTCGACCTGGACGAGACCTTCGTCCTGCGCTCGGCCTGCGCGCTGGAATGCATCCACGCCTACAGCCTGGTCCACGACGACCTGCCGTGCATGGACGACGACGACATGCGGCGCGGGCAGCCTACCGTCCACGTGGCTTATGACGAGATGACCGCCGTCCTGGCGGGCGATGCGCTGCAGACCGCGGCCTTCGAGATCCTGGCCCACCCCGACACTCATCCGGACGGCAATGTCCGCGCCGAGCTGGTCACCCGGCTCGCCCTGGCGTCGGGCGCCCGCGGCATGGTGGGCGGCCAGATGATCGATATGCTGGGCGTGCGCGAGGACCTGGGCGGCGTGGCCCGCATGCAGCGGCTGAAGACCGGCGCCCTGATCGCCTGCGCCTTCGAGCTGCCGCTGGTCCTGGCCCGCGCCCAGGACGCCGAGCGCCATGCGCTCATGGCCTTCGCCCACGACATGGGCCTGGCCTACCAGATCGTCGACGACCTGCTGGACGCCGAGGGCGACGCCAACACCATGGGCAAGGCGGCGGGCAAGGACGCGGCGGCCGGCAAGACGACCTTCGTCACGCTGCTGGGCGTGGAGGCGGCGCGCGAGCGCCTCGGCATCCTCAAAACCCAGACGAAATCTCACCTGGATCCGTTCGGCGCGCGGGCCGAATTCCTGCGGGCCAGTGTCGATTTCGTGCTAGAGCGCCGGCAATAGTTGAGGACTGCGCGTTGCCCCCTGAAACCCCTCTGCTCGATACCGTTTGCTCGCCCGCCGACACCCGCGACCTGACGATCCCGCAGCTGAAGCAGCTCGCCGAGGAGCTGCGCGCGGAGACCATCGACGCCGTGTCGCAGACGGGCGGACACCTGGGCGCCGGCCTGGGCGTGGTCGAGCTGACGGTGGCGCTGCACCACGTCTACGACACGCCCAAGGACATCCTGATCTGGGACGTCGGCCACCAGGCCTATCCGCATAAGATCCTGACCGGCCGCCGCGACCGCATCCGCACCCTGCGCCAGGGCGGCGGGCTGTCGGGCTTCACCAAGCGCTCGGAAAGCGAATACGACCCGTTCGGCGCAGCCCACGCCGCGACCTCGATCAGCGCCGCGCTCGGCTTCGCCGCGGCGCGTGACGCCAAGGGCCAGGACAACAAGGTCGTGGCCGTGATCGGCGACGGCTCGATGAGCGCCGGCATGGCCTATGAGGCCATGAACAACGCCTGCGCCACGACCAAGCAGCTGACCGTCATCCTCAACGACAACGACATGTCGATCGCCCCGCCGGTGGGCGGGATGAGCGCCTATTTCGCCCGCCTGGTCTCGGGCGGCGGCTACCAGTCGCTGCGCAACCTGGGCAAGTCGGTCGCCAAGGCGTTCCCGCGGCCGATGCGCGAGGCCGCCCGCAAGGCCGAGGAATACGCCCGCGGCATGGTCACGGGCGGCACCTTCTTCGAGGAGCTGGGCTTCTACTACGTGGGCCCGATCGACGGCCACGACATGGACGCCCTGGTCCACGTCCTGCAGAACGCCCGCAACATCACCGACAAGCCGGTGCTGGTCCACGTGGTCACCCACAAGGGCAAGGGCTACGCCCCCGCCGAGGCCGCCGCCGACAAGCACCACGCGGTGGTCAAGTTCGACGTGGTCACCGGCCAGCAGGCCAAGGGTCAGGCCGCCGCCCCCAGCTACACCCGGGTCTTCGCCCAGGAGCTGATCAAGCAGGCAGAGCGCGACCCCAAGATCGTGGCGATCACCGCGGCCATGCCGTCGGGCACCGGCCTCGACCTGTTCGGCGCCCAGTTCCCCGACCGCACCTTCGACGTCGGCATCGCCGAGCAGCACGCCGTGACCTTCGCCGCCGGCCTGGCCGCCGACGGCATGAAGCCGTTCTGCACGATCTATTCGACCTTCCTGCAGCGCGGCTACGACCAGGTGGTCCACGACGTGGCGATCCAGGGCCTGCCGGTCCGCTTCGCCATCGACCGTGCGGGCCTGGTCGGCGCGGACGGCGCCACCCACGCCGGCTCGTTCGATATCGGTTACCTCGGCGCGCTGCCGGGCATGGTGGTCATGGGCCCGTCCGACGAGGCCGAGCTGGCGCATGCGATCGCCACCGCCGCGGCCATCGACGACCGCCCGTCCGCGTTCCGCTATCCGCGCGGCGAGGGCACGGGCGCGCAGATCCCGCTGCTGGCCGCCCCGCTGGAGATCGGCAAGGGCCGCATCGTGCGCGAGGGCAAGAAGGTCGCCATCCTCTCGCTCGGCACCCGCCTCGAGGAGGCCCTCAAGGCCGCCGACGCGCTCGACGCCAAGGGTCTTTCGACGAC
>Ga0209257_1004229_pt1 | contig 11352 bp, 8 predicted proteins | sample AraplaCvi_mCL_r2_FD_184277 | JGI IMG/M metagenome (GOLD analysis project Ga0209257, IMG submission 184277) | Arabidopsis root microbial communities from North Carolina, USA - plate scrape MF_Cvi_mCL_r2 (SPAdes) (version 2) | ecosystem: Host-associated > Plants > Roots > Endosphere | place: USA...
TGCGAAATTCTCCATGGAGCGCAGGAAGATCGTAACCTTGACGATCTTGTCGAGGCCGGAACCGGCGGCCTTCAAGGCCCGGTCGAGGTTGCGGAAGGCCTGTTCGGCCTGGCGGTCGAAATCGCCTTCGCCGACGAGCTCGCCGTCATCGCCGATCGCCGCCTGCCCTGAGACGAAAACGAAGCCGTTGGCCTTGATCGCTTGCGAAAGCAGGAAGGGCGCGTAGGGATCGGGCTTGGTGATGACCTGTTCGAGAGACATGAGATTATCCTTGCATACTTGAGATTTTCTCAGCTTGGCGCTGTTGCCTTGGCTGTTGAACTCAATATGCTGAGGAGATAGCAGGCTGACAAAGAGTGATTTCTCAGCTGATAGATGAGATGAATTCTTCCATGAGGATGCGATGAGGAAGCTGCCGCCGCTCGGCGCCTTGCGGGTCTTCGAAGCGGCCGCCCGCCGACTGAGCTTCAAGCATGCGGCGGAAGAGCTGAACGTTTCGGCGACCGCCGTCAGCCACCAGATCCGGCAGCTGGAGGAGATGCTGGAGGTCAAGCTCTTCGAGCGCGAGACGCGACAGGTGCATCTGACGGCTGCCGGCAAGGCGCTGTTTCCGGTGCTGCGCGATGGTCTCGATCGCTTCGAGCAGGCGATTGCCGACGTGCGCCGCCAGCAGGGGAGCAAGGTCGCGCGGCTGACCTCGACGGTCGCCTTCGTCGCCAAGCGTCTGGCGCCGCTCGCCGGCTCGTTTCGCGAAGCCTATCCGGACTGGACGCTGAGGCTCGACGCTTCCAACCGGACGATCGACCTGGAGGCGGACGCGGACGCCGCAATCCGTCTCGGTGGCGGACACTACCCGGGTCTCATAACCGAGCCGCTCTTTGCCGATCGTTTCGCCCCGGTCTGCGCGCCGCGACTGGTGCCGGCAAGTGCTGCGGATCTCAAACGCTCAACGCTCATTCATTTCGATTGGGGTGCGGCTCGGCGAGACGAGCCGCGTGCGCCGGTCTGGCGGCAATGGCTGGAGCGGGCTGGCATCGCAGATGTCGATGCGAACGCGGGTCTTTCGTTTACCGATGAAATCCATGCCGTTCAGGCCGCCGTAGCCGGGCAGGGCATCGGCCTTTTGAGCCTGACGCTGGTCGCCGAGGAACTCGCCTCGGGCATTCTCGTCCAGCCTTTTCCTGTGACGCTCGAAAGCGACCGCTACGATCTCGTCTATAGCCCACGGATGGCAGATCGACCGGCGACGCAGTTGTTGCGCGATTGGGTGATCGCGCAATTCGGCAGCGGCGACTGCCGCTCCCTCCCATAGTCGCCCCACGAAATGCGTCAGTCAAAATCGAAAATATCATCCGGCTGCCAGCGCCGGCTGGTGAGGCGCAACGACCGGTCCGGCTCGATGATATAGGTTTCGTAGACCTTGCGGCCGTACTGGTCGATGAACTGGTGCGGCACGATGCTGCCGACAGGCGACTTTGTGAGCTTGGTGCGCGGCTGGCCGCCATAGGTGATGCTGCCGGGGATCGGCTCGAGGTTCGACGAATAGCCGTAATAGCTGGAGCCGCCGCTTGCGGTACAGCCGCTCAGAAGCAGAACGACGGAGAGGGCGGCAAGGGCGTTTTTCATGTCGGCGATCCTCGGTTACGGGTGCGCTTGGTAGGGGAGGCGCAGTCAGGTTCCTCGCCTTCAAATGGACTACGGAACGCGCTGCAACACTTTGATCTATTGTACAATTTCCTGATGCAAATCCAAGGGCTCGCAATTATCTAGGCAAGCCTAGCGCCTGCTTCGAGCAAGCCTGGGGCGACGCGGTGGAGGAAGCAGATGGTCCGCCGGCACCGGCGGCAAAAGCGGCGGCCAAGGCGCTCCAACACCCTTTGCTAAAGTGTAGGGCGGCAACGGTGTTTTCCAAGTCGGCAACGTCGCGTGAATGCCTTGCGGTCGCTGGAGAATTTCGCCTTCGTACCCAGATTTGTCGCTGAGCCGGATTCCGGTGCGGAGAAAGATGCGTTACTTCTCTCGTGAACGTTCCGGCGGATCGCGCGTTTCGGCCTTGCGCCAACTGCACGTTCCGTCCCGCCCAGTCCTTTCGCCGAACCCGGGTATTGCATGACCGCCGAACAGTCTCTCGCGTTTATCGTCATCGGCGCCATGATGGTCTTCTTCATCTGGGGGCGGTTTCGATACGACGTGATCGCCTGTTCTGCGCTGATGCTGGCGGTGGCCGTCGGCATCGTGCCTTACGATCATGCCTTCGACGGTTTCAGCGACGACATCGTCATCATCGTCGGCAGTGCCTTGATCGTCAGCGCCGGCGTGGCGCGCTCAGGCGTGGTGGATGCGGCGATCCAGCACTTCCTGCCCAATATCTCGTCGGTCCGGGCCCAGCTTGCGCTGCTGGTCATCACGGTGACGGTGCTTTCCGCCTTCATCAAGAATATCGGGGCGCTGGCGATCATGCTGCCGGTCGCCTTCCAGTTCGCCCGGCGGTCGAATGTCCAGCCTTCGGTCTTCCTGATGCCGATGGCCTTCGGTTCGCTGATTGGCGGGCTGATGACGCAGGTCGGCACCTCGCCGAATATCGTCGTGTCGCGCGTGCGTCAGGAACTGACCGGCGAGAGTTTTACGATGTTCGACTTCACGCCCGTCGGCGCGACCTTGGCGCTGGTCGGCTGCATCTTCCTGCTCTTTGCCTACAAGCTCGTGCCGCAACGGACCAGCAGCCAAGTTTCGGTTCATTCGGCGATCGAGATTACCGACTATACGTCGGAGGCCGTCGTTGCTGCCGGATCTCCCGCGATCGGCAAGTCACTCAGCGCTCTGGTCAAGCTCGGCGATGGCGGTGCCGTCGTCATCGCCATTTTTCGCCGCGGCCTGCATCTGGCGCCGCTGCCCGACATCACGCTTGAAGCCGACGACATCCTGCTGCTTGAAGGCGGGCCGGGGGCGCTCGATCGTATTGTCTCGCAGGCCAAGCTGAAGATCGCCGGAGACCGCTCGCCGGGTAGCCGCGAGAAGGCAGGGTCCGAGATCGAGGCGGTGGAAGCGGTCGTCGGCAGCGGCTCGCCGATCGAAGGCATGTCGGCGCAGCGCCTGGCGCTGTTCAACACCCACAACATCAACCTGCTCGCCGTCAGCCGCCAGGGCGAAAGGCTGAAGCAGCGGCTCGGCAGCATTCGTCTGCGCGCCGGCGACGTCATTGTGTTGCAAGGCGCGCGGCGCGAATTGACGTCTTTTCTGCAGGACTTCGGCTGCCTGCCGCTCGCGCAGCGCGAGATCCTGCTCGGCACCACGCGCAAAGCGCCGTTGCCGCTTCTGGTCCTGGCCGCCGCCATGGGCTCGACGGCAGTCGGCCTCGTGCCGGTGCCGATCGCCTTTTTCGCAGCGGCCCTTGCCATGGTCATCTTCCGCATCATTCCGTTGCGCGACGTCTACCGTTCCGTCGACGGGCCGATCCTCGTGATGCTGGCGGCGCTGATCCCGGTCAGCGATTCCCTGCGCACGACCGGGGGGACGGAAGTCATTGCCGGGTGGCTCGGTACGGTTGCCGCCGGCTTGCCGCCGGCAGGCGCGTTGACCATCATCCTGCTTGCGGCAATGGCGGTCACACCGTTCCTCAACAACGCCGCGACCGTGCTGGTCATGGCGCCGATCGCCGCGAGCTTCGCCGACGCGCTCGGCTATCGGCCGGAAGCCTTCCTGATGGCGACCGCCATCGGCGCCGGCTGCGATTTCCTGACGCCGATCGGCCACCAGTGCAACACACTGGTCATGGGGCCGGGCGGCTACCGGTTCAGCGACTATCCGCGCCTCGGCCTGCCGCTCTCGCTCGTGATCGTTATCGTCAGCATACCGACGCTGATGGTGGTCTGGCCTCTGCGGTAGTTTCCTGACCTGACGTCAGGCCGCTCCGTGCATGACGCAGCAATCGGCCGGCACGGCATGCTGACGTCGGCGGTTTAGACGCTACCCAAGAACCGTGACAAGCACAGCCCCCCAGAGCGCCAGGAGCACGTTGCCGATCGCATAGCCAAGGCCGTAGCCGAGGGTTGGCACCTGGCTGCCGGCAGCCTCCTGCACCGCGGCGAGCGCCGGCGCCGAGGTTCCGGCGCCGCAGCAGGTGCCGGCGAGCACGCCTTCGTTCATGCGGAAGACCCAACGGCCAAGCGCAAGTGCTGCGAGGTGCGAAATCAGGCAGATCAGCAGACTGGCGATCACGAGCGCCGGACCGGACTGAACGAGGCCCGTGACGAAGCTCGGGCCGGCCGAGATGCCGACGCAGGCGATGAAGGCGCAGAGCCCGACGCTGTCGAAGAACCAGAGGGTTGCCTCCGGCACGAAGCCGAACGTGCGCCTGACCGAGCGCAGCCAGCCGGCGACGAGACCGGCGATCAGCACGCCGACCGCAACGCCGAGGCCGATTTCGAGCGCTCCGAGTTTCAGCGCGGGTATGCCGATGAGGCCGCCGAGGAAGATGAAGACGCCGACATAGACCATGTCGGTCGCCGTCGTCTTGCGATCCGCATAGCCGAGCCGGGCAGCGACATCCTCCACATGGCGCCTGGCACCGGCGATCGACATCACGTCACCCCGGCGGATTGTCAGCCCGGGGAAAATCGGGATCGGCTGGCCGGCACGCAGGATGCCGCGCAGGAAGACCGAGCGCGCCTCGGGCTGCTGCTTGAGCTGCCAAAGGCGTTTGCCGGCGACGTCCTTGTTGGTCACCACCACGTCGAGAATTTCGACCGGAATGTCGAGAAGCTCGCGGTCATCGGTCTCGGTGCCGATCCGGCTGGCATATTCCACCAGGAAACCGCGAAGCCCGGCGACCGCAATGATGTCCCCGGCCTGCAGTCGCTCTTGCGGGGCGGGGGAGATGATCTCATTGCCCCTGCGAATCTGCTCGACATAGGCCTTCTGATGCTCAGGGACTCGCGCCTCCGCTTCCGCCACGGTCAGGCCGACCAGATTATCGGCGATCTCAAAGGCGCGCGCTTCGATCTCGCGGCGGGCGGTATCGCCGCTGTTCTCCGGGGCGATGTTGAGTTCGGCTTCGAGCTCGGCGCAGGCTTCCTTCAGGCTGCGGCCGAACATGCGCGGTGCGAGCTGCGACTGGACGAGGATCGCGGTGACGACGCCGACGAGATAGGCGACCGCAAAGCCGGTGGCCACGGCGGATTCGAATTGGGTGACGGCTTCGGGTGTTGGCGCCGTCTTGCGGAAGGTGTCGATGGCGACGCCGACGGTCGCCGATTCCGTTGCCCCGCCCGCAAGGACGCCTGCGGCCGTGCCGAGATCGAAACCGAACAGGATCGAAAGAAGGATCGCCGCCGCGAGCGCCGCGACGCAGAGCGTCACCGTGACGGCGATCTGGGGCAGGGCATCGGCATTGAGGCTCTGGAAGAATTGCGGGCCGGTGCGGTAGCCGATGGCGAAGAGGAACAGCAGGAAGAACGCCTGCTTCACGTCGTTCGACAACACGGCGCCCGTCTGTCCGATCAGCACGCCCGCCAGCAGGCAGCCGGTAACGGCGCCGATGGTCACGCCGAAGATGGTGATCTTGCCGACGGCGTAGCCGATGCCGAGCGCGAGGAAGAGGGCGAGCTCCGGATGCGCTCTGAGGATGCCGAACAGGTGATCGATCACGCCGCTTTACTCCCAACTCCATGCCGAAGGGGCGCCTTCAGCCTGATGATGCGCTGCTCACTTGCCGGCAGGACCCTGCCGGAAAATCCGGGGTGGCTGGGTATCAGGGCGTCTGCTCACGCCCTTCTGCATGTGTCCTTCAATCGTCGCCGCTTGAAGGACAAAACATGCAGCATTCGAAAATGCTACAGCGACCGTTGCGCGTCTAATTGGACGCGCGGCGCTGCAGGGGGAGGCGGCCGACGGGTTTGCCGGCCGCTTTGCTCGGCTAGCTGATCTTCAGGCCCTTGGCCGCCTGGTAGGTCTGCACGTAGCCACGCGCCACGGAGCGCACGGCACGGCCGATCTGCGAATAGGCGTCGTCATTGAGGTTGGCGAAGGAAACGCGCGCCGACCAGTTTGGCGCGTCGAAGCCGGAGCCGTTCAAGAGAACGATGCCGTGGTCCTCGGCCAGTCGGAAGGGAATGTCGAGCGGATGGATGTTGTCCTTCACCCATTCGACAACATCCTGCCCGACATATTTGCGCAGCCAGAACTCGAAATCGATGATGCCGTAATAGTGGTCGAAATAGATGCCCGGGTTGGACTCGACGCCCATGCCGTTTACGAGGTTCCAGAACCGCTTCGTGCAGATGGCGATGCAGGCCTTCTGGTAGGCCTTCTCGACATCCATCAGCTCGACCAGGCTGAAGAGCGACATCATCACCTGCTGGGGAAGCGACAGGCCGGCGGTGTGGTTCAGCGCCACGTCGCGGCTGTCGGCGACGATGCGGTCGATGAACTTCACCTCGCGCGGCTTCGGCGTCATCGCCTTGTAGCGCTTTTCCAGAAGCTTTTGGATCGGCTCGGGATGCGCCTTGATCCTCTCGTCGAAGATATTGTCCTGGGCAACGGCCACCACGCCGAGGCGCCAGCCGGTGCAGCCGAAGTACTTCGAATAGGAATAGACGCCGATGGTGTTGCGCGGCAGATGGCCGAGCAATGACTGGAACCCCGGGACGAAGGTGCCGTAGACGTCATCGGTAAGGATGATCAGATCGGGACGCTTGTTGTTTACGAGATCGACAAGGCGCTTGATCGAATCCGGATCCATCGCGACGGCCGACGGGTTACCGGGGTTGACCAGGAACAGCGCCTTCACCTCGGGGTTTTCCAGCGCCTTGATGTCATCGTCGGTGAACTGGAAGCGATCTTCCTGCTCGGCGCTGACATTGATGGTCTTCAGCGTGTAGTCCTCGAGCTGCGGCATCTCGAGATAGGGAGTGAAGATCGGCGTTCCGAGCGCGATCGTGTCGCCGGCGTTGAGGATGCGGGCGTTCTTCAAGGCCTTGAAGATGTAGCACATGGCGGCGGTGCCGCCTTCGACCGGGTAGAGGTCGAATTTCACGCTTGGCCGGTGGCCGGCGCACATCGCCCACATCAGATATTCGTGGGTGATGATCTCGTTGTGATGCAGCGCCCGATCGGGGACCGGATAGTTGTCGCCGATGATCGAGTCGGTCAGCTCATGCACGAATCCATCCGGGTCGAAGCCGAAGGTGTTGATGGCATAGGCGACGGCGTCACCGAGGGTTTTGGCGGCCGGGACGCCTTCGTCTTCCTCGTCCACGGTTTCCGTGCTTTGAAGCTGTTTCTTGATCCACTTCTGGAACCGCGCATGCGCGCCGTCCTGGGGCGGCATGCCGGCGACGCCCGCCTTCGGATCGTAGTAGGCGCGTTTAGCCTCCGTCAGGGCGAACTGGCCGAGCAGGAAGAAGGCTTCGCGGGCGCGCGTTGCCGTCCAGTTCGGGTTGCCGCGGCCGGCATTGAGGAAGGCCTTGGCGGATTTCTGCGAGCTCGTCTTGGCGAGCTTGATCAGTTCGTCCTTGATTTCGAACGGGCTGAGATCGGAAATGCTGTCGTAGAATTTGCGGTCCAACATGATCCACACTCCCTGTGATCTATGAACTTGGAACAATGGTCTCCGCTAACCGGCCCGCCTCAGGCGAGCATGATGACGATGACGAGGCCGAAGATGGTGAGCAGCGTGTTGCCGATGGCGTAGGGCATGCCGTAGCCGAGTGCCGGCACCTTGCTCTTGGCCGCCTCCTGGATCATGCCGAGTGCGGCCGTCGTGGTTCTGACGCCGGCGCAGGCGCCAAACAGGATCGCCGGGTGGAACTTGAAGACATAGTGGCCGATGAGCACCGAGGCGATCATCGGGATGGAGGTTGCAACGACTCCCCAGATGAACAGCGAAATGCCAACCTCCTGGAGGCCTGCGACGAAGCCCGGTCCGGCGCCGATACCGACCACGGCGATGAAGATGTTGAGGCCGAGCGTGTTCAACAGCCACAGCGCCGGCGACGGGATGCGGCCGAAGGCGGGGTAGGTGGTGCGCAGCCAGCCGAGCACGAGACCGGCAAGCAGGGCGCCGCCTGACGTGGATAGCCCGATCGGAATACCGCCGATCGTTATCGTCAGCGCCCCGATCATCGCGCCGATGAACAGACCCCAGCCGAGGAAGGCGATGTCGGTGGTTTCGACCGGGCGATCGGCAAAGCCGAGAGCCTTGATCGCCGCTTCGACGTGCCTCCTGGCGCCGCCGATGGTGACGATGTCGCCACGCTCGACGGTCGTGCCGGGAAGGACCGGGATCTCGACCAGCGAGCGCACGATCTTGCGGGCATAGACGCCGCGCGCCCAATCCATCGTGCTGACTTCGGCGAGTGTCTTTCCGGCCAGCGCCTTGCTGGTCACGTAGACGTCGACGATCTCGGCCTCCGCGTTCAGAAGCTCCTTGTCCTCGACCTCCGTCAGCTTGCTGTCCAGGTTTTCGACGAGCAGGGCGCGCCTGCCCGAGAAGGCGACGACGTCGCCCGGCTGCAGCACGGTGTTGCCATCCGCTTCGATGATCTGATCGCCTCTTCGCAGGCGCTCGACGAAGACGCGAATGCCGGGAAGCAGGTTCTTGACCGGCGTTCCGGTTAGCCCGCTTGCTTCGTCGATCCGATAGGCCCGAAGGCCGAAATCATGATAGGCGCGGGTGATGCCGGGTTCGCTGCTCTCGGTGCCGCCGCCGAGCTTGGTCTCATACTCCTTGCAGGCCGCCGGAAGATCGATGCCGAGAAGTTTTGGGCCAAGCTGGGCGAGGATGATGGCAGAGCCGATCGTGCCCCAGATGTAGGTGACCGCATAGGCAATCGGAATCTGGTCGGCAAAGGTCTTGGCCTGCTCCGGCGTCAGCCCGAGCGAATTGATCTGGTCCGTGGCAACGCCGATCGCAGCCGAGATCGTCTGCGACCCGGCATACATGCCGGCGCCGTAGCCAAGCGGAAGCCCGGCGATCAGCGCGCAGAGATAGGGAACGATGAGGCACAGCACCAGGACAGACAGCGCAAAGGCAATCTGTTTCGGCCCATCGGTGCTCAAGCCGCGCACGAATTGCGGGCCGACACCGTAGCCGACGGCGAACAGGAAGATCAGGAACAAGGTGGACTTCAGATCACCGGAAACCTGGATGCCCAGCTGCCCGATGAGAACACCCGCCAGAAGCGTAGCGGTGACGTTTCCGAGATTGAACCCCGCGACCTTGATGGGCCCGATCAGGAAACCGATGCCGAGGGCGAGGAAGACGGCGACCGGCGGATAGGTCCGAAGCGTCTCGACGAAGAAGTCAATTGGATTCACTGCCATCCCCTGTAGAAAGTTGCGTTGCCATCACTTCATTTCGGGACTTGCGCGGCTAAGTTGATTTTATCGGTGGCTTGTCGATGCCCAATCCTAGCTTTGGCAATTGTCGCTTCGGCTGCTGATTTTCTCAACGGCCTTGGGGTTACGTGAGCGTAACGTACGTTAAATTTCTGGCTTTTGCGGCCAGTGGGGGCTGATGAGCGCTGCGCGGCATCGGTCCGAAAGCGTCGGGTCGGGCGGTCGTGCGAAGGCAAGTTCGGGAGGGCGGCGGCGCGCCGGTCCCGATGAAGGCACACGGTCCCACTACGGCGGATTTCGCCGGCTATTCAACTCTGGCATTGTATTTCTATGTTATCGCATAACGGATGGACATGACGAAACGCCGCATGTCGATGGACCCGGAGCACATGCCCCCGCAGTTGCTTCATCCGCGCGCCGCGAAGCTTGAAGTGACGGGGGCGCTCATCCGTTCGTTTCACGAGCAAGGCCGGCAATTGCGGCCAGTCTTGCGCTCCGCTTCAGATGGCGACGCCTTCGAGTGCTATGATCCGTGTCCTGGCACAGCGCTCACGGATCGCCTTCAGGCGCTGATAGTCCGGCGATTGGTACCAGGAGAGCAAGGCTTGCATGTCCGGGAACTCAAGGATGACGAGCCGGTGCGGTTCCCAGTCGCCTTCAAGCACCCGGGTTGCGCCACCGCGGCCGAGATAACGCCCGCCATAGCGGGCCTCCGTCGCCGGCACCTCTCTTTTGTATTCCTCGAAGGTCGCTGCATCGGTGATATCGACATCGGCGATCAAATAGGCAGCCATGGCAGAGCTCCTTTCCCGACAAGCCAAGGAGCAAGGATACGCCGGTCGTCGCCGTCAGGCGAGACTCTCGCCCGCGGCGGCCGGCAGGGTGACTTAGGATCATTTCCTTGTTGATTGTTGTTATGTTATTTTATAACAGTCGGTACATGACGAAACGCCGCATGTTGATAGATCCCGGCCGCCCAACCCCATCGGTTGTATCCGCTGCCGATTCATGCGAGGAAGAGCGCGATGGTGCTGCGTCCGCGACAATGCGGAAGCGGCTGAAAAGGGAACACGGAACGGACGACCCTGACGGGACCGAAACCGTGGCTGCCCCCGCAACTGTGAGCGGACAGCGCATTCACACCATGTCACTGGCCAAAGGCCGGGAAGACGTGGATGCGCCGCGACCCGCGAGCCAGGAGACCTGCCATCGAACCGATCAACCACAACGGACGGGGTGTTCCGATGGAAAAGAACTGGCTTTCGCGCGACGGTTTTCCGTCATCCTGCCGCTTCGCCATCTCTTGCCGTCAGTCCGGCGGAGAGAGAAAATGGCTGAGCCGACTTCCCGACAGCATAAGATAACGGTCTGCACCGATTGCCGCTTTACCGGTGGCCCCTGCATGCCGGGCGCCGAGCTGATAAAGCGTCTCAACCGCAGCATCGCCGCCCTCGGCGAGCCGCTCGATCGTGATTTCTCGATTGCCGGCACGGTCTGCATGGCGGCATGCACACGCCCCTGCACCATCGCCTTCCAGGCGACGGGCAAGGCGACCTATCTCTTTGGCGACATTTCGCCGGAAGAGGATATCGACGATCTCGTCCGCTTTGCCGCCACCTATGTGGAGCGCGGCGACGGCATGACGCGGGCTGCCGAACGGCCGCGCGGGCTGAAGGGCAAGACGCTCGCCCGCATCCCGGCGGCCATGCTCGTCTCCGAAGACCTTGCGGGCCATTTCCAATGAGCGCGACACGCATGCGCTCAAGCGCCCCTGGTGCGTCCGGGATGGACGCGTGGCGCTGCCGGGGAGGGATCAGACCATGACCTGCACCGCAACAGGAGCCGCCCTTCGCGTTAAGGGGCTTTGCTGGGGGCCGCGCCCGGGGCTGACCCTGGTCGACGACATGGACTTCGCGATCGAGGCGGGCAGCCGGCTTGCGATCCTCGGGCCGAACGGGGCCGGCAAGACCTCGCTTCTGCGCTGCCTTTACCGGGCGGTGCAGCCGAATGCGGGCC
>Ga0209257_1004232_pt1 | contig 11344 bp, 14 predicted proteins | sample AraplaCvi_mCL_r2_FD_184277 | JGI IMG/M metagenome (GOLD analysis project Ga0209257, IMG submission 184277) | Arabidopsis root microbial communities from North Carolina, USA - plate scrape MF_Cvi_mCL_r2 (SPAdes) (version 2) | ecosystem: Host-associated > Plants > Roots > Endosphere | place: USA...
GGGTTAAAATAAATCAACACCACTTGTTTTCCCTCTGGAATGTTTCTTGTATTAATGTAAGTGGCACTATCAGCCAGCAATACATTAAACTCCGGGAGTAGCTTTTTATCAACCCCTGATCCTTTACTGCCTGCATGACAAGCAGCCAAAACAGCCGATATCAATAAAATTGTTAAAAATTTCATAGCGCCATTTCTACATTAAATAAATAGGCCAGCACCTACCTCCCATCCTTCTGGATGGAAGGCGGTGCTGGCCTTAAAGGAAACATCAATATGTACTTCGGTGCATAGCCACACCTACCAAGGGTACTGTACCAGCATATGAGTAAATGGTTATAATGAGTCTAATCCTCTGTAAAGATCCATTCATTCTTTCAATCCATCGGTAGACAATCAGACCAATTAAGGTGGAAAATCGGGTCAAAATTGTCAAAAGAAATTTGGTTTTCTGTAGACAACCCAGCCAATTTTGTCGAACACCGGACCAATTGTGCCGACAACCGGCCCTTTCAGACCTTCTCCCATAGCCTATTTGTGGAAAAAATATGATTATAATCATACTGATCTTATTGTAATCTCCTGTAGATTGCCAACCTCAATTAATTGAAAAAGCGGATTGTCAATCCATTGTTTTGACGAATAAATAATAATACCCGATGAAAAACTTTACGAATTCACAAGTAGCCATCAAAAAGGCAATTGAACGTGATTTCCACGAATTTCACTTACAACAGAGTACGCTGATCCCACTCCTCCTTTCCAACCGGCAGATCGACAAAATTCTCCGCATTTCCTGGCGAGACCGATGTGCCCTGCAGGAACACAGTATCATCCCTATAACCTGGGGAAGGCGCCTCTTCTATTTCAGTCCTGTAGACATCCCAGATCTCTTCACCTCAAACAATGATCACTACTAAACAATCATGAACTATATTCACCACCTGAACACTTTCCTTTGGTTACTCCAAAGGGAAAGCCGCCTCACGCCCAGTCACATTAGCCTTTACCTGGCCTTGTTCCACCACTGGAACTGCAACAGGTTCCAAAATCCATTCCCACTTTACCGGGAAAGGCTCATGCAGATCAGTGGTATCGGTTCCAAGAACACATACATAAAATGTCTGAAACAGCTGCATGAGTTTGGCTATATTCGTTACGACCCGTCCCTTCATAAACACCACCGGCCCAAGGTCAGTCTTTTACGTTGGAAGGTAATGACAGAGGCACACCGGCAGCTATCCATATTTCAGTCAAACCTTCCCGAAAATAAGCCGCTAACCGTAACAGATATGGGACAGCTCATCGCAAGGATTGGTACACTTACCGACCCAGATCCGGTAAAGCCAACAGTCAAATCTGAGCCGGACAGTGTCCCAGATTTGGGCCCTAATAATAAACTAGTTTCAAACAATGAAAACGGAGAGAGTGAGACACACGCCACAGATTATTCTGTCAAGGACCCTTCAGGGGAAAATACAAACCGGGCTACATCCCGCGCCGCCGGATCGGCGACCGACCAACCTGTCCCCAAACAGTGATCGCCTGTGGTAAGCAGCTGATCAGTCCTCAATTCAGGATCTTCGAGGAAGACCGCGCCACTATCCTGAAACTCTGCTCCTGGTTCCTCCGTGATGAAGCCATAGCAGCCGAAGAAGGGCTCTCCCTCGATAAAGGCATCCTACTGACTGGACCCATCGGCTGCGGCAAAAGCGCTATCATGAAAATCCTCTGCGCTTGTAGTGTCCCAGCCTGGAAGTTCGTCGTCAGATCCTCGCTGCGGGTAGCATTGCAATTTGGCCAGGAAGGTTACACTGTGATCGACCGGTATACTGTCAGGTCCTATGACCTCCATGGGAAGCCGCGTACCGTCTGTTTTGATGACCTGGGTAGCGAAAGCAACATTCCCAACTATGGCATCCCATTCAACACGCTGGCAGAGATCCTGCCCATCCGCTATGAATTGTTCGTGGAAGATAAAATGTTCACGCATATTACCACCAACCTGAACGCCGACGAGCTGGAGGAACGCTACGGCCCCCGCCTGCGAAGCCGTATGAGCGAGATGTTTAACCTGGTGGCCTTCCCTGGAACAAGCCCGGATAAACGGAGATTATAATAGCCCCTCCAGGAATAGAGGGGCTGCTCTTAACCACTTAAACTTATCAAAATGAAACAAATCGCGCTTTTACGGATTCGGCGCATCTACCTCGATGATCTTCACAGCGTTATATGCGCCATTGTCCAGCGGGTAGTACTTATTGTTGCTGAACTGGTAGAACTCTACACCCAGCGCCAGGAACAACACATCCGTACTGTTGGGAGTAAGCACAACACTCAGGCTGACAGCCTGCGTATTGTCCATCCCGTATACCAGCTTGTCCGTGGAAAAATCAGCGTTATTCCGTACCTCCGTATCAAAGTTGAGCTCCGCACCTGCGCATACTATCGAGAAATGGGTAGCCTTGAGCGGCGCTCGCAGACCCTTCTTGGTAGCAAACGCTGGAATATCCACTTTCAGCGTACCGGTAGCACGGTCAATCGTTGCCTTATAACTGGGCGTAAAGATCTTGGTCAGCGCGGCGTCCACATTAAACTCGAAGCCTCTCAGCAACTGGAGATTTCCCTCGCTGGGTTTTCTTTGTCCGCGGTCGTTCAAGGGGTCGGATTTAATGACCTTGTTCATTTGCTTAGACATGCGAGCTGTCTGTCGCGAATCGCTGGCGCTATTAGCCACTATCCGGAATGCATCGGTGAGCAGTTTCCCGGCTCTGGCCGCCCTTTCAAATTCCGCCATGTTTTCGCGGGTGCGTTCAAAATTGGGCTGCGTGGCTATCCCCTTGCGGTAAGTTTTGTTCGATATAAAAATCAAATTACAACATCACTGGTAAAGATTCCATCGGGTTTTAGACTAGTTTTACCCTGAAAAGCTCACAATCGGAAAACAAATCAGAGAAACCTTAATAGAACTTTTTACTATTTTACACTCATTTGCCGGATTTATAAAATAGTCATCATATGCAATCACCAAAATACGAGTATACCAGAGATGAGCAAAAAAAAATAAAGAATTTTTTACGCCACTTACAACAAGAAGCAGACAATGGTCGCGTTAAGATTGTTTACAGAGGAGATAAGCTTAAAACCCTTTTCAGAAAGGCTAACGTTTACTTTGACGCTATTGATCCGGATTACAATGCTGTATTGAATTCCCTCTTCATATTAGGAGAAAAAGGTAAGCATTTTTATAAAGTAAACAATTCGCATTCAACAGGAAGGAAATTTGCACTTGATGATGTCGGCAATGCATGCTTCTCCCACATCTTTGATCACCTGGCAAAAACAATCAAAAGCAAAGAAGAACATCAAAGGGAATTTTTTCGAAAAAACGCTCTTTTTAGAGATTATTTTGTAGACAAGATAAACAAGCCTCTTTTTCTAAAGGCCATCATAAGAATTGATCCCCGACGACTGCTAGTAATAAAAACTTATTATCTAACAGTATTGCATCAATTATCAGCCGTTAACTACAGGAACAAATCTCTACTCGTTTCTACTTCTGAAGATCGAAATATGGCGTTATCATTTGCTGGCCATTTGCGAAAAGAACCGGGATTTTTAATCCACGCGTGGACAACAGCTCCGGCATCACTAAAACAATATTTCAAAGGCACTGGTCTTCCTATGTATCGTGAAGCTCCATTCAAAAAACAAAAGGAAATATCATTCTTTGCAGGTATTCTACCCCATTACATTATCGGGTTGGAACTGGTTGGGAAAGGAATCACTTTCTACAATCCGGCAATTACTTCCAACAATATTACCCCTTTGACATTTACACATGGATTGGATATAGATCAAAGCAATTTTGAGCATTTCTTCAAACAATCTGTGTACTCGTCTGTCTACGCAACCGATGGACACGATCATGTAGAGTTACTCCCATGATAAAATATCGTAACTTGCCGACTAACACTAATTGAACACTACATCTCATGGAAGCATCTTACACTATTGGACATCTACAAAACGATCTTCACCCAAGGGTCACCAATAAAACATGGAAGAAAGAGAATGCTACAGTTGTAGAAGATGTCAAATTTAGCGGCAGCAACATAACCTTGAGCGAATGGCCATCTGCACACCAGGTAATTATAAAAAATTGTCACTTTACTGAAGGCCTACATATCAGCGGAAAATTCTTAGGAGATATAGTATTCCAGGAATGTAAATTTTGAAACTATGTAACAATAGACCTTCAATCTTTTGATGGAAAATTAGCGTTCAGCAAATGTCATCTCGAAAGCAATTTGATTATAAACAATGGCAGCTACAAGAAAATCTTTGTTGACGCCAAAATGGAACAATTCCTCATAAACAGTGGAACTTTTGAGAGACTTGATCTTACAGGTGACGGAAGCGGTGGATGTAACACAATCCATATTTCATTTTATGGAGTGAAAGGAACCATCAACATCCAGGGTGTTAAATGCAAAAGCATCAGCTTTGTAGATGTAATGGGTAAAGATACCGACCTTTCGATTTCCAATTCCTCTTGTGCAGAATTAAAAATTAACAGGTATGTCAACGATGGCAGGCTCAAACTGTTTAATGTAGATATTACAGATGACAATGATGCCGGAAAGGCAATTATTCATCAATCCAATCTTTCGAAAGCCGAATTCTATAACATTAACTATGGTAAACACGCTCTCGTTGATATTGTAGAGTCTTTCATTGCAGAAGTCAATTTTATTAAGGTCAACTGGCCTAAATCATTGAAAAAGGCCTCGAAGAAATTGAGATATGAGGACATGCTCGACAGGACTATGCTTTACATGCAGCTAAAATCTGCGTATAATAAGCAAGGTGATACTATCCTTGAGCACGACTTTCATGCACTTGAGATGTATACCAGGCTATGCCTGGCCCGAAAAGCACTGTTCGCGAGCATAGAAGAGAATGCCCATCCGACAAGAACTGGTAACTCAAAATCCAGGTTGATGATTTTCCAGGACTGGGTAGTCCTGAGTTTGAGCCATATTAGTAGTAAATTTGGTATGGATTGGATACGGCCGCTCCTATTTGCTCTTGTCGTAAATATCCCGCTTTTCACATGGATGGTAGCAATGGGCAGTGTTAAAAATATAGTTTATGACCCTTCCATAAAGGGAATCATCGCATCGTTCAACTATTTCCCTGAGTATTTATACTATTTATATCCGCTGCGTAAAATTGAGTATGATAGCGTGAATATCAGCGTTATGGCCGACCTACTGATGAGATCCGTCACAGGTTACTGTATCTACAATTTTGTACGGGCAACGAGAAGATTCGTCAAGTAGTATTTAGCCAATTTGCAACAGCGACAAACCAGAATAATAAATACAGAATTTCAAATGAGGTGAGGGCACCCGTTCGGCTAATGGTGATATTTCAAGACATGTGAGACAAAATACCATCGATTTCCAGTCCTAGGCTTACCACGGAACTATCCACTATAAAATTGCCCTTATTCCTCCAATCCATCGGTAGACAATCAGACCAATTCCAATAGACTTTCAGGTCAATTTTCAAATCCGCCATCCCTTACACCTCCTCTCTCCTCTAAAAAAACTTCAAAAACCCCCAATTAATTGATTTAAATCAAGTCCCATTTCAAAACCCCACCTTAACTTTGCTAAATCAAATCGAAAGCAGCTTTTGAAATATAATACTAAAGAATGCAACCTGATAAATCAATACGACATATGCCTTATTGACCATATAATTATCTTATTTAAATTGCCGGCCACTAATATTTGAATAACCGGCTCACCCGGTAACCATTGTTAAAATTTTAAAAAACTATCCAATGAACAAACTCACCCCTTCACAGCAATCCATCGCGAAAGTGGTCCTGTCCGATGTCCTCCAGGCCCTCTCCCAGCAGAACACCTTAACAACCCTGATGCTCAACAGCCATCAGATTATTAAGGTCTTCCGGATCTCCCCGCGTGAGCTCTCCGTACTGCGTCAGCACAACGCCATTCCATTTACCCGGCAGAAGCGTGTGTTTTATTATAATCCACTGGACATCCTCGATTTTCTAACCCGCACTAATTACTTAAACTAAATGCGCACTAATTACATACAATACCTCAAAACCATTGGCCGGAAACTGCTGACAGCGACCTGCTCAATCTTCGCACAACATACATCGGCAAAAGAAGATTATAAAATCCCCTCCAGGAATGGAGGGGACCAGAAAAACAACCCTATGGCTCCTTACAGAAAGGCATCGTCATTACGGATTCGGCACATCCACCTGCACGATCGCCGCTGCATTGAACTTCCCGCTAAGCAGGGGGTAGAACTTGTTGTTCACCTGCTGGTAGAACTTCACCCCAAGAACAAGGAACAAGGATCCCGTGCTGTTAGGCGTAAGCGTGTGGCTCAGGCTGATCACGTCCGTAGGCGCGTCTCCGTAGACCAGGTTAGCGGTAGCGGCATGAACACCGCTTTGCGTCCCGGTATCAAAATCTACATCCGCAGCACCAGATACCAGCACAAAATGCGTAGTGTTAGGCGGCGCATTCAGCATCGTCTGCGGAATAAACACCGGAATGTCCACCTTCAGGCTGCCGGTCGCACGGTCAATGCTCGCCGTATAAGGGGCAAAGAACACCGTGCTCAGTTTCGCGTCCACGTTAAATTCAAAACCCTTTAACAGCATGATGTCGCCTTCGCTCACCTTCCGCTGCCCACGATCGTTCAGCTGGTCGGTTTTGAGCACCCCATCCATCACCTTGGACAGCCGCGAGGTCTGCTTCGAATCCCTGGACTTGTTGACCACCGCACGCAATGCATCGGTGAGTAACTTACCGGCTTTACCGGCCCTTCCAAATTCAGCATTGTTCTCACGAACACGTTCAAAATTGGGATCATTGGCGATCTTCTTACTTAAGTTTTTACTTGCCATGAAAAATTGATTTAAAGAATAAAACAAATGGCAGCATGTTATAGGGCACATGCCGTTTAAGCCCTCATCATGATGAAATCCTTTACTGAAAGGCATTTCAGCGTTATAATAGTGTTGCATATTTTTAACTTTTAGTTTGATAATGCAATACTAACGCGAACCAGAAAACGAAAAAAATGGGATGGCGGTTTTGGCGGAATTGGCGGTTTTGGCAAAATGTGAATGAAATCGTTACCCCGGATGTTTACCCTCAAAAACAGCAAAAAATGAGACAACAATCCCCACAACGGATCACTATTTTTTCAGACGATATAGAGCGTTTAACGGGCAAAAGCGCCCGTACAGCCATGCGGATCTTACAGCAGATCAGGCAACATTATGGAAAGGAGAAAAACGAAATTCTTACCCTCGCAGAATTTTGTGAATATACCGGGCTGACAGAAGAAGAAGTGCGGCCTTTTATGAGCGATTGACAGGAGACTGCGGGTTTTCTTATGCAGCTGCTCGGGTAACATCCCTGGAAAAGCCCCTTTCTTCCCACTGAAACCCCTATGAAACCCCGGTGAAACACCACCCCCCTATTCTATTCGTTAAAATACGATAAACACCTCGGCACTGAAATTATAAGTAAAACAAAATCAATTATTTAACCAAATAACTATTAAAATGGTCGAAAAAATAACCGACTTCCTGCTGGATATTAGCTGGTTTCCCCACTCCGTAGTGCAAACATTACACGGACTGCTGCACATCGACGAATATCCTGCCAAACAAAGACTATTGACACCCGGACAAACCTCTTCACGGGTCTGGTTTATCCAGGAAGGGGCAGTAAGAGCTTACGTACTTGATAGTTCCGGCGAAAGCACGATCTGGATCATGGCCGAAGGCGATGTGGTCTTCTCCGTACGCAGCTTCTATAACCGGGAGCCCTCTACGCAGTTCATTGAAACATTAGAACCTGCCGTACTCGGCTCCATCAGCTACGATGAACTGCAACAACTCTATAAAGAATCCCTGGAATTTAACGTAGTAGGCCGCATCTTAAACGAACGTTATAATATCCTGGCCGAAGATCGGGCAAATATGTTGAGGAAACATGAAGCCATAGAAAGGTACCAGCTCTTTCAAAAATTTTATCCAAACCTGGAAAAAAGGATCCCCGCTGTTTATATCGCCTCCTACCTCGGGATGGATAAAGATACCCTGTACAAAATAAAGAATGGCCGGTACCAGGCGAAAAAAAAGGAGAAGATGTTATAATGCTATTTACCACCCTTTATAAATGATCTTATGAATAAACATCACAACGTAATAAAGAAATTGATGGCTGACTATATAAATCTGACAGAATTGCTTTGTCAGCTTGCCGACCTCGGTATACACTTGCCTTATATTGGCGGCATTAAGCTCTTTGATAGAATCCTGGATATTATAGGTTTTCCACAGGAAGATCGTCGGTGCCAGGTAACCGATGAAGTGATCGGCGAATATGAATTAATAGCCCGCTCAAAACGGTCAGACGAAGCCGCCTGTCTGGAACTGGAAGGCATTGATGCCTTCTTGGTTAAACTCTACGCTGAGTATGATGAACTATTGCTGCAGCAACCAGAGCTATTCCTGCAAAATAATAATGAGTAACAGGTCAATTATCTTCTAAACCCAAAATAACCGTAAAATGATCAATAAAGAACTTTTCTATGAACTGAGCGGCATTTCACGCAACACTAAATTAGACGTCCCTACGCCGCACCTCATACGCAAACCAGCCGCTGATACCTGCTATGTCCTGGAACGTGGTTTTATCTATGAAGTCTATTTTATTGAGGGGGCCAAAGTTATTTCCTGGTTCTGGGGCGATGGCGACGTTGTCATCCCTACGTCTCCCTATAGCACTTTAATAACAGGAGAAAATGCAAAAACCGCCACGATGACATATGGCCACCTGTTCAGAACATTAAGAGAGTTTGAGGATTTCCGTAAAATGTATCGCGGGCTCAGAGACCGCCACAACCAGGCGGTGGCAGAAAGGATCAATGATCTGAGAAAATTAACACCTCTGGAAAATTACATCAAGCTGCTGGAGCAAAAACCCTGGGTCTTTCAACGCGCAAAGGAAGAACTGATCGCCTCTTATCTCAGGATAAGTGTGAATGAATTAAGGCAATTCAGGAATATCAAGGCTTAAGGACAAGCACTTCCCATCTCGATAACTGAATAAAAATGATCTCCACATGATCAATCACGAACTATTTCATGTCCTGGCAAAAACTTCACACATCTCAGGACAAATACAAACAATTCACCGGACGCCTGAACTTCCCTGTTACGGCTACCTGGAAAAAGGCTTCATTTATGAATATTATCAAACAGATAAAAATGAGCAGCTGGTATCCTGGTTCTGGACAGACAAAGAATTTGTGATCCCAAGTTCTCCATTTAGTAACATCGTGCTTTCCGAAGACGCGGAATTCTATGACCTCGAATACACCCACACGTTCAAATGTCTGAGGAAATATAAGGAAGACCTCGATTTCTACTACTTTATCAGAGCACAGCATAAGCTGCTAACAGCAAAGAGAATAGATGACATACAATATCAAAGCCCTTTTAAAAATTACATGAAGCTAAAACAAAGAAAACCGGAGGTCTTTAATTATGCAGGTGAAGAGCAGATAGCTTCATTCCTCAATATAGACCTTAGTGAATTGAGGAGGTTTATGCTCAAACATCCGGTTTCCCTGCCAGGTCCGTAAAGGACAAAGAGCTGGCCAATACGGACAATATGGCGAAATCAGAGAAAAGAGACATTTAAAAAATTAACTTTACCAGCGGAAAAAGAAGTCACCCCTGGTAGGGTGTCTGCTGCGAGAGGTTGTACCTGCTGGTGCAATCTCTCTCCTTTTTTATTCGGGACTATCTCAATGATTACCGCTTACTATCCGTCACCTCACAATAAAACTTTCTTTCTACAATGCTATCTCTATCCAGCACATGATCAAAGTACTGATCTTAAAGGGACATTAAGCCTCTTTTGCTATCTTCACAATGAAATATAACAAGTCCGTGGGAATAACCTGCAGATTCCCTGAGTCAATTATGTTATTTGCCATATCCTCGAATCTATTCGCATTCTACATCTAGGCAGTGATGCGGTTGCCTTGATCGGGTAAATAGAACACATCATTCACAGTGAAATAGTTTAGTGGTTATTTATTTCGTCCTCTTAGAATGGGCGCCCGTAAAGGGCTGATACCGTAATGTGAATCAGATTGAATTCACCTGCAAGTCGTCATCGAAAAATACTCGCCGGCTATTTAAACTGCAAAAACTTATTAATATCCGCAGAATACCCCAACTGTATAGTCGGAAAGTTATTTCCCCGGTTAGTCGTCCTCACATTAAAGCCCAAGCGGGCATAGATACGCTGCCCTTCATCGCTGGAGGCGTAATAATACGCCTGCAAAACAGGATTGAACATCAGGTCCTGCAAAGCCGGCCTTTTCTCATAGGTATTATTCCTGCTGTTAAACCGGTCATAATTACCGGCGCTTTGCTGTATCTGCTTGTCCAGCAGGCTTACACGGGTAATATTCACCGTTACGTCCATCCCTACCCGGGAAATGGCTTTCAGCCTGTACATCACCTGCAGGTAGTATTGCAGGCTCCATCTGGGGGTTCAGCTCCAGGTACTTTTCCTTGTTCTCCAATTTAGACAGCAGCAGGTGGGCCTCAAAGTAGCTCACCACGTTCAGGGTGCCCCGGTGTGCTTTGCGCGGCATGGAGTTGCGGGCCAGGTTACCAAAGAATTTTGCCTCTGCTTGCAACCGTTCGGTTTATCTTCATTAATGCCCACGATATCAGAAAATATATTCAGTGTGAGGATGCCGTTATATCCGTTTCCGGCACAGAGATCACTTTCCTGCCACTCCTAAAGATCAGCCGGCCGAAGCGGCTCTGGCATTTTTGAGGATTGTCGGTATTTTATATTGTCTCAAAAACGTATCTTCGAGAAATTAAGTAACTTGATGAACTATTCGCACCCCATTTTACCCGTATCAATATTGCAAACCTCAGCCATCTAATACTGTGACTGGCTTCGTATATATTATGCTCAGATCATAAACATCAACCTACATTTACCCGAGATGATAAATATTAATCTTCCGGAAAAGTTCCAGGAAAAACTCAAAACAGTACAGGAGTTGCACGGCATTGTGCTATCTACAGCGGCAGAATTTGGCGAGTTTTTAACAGACAATAAACTATACTTTTTCGAAGAATATACGGATCATGGCTCCAAACACATTGAAAGTATTCTTAATTCTACAGCCAATCTGATAACTGAGAAAACGTTTAACGATATCCTATCCGGTAAAGATAT
>Ga0209257_1004237_pt1 | contig 11333 bp, 11 predicted proteins | sample AraplaCvi_mCL_r2_FD_184277 | JGI IMG/M metagenome (GOLD analysis project Ga0209257, IMG submission 184277) | Arabidopsis root microbial communities from North Carolina, USA - plate scrape MF_Cvi_mCL_r2 (SPAdes) (version 2) | ecosystem: Host-associated > Plants > Roots > Endosphere | place: USA...
CGCCAAAAGTCAGGAATTGCTGGAAGATGCTGAAGATCGAGGCGATGTTTGCGGCGATCGTCTCGTCCGACAGCATCTTGCGGCTCTCGTCGCGTCCCGTCGGGTCGCCGATCCGTGTCGTGCCGCCGCCCATCAGGACGACGGGCTTGTGCCCGGTCTGTTGCAGGCGGCGCAGCATCATGATCTGGACAAGGCTGCCGACGTGCAGGCTCGGCGCGGTCGCGTCGAAGCCGATATATCCCGGGACAACCTGTTTCGCGGCAAGCGCATCGAGCCCTTCCGCGTCGGTCGTCTGATGGATATAGCCTCGCTCGTCGAGCAGGCGCAGCAGGTCGGATTTATAGTTCGTCATAGCGGGCGGGCGCTTAGCATGGGGTTTGATATTTGGATAGCATGCGCAAAGAGCTGATCTGCCACCCCGACACCCCGGCGCGTGCGGTGCGGTCGATCGCGGTCGAAGTGGACCTGTCCTTCGAAGAGGGCTTTGCATTGCGCTTCATCGTCAAAGGCGAGATCGGCGCGATCGTGCTGCCGCAGGGCGAGGGCGAGCTGGTCATCGCCGACAGCGTCACCGACGGATTGTGGCAGAGTACCTGTTTCGAGGCCTTCCTGACCGAGGAGGGCCAACCCGACTATACCGAGTTCAACTATGCTCCTGACGGGCGCTGGGCCTGTTACCAGTTCGATGATTATCGCTCGCTGCTACGTCCCGACGATCTGGCGCCATGGCTGATGGAGAGCGAGCGCGAAGTCGGCCGTTATGTCCTGCGTGTCGAGCCCGGCATCTTTCCCGACACCGGATCGAAGCTCGCGCTGTCGGCGGTGATCGAGGAGATCGACGGGACGAAGAGCTATTGGGCGCTCCGGCACCCCGCGGGCAAGCCCGACTTCCATCATCCCGATTGCTTTGCGCTTACGCTTGAGGCACGCGGGCGGGCATGACCACCCACTTCGGTATCGACCGCCTGCTCGCCGACCCCGCGCTTCGCGCGCCGCTGCAAGGCAAACGCGTCGCGTTGCTCGCGCACCCCGCCTCTGTCACCTCTGATCTGGCCCACAGCCTCGACGCGCTCGTCGCGGCGGGGATCGACGTGACTGCGGTGTTCGGGCCGCAGCATGGTGTGCGCGGCGACCTTCAGGACAATATGATGGAGTCGCCCGACTTCACCGATCCTACTTATGGCATGCCGGTGTTCAGCCTGTATGGCGAGGTGCGGCGTCCGTCGGGGCAGTCGATGCACACCTTCGACGTGATGCTGGTCGACCTGCAGGATCTCGGCTGCCGCATCTATACCTATGTGACGACGCTGCTCTACATCCTCGAAGCCGCCGCAGAGCATGGCAAGGCGGTGTGGGTGCTCGACCGGCCCAACCCCGCGGGCCGTCCGGTCGAGGGGACGCGGTTGCGCGAAGGCTGGGAAAGCTTCGTCGGCGCGGGGCCGATGGTGATGCGGCACGGGCTGACGATGGGCGAGATGGGGCACTGGTTCATTCGTCACTTCGGGCTCGACGTCGATTATCGCGTAATTGCGATGGAGGGGTGGGACCCGAAAGGCTCCGGCTTCGGCTGGCCCACGGACCGCGTATGGATCAACCCCAGCCCGAACGCTGCGAACGTCAATATGGCACGCGCCTACGCCGGCACGGTGATGGTCGAGGGTGCGACCTTGAGCGAGGGCAGGGGCACGACGCGTCCGCTCGAGCTCTTCGGCGCGCCCGATATCGACGCAAAGGCGGTGATCGCCGAAATGCAGCGTCTCGCGCCGCAATGGCTTGGTGGGTGCAAGCTGCGCGACATCTGGTTCCAGCCGACCTTTCACAAGCATGTCGGCCAGCTCAATAGCGGCGTGCATATCCATGCCGACGGGCCGTGGTACGACGACGATGCTTTCCAGCCGTGGCGCGTGCAGGCGCTGGGGTTCAAGGCGATCCGCTCGCTCTATTCCGACTATCCGATCTGGCGCGGCAAGGATTTCAAATATGAGTACACCGACGATGTGCTCGCGATCGACGTGATCAACGGCGGGCCGGACCTGCGTGAGTGGGTCGACGATACGGCTGCGGTCGCGGGCGATCTGGACGCGTTGGCATTGCCCGACGAGGCGGGTTGGCGCGAAGAGATTGCGGACCTGCTGATTTACTGAGGAAGGAAATGGCGATGCATCGGCGGCAATTCCTGGGCACGGCGGCGCTTGGCGGTCTGGCGGCCGGCTTGCCGGCATCGGCGTTTGCGGCGGATGCCGCGAACCTCTCGAATCTCGCTGCCAAGGCCGTACCGATCGGCAAGGCCGAGCGACTGGCGCGGATCGCCAAGGCGAAGGAACTGATGCGGGCGAACGAGATGGGCGCGCTGCTGATCGAGCCGGGATCGAGCCTCATCTATTTCACCGGGGTCGAGTGGTGGCGGAGCGAACGGCTGACCGCCGCGGTGCTGACGCGTGAGGGCGAGGTCGCGATCGTCACGCCCTTCTTCGAGGAGCCTTCGGTGCGCGAGAGCTTGGGCATCGAGGCCGAGGTGCTGACATGGAACGAGGACGAGAATCCGCTCGCGGCTGTTGCCGGGTGGCTCGGCAAGCGCGGACTGGCAAAGGGCCGCATCGGGGTCGAGGAAACGGTACGCTATTTTGCCGTGGATGGCCTGCAAAAGGCGATGCCGGACGCAACCGTCGTCAACGGTGCGCCGGTCGTACGCGGGTGTCGCATGCACAAATCGGCCGCCGAAATCGCGCTGATGCAGATCGCCGCGGACATTACCATCGCCGCCTATCGCCACACCGCGCCGCGGATCGAGGCTGGCATGACGCCAGCCGACATTGGCGCGATCATGAAGGCGGCGACCACCGCGCTCGGCGGCAACAGCGAATTCGAGCTGATCCTGCTTGGCGAGGCGAGCGCCTATCCGCACGGATCCGGAAAGCCGCAGGCGGTACGGAGCGGCGAGGTCGTACTCATGGACTGCGGCGCAACGGTGCAAGGCTATCAGTCGGACATCTCGCGGACGTTTGTCTACGGCAAGGCGAGCGCGCGCCAGCGGCAGGTGTGGGACCAGATGCGCAAGGGACAGGACGTCGCTTTCGCCGCGGCGAAGCTCGGCACGCCCGCGGGCGTGGTCGATGACGCGGTGCGCGCCTATTACCAGAGCTTGGGCTGGGGTCCCGGCTACAAGCTGCCCGGCACGTCGCACCGCACCGGGCACGGCATCGGGCTCGACGGGCATGAACCGGTCAACCTCGTCCATGGCGAGACAACGCCGCTCGCGCCCGGCATGTGTTTCTCGAACGAGCCCGGTATCTATATCCCCGGCGAGTTCGGCATCCGGCTCGAGGATTGCTTCTACATGACCGAGAGCGGTCCCAAATGGTTCAGCGAACCGCCGCCGTCGATCGATCAGCCGTTTGCCTGATTTTTGGGTGCCTGATCGGGCCTCTTCGGCCGCTGGACGAGGCTGACCAGCACGAAGCTGATGATCATCAGCAGATACCAGCTGCCCAGCTTTTCGAACCCGACCATGTGCCAGCCGTCGTTCTGGCTGGGATAGGTCCACGCGCGGGCGAAGGTCCCGATATTTTCCGCGAACCAGATGAACAGCGCGACGAGGCCCCAACCGACGAGCAGCGGCATGCGGCGGTGGGTGTGGAGCGGACGGAACCACACCTGACAGCGCCAGAATAGCAAAGCGGTCGCCGCGAAGAGAACCCAGCGGATGTCGTAGATCCAGTGATGCGCGAAGAAATTGACGTAGATCGCCGCGGCGAGAAGATGGCTCGTCCACGCGGGCGGGTAGCCGGTGTAGCGGAAATCGAAGATGCGCCAGACGCGCGCGATATAGCTGCCGACCGCCGCATACATGAAGCCCGAGAACAGCGGGACGGCGCCGATGTGGAGCAGGCTGGCTTCGGGATATTGCCACGATCCCGCGGCGGTCTTGAACAGCTCCATCACCGTGCCGACGACGTGGAAGATCAGGATGACGATCGCTTCCTTCGGTGTCTCCAGCCGGAAGGCCAGCATTCCGAGCTGGATCAGCACCGCGCCGATCGTGATCGCGTCGTAACGGTGAAGGGGCGCGTTATCGGGCCAGAAGAGATGCGTGCCGAGTAACAACGCGAGCATCAGTCCGCCGAACAGGCATGCCCAGCCCTGCTTGAACCCGAAAGCGAGAAATTCGAGGAACCAGCCGCGCGGCCCCGGCTCGACCGCCATCGCCTCGAGGCGCGACCGGACAGCGTGGAAGCGGCTGTGGCCGCGCCCCGAACCGTCGCTGCGTTCAGACATGGACGGAGACGTAGGCGATCAGGTTTGCTGCAGGCAGCAGAAGCGCCTGCGCGAGCACCGTGCCGGCGAGGCGGCTCAGCGAGATGAAGGTGATCGCGCGCCGGAAATCGCTCTCGTCGACTTTCCCCTCGACCGCGTCGTCGGTCATCACCGACAGCTGCGGGTCGATGAAGGCAAAGAGCAGGATGGTCGCGAAGCCGTTGATCAGCGCGGAGAGCTGCGATGCCGTGACGCGGAATTCCGGTGCGAGATAGCCGGCGTAAAGCGAGGCGACGACGCCGACTGCGATCAGCGACTGCGCGAGGCAGTTCGCGACCAGCACACCCCAACCGATCCCCTTGGGCATCGCCCAGCTCCTGAGGTGCGAAAGGCTGGGGATCGTCAGCGATTCGCGGAGCGTCTTCAGCCCGCTCGGGCTCATCGCCTTTACTGCGAGTTTCGTCGTCGAGCGGTTGTTCTGGTACCAGCCGATCGCCGCTGCGAACATGCGCTGGCCCGTCGGCACGAGCAGGATGCCGACCAGCGTCGCGACGCTCGCCGCGGCAAGCACCATCTGCATGTCGAAGAACAGCTGGCCGCCGCTGCCGTCATGGATGCGCGTCTCGATCCGCTTCGCGAGGAAGGGGCCGAGAAAGCTGTTCGACGTGCGCGAGAAGAGCACGAGGATGTTGAACAGCGCAAAGGACATCGCGATGCGCCGCGTGCGGACCCCGGCGATGCGCGCAGCATAGGCGAGCGCGCCGATCAGGTTGATGAAGCCGGTCAGCAGCAGGATGGTGACGAGGGGGAGGTCGATCATCTTCGCGCCCCTACACCCCGCCCACGCCGCGTCAATGCTTTCGCGTCAGCTCGCGCATCGCATCGTCGAGCCCGGCGAGGCTCAGCGGATACATGCGGTCGTTCATCAGCTGTTTGATCAGCTTAACCGACTGGGTGTAGCCCCAATGCGCCTCGGGCACCGGATTGAGCCATACCGCGGCCGGATAGACATGCGTCATGCGCTGGATCCACACCGCGCCCGATTCCTCGTTGAAATGCTCGACGCTGCCGCCGGGATGCGTGATTTCGTAGGCGCTCATCGATGCGTCGCCGACGAAGATCAGCTTATAGTCGTGGCCATATTTGTGGAGGATGTCCCACATCTGGTGGCGTTCCGACCAGCGGCGCTTGTTGTCCTTCCACACGCCTTCGTACGGGCAGTTGTGGAAATAGAAGAATTCGAGATTCTTGAACTCGGTAGTCGCGGCGCTGAACAGCTCCTCGCAAAGCTTGACGAAGGGGTCCATCGATCCGCCGACGTCGAGGAACAGCAGCAGTTTCACCGCGTTGCGCCGTTCGGGACGCATCCGGATGTCGAGCCAGCCCTGCCGCGCGGTGCCGTCGATCGTGCCCGGAATGTCGAGCTCGTCGGCCGCGCCCTCGCGCGCGAATTTGCGCAGGCGCCGGAGCGCGATCTTGATGTTGCGGGTGCCGAGCTCCTTGGTGTTGTCGAGATTCTGGAACTCGCGCTTTTCCCAGACTTTCAGCGCGCGCTTATGCTTGCTCTCGCCGCCGATCCGCACGCCCTCGGGGTTGTAGCCCGAATTGCCATAAGGCGACGTGCCGCCGGTGCCGATCCACTTGTTGCCGCCTTGGTGGCGCTTCTGCTGTTCCTCGAGCCGCTTCTTCAGCGTCTCCATGATCTCGTCCCAGTCGCCGAGCGACTTGATCGCCTCCATCTCTTCGGCCGTCAGATATTTTTCGGCGACGGCTTTCAGCCATTCCTCGGGAATATCGACGGGGTTCTGGCCATAGTCGGTGAGCAGGCCCTTGAAGACCTTGTTGAACACCTGATCGAAGCGGTCGAGCAGGCCCTCGTCCTTCACATAGATCGAGCGGCTGAGATAATAAAATTGCTCGGGCGTGCGATCGATAACCTCACGGTCGAGCGCCTCCAGCAACAGCAGATGCTCTTTCAGGCTGGCGGGAATGCCCGCGGCCCGCAGTTCGTCGAGAAAGCCCAGAAGCATGGGGCAGGCGTACCGCTTTCACCCGCGCGGCGCAATCAACTTTACGTTCACGTCAAGCAGCCCGAGTTGACGCCGCGTTAACCATTGCCCGTCATAGCTTTGCGATCAATTTGGGGTGGGTAGCCTGATGAAATTCGATCCGATCAATCCGGCGGCGCCGATACTCGACCAGTCGGTCGCGAGCGATTGCGGCGAACTCGCCGTCGGGTGCAGCGACGCTGCCGGCCGCATCAAGCGCGCAACCGACCAGATGGATCGCCAGATTTCCGAGCTCGGCCGACTGGAAGAGTTCGTCGTCAGCCTGGAAAACGACCAGCGCCAGATCGCCGATTCGACCGACGAGGCGAAACTGCTTTCGGCGCGCGCATGCGAACAGCTCGATACCGGCGCAGAGCGCGTCAATGCCGCGGTCAGCGAGTTCCGCTCGGTTATCGACCTCGTCGCGCGGCTCGGCACGCACGTCACCAATTTTGCCGCGGTGATGGAGCAGGTGCAGCAGGTCAGCCAGTCGATCGAGTCGATCGCCAAGACCACGAACATGCTGGCGCTGAACGCCGCGATCGAAGCGGAACGCGCGGGTGACGCGGGCCGCACCTTCGCGGTGGTTGCCGCCGAAGTGAAGAAGCTGGCGCAGAACACGCGCGGCGCGACCGACGAAATCCGTCGCAGCATCGGCAGCCTCGCGACCGAGGCATCGGGCCTCGTTGCCGAAATCCAGTCGGGGGTCGAACAATCGAGCCGTGCCGAGGCGCAGTTCGAGACGATCACCGACGCGCTGCACGACGCGACCCACCTCGTCGCGCTGCTCGACGACCAGAGCGACCGCATCGCGCAAAGCAGTGCGATGGTGCATGCCAATGGCGCCAAGGTGCGCGAGGCGATGGACCGCGTCGTCACCTCGGTGCGCGACAACAGCGCGACGCTCGACGGGACGCGCGATTCGATCCTGTCGATGGAGCATGTTTCGAACCGCATGTTCAATGCGGTGATTTCGGCGGGTGTGAGCCCGCAGGATTCGGCGATCGTCGGGCTCGCGGCGAAGGTCCGCGACGAATTCGTCGGGCTGGCCGAGGCCGCGGTCGCGCGCGGCGAGCTGTCGATGGATCAGCTTTTCGATACCAATTATGTCCGGGTTCCGAACTCGAACCCCGAACGCTTTCGCACGACGCTCTGCGACTGGGCCGACGCCCACTGGCGCCCGCTGTTCGACCGCATCGTCGCCGAGCATCCCGAGATCAAGATGTCGTCGGCGGGCGATATGAACGGCTTTCTCCCGACGCATATCACCGACTGCTCGCGCGCGCCGACCGGCGACCTCGAGCATGACACGGCGCATTGCCGCAACGGCCGCCTGCTTTATGACGAGACCGACGCGGCGGCGAAGCGCAGCACTGCGCCCTTCTTCATGACCGTCTACCGGCAGGAAGGCGACGGGATCAATTACCTGACCGTGCGCAACGTCTATATGCCCGCGGTGATCAACGGCCGCCGCTGGGGCGATGTCGAGGTCGCCTATCAGCTCTGAGGGCTGGGCGGCGCGGGTGGCTGCGCCGGAAATTGCTCCATCGCCGGATCGAGGATCGCCCATTCGGGCGCTTCGCTTGTCCAGATCGCCGCGGTCGGTTTCAGGCCATGCGGCTGATCGAGTACGCCGAGGCGTACGACGCGCATCTGCGGCCGGGACGAAGACCCTCCCAGGATCGGGGTGCCGCAGGCCGGGCAGTGGGTGCGCGTCAGCGTGTTTCCGCTGTCGGCGACATAGTCATGCGACGCTGTCGGGCCGTCGATGATGATATCGGCAGTCCGGAAGACCGCATTGTTCGTGGGGCCGCCCGCCGCGATCTTCTGACAGCGGCGACACCAGCACTGGCGCACTGCCATCGGCTCGGCGTCGATGCGCACCTCGACCGCGCCGCACGAACAGCGGCCGGTGTAGCCCATCAGCTGCCTTGACGGCGCGCCATGAAGGCGAGCTTTTCGAACAGCATCACATCCTGCTCGTTCTTGAGCAGCGCGCCGTGGAGCGGCGGGATTGCCTTGCCGACGTCGCGATTCTGCAGGACTTCGAGCGGCATATCCTGGGCGAGGAGCAGCTTCAGCCAGTCGATGAGCTCGCTGGTCGAAGGCTTTTTCTTGAGGCCGGGCACATCGCGCACGTCGTAGAAGATGTCCATCGCGCGGCTGACCAGCGTCTTCTGGATGCCGGGGAAATGGACATCGACGATGTTCGCCATCGTGTCGCGATCGGGGAATTTGATATAGTGGAAGAAGCAGCGGCGCAGAAATGCGTCGGGCAGTTCCTTTTCGTTGTTCGAGGTGATGACGACGATCGGGCGTTCCTTCGCGGTGATCATCTCGTCGGTCTCGTACACGTGGAAGGCCATGCGATCGAGTTCCTGGAGAAGATCGTTCGGGAATTCGATGTCGGCCTTGTCAATCTCGTCGATCAGCAGGACGGGAAGCTTGGGGCTGGTGAACGCCTCCCACAGCTTTCCCTTCCGGATATAGTTACGGATGTCGTGGACACGCTCTTCGCCAAGCTGACCGTCTCGCAGACGCGCGACGGCGTCATATTCATACAGCCCCTGCTGGGCTTTCGTGGTCGACTTGATGTTCCAGGTGATCAGCGGCGCGTCGAACGCCTTGGCGATCTCTTCGGCCAGCACGGTTTTGCCGGTTCCGGGTTCGCCCTTCACGAGCAGCGGGCGGCGGAGCATCGTCGCGGCGTTGACCGCGACCTTCAGGTCGTCGGTGGCGATATAGGCGCTGGTACCTTCGAAACGCATCGGCTCTTTCCCTTAACGTGAACGTCAAGTGAAATGGCACAGCGGGGCAGGGGGCGCAAGCAAAGTTGCGTTCCTCCGGCTGGCAGAGGCGTTCAGGGGTGCGCGCGGCTCGCGGCGCGGGCGGCGAGGAGATCCCAAAGGCCGCTGTGCTGGGCGACCAACTGTTGCGCGCCGAATGCGATCGCGCGCTCGGCGGCCGGACTGTCGGCGACCTCGCCGGCGAGGCGTGCCGTATCGCGAAGGTCGGGTAGCGTGCAGCGCGGCACATTCATGTCGAGGCGCTGCGCGCTGATGTCGAGGAGAACGCGGATCGTCCGCCAGTCGAGTGTCAGGGCGATTGCCGCGCCGACTGCGCAGCCGTGGCGATCGGATTCGGCCAGCATGTCGAGCGCCTTGCGCTGCGCCGCAACCGCGGCTTCGCATTGCGCCTGGCCCTGCGTGCTCGGGACGGGGCCGACCGCGGAGGCGATCTTGGTGAGGAACGCGCGCTCCTGTGCAAAGGCCTGCGCGGCTTCGTCCATCCAGCGGCGCGAGACGGGGTCGACCGCCTTGCGCGCGGCGCTGTCGATGACGCCAGGATAGCGGCCGTGGAGGAGGCCGAGGAAATGGACGGCGTCGGCAAGGTTGCGCATCGCTTGGGCGTCGCTCGACAGGGCGCCGGACTTGACGTGCGGATGCGCACCCGTGCCTTCGCTGGCGACGAGAGTATCGAGCAGTTCGGCGACGCCGCGTGATTGCGGCTGGGGCTGGGTCGACTGGCTCAACGCATCATCCTTGCCTGTGGCGGCACGCCGATGCGCCCCACCCGTGATTTCGAGCGTCCAGCCATAGAGCAACGTCGTAAACGTCGCGTTTATATGGACCCCGGCGAATTCGGCGGAAGCTGTGCCGGATAGAGACAGCCGGGAAATCATGATGCAAAAAGACCGGCAAGCACGGAGGGCTTGCCGGTCCTTGGTTGCGGCGCCGGCGAGCGCCATCCGGAGGGAGGGAGCGGGGCGACGAGAGGGAAAGTGCCCGGCCCGTTTCCCGTCAAGCTGCGAGCGCGAATTCCTCGGTCTTCTCTTCCTTCGTCGCGGCCGGTTCGGCCACCGTCAGGGCGGGCTGTCCGGCCGCCGCTGCTGCCTTGTTCGGGAAGAGCAGGCGCGAGGCGAGGACGATGAAACCGAGCGCGAAATAGGCCGCGAAGGTCTGCACCGGGAAGAAGAAGAGCGGCGCGATGAACGCGAGGCGCAGATACAGCGGATTGAACCCGAAATCCTGGCCCACGGCCTCGCAGATGCCGAAGAAGGTATCGCGGCGGCGGAAGAGATTGGTGGTTTCGGTCTGCATCTTCTTGTCTTTCCCTTTGTCCGCGGCGGGGAGCGCCGCGTCATGCCCACTGCTAAGCAACGCGCGTGCCAATTCGTACATTCTCTCGCTTTTCCGGGATTTTTCGGGTCAGCCGGAGCGGCTGCCCTCCTCGGGCCGTGATCTATATTCCCACTATGTGGGATGGATTACCATTTAGCGGTTCAGGATGAACGGTTGCTGAAAATCGCGCCCCAAACCCCTCAGGCGGATGGCTATCTGGTTCGGAAGTATGAAGATTTGAAGTAGGGGGACCAAGTTTTTTGTGCGGTGCACAATCGGGTGCTCCAAACCGATACGAAAACGCCCCGCCCGCACGGGTGCGGACGGGGCGCGTGGTCCAGTGGTTGGACGTTCGTTGGCCGGATGGCCGGCGTATCGCTTACTGGTCGAGGAAGCTGCGCATCTTGCGGCTGCGGCTCGGGTGCTTCAGCTTGCGGAGCGCCTTCGCCTCGATCTGGCGGATACGCTCGCGGGTCACGCTGAACTGCTGACCGACTTCTTCCAGCGTATGATCGGTGTTCATGCCGATGCCGAAGCGCATGCGGAGAACACGCTCCTCACGCGGCGTCAGCGAGGCGAGGACGCGAGTGACCGTCTCTTTCAGGTTCGACTGCACGGCGGCATCGACCGGGATGACGGCATTCTTGTCCTCGATGAAATCGCCGAGGTGGCTGTCTTCCTCGTCGCCGATCGGCGTTTCGAGCGAAATCGGCTCCTTGGCGATCTTCATCACCTTGCGAACCTTTTCGAGCGGCATCGACAGACGCTCGGCCATTTCTTCCGGCGTCGGCTCGCGGCCGCTTTCGTGGAGGAACTGACGGCTGCAGCGGACCAGCTTGTTGATCGTCTCGATCATGTGGACCGGGATGCGGATCGTGCGCGCCTGATCGGCGATCGAGCGGGTGATCGC
>Ga0209257_1004240_pt1 | contig 11327 bp, 9 predicted proteins | sample AraplaCvi_mCL_r2_FD_184277 | JGI IMG/M metagenome (GOLD analysis project Ga0209257, IMG submission 184277) | Arabidopsis root microbial communities from North Carolina, USA - plate scrape MF_Cvi_mCL_r2 (SPAdes) (version 2) | ecosystem: Host-associated > Plants > Roots > Endosphere | place: USA...
GCGCGAGCAGATCAGCACCTTGCCGCGGCCGGCGAAACGCAGCACCATGCCTTCGCCGCTGGTCACCGAGTTGACCAGGTTGCCGAACAAGCCGCCGCCGGAGCGCGTCGCCACGGCAAGCTCGTAGCGCAGCGCGCTATCCCAGGCCACCACGTGGGCGTTGTCGATCACGACTTCCTTGCCCGGCTCCACGTCGACTTCATGCAGCGCACCGAAACCCGACACCACCAGCTGGCCGGAACCGCTCGATTCGGTGATGAAGAAGCCGCCGCTTTGGCCGAACAGCGCGTTGCCGACGTTCTGGGTACGCACCCGCAGGTCGATCCCGCTGCTGGCGGCGACAAAGGCGCCGTCGCTGATCAGGTACTGGCGCTCGCCGACTTCCAGCACGCGCATCGCGCCCGGCAGGTTCGGCGACAGCAGGCAATTGCCGTCGCCGCCGGTGGCCTCGATGTTCTGCTGGAAGAAAGACTCGCCGTTCGCCAGGGAGCGCATCAGGGCACCACCCAGGCCGCCGCGCATCTTGCCTTTCAGCTCGAGCGTGGAATCCATCATCACCATCGCGTTCGATTCGCAGAAGATGCGCTCGCCCTGCTTCATCGACACCTGCAGGAAGGGATCGATATCCCCGGTCACTTTAAAAGTCGTCATAGTCTCAAGCTTTCAATTCAAGTTTCTTGTGGCGGATCGAGGACCACAGCGACGCCACGATGAATGCCACGCCAATCAGGCCGGTAATCACTTCCGGAATATGGAACTTCATGCTCGCCAACATGATCACTGCCAGGATGCCGATCGCGTAGTGGGCGCCGTGCTCCAGGTAGACGTACTCTTCGAGCGTGCCCTTGTGCACCAGGTAGACCGTCATGGAACGCACGAACATCGCGCCAATGGCCAGGCCCAGCATGATGATCACAACGTCGCTGGTAATCGCAAACGCGCCGATCACGCCGTCGAAGGAGAACGAAGCATCCAGCACTTCCAGGTACAGGAAGCCGCCCACGCCGCCGCGCTTGACCAGTTCGCCGGCATTCACGCCGCCCTCTTCGCTCTTCTCCATCCAGGAGGACAGCGCATCCACGCCAATGTAGGTCAGCAAGCCCCACATGCCGGCCACCAGCACGATGAACTTCTGCGATTCTTCGACGATGCCGAGGCTGCCCAACAGCACGCCCATCGAAATCATGATGGCGATCGAAGACACCTTGCCCAGCGCGCCGAGCTTGCGTTCCACATTGCCCAGCCAGTGCATCTGCTTTTCATGGTCGAAGATGAAATTCAGGAACACCATCAGCAGGAAGATACCGCCGAAGGCCGCCACCTCGGCGTGGTGGTTGGTCAGGTGGGTCGAGAAGGCTTTCGGGTCGCTCAGCGCCAGGTTCCACACATCGGGAATGCTGAGGTCTGCCGCCACCGCCACGATCACCAGCGGGAATACCAGGCGCATGCCGAAGACCGCGATGATGATGCCGACGCCAAGGAACAGCTTTTGCCAGAATTCGTCCCAGTTCTTCAGGACGGAGGCATTGACAACCGCGTTGTCGAAGGAGAGCGAGACTTCCATCACGCTCAGGATAAAGGCGATCCACAGGGCCGCCAGGGCGCCGCTGACGCCAGTTTGTTGGTACCCCCACCAGCCTGCCACAGCAAGACAGATGAAGGAGACCAGGAATGAGATCCTGAAGTGCTTCATCGGTTGACCCTTTCTCGTTAATAAGTCCGGCCAGTCTAAGGGCAGGACGTCTTTTTAAAAATAGAAGATAATCGAAGCATTACTTCGTAAAAACAGAACCATGAAAACCACAGGCCTGAATTTCCGCCACCTCTATTTCTTCCGCATGGTGGCCGCCGAAGGCAGCGTGACCCGGGCCGCCGACCGGCTGGGATTAGCCATCCAGACGGTCAGCACGCAAATCGCGGCGCTGGAACAATCGATTGGCAAGTCGCTGCTGACCCAGCAGGGCCGGCGCCTGGTGCCGACCGAAGCAGGCCGGGTGGCGCTGACCTATGCCGAGCAGATCTTCCAGCTTGGCGACCGGATGCAGGAAGCACTGGAGGAAGTCGACGCCGGCAAGATCCGCCTGACAGTCGGCATTTCGGACTCCATGCCCAAGCTGATTGCTGCGCACTACCTGCAGGCGGCGCTGCCGCCGGAGACGCCGGTGCGCCTGGTCTGCACCGAGGGCGAGTTCGACGCCCTGCTGGCGGAACTGGCGCTGCACAAGCTGGACGTGGTGCTGACCGACCGCCCGGTGCGCGCCAGCGCATCGCTCAAGGTATTCAGCCACCTGCTGGGTGAAAGTGAGATGCAGTTGTTCGGCGTGCGATCCCTGGCGCGCAGGTACGGCAAGGACTTCCCGGCCAGCCTGAACGGCGCCCCCATCCTGCTGCCGACGCGGAATACCGCGCTGCGCGGCCGCATCGACGCCTGGCTGCTGGAACAGGGCGTACGGCCCGACGTGGTGGGAGAATTCGAAGACAGCGCGATGCTGAATACTTTCGGCCGCAGCGGCATGGGCCTGTTCTTCGCGCCGGCGGCGCTGGCCGGCGACATGCTGGAGCAGTTCGGCGCCGTGCCCGTGGGGCCGGCTTCCGAGCTGCAGGAACAGTTCTACGCCATTTCCAGCGAGCGGCGCATCAGCCACCCGGTGGTCGAGGCGATGCTGAATATTTCGCAGCGATAGCGTCAAGGCCGGCGCCGGCGTAAGTCATCATGTCGTCGACCAGGCCCTGGACATCGTCGCCCAGCGCGGGGAACAGGCTGCTGCGCATCTCGCGCGGGGCTACCAGCAGCGCCAGGCAGGGCGACATCAACAGGAACAAGGCGCGTTGCAGGCCGGGCGTGGTGGGCGGCAGGCCGAGTATTTCGCAGACGAGCCCCAGCATGACCATGGCTTTCGGCGCGATGGCCTTGTGCACCAGTGCCGGCGCATGCTCGGTCGGCGACATCAGTTCGCGGATCACGACCCGCGCGCCCCAATGCGCTTCCGGCCCGGTGGCGCGCAGCACGATGCCGCGCAAGATCACGCGCAGCTTGTCGCGCGGCGCCAGCTCGCGCGACGTGATCTCCTGCATTTCCTCCAGCTTGAGCAAATGATGGTGGGCCTCCACCAGCACCGCTTCATATAGCGCGCCGCGGCTGCCGAAGTGATAATTGACGGCAGCGATATTGGTGCCGGCACGGGCGCAGATCTCCTTGCTGGTAGCGTCGGCAAAGCCACGCTCTGCGAACACCTGCCCTGCCACGTCCAACAAGGCCTGGCGGGTAGCGTCGCCATCCTGGCGGCTGGCACGGGTTGCGTTCTTTTTTTGCATGGCTCGCATTTTACGTCGAAAATAAATTCAAATCCAAATTTGAATTTGATGTAGAATTTCCGCAGGAGGGTTCGCCATGAACAAAAAGCTTGTTGGAATTGCCATTGTGGCTACGATCGCCATCGCGGCTGGCGCCTGGTACTGGAGCCGCCCGGCGGCCAACGACAAGGAGCTGGTCCTATACGGCAATGTCGACCTGCGCCAGGTGGCACTCGCCTTCCCCGCCAGCGAACGGGTAGCGCGCGTGCTGGCGGAAGAAGGCCAGAGGGTGCAGGCCGGCCAGGTCCTGGCGGAACTCGATACGCGCGGCCTGCGCTTGCGCCTGGCGGAGGCGGAAGCCCAGGCGGGCGCGCAGCAGCAGGTGCTGGCCCGCCTCAAGGCCGGCACGCGCCCGGAAGAGCTGGCCCAAGCGCGCGCCCGGACCAGCGCCGCGCAGGCGGAGGCCGAGCTCGCGCGCCAGCAACTGGATCGGGTCCTGGCCGTGCAGCAGGACAGCAATGGCCGCGCCGTCAGCCAGCAGGATGTCGATGCAGCGCGTGCCCGGGGCAAGTCGGCGCAGGCAGCGTTGGAGCAGGCGCGCCAGGGGCAGGAGCTGGCCCGGCATGGACCACGCCGCGAAGACATCGCCCAAGCCCAGGCGCAGCTTGATGCGGCCAACGCAGCGATCGCCCTGTTGCAGCACCAGCTTGGCGAAGCTTCCTTGAAAGCGCCCGTCGACGCCATCGTGCGCGCCCGCCTGATGGAAGCCGGCGATATGGCGGCGCCCCAGCGGCCTGTCTATACGCTGGCCATCGCCGATCCGAAGTGGGTGCGTACTTATGTGCGCGAGGCTGACCTGGGGCGCATCAAGCCCGGGGCCGCCGCCAGCATTTCCATCGACAGCCAGCCTGGCAAGCCGCTGGCGGGCAAGGTCGGCTACATCTCATCGGTGGCCGAGTTCACCCCGAAGACCGTCCAGACGGAGGATCTGCGCACCTCGCTCGTCTACGAAGTACGCGTGCTGGCCGACGACAAGGCCGATGTGCTGCGCATGGGGATGCCGGCAACTGTGCGAATTGCCGTTGGACGCTGATCGTGGATTCCCCGGTCCTCAGCGGACGTAGCCTGTCCCGCCACTTCGACGTCAAGGGCGCATCGGCGCCAGTGGAGGCGGTGCGCGGCGTGTCATTGGAGGTGGCGTCCGGTGCGCTGACGGCGCTGGTCGGGCCGGACGGCGCAGGCAAGACAACGCTGCTGCGCATGGCGGCGGGCCTGCTGGCTCCCAGCAGCGGCAGCCTGTCGGTTCTGGGAATCGACGTCGCGGCGCGTCCCCAGGAAGTGCAGGACCGCATCAGCTATATGCCGCAGCGCTTTGGCTTGTACGAGGACCTCAGCGTACAGGAGAACATGGACTTGTATGCGGACTTGCATGGCGTGCCTGCGGAGGTGCGGCGCGAACGATTCGCGCGGCTGCTGCACATGACCGACCTGGCGCGTTTTACCGCGCGGCCGGCTGGCAAGCTGTCCGGCGGCATGAAGCAGAAGCTTGGCCTGGCCTGCACGCTGGTGCGCTTGCCTGAATTGCTGCTGCTCGACGAGCCGACCGTCGGTGTCGATCCTTTGTCGCGGCGCGAGTTATGGGAAATCGTGCAGCAGCTGGTCGACGAAGAGCGGCTGTCGGTGATTGTCAGCACGTCCTATATGGACGAGGCGGAGCGCTGCCAGCAGGTGTTCGTCATGCATGAGGGGCGGCTGCTGGCATCGGGAGCGCCTGCGGAATTGCGCGCGCGCGCGGAAGGTTTGTGTTTCACTGCGATGCCGCCCGCTGGCGAATCGGCACGGGTGCTGCAGGCGCGCTTGATCGACGCGCGCGCGGCTGTGGTGGACGCCGTGCCGGAGGGAGGGCATGTGCGGTTCGTTCGCCGGGCGGATGCTTCGGACGCCTCGGTTACGCATCTGCTTGGTGGCTTGCCAGTCAAACCCGTTTCCGCGCGGCTGGAGGATGGCTTCATGGTGCTGCTGCGCGCAACACCGCCATCTACCTCTGCGGACAGCGCGACCGGTGGCGCGATGGCTGGGTTGGGAGGCACCTCGGCGGACGCCATCACCAAGGCACGCGCGACTGGCGGGGAAACGATGATCGAGGTGCGCGACCTGGTGCGGAAGTTCGGCGACTTCACGGCCGTGGCGAGCACCAGTTTCAGCGTCGCACGCGGCGAGATCTTCGGCTTGCTGGGCCCCAACGGTGCCGGCAAAACCACCACCTTCCGCATGTTGTGCGGGCTCCTGCCCGCCAGCTCCGGTTTCCTGCAAGTGGCAGGCGTCAACCTGCGCCACGCCCGCGCGCAGGCCCGCGCCAAGGTCGGCTACGTGTCGCAGAAATTCGCCCTGTACGGCAACCTGACCGTCCAGGAAAACCTCGACTTCTTCGGCGGCGCCTATGGCCTGTACGGCAAGCGCCTGAAGCAGCGCACCAGCCAGGTGCTGGAAGAATTCCAGCTGCATGGGCAGGAGGACAGGCCAAGCGGCCAACTGCCAGGCGGCTTCAAACAACGCCTTGCCATGGCGACCGGCCTGCTGCACGAGCCGGAAGTACTCTTCCTGGACGAACCCACCAGCGGCGCCGACCCGCTGGCACGGCGTGAATTCTGGCGCCGCATCACCACGCTGTCGCAGCAAGGCGTCACCATCGTGGTGACCACGCACTTCATGGAGGAAGCCGAGTATTGCGACCGCATCGTGATCCAGGATGCCGGCAAGCTACTCGCCATCGGTACGCCGCTTGAAGTCCGCAAACAGGCCGGCGATGCAGGCAATATGGAAGACGCCTTCATCGCCATCGTCGAGAAGAACCGCATCGGAGGCTCGCCATGAACAGCGGCTTCCAGACCCGCCTGGCCGCCCTGGTGCGCAAGGAATTCCGCCAGCTGCTGCGCGATGCTTCAAACATGGCTATCGGCATCGCCCTGCCGATCGTGCTGATCCTGATCTTCGGCTACGGCCTTTCCCTGGACGTGAAGAACGCCCCCGTCGCCATCGTGATGGAAGACAGCTCGCCGACCGCCCACGAAGCGGTGGCGGGCTTCAGCCTGTCGCCTTCTTTCGCCCCCTTGCCGGTCGCCTCGATGCATGACGCGGAAGCGCTGATGCGCGACCGCCGCGTGGATGCCATTATCCGCATCCCGGCCAGCTTCACGCGCGATATCGCAGCAGGCGGCGCCGCGGTGCAGGTCATCGTGCACGGCGCGGAAGCCAACCGCGCCAGCATTATCCTGAACTACGCCAACGGAGCGCTGCAGCAATGGAACGCGCGCCGCGCCGAACGGATCGGCAGCGCGTTCCGCCCCGACGCCATCCCCGCCAACGGCGCGGTGCGCATCGAACAACGCATGTGGTACAACAGCGCCAACACCAGCACCTGGTACCTGGTGCCCGGCCTGATCGTGCTGATCATGACCCTGGTGGGCGCCTTCCTCACGGCCCTGGTGATGGCGCGCGAATGGGAGCGCGGCACGCTGGAAGCGCTGTTCGTCACGCCGGTGCGGCCGGTTGAAATCCTGCTGGCCAAGGTGATTCCCTACTTCTGCGTCGGCATGATGGGCCTATTCCTGTGCCTGGCAGCCGCACGCTTCCTGTTCAAAGTGCCGATGCAGGGATCGCTGCTGGTCATCGTGTTCGCCTCCATGCTGTACCTGCTCGTCGCAGTCGGCATGGGCCTGCTGATCTCATCCGCCACAAAAAACCAGTTTCTGGCCAGCCAGCTCGCCCTTGTCAGCAGCTTCATGCCTTCCCTGATGCTGTCCGGCTTCCTGTTCGACCTGCGCAATGTGCCGGTGGCGGTGCAAGTGGTTGGCCGCATCCTGCCCGCCACCTACTTCATGGAGCTGGTCAAGACCCTGTTCCTGGCCGGGAACGTCTGGCCGCTGATACTGCGCAACTGCGCCATCCTTGCCGCCTACGCGGTGCTGTTGCTGGGCATCGCACGCGCCGTCACCCGAAAACGATTGGACTAGCCATGATCGCATTTTTCCGCCGCATTGCCGTCATCGTCCGCAAGGAGTTCCTGGCGGTGCTCAAGGATCCCAAGAGCCGCTTCATCCTGGTGGTGCCCGCCATCGTGCAAAGCCTGCTGTTCGGCTATGCCGCGACTTATGACCTGACGTATGTGCCCTATGCGCTGAATGACGCAAGCCATGGCGCCGCCGCCACCGAGCTGCTGGCCAAGCTCGACGCCAGCGGCACTTTCCGCCGCGCGCTCATCTTTGAGACGCAGGAGGCGCTGCGTGACGCGATCGACAGTGAAAAAGCGCTGCTCGCCATCAGTATTCCGGCCGACTTTGAACGGCGCCTGTATGCCGGCGATGCGGCGCCCCTGCAGCTGGTCCTGGATGGGCGCAACTCCAACACGGCCGGTTCGGCGGCAGCCTACGTCGGCGCCGTAGTGGCGGACTTCAACCGCCAGTGGCGCGAGAAGCACGGCGGCACGCAGCCAGCGCTGCGCATCGAATCGCGAGCCTGGTTCAACCCGAACCTGGAAACGCGCTGGTACCTGATGCCCGGCATGATCGCGGCACTGAGCATGCTGCAAACCTTGCTGCTGACCGCCCTCTCGGTGGCGCGCGAACGCGAACAAGGCACCTTCGACCAGTTGCTGGTCACGCCGCTGACGCCGATCGACATCATGATCGGCAAAGCGCTGCCGCCCATCATGATCGGGCTGCTGCAGTCCACGCTGATCCTGCTGGTGACGCGGCTGTGGTTCGGCGTTCCAATGGCGGGATCGCTGTTTTCCATTTACGCGGGCCTGACCCTGTTCACGGTTGCCAGCGTCGGCGTGGGCCTGTCGATATCGGCCGTGTCGCTGAACATGCAGCAGGCCATGCTGTACACCTTTGTACTGGTGATGCCGATGATGCTTTTGTCCGGGCTGACCACGCCAGTGCGCAACATGCCGGAAGTACTGCAGTTCGCGACCATGGCGAATCCCCTGCGCTTTGCCATCGACATGATCCAGCGTGTCTATCTCGAAGGCGTGGGCCTTGGAACCGTGTGGCCGAACATGGTGCCGCTGCTGCTGATCGCCCTTATTACCCTGCCGCTGGCTGCATGGCTGTTCCGCCATCGCCTTGCCTGAACTGGAATAACCATGAAACAACACTTGCTCCCCCTGCTTTGCCTGTCGCTCGCTGCTTGCGCGGTCGGGCCGGACTACCGCGAGCCGGCCGTACAGGCGCCAGCCGCCTACGGCGATTGGCACGGCGGCTCGCCGGCCTTGCGCGAGACCGGCCTGGCTGCCGGCACGGCGCAATCGTTTGCGCGTTTCGACGATCCAGTGTTGACCGGCCTGCAGCAGCAGGCCCTGGCCGCGAACCATGACGTGAAGTCGGCAGCGCTGCGCTTCGCCCAGAGCAGGACGGCGCGCAATGTGGCGGCCGGCGCGCAGGGTCCCCAGCTGACCGCCCATGCCGGCGCCGCCCGGCAGCGCCAGTCCGAGTCCGGCGCAGGAACACGGATGGTCGATGCGATCGGTCCGGCCAATCGCGAGGTACTGATCGAAAAGCTCAGCGATCCGTTCGCGCTGTACCAGGCCGGCTTCGATGCCTCCTGGGAGCTCGACCTGTGGGGACGCGTGCGGCGCAGCGTGGAGGCGGCCGACGCAGGCATGGCGGAAGCCAGCTCGATCCTGCGCGACGTGCAATTGGCGGTGCAGCTCGAAGTGGCGCGCAACTACTACGAAGTGCGTGCGGCCCAGCGCCAGCAAGACTTGCTGCAGGCGGAGCTGGGCGCAGCGCGCGACATGACGGTACTGGTGGCTGCGCGCGAGCGCGCAGGGCTTGCCACCGGCCTCGAAACTGAACAGCAGCGCGCAGCCCTCGCCGAGCTGGAAGGGCGCGCGCCGGCCTTGCTGGAGCAGGAGGCGGCCGCCAGCAACAGGCTGACCATGCTGCTCGCCAGGCCGCCCGGCGCCCTGCAGCAGCAACTCGCCGCCCGGCAAGGCGCGGCGCTGCCCGGCGGGCCCGATCTGGCGCTGGGCGTGCCGGGCGAGGTGATGCGCCACCGCCCGGACATCCAGGCCGCTGAGGCCCGCCTGCAGGCGGCCACGGCAAGGATCGGTGTCGCGCTGGCCGACCTTTACCCGCGCGTCACGCTCGGCCTTTCGCTCGGCGTCGAATCGCTCGATGCGGGCAAGTTCGGCGATTGGGGCAGCCGCCAATGGTCGCTCGGCCCCAGCCTGCAACTGCCGATCTTTGACAATGGCCGCCGCCGCGCGACAGTCGAATTGCGCAAGCTGGAAGAGCAGGAAGCCGCCATCAACTTCCAGAAAACCGTCCTGAAAGCCTGGCATGAAATGGACGACGCCCTGTCCGCCTACGCTGCCGCGCGCCAGCGCCAGCAAGCGCTGGCCGCGCGCGAAGCCAGCACCCGCGCCACGCTGGAACTGGCCGCCACGCGCGCGCGCCGCGGCATGAGCGATGAGTTGCCCCAGCTGCAAGCGCAGCGCGCCCTGCTGGCCATCCAGCGCGAGCGGGCCGCCAGCGACAGCGAACTCGCGCTGCGCCTGCTGGCCATTTGCAAGGCCAGCGGCCTGGCTCCGCAGCCTTAGCTTTCCATCAAGAAATTATCAGTTTTGCGCGAGGTGTGCCCCGGGTCGGATAAGATAGCGGTTTTCGACTCTCCGCCTTAGGGCGCATATGGACAACCTTTTACTAGTAATCTTCGCACTCTTCCTCGTAGCACTGAACGGCTTCTACGTTGCCGCCGAATTCAGCATCGTCACCCTGCGCCGCACCCGCGTGCGTGCCATCGAAAAGACCCAGGGCCTGCGCGGCCGCATCCTGGCCAAGGTCCACGGCCAGCTTGATGCCTACCTGTCCGCCTGCCAACTGGGCATTACGCTTGCCTCGCTCGGCCTGGGCTGGGTCGGTGAACCTGCTTTTGCCGGCCTGCTGGAACCCCTGCTCACCTTCATCGGCATCACTTCGCCGGAGATCTTGCACGGTATTTCCTTCGTGTTCGCCTTCGTCACCATCTCTTTCCTGCACATCGTGGTGGGCGAACTGGCGCCGAAATCGCTGGCCATCCGGCTTCCCGAAGCGGTCGCGCTGTGGAGCGCCATTCCGCTGTACGTCTTCTACTGGACCATGTATCCGGCCATCTGGCTGCTGAACCAGAGCGCCAATGCGGTCCTGCGCCTGGCCGGCCTGGGCAACGCGGGCGGCCATGAATCGCACTACTCGACCGAGGAACTGAAGCTGATCCTGCGCACCAGCCAGCCCGGCGAGTCCTTCAACAAGGACGAACGCAATATCCTGGCCAACTCGCTGGACTTCTCGCAACTGCGGGTGGCCGACCTGATGCGCCCGATCAACGAAGTGATCGCGCTGCACGCCGACCGCTCGATCGACGAAAACCTCGACACCGTGGTGCGCAACCGCTTCAGCCGCTACCCTTACTTCGACGAAGAAGGCGACAGCGTGCTGGGCGTGGTGCACCTGAAAGACCTGTTCTTCGCCCTGCAGTCGCGCAAGGAACTGAAAAACCTGTCGGGCTTCCTGCGCCCGGTGGAAACCATTTCCGCCCGCACCCCGGCGCTGGAGCTGTTCCGCCGCTTCAAGGACGGCGCGCCGCACTTCGCCCTGATCGGCGAAAAGGGCAAGCGCCCGGTGGGCTTCCTGACGCTGGACAACCTGCTGGGCGCCATGGTCGGTGAAATCCACGACGAGTTCCGCCTCAACGAAAACGACTGGCTGTCGCAGCCGGACGGCTCCCTGATCGGCAAGGCGAGCCTGCCGATCTTCTCCCTGGAGCGCATCCTCGGCGTCGACATCGAGAACGAAGAGATGGGCCTGGATGAAGTGGAATCGGTCGGTGGCCTGATCATGCTGAAGCTGGGCGACATCCCGAGACAGGGCCAGCGCGTCGAATTCGACGCCTTCGACCTGGTCGTGAAAAAGATGAACGGCCCGCGTATACTGTTGGTAAAGGTAATCCCGCGCAACCTGCCGCCCGATTCCGACGAACAGGATTGATAT
>Ga0209257_1004244_pt1 | contig 11319 bp, 9 predicted proteins | sample AraplaCvi_mCL_r2_FD_184277 | JGI IMG/M metagenome (GOLD analysis project Ga0209257, IMG submission 184277) | Arabidopsis root microbial communities from North Carolina, USA - plate scrape MF_Cvi_mCL_r2 (SPAdes) (version 2) | ecosystem: Host-associated > Plants > Roots > Endosphere | place: USA...
ATCCTTCGGGATGGTGGAACGACTCTCGGATTCGCGCTTTGAATCGGCTTCGCAACGAGGAGAGCGAGATGGCGGCGCGCGCCTATTGGCAGGGACAGATACGGCTGGCGCTCGTGTCGATCCCGGTCGAGATCTACACCGCGACCAGATCGGGCGCGCAGATCAGCTTCCACCAGATCCACGAGCCGAGCGGCAAGCGCATCCAGTATGAGAAGGTCGCGCCCGGCGTGGGCGCGGTCGAGCCGGACGAGATCGTGAAGGGCTATGAGGTCGAGAAGGGCGAATATGTCCTGCTCGAGCAGGACGAGATCGACGCGGTGAAGCTCGAATCGAAGAAGACGCTCGAACTCACCCAGTTCGTCGACATGGACGAGATCGACGTGCTCTATTTCGAGCGGCCCTATTTCGTGGTGCCGGCCGACGACCTGGCCGAGGAGGCGTTCATCGTGCTGCGCGAGGCACTCAAGAGGACGCGCAAGGTCGGGCTGGGCCAGCTGGCGATGCGCGGGCGCGAATATGTGGTGAGCCTGAAGCCGTGCGGGCGCGGCATGGTGCTGGAGACGCTGCGCTATGCCGACGAGGTCAACAAGGCCAAGGGCTATTTCCGCGACATCCCCGACGCCGCGCCCGATCCCGAGCTGCTCGGGCTGGCGGAGAGCCTGATCGAGAAGAAGGTCGCGGCCTTCGATCCGAAGAAGTTCCACGACCGCTATGTCGATGCGCTCCGGGACCTGATCGCGCGCAAGCAGAAGGCCAAGGGCAAGAAGATCATCGAGGAGAAGGACGACGGCAAGGGGAGCCGCGGTTCCAACGTGGTCGACCTGATGGCGGCGCTCAAGAAGTCGCTGGAGAAGCCCGAGGCGAAGACCCGGGCGCCGGCGAAGAAGGCCTTGGCGAAGAAGCGCGCCTAGTTCCCCTCCCGCTTGCGGGAGGGGTTAGGGGAGGGGCTGATGTAGCGGCTCCATCCCTAACATCCCCTCCCCCGACCCCTCCCGCAAGCGGGAGGGGAGAATGAGGAAGCCCGATGGCCAAATCCCCCGACCCCCTCGCCAAATACAATGCCAAGCGCGACTTCGCGAAGACCGCGGAGCCGGCCGGTGAGGTCGCCCCCGGCAAGGGCCATCGCTTCATGGTGCAGAAGCACGACGCGACGCGGCTACACTGGGATTTCCGGCTGGAGATCGACGGGGTGCTCAAGAGCTGGGCGGTGACGCGCGGGCCGAGCCTCGATCCGGACGAGAAGCGCCTGGCGGTGCGCACCGAGGATCACCCGCTCTCCTATGCCGATTTCGAAGGGACGATCCCCAAGGGCCAATATGGCGGCGGCACGGTGATGCTGTGGGACGATGGCAGCTGGGCGCCGATCGAAGGCAAGAGCGCGCAGGACCTGGAGAAGGGGCACCTCCACTTCACCCTGGATGGCGAGCGGATGAAGGGCGAGTGGCTGCTTATCCGGCTCAAGCCGCGGGGCAGGGAGAAGGGCGAGAACTGGCTGCTCCGCAAGATCGACGACGAATATGCCGGCGCGACCGACGCGCTGGTCGAGACTGCGCTGACCAGCGTGAAGACCGGGCGGACGATGCAGGAGATCGCGGAGGGGATGAAGCCAACGAAGATCCTCCCCCGGAGGGGAAGGGGGACCAGCGCAGCTGGCGGAGGGGGATCGCCCCAAGCGTCCCGCTTGCCGAAGTCCCCCTCCACCACCGCTTCGCGGCGGTCCCCCTCCCCCTCCGGGGGAGGATCGAAGTCGCCCGCATTCCGGAAACCCCAGCTCGCTACGCTGGTCGACACGGTGCCCGCGGGCAACCAGTGGCTGCACGAAGTCAAATATGACGGGTACCGCGCGCTGCTCAGCATCGGCGCGGGCGGGCCGAAGATCTACACCCGCACCGGGCTCGACTGGACCGATCGCTTCCCGGGCATCGCCGAAGCTGCCGCAAGCCTGCCCGGCCCGGCGCTGATCGACGGCGAGATCGTCGCGTTCAAGGAGGGGAAGCCCGATTTCTCCTCGCTCCAGGAAGCGCTGTCCGCTGGTGGCGAGGGGCTGACGATGTTCGCCTTCGACCTGCTCGAAGCGAGTGGCGAGGACTTGACCAAACAGCCCCAGCTCGCCCGCAAGGAACGGCTGCGCGCGCTGCTCGAGGGCGCGGACCAGCGCATCCAGTTCTCCGAGCATGTGCTGGGCGCGGGCGAGAAGCTGTTCGAGACGATGTGCCGCGAAGGCTATGAGGGCGTGGTCTCGAAGCGCGCCGATGCGCCCTATCGCGGTGCGCGGACCAAGGCCTGGCTCAAGACCAAGTGCATCCGCCGCCAGGAGTTCGTGATCCTCGGCTGGTCGCCCTCCAGCGCCAAGGGACGCGGCTTCAAATCGCTGCTGCTCGGGCTCAACGGTCCGGAAGGGCTGGTCTATGCGGGCAGAGTCGGCACCGGATTCAGCATGGAGACGCTGCAGGGCTTACGCGAGCAGTTTGACCGGATCGCGGCGAAACAGCCTGCCGCCGAGGTCCCCCGTGCCGAGGCGCGCGGTGCGCATTGGGTGAAGCCCGAACTGGTCGCCGAGGTGGCATTCAGCGAGTTCACCGCCGACAATGTCGTGCGCCATGCCAGCTTCCTCGGCCTGCGCGAGGACAAGGAGGCGAAGGACGTGGTCGCCGAGAAGCCGGTCGCGCCGCCCGAGCCGGCCCGGTCGACGATCAGGATCAGCAGCCGCGAGCGGGTGATCTTCCCCGGCGATGGCCTGACCAAGGGCGACCTGGCCGATTATTATCTCGCCGTCGCGCCGATCGCGCTGCCCTGGCTCGCCAACCGGCCGATCAGCCTGGTGCGCTGTCCCCAGGGCCGCGCCCGCGCCTGCTTCTTCCAGAAGCACGATGCCGGGTCGTTCGGCGAGCAGGTCCACCATGTCGAAATCCGCGAGAAGGACGGGTCGGTCGAACCCTATCTCTATGTCGACGATGCCGACGGGATCATGGCCTGCGTCCAGATGGGCACGATCGAGTTCCATGGCTGGGGCAGCCTGGTCGCCGATATCGAGAAGCCCGACCGGCTGGTGTTCGATCTCGATCCCGACGAAGGGCTCGATTTCGAGGCGGTGAAGAAGGCCGCGGCCGACCTGAAGGATCACCTCGCCGATATCGGGCTGACCAGCTGGCCGCTGCTGTCGGGCGGCAAGGGCGTGCATGTCGTGGTGCCGCTGGTGCCCAGGGCCGAATGGCCCGAGGCCAGGAGCTTCTGCGAGCGTTTCGCCCGCGCACTGGCCGAGGCGGAGCCCGATCGCTTCACCGCCAACCTCAAAAAGGCGAGCCGCAAGGGCAAGATCTTCATCGACTATCTGCGCAACCAGCGCGGGTCCACCGCAGTGCTGCCCTATGTCGCCCGCGCCCGCGAAGGCGCGCCGGTGGCGGCGCCGGTCACCTGGACCGAGCTGCGCGACATCGACAGTCCCAGGCACTTCACCATCCGCGATGCCGCCGCGCTGCTCGAGCGGGCCACGGGCCGCGCGCTGCAGGGCTGGGGCGTGGCCGATCAGACCTTGCCCGACGTCTGATCCCGGCGCAGCCAGGCGCCGAGGCGGGCGCGGATCGGCAGGTCCCACCAGCGATAGGCCGCCCAGGCGACCAGCAGCAGGAACGGCACCAGCGCCGTGCCGATCGCGAGCAGCTCGGCCTGCGACGCCTTGCCGCCCGCGACGAAGTTCATCCAGACATAGAGAAAGGGGAAATGGGTGATGTAGATCGGGTAGGAGATGCGCCCGCTCGCCTTGCACAGCCAGAGCATGCCGCGGCCGGGCTCGGAATGGCGCCCGGCGACCAGGATCGCGGGGAACAGCAGGATGACGACCGCGGCTTGGTAGAGCCCGTTGAGCTTCACCCCCGCGATCACCGGCAGTGTCGGCGCGGCGATCGCCGCGAGCATCACCAGCGACAGCGGCAGCCAGCCGAGCCGGATATTCGGGAGCCGGTCGCGCACCCGGTACAGCCACAGGCCGGTGAGGAACGGGAAGAACAGCCGCACCGGCGCCATCCAGAAGGTCTCCCAATAGGAGCCCTGATCGAGCGTGCCCGCCATCGCCGCGCCGACCGCCAGCACCGCGCCGCTCAGCCCTGCCAGCACCGCGAGCCAGCGGGCACGCAGGCGCCGCAGGAGCAGCGCATAGGCGAGGTTGCCGACATATTCCTGGAAGAGCGTCCAGATCGGGCCGTTCAGCGGATGGGTGTCGGTCCAGCGATTGGGCAGCGGCCAGCTGGGCAGCGCGAACAGGCACAGGGCGAAGGCGCCGAGTACCGAGGCAAGCGGCACCGCCTGGGCCTGGCCGGCAAAGGGATCGAGCAGGTAGCTCGCCAGCCCGAGCAGCGCGCCGAGGATCACCAGCGGGTGCAGCCGGACCAGCCGCAGCGCGAGGAAGCGACCGGTGCCCATCCGCCCCCAGCGATCGTCATAGGCATAGCCGATCACGAAGCCCGACAGCGCGAAGAAGAAGTCGACCGCGAGCGGGGCGTGGTGGAGCACCACCTTGGCGCCGTCCCACATCACGGTGATGCCCTGGATGTGGAAGATCACGACGATCAGCGCCGCAGTGCCGCGCAGGCCGTCCAGGACCTCGAAATGCTCCTTGCCGCTTGCCGTCCGGTCCGGCGCCGTTGTCGGCGCTCCCGCGATTTCCGCCACTAGCCTCTCCGCTCTGTTTGCGCGGAGTGGTGTCCGGCCCGGGCGGAAACCGCAAGCCCGAACCGGTCAGGCGGTCAGGTCGGCGCGGCCCCATTTGCAGCGCAGGATGCGGTAGACGGTGTAGAGGAACGCCAGCCCGAGCGCGCCGAGCGAGAGCGGCTGGGCGATGGCCTCGGGCGCGGCCAGCCACAGCAGGGCATAGGTCACCCCGGCCAGCGTCATCACCAGCCCGGCGCTGCGCAGGGCGGCCTGCATGCGGCGCTCGGCGGCGAACGAGGCGCGCGGCGCGGCGAGCGTCTTGGGGACGAGATTGCCGGACAGGGCGACAATCACGCCATTGGCCACCATCATCGCGCGGGTGCCGACGCTGCCGTCGAGCATGCCGGCATGGACCAGCTCGCGTAGCAGCAGCGTTGCAACCAGGATGAACAGGGCGGCGGCGATCGAGGTGGCGATACCGATCTTCATGTGGGCGATCCTTCCTGAGGGGCGGGCGCGGTGCCGCCGATGCCGAACAACTGACCGAAGCTGAGCAGCGCATCCTCCAGCACCGAGAGCTGGAGGCGATAGACGACCGACTTGCCATCCTTGTGGGTGGCGACCAGCCCGGCTTCCCGGAGTATGGTGAAATGCGCGGACATGGTCGGGCGCGAGACCGGGAACCGGTCGCTCAGTTCGCCCGCGGTCATCGGGCCCTGGCGCAGCAGCTCGAGCACCTTGCGGCGCGTCGAGTCTGCCAGTGCCTTGAAGACTGCGTTCATGGTGATGACGTTTAGCTAAACGTCGAAATGAGTCAAGCGGGGGTTCATAGCGAGAGGTGGGTCGCGCTTCGTGTTTCCATCGTCATCCCCGCGAAAGCGGGGACCCATCTCGTGCGCTATCGGCGAATACAGCTGGCGCGCTTGCGGATCGTCTGGGAGATGGTCCCGCTTTCGCGGGGATGACGGAAAGGATTTAGAGGTTCCGGCTTAGACCTGCCCAGCCGCTTCCAGGATCAGCCGTGCAATCTCGTGGGGGTGTGAAATCATCGAGACATGGCTCGATTTGAGCTCGACCGTGGTGGCGCCCATCCGCTTTGCCATGAATCGCTCGAGATCGGGGTTGATCGTCCGATCCTCGGTCGAGACCGCGTACCAGCTCGGCTTGCTGCGCCAGGCGGCATTGGTCACACGGCCGGTGAGCAGCGGCTTGTGGAAGGGCTGTTGCACCGCGAACAGCGCCCGCGCCTTGCGCACCGGCAGGTCACCGGCGAAATCGCGCAGGAAGGCGGCTTCGCTCAGCCGCCCCTCGTCGCCGTCGAAGACGATGCCTGCCGTCGCCGGTGGTGTCGGATATTTCGCGGCAAGCGCGGCATAGTCTTCGCCGGCATCGGGCGCGCGGGCCGCGACGTAGACCAGCGACGACACCTTGGGGTGCATGCCGGCCTCGGTGACGATCATGCCGGAGAAGCTGTGGCCGACGAGCACGGTCGGTCCGTCCTGCCGATCGAGCACGCGCGTCGCCTCGGCCACCGCATCGGGCAAGGTGGTGAGCGGGTTCTGCACCGAGGTGACGTTGAGCCCGCGATCCTGGAGCAAGGGGATCACTTCGGACCAGCAGGAGCCGTCGGCGAACAGGCCGTGGACCAGCACGATGTTGCGGATCTTCGGCCCGGCCGGGAGGGCGAGGGCCGAGGGGGACAGAGCGACGGCCAGCGAGGCGAGTGCGGTGCGGGAAAAGCTGCGACGGTCGAGCGACATGACGCATCTCCGGATCGGATGACGGGATGCTGGCGGTTATGCAACGGGGATTGCCCCGGCCCAATCATCCAAAGGTTTCCCGTCGCAGCCTGGCTTGCGTGCGCCGGGTAATCCCCAGGTGCACGCTTCTTAGTTGCAACTCATTCTCAATATATTTAAGGACCCCGCAAGCCGCCGGCAGCGCCGCGCATCAATCCGCTTGAACCATCGGGGGTCCCTCATAGTGACGTTGAAGCTTTCTCTCCGCCTGGGCGTGGCACTTGCCGCGCTCGCCGCTACGCCCGCCTTCGCCCAGACCGAGGGTGCGCAGAAGCCGGAGGGCGAGGAGATCGTCGTCAGTGGCCGCTATACCATCCCGGACAAGATCGACACGGCGACGGGCCTGGGTCTGACGGTGCGCGAGACGCCGCAGTCGGTGAGCATTGTCACCGCGCAGCGCATCCTCGACCAGAACCTGATCAGCGTCGCCGACGTCATCAACAATGGCGTCGGCGTGTCGGTCAATGAAGTCGACGATGTCCGCAACACCTTCTTTGCCCGCGGCTTCGAGATCCGCAACACCCAGGTGGACGGCGTGCCGGCGGCCTGGACGCTGGCCGGCGGCAATGGCGAGACCAGCATCGACGTGTCGATCTATGATCGCGTCGAGATCGTGCGCGGCGCGACCGGCCTGCTCTCCGGCGCGGGCGATCCCTCGGCCTCGGTCAACCTGGTCCGCAAGCATGCCGATGCGAAGGAATGGGGCGGTTACGTCAATGCCAGCGCCGGCAGCTGGGATACCTACCGCGTCTCGGCCGATGTCGGCGGCGCGCTCACGTCCGACGGCCGGGTCCGCGTCCGTGCGGTCGGCCGTTACGAGAATGGCAAGAACTTCACCGACCTGCTGCACACCAAGAAGTACGTGCTCTACGGGGTGGTCGATGCCGATGTGACGGACACGACGCTGGTCCGCGCCGGCATCAGCTATCAGGACACCAAGCCCAAGGGCGCGACCTGGGGTGCGCTGCCGACCTTCTACGGTGACGGATCGGTCACCACCGACCTGAAGCGCTCGCAGACCACGGCGGCCGACTGGACCTATTGGAACTCCACCAACCGGAACATCTTCGGCACGATCCGCCAGGAGATCGGCGATCGCTGGAGCGTGACGGTCAACTACAACCAGCTGCGCAACACCGGCGATACCCAGCTGCTCTATCTGTACGGCACTGCCGACCGGGCGACCGGCACGATCCAGAGCAGCAACCCCTACAAGTCGAAGGGCGTGAGCACGCAGGAAAGCTTCGACGGGCAGATCAAGGGCAGCGTCAAGCTGTTCGGCCGCGATCACGAAGTCGTGCTCGGCGCGCTGCACAGCGTGCTCAACCGCTACACCGACAATTTCGTGGCGCCCTATACGGAGAACAATCCGGCCTGGGGCACCGGGCTGAACGCCTGGGCGTCGAACGTGCCCGTCCTCGGCCGCGAGGGCGCGGTGTTCCCCGAGCCGGTGTTCGGCACCACCGCGGTGCGCAACGAGCAGGAGCGGATCGAGCAGACCGGCTATTACGGCGCGGTCCGGCTGAACATCGCCGATCCGCTGAAGATCATCGCGGGCGGCCGCCTGGCCAGCTGGCACCAGCGCGGCTTCGCGTGGAGCGGGGCGAGCGACTATGGCGCGAGCGACGAGTTCATCCCCTATGTCGGCGCGCTGCTCGACATCACGCCGAACCACCGGCTCTATGCGAGCTACACCCGGATCTTCCAGCCGCAGAACCTGCGCACCCGAACCCTCGATCTGATCGCCCCGCTCGACGGCAAGGCCTATGAAGTCGGCCTGAAGAGCGCCTTCTTCAACGACGCGCTGCAGACCTCGGTGGCGCTGTTCCGCATCGAGCAGGACAATGTCGGCCAGCCCGACATCATGGTCGTGCCGCCGGGCGGCGGCCTGCCCCAGCAGACCTATGTCGCGGCGCAGGGGGTGACCAGCAAGGGATTCGAAATCGAGGCGACGGGCAAGCTGCTGCCCGGCTGGAACATCAATTTCGGCTATAGCCAGTTCAAGGCCGAGGACCGTGACGGCGTGGCGGCGAACACCGATCAGCCGCGGCGCCTGCTCAAGCTGTTCACCACCTATACGGTGGATCGCCTGACCTTTGGCGGCGGCGTCAACTATCGCAGCGAGGCCTTCACCATCGCGCCGAACCCGGTCACCAGCGCGCCGTTCCGCTTCGAGCAGGGCGGCTTCGCGCTGGTCAACCTGATGGCGCGCTATGCGCTGAGCGACGCCCTGTCGTTCCAGGCCAATGTCGAGAACCTGCTCGACAAGACCTATTACAGCCAGATGGGCACGTTCAGCCAGTATCGCTACGGCGCGCCGCGCAACTTCACGGTGAGCGCCAGCTACCGCTTCTGAGAGGAGAGAGATCGATGAAGACACTTCTGCTTGCCGCCGCCGCGATGCTGATCGCCGCGCCGGTCGCCGCGCACGAGATCTGGGTTGAGCATGACGGCAAGGGCCCGGCGCGCATCTATCTGGGCGAGCCGCACGAGGCGGTACCGGCCAATGGCGATCCCGAATTCCCCAAGCTGCAGAAGCCGCAGCTGGTCGGCACGACGGCCATACTGACTCGCCGCGCCAACCATATCGAGGCGGCGATCCCGGGCACCGGCGACGTGCGCGTGCGCGACGATGCGGTGTTCGAGCCCTGGCAGTCGGGCGACGCGAAACAGGGCGCGATCTTCTATGCCCGCGCCGGCCGCAGCGAGACCAGCCACAAGCTCGACCTGGAGCTGGTGCCGGTGGCGGCGAACGCGGACAAGTTCACTCTGTTCTTCCGCGGCAAGCCGCTGGCCGATGCCAAGGTGACGATCATCACGCCCGATCGCTGGCAGAAGGCCTTCACCACCGATGCCGCGGGCCGCATCGACGCGCCGCAGCTCGGCAAGGGGCGCTATCTGCTCAGCGCCTCGCACACCGAAACCGCCCCGGCGAAGCTCGGCGGGCAGGACGTGGCGAGCGTGATGCACATCTCGACGCTGACCTTCGTGCGCTGAGCGTCCTTCCCTTTCCGCTGCGCAGGGGCCCCGGAAGCGCGACTTTGTGCCGGACCCTTGCGTTAGCGGGCGGACGCGCCGAAATACGGCGCGTCCAAAGGGGTTTTGATGGCTGCTGATCCGTATTCCGTTCTGAACGTTGCGCGTGGCGCGAGCGAGGCCGACATCAAGAAGGCCTATCGCAAGCTCGCCAAGGAGCTGCATCCCGACCGCAACCAGGACAATCCCAAGGCGGCGGAGAAGTTCAGCCAGGTCACCCAGGCCTATGACCTGCTGACCGACAAGGACAAGCGCGCCCGCTTCGATCGCGGCGAGATCGATGGCGAGGGCAACCCGACCAATCCGTTCGGCGGGTTCAGCCCCGGCGGGATGGGTGGCATGGGCGGCGGCCAGGGCGGTTTCCGGGCCGATTTCGGCGGCGGTGACGGCGGCGGCTTCGGCGACATCTTCGAAGGGCTGTTCGGCGGCATGGGCGGCCGGCGCGGCGCGGGGGGCGGCGGTGGCTTCTCGGGCGGCTTCGGCGATTTCGGTCGGCGCGGCGCGGCCAAGGGCGCCAATGTTCCCTATCGCCTGGCAGTGAGCTTCGAGGACGCGGCGAAGCTGGCGCCGCAGCGCGTCACGCTGCGCGACGGCAAGACGATCGATCTCAAGCTGCCTGCCGGCGTCGAGACCGGCACCCAGATGCGCCTGGCCGGCAAGGGCGAGGAAGGCCCGGGCGGCCCCGGCGACGCGATCGTGACGATCGAGATCCAGCCGCACCGCTTCTTCGAGCGCAGCGGCGACGATATCCGGCTCGAGCTGCCGGTGACGCTGTCGGAAGCCGTGCTCGGCGCCGAAATACGCGTGCCGACGCCGGACGGCGCGGTGATGCTCAAAGTTCCCAAGGGCTCCTCGTCCGGAAAGACGCTGCGCCTCAAGGGCCGGGGCTTCCACAAGAAGCCGAGTGGCCGCGGCGACCTGCTCGTCACGCTGATGGTCGACCTGCCGGTGGACGACGATGCGCTGATCGAGTTCGCCAAGGGCTGGAACGACAAGGGGAACCCGCGTGGCCGCATGGGCGTCTAACGCTTTGTGACGACAGGGGAAGATACGGGCGCTGCGGAAGCGAGGCCGGGGCTTGGGTCCCGCATTCTCGGCCTGCTTGCCCGGATCGGCCTCGGCCCCCGGTTCTGGCACGTGGCCAAGCGGGTGGTGGTCGGCACCTTCCAGGACGGCTTCACCTATGCCGGCAACCTTGCCTATCTGAGCCTGGTCACCCTGTTCCCCTTCTTCATCGTCGCTGCCGCGATCGCCCAGCTGTTCGGGCGCAGCTCGGAGGGAATCCACACGCTGGAGGCGTTCCTCCGCACCGTGCCGCCCGACGTCGCGACGCTGCTGCGCAAGCCGGTGTCGGACGTGCTGATGGCGCGGACCGGCAATTTGCTATGGTTCGGTGCGATCGTCGGCCTGTGGACCGTGGCCGGTTTCATCGAGACGATTCGCGGCATCCTGCGCCAGGCCTATGGCGTGCGCTCGAACACGCCGTTCTGGCAATATCGGCTGGGCGCGATCGGGATGATCATCGCCTCGGTGATCATCACCATGGCGGCATTCAGCTTCCAGGTGATCCTGACCGGCGTCGAGCAGTTCCTCTACAATATCTTCCCCTGGGCATCCGAGGCGCAGCGCATCGTCTCGCTCAGCAAGATCGCCCCGGCGGTGGCGCTGTTCGGCGCGCTCTACATCCTGTTCTACTCGCTGACTCCCAGCCGCTTCCGGAAGAGCAAATGCCCGAAATGGCCCGGCGCGCTGTTCACCGCGGTGTGGTGGCTGCTGGTTACCGCCCTGTTGCCCAAAATCCTCGGTACGCTGGGAAATTACGATCTGACCTATGGAA
>Ga0209257_1004253_pt1 | contig 11304 bp, 10 predicted proteins | sample AraplaCvi_mCL_r2_FD_184277 | JGI IMG/M metagenome (GOLD analysis project Ga0209257, IMG submission 184277) | Arabidopsis root microbial communities from North Carolina, USA - plate scrape MF_Cvi_mCL_r2 (SPAdes) (version 2) | ecosystem: Host-associated > Plants > Roots > Endosphere | place: USA...
ACTGGAAAGGCATCCAGAACAAGATCGAAGACGGCTACCTGACCGGCATGGGCATCACCGCCATCTGGATCTCGCAACCGGTGGAAAACATTACCGCGGTGCTGAACTACTCCGGCACCAACAGCACCGCCTATCACGGCTACTGGGCGCGCGACTTCAAGCGCGCCAATCCGGCCTTCGGCACGATGACCGATTTCACCAACATGATCAACGCGGCCCATGCCCGCAACATCAAGGTGATCATCGACTTCGCGCCCAACCATACATCGCCTGCTTCGGCCACCGACACAACCTTCGGCGAGAACGGCAAGCTGTATGACAACGGCGCGCTGCTGGCCGGTTACGGCTCCGACCCGAACGGCTACTTCCACCATAATGGTGGCACCGATTTCTCCACGCTGGAAAGCGGCATCTACCGCAACCTGTTCGACCTGGCGGACCTGAACCACAACAGCGCCACCGTGGACGCCTACATGAAGGCTGCCATCAAGGTATGGCTGGACCTGGGCATCGACGGGATCCGCATGGACGCGGTGAAGCACATGCCGTTCGGCTGGCAAAAGAGCCTGATGTCCTATATCCAGGGCTACAAACCAGTGTTCACCTTCGGCGAATGGTTCCTGAGCGAAAACGAGGTCGACCCGGCCAACCACTACTTCGCCAACCGCAGCGGCATGAGCCTGCTGGACTTCCAGTTCGCGCAGAAAGTGCGCCAGGTCTTCAAGGACGGCTCGGCAAACATGACGTCGCTGAACCAGATGGTGAGCGATACCGCCGGCCAGTACTCCCACGTGGGCGACCAGGTCACCTTCATCGACAACCACGATATGCCGCGTTTCCAGGTAGCGGGTGCCAGCGGCCGCAAGCTGGAACAGGCGCTGGCCTTTACCCTCACCTCGCGCGGCGTGCCCGCCATATACTACGGCACCGAACAGTACATGCAGGGCACCGGCGACCCGGATAACCGCGCGATGATGACGTCCTTCGCCACCACCACGCCGGCTTACAGCCTGGTGGCGCGCCTGGCGCCGCTGCGCAAATCCAATCCCGCCATCGCCTACGGCACCACGCAGCAGCGCTGGGTCAACAACGATGTACTGATCTATGAACGCAACTTCGGCAACAACGTCGCCGTGGTCGCAATCAACCGCAACCTGTCCACCGCAACCTCGATCAGCGGCTTCATCGCCGGACTTCCTGCGGGCAGCTACACCGACGTGCTGAATGGCCTGGGCTTCAACGGCAACAACATCACCGTCGGTGCCAACGGCGCGGTCAGCAACTTCACGCTGGCAGCCGGCGCCATCGCGGTGTGGCAGTACGCCGCCACGGCGGCTTCGCCGAAACTGGGCCACGTAGGGCCGAACATGTCGATGCCCGGCAAGACCATCACCATTGACGGCCGCGGCTTCGGCGCCACCAAAGGCACCGTGAAATTCGGCAGTACGGTGGTCAGCGGCGCCAGCATCCTCTCGTGGGAAGACACGCAGATCAAGGTGTTGGTGCCGAGCGTGGCGGCTGGCTTGAGCGGCGTGAGCGTCGTCACGGCAGGCGCAGTTGCCAGCGATAGCTGGAACAACTTCGAAATCCTCAGTGGCCCTCAGGTCACGGTGCGCTTCGTGGTCAGCAACGCCACCACGGTATCGGGAGAAAACGTCTTCCTGACCGGGGATAAGTTCGAACTGGCCAACTGGAGCGCAAGCGCCCCGCTTGGCGCGTTGTTCAACCAGGTGGTCTACAGCTACCCGAACTGGTACACCGACGTCAGCGTCCCGGCCGGCACCACGATCAGCTACAAGTTCCTGAAGAAGAGCGCCAATCCTACCGTGTGGGAAGGGGGAAGCAACCACACCTTCACCACGCCGGCCAGCGGCACGGCGACGGTGAACGTCAACTGGCAGCCATAATCATGGCTTCAGCTTCATGATCATGTGCTGAGTCGCCACGTACAGCGCGCCCTTCCTGTCCACAGCAAGGGCGCGCAGCTTTCCAGCCTCCTCCGGCAATCCCTTCCCTTCGGTGGTAACCTCTCCATTCGCCGAAATCTTGCGCAGCACCCCGTCATCGATAAGGTAGATGTTGTTGCCGGAGTCGGTCGCCGCGTGGGTGATATTGCGGAAGCGCGCCAGCAAGCCTGCCCCATCGTCGTTGCCTTTGCGTTCGCGGCTGCCCGCCGCCAGCCATTGATAGCCGTCGGCGCCGACGCGGCTGATGTAATGGCCGTGCAGCATGAAGACGTCGTCGCTGGGAGCCACCAGCACGTCGCCGCACCCACCTCCCGCTTGCAGCGAAATCTTGCGCGCTACGCCGCGCGGGCGGATGCGCCACAGCACGTTATCGGCGCAATACCAGGCCTGGCCGGTGGCATCCGCAGCGATGCGGTGCTGGCCCAGGCCGGACAACATGAAGGGTTCCGCATCCTGCGCCACATAGGCCCAGATGCGGCGCAGTGCAGGCATGAAACCGGTCTGCTCAGGCGTCATGCCCGGCGGGCCGCTCACCAGGGAGATCATGCCTTCCGTGCTGACACCGGCCAGTCCGCCGTTGGCAGTCACGAATACCCCGGTGCTGGGGCGCGCAACCATGGAGCCGTGCAGGTCCACCTGGGCTGCCACCTGCGATTCGCGCAGCTTGCGAAAACTGCCGGCCTCCAGCAAGGTGCGCACGACGCCGTCCTTGTCGATGCGGCGCAGCTGGTCGCCGTCCAGCACGTAAAGGCCGCCATCACGACCCACTGCGAGCTGGGTAATATCGCCGAAGCGCGCCTGCAGCGCCGGGCCATCGCGATTCAGCGAGGCTGCGTATTGCAGCCCAAATGGCTGCTGCTGGCCGTTGGCGTCCCATCGCATTGCAGCCAGCCGCTCGGCCAGCAGAACGTGCAGGCCGCCCTCACGATCGCGCACCACGCCTGACAGTTCGCCGGTAACGTCGCCGGTGCCCAGCAAGGGCACGATCATGCCGTTATGCTCGATGCGGTAGATGGTGCCGGCGGCAGGTACTGTCGCCAGCAGCCGGCCCTGGGAATCCGCGGCCAGTTGCCCGGCCGGCATGGCGCGCGCCTTGCCGGCGGTCGGCATGCTCGGGGCTGCATAGCGGCGCAGGCATTTTCCGCGCCGGCATTCGTCCGCCGTCCACGCCACGGCACTTGCATCGTGCTCGGCCTCGGCCGGCCGTCCCTCTTTTGCTTCGCGTACCGCTTTCTCGGCAACCCCGCGCACCGCCGCGATCACGCTGGCGGAAACGCGCTCGGCGGAGCGCCCCGGTTGCGGCTCCGCCTGCCCCTGGCCAGTTGGCGCCACCGACTGCAGGTCGAGCGGCTGCCATTTGCCCTGTGCATCGATGCGCAAGGCGCTGGCAGCGTCGGACAATACGATCCCGCCGCGCGCATCGAGCGCGATGCCCTGCGGCTGCAACGGCAGGCCCTGGGCCACCGTGCTGACCACGCCGTCGGCCGAGATCCGCCGCAATGCGCTATTCCCTGCATCCGCCACCAGCAGGCCGCCCGCCGCATCAAGCGCCAGGCCGGCCGGGCGGTCGAAACGGGCCGCGATACCCTTGCCGTCATTGCGTCCGGCAGTACCTGCCTGGCCGGCAACCGTGCGCACGTCGCCGGCCGCCGAAATCGCCTTCACCGCGTGGTTGCCTGCATCGGCCACATACACCGTATTGTCGGCGGCCACCGCCAGCCCGGCCGGGGCAATGAAGCGCCCCGGCAAAGTCGCCAGCCTGCCGTCCGGCTTCAACGCACGCACTGCCGCGCCATCGGTGAAATAGATGGTGTCGTCGCGCCCCACCGCGATGCCACGCGGCGCCTCCAGCTTCTCGCCGCGCAAGGCGCTGGGCGCCCCCGCCACGACCTCCCACCGGGCAGCACAAGCGGCATGGGACAGCAGCATCGCGGCTGCGGCGGCAATCAGACTTTTTTTATTCATCCAGCGGGCGGGAAGTAGGAAGGCGCAACAGATAGACCGTCACGCCGCAGGCAACCAGGAACAGCATGACTTTCAGCGAGAGGAAAGGCACCCTGTAAATCGAATAGAACATCGACGGCCACATCATCGCCATGGCCAGGATCTTGCCGCGCAGCGGGATGCCGCGGCCGTCCTCGTAATCCCGCAGGTAACGGCCAAAGCGGCCGTGGTTGCGCAGCCAGTTGTGCAATTTGTCCGAACTGCGCGCGAAACAGGCCGACGCCAGCAGCAGGAAGGGCGTGGTGGGCAGCAGCGGCAGGAACACGCCCAGGACCGCGAGGACCATGAACAGGCAGCCGAAAGTGACCAGGACGATTTTCATCGCCCCATTATAGCGGCGGGCAGGACCTCGTATGCGCGTTGTGCACTTCTCGGCAGATTACCGGATCGCCGGCGTCGAAGCTGGCTTTCGGGTAGGCGCAGAACAGCGGGAAGGACTCACGCTGGCACAACTGCGTCCACATATGCTCCAGCCGCATGGTGGCGCGATACAGCTTTTCTTCCCACAGCAGGGCAACCATTTCCCCAAACGCGCGTACGGTCGGGTGCCTTTCGCGCGCCCTGGCAAGCAATTCCTCTACCATCGCGTTGAAACGCGATTCGGCCGGCCAGCCGTCAAACATGAAGCGTGCCAGGCAGGCACGGGCATCGCGCACGATGTACTGCCCGCTCGACGCAGCGGCACTGACGCTGATGCCGCTACGTTCCAGGCGCTGGGCCAACGCTGCCCGGTGCTCCGGCGTGGCAATAATGACGACGGCGTCGTTGTTGCGGAATCCCTCCATCACAAAAGCCTCGAGCGTATCGAGGAAGGATTCTTCATTTTCATACATCTGCACCACGTGGTCGCAATGCGAAATATGCTGCCAGAACTCCTCTATCGCTTCCTGCTGCTGCGTCGGTTGCATTCTCTCGGCTCCAGAATCAAAGTGACCAAGAGTAGCAAATAAAAACGGTAAAAGATGCGCGCTTTGTCACGCGCCACGGCCGTGCAGGTGCACCGCCAGCCATAAGGCGCCGTCGGAAACCCTTTTCACCGTATGCGGCGTGCGCGCCGGCAGGAACAGGTAGTCGCCCGCCTTCAGCGGCACCCTGCGCCCTGCCACCTCAAGCACGGCCTCGCCGGTCAGCAGGATGACCCATTCGTCCTGCTCCTGCACATATTCCTGCGATTCGATTTTCGACGTGCTGACGATACGCTCGATCACCAGTCCCTGGTGCGACAGAAGCGTATCGAAGCGCTCACCCGTTGCGGGCGGCAGTGCATCCTCGTACAGATTTCCCATTTCCTTTTCCCTGGTCAGTGCGCGCCATCATGGCAGGCGTAGCATACACCTCGCCCTGCGCGTCGATCAGCATGGCCTCCTTCAGCTCGAGCCGTTGCGCCATGTCGCACCAGCCTTGCGGACCGACCACGAACAGCGGCTTGGAATTGCCGTCCGAGCGCAAGCCCGCATCGGCGCCGCCGGAGGTGATGATGGTCACGGATGCCACCAGGTCCACTGTCTGCCCGGTGCGCGCATCGATGATGTGGGCGTGGCGCTTGCCTTCCTTCATGAAGTAGCGCTCATAGTCGCCGCTGGTGCCGATCGCCTCATTGTCGTGCAAGGCCACGCGCGCCACCATCTCCGGCCCGCGAGGATTGCGGATTCCGACCATCCATGGCCGCGAGCCAGGCTGGCCGAGCGCGATGGCATTGCCGCCGACATTCACCAATGCCGCTTTGACATGGGCCTGACGCAGGATTTGCGCGGCGCGGTCCAGGGCATAGCCTTTGGCGTAGCCGCCCAGGTCCAGCATGACGGTGCGGTTGCCGCTGGTAATACGGTTGCCGTCGAAGTGCAAGTCCGCCATGCGCGGATTGGCCCTCACCAGGCTGTCGATCTCCGCTGCCGGCGGTCCGCCAGCCGCAATGTCATTTTTCTGGAAACCCCACAGCCGGATCAGCCGTCCGATCGCGGGGTTGAAAGTGTCGCCGGAGCGCGCCGACAGTTCGGCAGCGGAGCGCAACAGCCCCACCATTTCCTCATCCGCATCGAACGGCTCGCCACGGGCGATTGCGTCGTTCAGCGCCGTCAACTGACTTGGCTGCCAGGCGTGGTACTTGTGGTGCAGGCGGTCGAATTCGCGAAGCACGGCAGCGCCTTGCTCGCGCGCCTCAGCTTCGGAAGGCCCGTAAATGCTGACTTCCACCTGCGTGCCGAACACGTGTCCCTGCACATGGTGCACCTGGTCCCGGGCCGTGCAGGCCGCCAGCAAGGGCAGCAGCACGGCGCAAGCCAACAGCCGCCGGCGCTGCATCATCAGCCCTTGGCCATGAAGTCGATGGCGGCTTTCACTTCGTCGTCCTTCAGGCCGGGGTTACCGCCTTTGGCAGGCATCATCTTGAAGCCGTTGAGGCCGTGGGTATACAGCACTTCCTTGCCCTGCTTGATGCGCGGCCCCCAGGCAGCCTTGTCGCCGACTTTAGGCGCGCCCAGCACGCCGGCGGCGTGGCAGGAGGCACAGTTGGCCGAATAGATCTTCTCGCCATTGACGCCGGCACCCTTGGCAGGTGCGGCAGCCATAACCGCAGGCGCCAATATGGCGGCAGCGATAGCGACGGTCAGCTTGGTAAATGCTTTCATGCTTGTCTTCCTCTTGGTTGGTGGGTGAAAAAATACTCAGCGCATGGAATCGTCATGCGCGTCGTGCGCCGGCTTGGTGCCCAGCTTGAGCACGTCCGGCTTGAGTTGGGTGTAAGCGAGCACGCGGCCGCCTTCGCGTGCGGCGAAGGCTTGCGCGTCCTCCTTGCTGGCGAAAGTGCCGATTGTCGGTCCCATGGCGCCCTGGGCGCGGCTGTCGATGACATAGAATGCGTTGCGGGCTTCAATCCAGTGGCCGCGCGGCTTGTTCCAGTCGGCCTTGCCCATGTCCTGCACGTAGCTGGCGCCGATACCGCGCTGGCCATCCTCGCCGAACAGCACCTCAAACAGCTCAGACAGGCTGCAGAAATAGTTGATACGCCCGTCCTTGAACACGATTTGCGCCTTGGGGCCCGGGTAGTCCTTGAGGCTCATGCCGTCCAGCGCGCAAGCTGCGTCGTCCGAGGGTTCGCCGGCAGCCAGCGAGCGCGCAGCATCGCCGCAGGCGGCCAGCAACAGCAGCACCACAATGGCGGCGGCATTTCGCTTGCACTTCATTTGAATCTCCAGGTTGCGACGGCAAAGGGAACCGCGATCCAGGCCAGCATCACGCCGGCCAGCAGGCCAGGACTGGTCAACTGCTCCGGCATCACGGTGGCCAGGCCATACAGGCCCTGCACCTGCTCTGAGCTGAAGATGTTCAGCAGGCGGAACACGTCCGCGGGATTCAGCATCAGCAAGGCGCCGAACACGCTGCTGTCCAGGGCGCCCTGCGACAGCACCAGCACGCCCATCAGCACCATGTCGAACACCAGCACGAACAGGAACCACAGGCCGATGGCCAGGCCGCTGGCGCGGATGCGGTTATGAGCCAGCACCGACAGGCACAGCGACATGCTGAGGAAGACCAGCCCCAGCAAGATTGCGCTGCCGGCGAAGCCGAAGAAATGCATGGCGTCACGCGCGTCGAGCTGGTTGGAGAGCGCCAGCAGCGCCGCACCGAAACCCAGGGCTGTCGACGCAGCCAGTGCAGCGGCCAGTCCGGTAAACTTCCCAAGCAGGAGTTCAAAGCGCGTGATCGGCAGCGACAGCAGCAGCTCCAGCGAACCGCGTTCGCGCTCGCCGACAATCGCGTCGTAGCCAAGAAGCAGCGCAATCAGCGGCACCAGGTAGGTGACAAGGCTGGACAGGCTGACAATGGTGACGTCGATTCCCCGATATCCCACGCTGCCCTGCTGCGCCATGCCGAACCAGGCAATTGCCAGCGCAAACACCGCAAATACCAGCGCCACCGCCAGCACCCAGCGGTTGCGCAGGCGGTCGCGGAACTCGCGGGAGGCGATGGTGGCCGCAGCCGACCAGTCAAGCCGCGCGCGCATGACGGCCTCCGATCCCGAAGAACAGGTCTTCCAGCGACGGTTCGTGGATCGCCACGTCATCGATGGAGTCACCCAGGGTAGAAATGAGCTGCAGCATCTGGAGTTTCTGCCGCGGCGCACAGGGAACCCGGATGCAATCGCGCTCCACGCGCACCTGGTGGCCGCGCAGCGCTGCGATCACGCGGCCCGTTCCGCCAGCGCGCGCCACCAGGCGGATCTCCGCCGGCATGGCCGCCCCCGCTCGCAATTGCGCCAGCGTGCCTTGCGCCGCAATCCGGCCCCCGCTCAGGATGACCAGCTCGTCGACCCGCTCCTGGATTTCAGCCAGGATGTGCGAGGTGATGACAATCGTTGCGCCCTCCTCGCGAAGCTGGTGCAGGATACGGTAGAAGTCGTGGATGCCGTCCGGATCGAGGCCATTGGTCGGCTCGTCGAGGAACACCAGTTCCGGCGCGCCGAGCAATAATTGCGCGAAGCCCAGGCGCTGGCGCATGCCTTTCGAATACCCGCCGACCCGACGATCCGCTGCGGCCGACAGGCCGACCCGTTCCAGCACATTGCCGCAAGCGCTGCGCGCGACTTTTTTCAGGTCGGCGAACAGGTGCAGCAACTCCATGCCGGTCAGGTTGTCGTAGGCGACAAAGCTCTCCGGCAAATAGCCGATACGGCGCCGCACATCGCGGAAAGCACCGTCATTGGTCCTGACACCGCAGATGCGCACCTCGCCCGACGTTGGTTCCAGCAAGCCAAGCATCATCTTGAACAAGGTGCTCTTGCCGGCGCCGTTATGCCCGATCAGGCCCACCATGCGGCCGCGCCCCACGGACAGGTCGATGCCGTCGACCGCCTGCAGCGCGCCATAGCGCTTGCCCACGGCAAGCAAGTCAATCAGCTTGTCGTCCATGCCATTTTCTCCAATCAGTGTTCCAGGGCTGCATGCGCGCATGCTTGTCGATCACGCTCGGCGCGCGCAGCAAGGGGAATTGCCGCGACACGAAGCGCAGCGTTTGCACGGCAGGGCTGCTCAGCAGCAGCTTGAGCAGCGGGTATTGCCAGTGCAGGCGGTCGACCACGTCATTCGCCTGGTACAGCACATCGCCGTTGCCATCATTGTCCTGGTCCCAGCCGCTGTAATTGCTCCAGTAGTTGCCCTTGCTACGGCCCCATTCGACGTCCTTCGATGCGACGAACTTGACCTGTTCCGCGTTGTGGATAAAGTCGTTTCCATCCACAGTGTTGTTGCTCGAACCGGCCGTCAGGTGCACGCCGGTGCGATTGCCGATCACCAGGTTGCCGCGCAAAGTGTTGAACTCGGCGTCGTAGATAAAGAATCCGCGCCCATTGCCGGCAACGACGTTGTTCTCGATGACGGAATCCTGGATCGTGCGCAGCATGATGCCGTGGTCTTCGTTGCCCCAGGCGACGTTGTTGCGCACGGTCAGGTTGCGCACTTCCATCAAGGCCAGTCCGGCGCGGCTCTGGTACACGGTGTTGCCTTCCCAGGAGCTGTCGTGGGTGTTCATATAATGCGTTCCGTAGCGCACGTGGTGCACGGTGTTGCCGCGGAATGTAGCGCGGCGCGAGTAGTCGACGTAAATCCCGTCGCGCACGTAACTGATCGTGTTGTCGATGACCTGTGTGTCATCGGTGTTGTAGACCTGGATGCCGTTGCCGCGCATCTGCGACATCAGGTCGCGGCGGCCGGTCACCAGGTTGCCTTGCAACACGGCGCCGCGGGACTGTTCAAGCCAGATGCCGAACAGGTTGGTGACCAGGTCGCAATTGGCAATGACGATGCGGTCGGAGCCCGGCATGACGTAGATGCCGGCGTTCTGCGAGCCGAGGTCGGTGCCGCTGTCGCGCACGATCAGGCCGCGAATCGACACATCCGCGGATTTGACGCGAATGACGTCGCCCTGGTAGCCGGCGGCAATAGTCGGCTTGCCCATGCCTTCCAGGCGCAGCGGCTTGTCTATCAGGATGCGTTCTTTGTAGCTGCCGGCCAGGACCTGGATGGTGTCGCCGGGTTGTGCCCGTGCCACCGCAGCGGCGATCGATTCCCCGTTGCGCACCTGCAGCACAGCCGCGTGCACGCCTGCCGGGGCGCAGGCCAGCATCGCGGTGATGGACGCGGCCAGGACGGCCGCGCAAACCCTGAGGACACTCATGGTTTTACCCTGCCTTCCTTTTCAGCTCACTGCGGACCGCATCCAGCGAAATAAAGTAGCCGCGTTCATCGATAGGCGTCAGCGGCTGGCCGTTCTTCTCGCGCGTCTTGCGCTCCTTCGCCAGCGGCGGACAGGCATGGTCGTCGTAATACATCACCATGCAATCGAGGCAAAGCAGGCACTCCTTCTGGTCGATGCGGCCCTGCGCATCGATGGCGTGCGAGCCGCAACCCTTGGCGCAGGCGGTGCAGGTCACGCACTCCTGTTTGCGTTTCAGGCCGAACAGGCGGAAGAAGCTCGGCACGGCCAGGCCGGCGCCCAGCGGGCAGATGTACTTGCAGTAAGGCCGCTCACTCAGGATCGAAATGCCGAGGATGACGGCCACGAAGGCAGCAAACGGCCAGCCGCGATTCAGCACGCCCACCAGGAAGGTAGTCTTGAATGGTTCGATCTCCGCCAGGTGTTCGGCCAGTTCCATCGAATAGAATGACACCCCAACCAGCACCGCAAACACGCCGTATTTCACCCATTTCAGCTTGTCGTGCACGCGCTTTGGCAGCAGGCCCTGGAAGCGGCCTAGCCCGATCAGCGTGCCAAACTTGTACGCCAGATGCTGAAGCGAACCGAAAGGACATACCCAGCCGCAGAACAGCCCGCGGCCCCACAGCACCACAGTGACCACCATGAACCACCAGAAGATGAAGATGAACGGGTCGGACAGGAACAGCTCCCACTTCCACTGGTAGACCAGGGAATGGAACCAGGTCATCACCTGCGTGATGGAAGGCTGCGCCTTCAGGTACAACCCGAAGAAGCCGACCGCGATCACCCACAGGATGGTGCGCGGAATGCTGATCAGCGGCTTGCTCTTGCGGTTGGACGCGCGCACCAGGCGGTCGCGCTGTGAATACAGGCCTGCAGTCGCCAGCAGCGCCAATACGAACAGGGTGATCTCGCCCTTGCGCGCCAGCCAGGCCCCCTTCCACGCCGGCACCGGGCGCTCCACTTTCGGACGCCCGCCTTCCAGGTAGCGCGCCGGGGTCCAGTACTCTTCGTCGAAGTGCACGAAGACCTTGGCGTGCGTCTGCATATCCAGCTTGTTGGCCAGCAGGCTCAATTGCCACGGCCACGCAGGGTTGAAGTTTGCTGAACGGACGATGAA
>Ga0209257_1004254_pt1 | contig 11304 bp, 11 predicted proteins | sample AraplaCvi_mCL_r2_FD_184277 | JGI IMG/M metagenome (GOLD analysis project Ga0209257, IMG submission 184277) | Arabidopsis root microbial communities from North Carolina, USA - plate scrape MF_Cvi_mCL_r2 (SPAdes) (version 2) | ecosystem: Host-associated > Plants > Roots > Endosphere | place: USA...
GTGGCGATGATCGGCTCGGGCGAGATCATCGACGCCAAGACGATCATAATGCTGCAATGGGCGGTCATAAACCGCGCGTCACTCGCAGGCTGATGGCTTAAACGATAAAATAATCAGCCGTTTGGGCGGCGCCTTTCCACAAGAAAGGCACCGCCTTGATGACGAGGATGAAGATTCGCAACTTCGGATCAAGAGCCGTCCCGTCATTACGAGGCACGGCTGACCGCCAATGTCGGGCTCTGGACGACTTCGCTTTTGTCTTAACGGTGGACGCCGACACTGGTCCCGTTCCGTAGCGGAGGAGGCCGTGAAAGCTTGGCCTTGAGGTCCGATATACGGGCAGCGATCGCCGACAAGCAGGTCGCCGGTTGTTTCAGGCGCCGTGCGAATGTGACTTGACCTTGAGCCGCCCGGATTTCACATCGTTGTCACGAACCGCGGCTAAGCGCTGCCCGTTGATATTCATCCTTATATGGTCAGGAGAAAGCCATGTGGCTCGGCAATTTCACCCTCGTTCTACCGAACGAGGTGGTGGACACAGGTTCCGTGCGGATTGAAGACGGCGTGATCGCCGAAATCCGTCCCGAACCGGTCGCAGGCGCCGTGATCGACGGCGGCGGGCGGTTGCTGATGCCGGGCTTCGTCGATCTGCATGGCGACATGATCGAGCGAGAGATCGCGCCGCGGCCGAACGCCCAGATGCCGATCGATTTCGGCATCCACGAACTCGACAAGAAGCTCGCCGCCGCCGGCGTCACCACGGCTTACGCGGCCGTCTCCTTCGCCACCGAGAGCGTCTATGGTCATGTTCGCTCGCTGGAGACGACCTCGGCCGTCATCGAGGGCATCAACCGCCTGCGCGACAACCTGCTGATCGACCACCGTGTCCATGCCCGCTACGAGATCACCAATATCGGCGCCGCGCCGACGCTGGAGCGGCTGCTGAAGGCCGACGAGATCGACATGGTGTCGCTGACCGACCACACGCCGGGCCAGGGCCAGTACAACAACATTGCAGCCTATATCGCCAGCATTTCCGAACGCCGGGCGATTACCGAGGAAATGGCCGCCGAGATTGTTCGCAAGCGCATCGCCATGCGCGACAATCCCGAGATCGAGGTGAAGCTGAAGGACATCGTCTCGCTCGCGCTTGCACATGGCCTGTCGCTCGCCTCCCATGATGACGACAGCGTCGAGAAGGTCGCCGAGATGTTCGATCTCGGTGTGACGATCAGCGAATTCCCGGTGACGTTGCCGGCCGCCGAGGAAGCCCGCCGCCGCGGGCTCTGGACGCTGATGGGCGCGCCGAACGCGCTGCGCGGTCAGTCCATGTCCGGCAATCTCAGTGCCCTCGATGCCGCCAAGGCCGGCCTGCTCACGATCATCGCCGCGGACTACCACCCGGCCGCCTTCGTGCCGGGCATCTTCAAGCTGGCGGACATGGCCGAAGGCGGTCTGCCGGCCGCGGTTGCCATGGCGACCGGCAACGCCGCCCGCTCCGCGGGCCTGACGGATCGCGGCGAGATCGCCATCGGCCAGCGCGCCGACCTGGTCGTGGTGGAAAAGGGCGACGTGCACCGCATCCGCGCCACCTTCCGCGCCGGCCGCTTCGTCTACAGCGACGGCACGCTGCACCCGCTCCGGGCGCTGGCGGCGTAAAGCTAAGCCAGCAGCGGTACGCCGTCCTGTGCCGCTGCGTCGATCAACTGGCGATCGAGCGTTGCCAGCGGCAGTTTCATCTCGACGGCCAGCGCGAAAAGGCGGCGTCGTAAGCGGTCAGCTTGTGGCGTTCTGCAAGGTCGAGGATGACATCGTCGTCCGGCGATGGGCGTGTCACGATGTTGAGCTGACGCAACAGGCCGATGCCCTCGCGGACTGCCGCGAAATCGATGCGCTTGCGTCTCCGCGCCATCATGAGGACGTTGCGCACCTCATGCCAGAGGATATCCGGAGCAATAGCGTTCGCGGTTTGCAGCTTCTCGAAGGCTGCCACGACGACCGGCGAATTTTCGTCAGGTAAAACCCAGCCGCATACGACCGACGCATCGACGACGAAATCAGCCATCAGCGTCTGCCGATTGCCTTCCATTCGGCGATTTCTTCCTGGGTGATCTTTGGCACCCTCGCCCGAAAGGCGAGTATATCCTCGATCGCGTTCTTGCGCCGCTCGTTGTCATCGGCAGCGACCGGAGCAAGTCTTGCAACGGGAACGTCACCGCGCGCGAGGATGATCTCTTCGCCGGCTTCCACCTTTGCCAGCAGTTCGGCAAGATTGGTGTCGCTGATATTCACCGTGATCGTCATGTCCGCGCTCCCGTAGACCGGCAGCAATGATGATCGCAGTTGCAGTTGCAGTCAATTACGGCAACTCGGGTGAGATGAGTCTGGCTTCGCCGTCCGCCGACAGGCCCTCGAAGACCGCCCGGCCGCCATCCATCCGCACCTTGCCTTCCGCAAGCAGCCTCAGCGCCATCGGATAGAGCTTGTGTTCTACGGTCAGTACGCGGCCGGCCAAGGCTTCCGGGGTGTCGTCGGCAAGCACGGGGACGGCGCCCTGGGCGAGGATCGGGCCTTCGTCCATGCCTTCGGTGACGAAATGCACGGTGCAGCCGGCGATCTTCACACCCGCCTCGATGGCGCGTTCATGGGTGTGGAGGCCCGGGAAGAGCGGCAGGAGGGCAGGGTGGATGTTGAGGATGCGGCCTTCGTAGCGGCTGATGAATTCGGCGGAGAAGAGCCGCATGTAGCCGGCGAGGCAGAGAATGTCCGGCTGCACGTCGTCGAGTGCGGCGAGGATCGCCGCCTCGTGCTCGGGCTTGCCGGCGAACTCCTTGCGCTCGAAGACAAACGTCTTGATGCCGCGAGCTTCTGCCTTGGCGATACCGCCGGCGGCCGGTTTGTCGGAGAACACGGCGACGATTTCGGCGGGGAAGTCCGGCGCAGCACAGGCTTCGGCCAGCGCCAGCATGTTGGAACCGCCGCCGGAGATGAACACGGCGACGCGCTTCTTGCGCGCCGTTTCTGCCGCGGGTGCGCTCATAGGCCGAGCGTGCCCTTGTAGATCACGCCGGCGCCGCCTTCGGTCCGTTCGACCATGCGGCCGAGCGGAACCACGATCTCGCCTTCGTTGGTCAGGGTGTTGATGACGGCCTGGGCGTTTTCAGGCGCGACCACGACGATCATGCCGATGCCGCAGTTGAAGGTGCGCAGCATTTCCTTCGCCTCGACGCCGCCGGTTTTTGCCAGCCACGAGAAGACGGGCGGTACGGGGATGCTGTCGAGATCGACTTCGGCTGCCAGATGCTTCGGCAGCACGCGCGGAATGTTCTCCGGAAAACCGCCGCCGGTAATATGGGCGAGCGCCTTCAGCGCGCCGGTCTCGCGGATCGCCTTCAGAAGCGGCTTCACGTAGATGCGGGTCGGCGTCAGAAGCGCCTCACCCAGAGTCATGCCCTCACGGAAGGGGGCGGGCGCATCCCAGGCGAGACCGGAAAGCGCAACGATCTTGCGCACCAGCGAGAAACCGTTCGAATGGACACCCGACGACGTGAGGCCGAGGATGACGTCGCCGGAGGCGATGTCACCGACCGGCAGCAGCTGGCCGCGTTCGGCGGCACCGACCGCAAAGCCCGCCAGGTCGTAGTCGCCGTCGGAATACATGCCGGGCATTTCGGCGGTCTCGCCGCCGATCAGCGCGCAGCCCGCCTCGCGGCAGCCGGCGGCGATGCCGGAAACGATCGCCGCACCCTGGTCCGGGTCGAGCTTGCCGGTCGCGAAATAATCGAGGAAGAGCAGCGGCTCGGCGCCCTGGACGACGAGATCGTTGACGCACATGGCGACCAAGTCGATGCCGACCGTGTCGTGGAAATTGGCGTCGATGGCGATCTTCAGCTTGGTGCCGACGCCGTCGTTGGCGGCAACCAGGATCGGGTCGGTGAAGCCCGCGGCCTTGAGGTCGAACAGGCCGCCGAAACCGCCGATCTCGCCGTCGGCGCCGGGGCGGCGCGTCGAGCGCACGGCCGGCTTGATCTTCTCGACCATCAGATTGCCCGCGTCGATATCGACGCCGGCATCGCTATAGGTGAGACCGTTCTTGCCCGCCTCGCTCATCGTCCATCTCCAATGATCGTCATGAGCTGCCCGCAATTGCACGACATGGCGCCGGATGCAAGCGTTGGACGCGGTTTTGAAGGCTTTTCACAGGCCTTGCTGCACTGCTTCCAAACCCTTGACCTGGGTCGAGGGCTTGCCTATCCCTCTTTTGCCCGGGCAATTCAGAGGAAGCGGCGATGCCATATCATATCAGCGGCGCGAGCCTGAAGCGCTATGTCTTCTTCTGGATCGGCGTTCTCATCGTCTTCGTCGTCTTCCTGTGGTTCTTCCGCTCGATCCTGCTTCCCTTCGTTGCCGGCATGGCGCTCGCCTATTTCCTCGATCCGGTGGCCGACTGGCTGGAACGGCGCGGCCTGAGCCGGCTGATGGCGACGGTGCTGATCCTCGTCGGCTTCGTGCTGGTCTTCGCGCTGTCGCTGATGCTGGTCATCCCGATCATCATCAACCAGTTCACCGAGTTCGCGGCCGCGCTGCCGGGCTATATTTCCCAACTGCAGCAGATCATATCGAGCCCGGAAAGCTCGTTCCTGCCGCACTGGATCAGCGCCCAGATCGAGACGGTCAAGCAGAACTTTTCCGAAGTGCTGAGCCAGGGCGCCGGTTTCGTCGGCTCGCTGCTCACCCAGATCTGGAATTCCGGCAAGGCGATCATCGACGTGGTGTCGCTCCTGATCGTCACGCCCGTCGTCGCCTTCTACATCCTGCTCGACTGGGACCGCATGGTTGCCAAGGTGGACAGCTGGGTGCCGCGCGACCAGGTGGCGACGGTCCGCGAGATCGCCCGGGAAATGGATGAATCGGTCGCCGGTTTCATTCGCGGCCAGGGTTCGCTCTGCCTGATCCTCGGCATCTTTTATGCGGTCGGCCTGTCGGTCGTCGGTCTGAATTTCGGACTTCTGATCGGTTTCATCGCCGGCATGATCAGCTTCATTCCCTATATCGGCTCGCTGATCGGCCTGGTGCTTTCGGTCGGCGTGGCGCTGGTGCAGTTCTGGCCGGATTATCCCTGGATTCTCGCGGTCGCCGGCGTCTTCTTCGTCGGCCAGTTCATCGAGGGCAATATTCTTCAGCCGAAGCTGGTCGGCGAAAGCGTCGGCCTGCATCCGGTCTGGCTGATGTTCGCGCTCTTCGCCTTCGGTGCCATATTCGGTTTCGTCGGCCTGCTGATCGCCGTGCCGGCCGCCGCCGTGGTCGGCGTGCTTGTCCGCTTCGTGCTGTCGCGGTATCTTGACAGCGACATCTATTACGGCCGGGCGGCCGTTCTTCCCTGGGAAGAAGCCGAACGGCCGCATGTGCTGGACCATGCCGGAAACGGTGCAGAGGCAACCGCCCCGAACGATCCTCGCACCCCGGATGATTCTCAAGCGAATGCCTCGCAGAAGAGCATTTGAAAGACCTATGACCGAGACGAGCGAGCGCGAGCGGCGCAGACAGGAACAGTTGCCGCTGCAATTCACCCATGACGCGGCGAGAACCCGGGACGACCTTCTGGTTTCCGAACGCCTGGCGGCGGCCGTGGCGATCGTCGACGAATGGCCGGCCTGGCCGTCGCCGGTCGTCGTGCTGGCAGGCCCCGTGGGGTCGGGAAAATCGCACCTGGCGCATATCTGGCGGGAAAAGTCGGGGGCGGCCGACATTCATCCCGTTGCAGGCTCGAATGCCGCAGCAATCGCCGCCGCAGGCCCGGTCCTGTTCGAAGATGCCGAACGCCGCGGGTTCGACGAGACCGAACTTTTCCACGTCATCAACAGCGTGCGCGAGAACGGGCACAGCCTCCTGATGACCTCGCGCCTCTGGCCGGTTTCCTGGGGTGTCGCCCTGCCGGATCTGAAATCCCGGTTGAAGGCGGCCACGGTCGTGGAAATCGGCGAACCGGACGAGGACCTGCTGGCCCAAGTGATCGTCAAGCTGTTCGCCGACCGCCAGCTCTATATCGACGACAAGCTCGTCGGCTACATCGTCAACCGCATGGAACGGTCGCTCGGCGCGGCGCAGACGATCGTCGAGCAGCTGGATCGCCTGGCGCTGGCGCGCGGCACCCGGATCACCCGACCGCTCGCGGCGGAAGTGCTGAACGATTTGGGGAATTCGGGAACCGGTGCCGGCACGGACGGTTGACTGTGACAGTTCGCTCGTCAAACTGTGGTCGGCCCTTAGGGTTAGCATGACCAAGGGTTAGCATTGGGATGGATGAGATGGATTCGATCACGACTGAAACGCGCGAGCCCGGCCTGGAGGCGGCCAATACCGACCTCGACCTGATGACCAGTCCGGACCGGTTCATCAATCGTGAATTCTCCTGGCTGCAGTTCAACCGCCGCGTTCTCGAGGAGACGCTGAACACCGCCCATCCTCTGCTGGAGCGCGTTCGCTTCCTGTCGATCTCGGCGGCCAATCTCGATGAATTTTTCATGGTGCGCGTTGCCGGCCTCGAAGGCCAGGTGCGGCAGGGCATCGTTATCCGCTCGCCCGACGGCAAGACGCCGGCCGAACAGCTCGACAACATCCTGCAGGAGATCGACAACCTGCAGATGGAACAGCAGGCCTCGCTCGCCGTGCTGCAGCAGTATCTCGCCAAGGAGGACATCCTGATCGTCCGTCCGGCCGCGCTCTCGGCCGAGGATCGCGCATGGCTGTCGAACTCCTTCGACGACGAGCTTTTCCCGGTCCTGACGCCGCTGTCGATCGACCCGGCCCATCCGTTCCCGTTCATTCCCAACCTCGGCTTTTCGATGGGCCTGCAGCTGCACAGCAAGCACGGCAAGGAGCCGATGACCGGGCTGTTGCGCCTGCCGACCACGCTCGACCGCTTCATCCGCCTGCCGGACTTCAACACGGCGATCCGTTATATCACGCTGGAAGACGTGGTCGGCATGTTCACCGACCGGCTTTTCCCCGGTTACGAGGTGAAGGGCGCCGGCACGTTCCGCATCATCCGCGACAGCGATATCGAAGTCGAGGAAGAGGCCGAAGACCTGGTGCGCTTCTTCGAGACCGCGCTGAAGCGCCGCCGCCGCGGCAAGGTCATCCGTATCGAGACCGATTCGGAAATGCCGGCCTCGCTGCGCCAGTTCGTGGTGCAGGAGCTGGGCGTGCCGGAAAACCGCGTCGCGGTTCTGCCGGGCCTCCTGGCGCTCAACACAATGTCGGAGATCACCAAGGCGCCCCGCGACGACCTGCGTTTCGAAAGCTACAATGCCCGATTTCCCGAACGGGTCCGGGACCACGCCGGCGACTGCCTCGCGGCCATCCGCGAAAAGGACATGGTGGTCCATCATCCTTACGAGTCCTTTGACGTGGTTGTGCAGTTCCTTCTTCAGGCGGCGCGCGACCCGGACGTGCTCGCCATCAAGCAGACGCTCTACCGCACCTCGAACGACAGCCCGATCGTCCGGGCGCTGATCGACGCGGCCGAAATGGGCAAGTCGGTAACGGCGCTGGTGGAGCTCAAGGCCCGGTTCGACGAAGAGGCGAACATCCGCTGGGCGCGCGACCTGGAACGCGCCGGCGTGCAGGTCGTCTTCGGTTTCATCGAACTGAAGACCCATGCCAAGATGTCGATGGTCGTGCGCCGCGAGGACGGCAAGCTCAGGACCTATTGCCATCTCGGCACCGGCAACTACCACCCGATCACCGCCAAGATCTATACGGACCTGTCCTTCTTCACCTGCAATCCGAAGATCGCCCATGACATGGCGAACATCTTCAACTTCATCACCGGTTACGGCGAGCCGGCCGAGAGCATGAAGCTGGCGGTTTCGCCCTACACGCTCCGGTCCCGCATCCTGCGCCATATCGAGGAAGAGATCTGCCATGCCCAGGCCGGCAAGCCGGCGGCGATCTGGATGAAGATGAACTCGCTTGTCGATCCGGAGATCATCGACGCGCTTTATCGCGCCAGCCGCGCCGGCGTCGAGGTCGATCTGGTGGTGCGCGGCATCTGCTGCCTGCGTCCGCAGGTCCCCGGCCTCTCCGACAATATCCGCGTCAAGTCGATCGTCGGCCGTTTCCTGGAGCACAGCCGGATCTTCTGTTTCGGCAATGGCCATGGCCTGCCGTCCGACAAGGCGCTCGTCTATATCGGCTCGGCCGACATGATGCCGCGCAACCTCGACCGCCGGGTCGAGACGCTGGTGCCGCTCCTCAACCCGACGGTGCACGAGCAGGTTTTATCCCAGATCATGCTGGGCAACCTGATTGACAACCAGCAGAGCTACGAGATATTGCCCGACGGCACGTCGCGTCGCATGGAAGTGCGCAAGGGCGAGGAACCTTTTAACGCGCAGCACTATTTCATGACCAATCCGAGCCTCTCGGGGCGCGGTGAAGCCTTGAAGTCGAGTGCTCCGAAACTCATTGCCGGCCTCGTGTCCGGACGCAAGAAATAGGCATATGGTACGATCAGAAGCCCAGGGGCGCCTTCCGGGGATCGCTCCTGTCTCCGTCATCGACATCGGCTCGAATTCCGTCCGCGTCGTCATCTACGAAGGCCTTTCCCGCGCCCCGACCGTGCTCTTCAACGAGAAGGTGCTGTGCGGCCTCGGCAAGGGACTGGGTTCGAACGGCCGCATGGACGACGAGGGTGTCGAACGCGCCCTCTCGTCGCTGAGGCGTTTCCGGGCGCTCTCCACCCAGGCCAAGGCAACCGAAGTCTACGTGCTGGCGACCGCTGCCGCCCGCGAGGCGTCGAACGGCCCGGATTTCATCGCCCAGGCGGAAGAGATCCTCGGCCAGCCGATCCAGCTGCTCTCGGGCGAGGAAGAGGCGCGCTATTCGGCGCTCGGCGTCATCAGCGGCTTCCATGATCCGGACGGCATTGCCGGCGACCTCGGCGGCGGTTCGCTGGAGCTGATCGACATCAAGGGCACGGAATTCGGCAAGGGCATCACCCTGCCGCTCGGCGGCCTGAGGCTGTCGGAATCCTCCGGCAATTCGCTCTCCAAGGCCCGGACCTTCGCCCGCAAGCAGGTGAACACGGCGCGGTTCCTGGAGAACGGCGCCGGCCGCACCTTCTATGCCGTCGGCGGCACCTGGCGAAACATCGCCAAGCTTCACATGGAAATGAGCAAATATCCGCTGCACATGATGCAGGGTTACGAGCTTCCGCTCGAGGACATGCGAAAGTTCCTCGACGAGGTGATCGCTGCCAAGGACAGCAAGGATCCCGCCTGGCAGGCCGTTTCGAAGAACCGCCGTTCGCTGCTGCCCTTCGGCGCCATCGCCATGCAGGAAGTGCTGGACGTGATGAAGCCGGCCCGGGTGAGCTTTTCCGCCCAGGGCGTCCGCGAAGGCTATCTCTATTCGCTGCTGTCCGAGGAGGATCAGGCGGGCGATCCGCTGCTGGTCGCCGCAGACCAGCTCGCCATCCTGCGCGCCCGTTCGCCAGAACATGCCCGCGAACTTGCCGACTGGACGGGCCGCATGGTGCCGGCCTTCGGGATCGTCGAGACGGAAGAGGAAAGCCGCTATCGCCAGGCCGCCTGCCTGCTCGCCGATATCAGCTGGCGCGCCCATCCCGACTATCGCGGCCTGCAGGCGCTGAACCTGATCGCCCATTCCTCTTTCGTCGGGATCACCCATGCCGGCCGCGCCTATCTGGCGCTTGCCAATTATTACCGGTTCGAAGGCCTGCATGACGATGGCGCGACCGGCCCGCTCGCGACCATCGCGACGCCCCGCCTGCTCGATCTCGCAAAACTGCTCGGCGGCCTGCTTCGGGTCGTCTATCTGTTCTCGGCCTCGATGCCGGGCCTCGTCCACCACCTGAGCTTCCGTCCGTCGTCCGAGCCGGATCTCGACCTCGAATTCGTGGTGCCTTCCGCCTACCGCGATTTCGCCGGCGAGCGTCTGGACGGCCGCCTGCAGCAGCTGGCGAGGCTGACGGGCAAGCGGCTGGCGTTCCGGTTCGAGTAAGCCGGGCAGGCGCGGTCGTAACCGCGAACAGGGGGGCAGTGCGCCGCCATGCAGGTCCGTCATTAGCCCGTCGGTCTACTCCGATTGGGCAGCTTTCCCGGCGCCGCCGTTGATTTATTTTACGGCGCGACACGGGAGGATATGAATGTCATACCTGCGGATCTGGATTTCGGCGACGTTCGCTTTCGCCATCTGCGCGGCCCTGATGACCCTGGGTTACTTCAACATCGAAGGCAAACTGCTGGCCCCTCCGCCCTTCTATCTGGAAACCTGGGCAGGACTGATGGCCTTCGTGACCATATCGACCGCGTTCATCAAGTGGCTGTTCAATTATCGCGGCTGAGGATGTCGGGATCGGGTGAGCTGCCGACCGGCGACCTCGCCTTGCGATGGCTTACACATGGGCGGGCCGCCAATGCGGATAGGTGACATAGGCGGTAAGTGCGCCCTCCTCGTGTGAGCGGATTGTCACCGCTTCACCCTTGGGCATGTATATGATCTCTCCAGGCCCCGCGCTGACCGTTCCGGCCTCTGTCGAGACCGAAATCCGTCCTTCCAGAATGATCATGACATCGTCGACCGCCATCGTTTCGGTGAGGCTTTGGTCCGGCGCGTAGCGCCCATAACCGATGGTGATCGGTCCTCCGTGGCGCTCGTCGACCAGATTGCCGACGGATATGTCTGCCTCTTGTCCAGGGGAACGTTCCAACGAGGCATCGGCGATCGTAAATTTGTGGATTCTCATCGTCTTCTCCATTCTGTTCGCGGAGGTAGCGCAGAGAACCGGCGCGCCAAGACGGAATTGCAGTTTTTTGAGGAAGACGTTTTGGGCTCTTGCCAGCTTTGAGTTGAGCCGGTGAGGCCGTCAGCGGAGGACCGCCATGAAGTTCCCGGGCCGGGATTTTCAGCGCCTGACTGCCCCGGTGGCATCAGTCTCGTCAACAAAAGAGCGCCCGGCTTTCACCGGGCGCTCTTTCCGTTCAAAACCCTAACCGCTCACTTCGCAGACAGGAATTCACCCACTTCGAGAATGCTGAACTCGTTGTTGTCAGCCTTGTCGACGGCGCGGCCTGCGGAGAAGGGCAGGTTGTTGTCGTTGCCGATGATGATGTGAGTGGCGTCGACCACGTCGACATTCTCGATCGTCACGAACGGCATGTCGTAGACGCCGGCGACGCTGCCGGCCTTCTTCTTGTTGTCCGGGTCCTGGATGTTCATCAGGTCGATATAGCCGATCTTGCGGACGGCCTTGCCGACATTGGCGTCGTTGAACTCGAT
>Ga0209257_1004259_pt1 | contig 11292 bp, 9 predicted proteins | sample AraplaCvi_mCL_r2_FD_184277 | JGI IMG/M metagenome (GOLD analysis project Ga0209257, IMG submission 184277) | Arabidopsis root microbial communities from North Carolina, USA - plate scrape MF_Cvi_mCL_r2 (SPAdes) (version 2) | ecosystem: Host-associated > Plants > Roots > Endosphere | place: USA...
AAGTTCGACTTCTCGTGGCTGTGCGGGCGCACGAGCTTGGAGGACATCATCGGCGTCAGCGTCAGCGCGACGAACGCGGAGATCGCGACCGCGCCGGCGAGCGCCACCGACAGCTCGCGGAACAGGCGTCCGGTGTTGCCCTGCATGAAGCCGACCGGCAGGAACACCGCGACCAGCACGGCGGTGGTCGCGATCACCGCGAACGCCACCTGCTGCGTGCCGCGCTTGGCCGCGACCAGGCGCGGTTCGCCGAGGTCCGTGCGTCGCTGGATGTTCTCGAGCACCACGATTGCGTCGTCCACCACCAGTCCGATGGCGAGCACCAATGCCAGCAGCGTGAGCAGGTTGATCGAGAAGCCGAACAGGTACAGCGGGATGAACGCGGCGATCAGGCACACCGGCACCGTCACCGCCGGGATGAGCGCGGCGCGGAAGCTGCCAAGGAACAGCCAGATCACCACCAGCACCAGGACGATCGCCTCGATCAGCGTGTGGTACACGCGCTCCACCGCGGACTCGATGAAGATCGTGGTGTCGAAGGCGACGAAGACCTTCGTGCCTTCCGGCAGCGTCTTCTGCACCTTCTCCGCTTCCTCGCGCACGGCGCGCGCGACGTCGAGGCTGTTGGCGGTGGAGGTCTTGACGATGCCCAGGCCGATGTTCGGCTCGCCATTGCTGCGGTAGTACGCGCGGCGTTCGGCGGAGGCCAGTTCGATGCGCGAGACATCGCCCAGGCGCACGACGTAACCGTCCGTGCCCTTGACCAGCGGGATCTGCGCGAAGTCTTCCGGCTTCTGGTAGCTGCGCGCGACGCGCAGCGTGAAGTCGCGCGCGTTGGATTCGATTCGGCCGGCGGGCAGCTCGACGTTCTCGGCTTCCAGCGCGTTCTCGACTTCGTTGACGGTGATGCCGCGCGCGGCGAGCGCGTCGCGATCCAGCCAGATGCGCATCGCATAGCGCTGCTGGCCGCCGATGCGCACCTGCGCGACGCCGTCCACGGACGACAGGCGATCGACGACGTAGCGTTCGGCGTAATCCGACAGCTGCAGCGTGTCCATGCGCGTGGAGCTCATGTTCAGCCACAGGATCGGATCGGCGTCGGATTCGACCTTTTCCACTTCCGGCGGATCGGCCTCTTCCGGCATGCGGTCGAGCACGCGGCTCACCGCGTCGCGCACGTCGTTGGCGGCAGCTTCGATCTCGCGGTTGAGCGTGAACTCGATGCTGATCGAGGCGCGGCCGTTGACGCTGCGCGATTCGATCGACTCGATGCCTTCGATGCCGGCCAGCGCGTCTTCCAGGATCTGCGTGATGCGCGTTTCCACCACCGCCGCCGAGGCGCCGGGGTAGTTCACCTGCACCGAGACGATGGGTGGATCGATCGCCGGCAGTTCGCGCAGGGTGAGGCGCGAGAAGGCCATCACGCCCAGCACGATGATGAGCAGGCTCATCACCGTGGCGAACACGGGACGGCGGATCGAAAGGTCGGACAGGTTCATGGCGTTCGCCCCTGGATCAGCCGTAGATCAGCCGGCCTTCGCCGTGCTGTTCCTGGACGCCGAGCCGACTTCGCCGGCTGGGGCCTTGTCGCCTGCGGAATCGACGATGCGCGCGCCGACGCGCAGCTTGCCGGTGCCGTCCACCACGATGCGGTCGCCGACCTTCAGGCCTTCGGACACTTCGGCCAGGCCTTCGCGGCGGCTGCCGATCTTCACGTCCACGCGTTCGACGGAGGAATCGGGCTTGACGCGATAGACGAACGAATCGGTTCCGACCTGCACGATGGAGATTTCCGGCACCAGCAGCGCCTGGCGCTCGGGGCGCGACAGCGTGACCTGCATCAGCATGCCCGGGCGCAGCGCGCGGTCGGGGTTTGCGAAATCGCCACGCACCAGCACCGAACGGGTGGATTCGTCGACGCGTGCGTCGATCGTGCTGACCTGGCCTTCGAACTTGCGGCCCGGGTACGCCGTGCTGGTGCCGGCGACCTGCTGGCCGACGCCGAGCGTGGCGATCATCGCCTCGGGCACGGGGAAATCGACGTAGACGCGCGCGGTGTCGTCGAGCGTGGCAATGGCCGTGCCCGGCGTGACCAGCGCGCCGGGGCTGACCTGGCGGATGCCGAGCACGCCGGCGAACGGCGCACGGATCACGCGGTCGCCGATGTCGGCGCGCATCTGCGCCATGCGGGCGCGTGCGGCGTCGCGGACCGCACGCTGGGTATCGAGCTGGGAGCGCGCGATCAGCTGCTGGCCGGCCAGTTCGGTCTGGCGCTGGTAGAGCTTCTCGGCCTCGTTCGCCGTCGCTTCGGCCTGCTCGAACGCGGCCTGTTGCTGCCGCCCGGTGAGCGTGACCAGCGGCGCGCCCGCAGCCACCACGTCACCGCTTTCGAAATGCACCTGCTGCACCGTTTCGCTGACCTTGGCGCTGACGGTGATGGATTCGCGCGCCTTTACATTGCCCAGCGCCAGCAGCGTGTCGCTGAAGGGCTGCATGCGCACCTGCTGCGTGGTCACCGGGATCGGACGGTCGCCGTCGCCCCCCTTGCGCTGTTCGGCCCCATTGCTGCCACATGCGACGCTCGCACCGACGAGGGCCAGCACGAGGCCGGCACGGAGGGCGCGAAAACTGAATCCGGAACAAGGTCGCATGCGGTTGCCTGAAAGGGGCTGACGTATTGAAGCCCGTGGATTCTAGCGGTCGAGGGTCAACGGCTGCGTAGCCCATTGGTTGACAACTCATTGCCCAAGCGTCCAAACGCCCGATGGCGCAAGGCCGGGGCCCGACCGCCGGCACGGCGCACCCGACGGGGGCGAACGGGATCTGAAACCCGACTGTGGCACTCTCCGATGACGGTCTCGTGGATGGTCGCGACAGGGCGTTTGGCGTCGCGATCTGGCCGCTTCGACCGGCATCCTGCGTCCCTTCGCTCCAAGCCCATCGCGTCCAAGCCCATCGCGTCGACGCCCCTCGCGTTCAAGCCACCCAGTGCTCAGGAGTTCGCCATGATCCACGACAGCATCCTCGACACCATCGGCCGCACCCCGGTGGTGCGCCTGCACCGCCTCGCCCCCAGGCACGTGGCGCTGTACGCGAAGGTCGAAGCCTTCAATCCCGGCGGTTCGGTCAAGGACCGCCTGGCGCTGGCGATCATCCTGGACGCCGAAGCGCGCGGCCAGCTGAAGCCCGGCGACACCGTGATCGAAGCCACCTCGGGCAACACCGGCGTCGCGCTGGCGATGGTATGCGCCGCACGCGGCTACAACTTCGTGGCCGTGATGAGTGATTCGTTCTCGATGGAACGCCGCAAGCTGATGCGCGCCTACGGCGCGAAACTCATCCTCACGCCCGCCGCCGAACGCGGCAGCGGCATGGTGCGTCGCGCCGCCGAACTGGCCGAAAAGCACGGCTGGTTCCTCGCGCGCCAGTTCACCAACCCGGCCAATCCGGCGTACCACCGCCAGACGACGGCGGCGGAAATCCTGCGCGATTTCGCCGGCCGGCGGCTCGACCACTTCGTCACAGGCTGGGGCACGGGTGGCACGCTCACCGGCGTGGGCGAGGTACTGAAGGTGGCGCGACCCGAAGTGCGCGTGACCACATGCGAACCGGCGGGTGCCTCGCTGCTGGCCGGCAAGGAATGGCAGCCGCACAAGATCCAGGGCTGGACGCCGGACTTCGTGCCGGAAGTGCTCAACCGCGACGTGGCCGACGCGATCCTGCCGATCGACGACGTGCTCGCGCGCGACACCGCGCGTCGCCTCGCGCAGGAAGAAGGCATCTTCGTCGGCATTTCCGCCGGCGCCACTGCGGCCGCGGCGCTGGAAGTCGCGCGCAATGCGGACGAAGGCGCGGTGATCCTGACGATGCTGCCGGATACCGGCGAGCGGTACCTGTCCACGTTCCTGTTCGAGGGCGTGAACGAGGGGTCGGATGATGAGTGGCTGGCCGGTCTGGGTTGAGGCGAAGCCGCACGCGTGAAGCCACGGACGGCGCTCACCGAGCCTGCAACATGCCCATCGACATCCTCGAAACCGACATCACCACGCTCGACGTCGACGCGATCGTCAACGCCGCGAATGAAGCGCTGCTCGGCGGCGGTGGCGTGGACGGCGCGATCCATCGCGCCGCGGGACCGGGCCTGCTGGAGGAATGCCGCGCATTGCCGCAGGTGCGCCCCGGCGTGCGCTGCCCGACGGGCGAGGCGCGCATCACCGGCGGACATCGGCTGCCTGCGCGTCATGTGATCCACACCGTCGGGCCGGTGTGGCGCGGCGGCGGTTCCGGCGAGCCTGCCTTGCTTGCGTCGTGCTATCGCGAGTCATTGCGCCTGGCCGACGAACACGGCCTTGCATCGATCGCGTTTCCGGCGATCAGCTGCGGCGTGTATGGCTACCCGCCGGAACTGGCCGTGGAAATTGCGGTGCATGAAGTACGCCTATGGCTGGATGCGCGCGATGCCGAAGCGCAGGTGATCTTCGCGTGCTTCGGACGGGAGATGGCGGGCTTGTATCGGAAGGCTGTGGCGGGGTGGATGCGGGCGGTGTGATTCAGTATTCCGTTGATCCGCCATTCCTGTGATACGTCGTTCCTGTGATCCGTCATTCCATTTGATCCGTCATCCCGGCGAAGGCCGGGATCCAGGCCCGTAACGAACGGGCACTCCCGCATCGGCGAACCTGATCACGTCATTCCCGCGCAGGCGGGAATCCAGGGACTTATCACGCTCTGCCGGTTCCTATCCGGAGCGAACTCACGCGAGTCGTTCAAGCGCAAGGTGAACGCATGAAAAGTCGCTGGATTCCCGCCTTCGCGGGAATGACGAGCAGATGCAACAGCGACAGCAACGGAAACGGCAACCGCAACCGCAACAGCGCCGCATCGTGATGCATACCGCCGCCATCCATGGCGTCACGCGACTGGCTTCGGGTCGCCCTGCCCGACCATCCATGTCCGGGCGTTCGGCAGGCCACGCGGCAGTGCCGCAATGCACGGGTTTCGATTGCGCGATGGTTGCCATCCATGGCGTCACGCGACTGGCTTCGGGTCGCCCTGCCCGGCCATCCATGGCCGGGCGTTCGGCAGGCCACGCGGCAGTGCCGCAATGCACGGGTTTCGATGGCGCGATGGTTGCCATCCATGGCGTCACGCGACTGGCTTCGGGTCGCCCTGCCCGGCCATCCATGGCCGTGCGTTCGGCAGGCCACGCGGCAGTGCCGCGTAAGCGGCCTGCCTCACCCCTGCGGAATCCCCGCCATGTCCGGCAGGTGGTGCGCGATTCCCTTATGGCAATCGATGCACGTCTTCTCGCGCGTGACCAGCCAGCGCTGGTGGATCTGCGCCGCACGCGTGCTCTGGCGGGTCAGGTCCATCGATTCGTAGTTGTGGCAGTTGCGGCATTCCAACGAGTCGTTCGCCTTCAGGCGCGCCCACTCGTGCATCGCCAGTTCCAGCCGGTGGTCGAGGAACTTCTCGCGCGTGTTCACGGTGCCGAAGATCTTGCCCCACACTTCCTTCGACGCCTGCATCTTGCGCGCGATCTTGTCCGTCCACTTGTGCGGCACGTGGCAGTCCGGGCACGTCGCGCGCACGCCGGAGCGGTTGCTGTAATGGATCGTCGTCTTCAGTTCCTGGAACACGTTGTCGCGCATCTCGTGGCAACTCGTGCAGAACTTCTCGGTGTTGGTCGCTTCCAGCGCGGTGTTGAATCCGCCCCAGAACATGATGCCCGCGATGAAGCCCGCCGCCACCAGGAAGCCGAGGCTGTAGTGCACGCTCGGCCGTCGCAGCGTGAGCCAGTACGGCCGGAAAAAGGTCCAGAAACGATCCCACAGGCGGCGCATCACGGAGTCCTCTGCGCGGCTTCAGTATTGGCGCCTTGAACAGTCGACGTCCCCGCCTCGGCCGCGGCGAGCACCGCGTCGATGGTCTGGAACGTGTTGTTCACCAGCAACGGCGCATCGGTCTGCACGACGTGGCACTGGTTGCAGAAGTAGCGTCGCGAGGAAATCGTCGCCAGGAACTGGTCGTCGCGATCCATGTAATGCGTGACGCTGACCGGCGGCGCCTGGAACTTCTCGGCGTTCGCGCGCGCGTGGCAGAGCATGCAGCGGTTGCTGTTTTTGTCGACCTGGTAACCGTCGATCGCGTGTGGAATCGTCGGCGGTTGCATCGGATACGCGCGCTCGCGCTTCACGTCCATGTTCTGCACGCGCCACAGCGGCTGCGGTGCGGCTTCCTGATCGACGGGAATGCCGCGACGCAACGCGTCGATCTGGCGAAGATCGGCGCGACCCAGCGCGGAGTCCGGGCGCGTCTGCGGCACGGACTGCGCCGCGGCGAGTTCGCGCTTCGCCTCGTGCTTCTTCTCGCTGCCGCTGCCGAACAGCCAGCCGGCGAGGAACACCAGCACCATCACCGCGACGGTGAGGCCGCCAGCGATCCACAGCGGGCGATTTCGCGTGAATGCGTTGCTCATGGCCCGCCTCCTATGCGCCCAGGATCTTGACCGCGCACTTCTTGTAGTCGGTCTGCTTGGAAATCGGATCGGTCGCGTCCAGCGTCACCTTGTTGATGAGCTGCCCGGCGTCGAACCACGGCACGAACACCACGCCTTCCGGCATGCGGTTGCGACCGCGGGTTTCCACGCGCGTGCGCATCTCGCCGCGACGCGACACGATGCGTACGTCGTCGCCGCGCTTGAGCCCGCGCTTGCGCGCGTCGTCGGGGTTCATGAACACCATCGCGGTGGGGAAGCTGCGGAACAGTTCCGGCACGCGCATCGTCATCGAGCCCGAATGCCAATGCTCCAGCACGCGGCCCGTCACCAGCCACAGATCGAATTCCGTATCCGGCGATTCGGCTGCCGGCTCGTACGGCAGCGCCCAGATCACGGCGCGGCCGTCCTTGTTGCCGTAGAAGCGGAAGCCTTCGCCGGGTGGCACGTACGTATCGCTGCCTTCGCGATAACGCCAGCGCGTCTCGCGCCCTTCCACTACCGGCCAGCGCAGGCCGCGCGCCTTGTGGTACTCGTCGAACGGCGCGAGATCGTGGCCGTGCCCGCGACCAAACGTCGCGTATTCCTCGAACAATCCCTTCTGCACGTAGAAGCCGAAGTGATTCGACTCGTCGTTCGAATAGCCTGCGGCGATATCGGAAACCGGATACCGGTCGACGTTGCCGTTCTTGTAGAGCACGTCGAACAGCGTCTTGCCCTTGAACTGCGGGTTCGCGGCGAGGATGTCCGCCGGCCAGCATTCGTCGGTGGTGAAGCGCTTGGAGAATTCCATCAGCTGCCACAGGTCCGAACGCGCCTGCGCCGGCGCGCTCACCAGCTGGTGCCAGAACTGCGTGCGACGTTCGGCGTTGCCGTAGGCGCCTTCCTTCTCTACCCACATCGCGGTGGGCAGGATCAGGTCCGCCGCCTGCGCGGTTACCGTCGGATACGCATCGGACACGACGATGAAGTTCTGCGGATTGCGATAGCCCGGCCAGGTTTCCTCGTACAGGTTCGCCGCGGCCTGCATGTTGTTGTTGACCTGGACCCAGTACGCGTTGAGCTTGCCGTCCTTGAGCATGCGGTTCTGTTCGACCGCGTGGTAACCGGGCTTGGGATTGACGATGCCGTGCGGGATCTTCCAGATCTCCTCGGCATGCTTGCGGTGCTCGGGATTGGCCACCAGCATGTCCGCCGGCAGGCGATGGCTGAACGTGCCGACTTCGCGCGCGGTGCCACACGCGGATGGCTGCCCCGTCAGCGAGAACGGGCTGTTGCCCGGCATCGCGATCTTCCCGGTCAGCAGGTGGATGTTGTAGACCATGTTGTTGCACCACACGCCGCGCGTGTGCTGGTTGAAGCCCATGGTCCAGAACGACATGACCTTGACCTTCGGATCGGCGTAGAGCTCGGCGAGCTTCTCCAGCCAGCCGCGCTCCACGCCGGTCATCTCCACGGCCTTGTCGAGCGTGTACGGCTTCACGAACGCGGCGAACTTCTCGAAGTCGATGACCTCGCCGCCGTTCGCGTCCTTCGCGTTCTTCGCCTTCAGTTCCAGCGGATGGTCGGGACGCAGGCCGTAGCCGATGTCGTCGTTGCCGCGCTTGAAACTGGTGTGCCTGTCGACGAACTCCCTGTTGACCTTGCCGCTGGTGATGATGTGGTTGGCGATGTAGTTGAGGATGACCAGGTCGGTCTGCGGCTTGAAGACGATCGGGATGTCGGCCAGTTCGAAGCTGCGGTGCTCGAACGTCGACAGCACGGCGACCTTCACGTGCGGATGCGTGAGGCGGCGATCGGTCACGCGCGTCCACAGGATCGGATGCATCTCGGCCATGTTCGAGCCCCACAGCACGAACGCATCGGCGGCCTCGATGTCGTCGTAGCAGCCCATCGGCTCGTCCATGCCGAAGGTGCGCATGAAGCCCATCACGGCCGACGCCATGCAGTGGCGCGCGTTCGGGTCGATGTGGTTGCTGCGGAAGCCCGCCTTCATCAGCTTGTTGGCCGCGTAGCCTTCCCAGATGGTCCACTGGCCGGACCCGAACATGCCGATATGATCGGCGCCCTTCTCCTTCAGCACTTTCCTGAACTGCTCGGCCATCACGTCGAAGGCTTCGTCCCACGTCACCTGCGTGAACTCGCCGTCCTTCGCGTACACGCCGTTCTTCTTGCGCAGCAGCGGCGAGGTCAGGCGATCGCTGCCGTACATGATCTTCGACAGGAAGTAGCCCTTGACGCAGTTGATGCCGCGGTTGACTTCCGCGTGCACGTCGCCGTGCGTGGCAACCACGCGGCCTTCCTTCACCGCGACGTTGACGCCGCATCCGGTACCGCAGAAGCGGCACGGCGCCTTGTCCCACTTCAGCGCGGTGAGGTCGCCTTCGGTCAGCACGTTGGCGGTGTCGCCCGGCAGCGGAATCCCGGCTGCGGCCGCAGCGGTGGCGACGGCGGTGTTGCGGATGAACTCGCGGCGGGTGGTCATGGCGCGACTCCGGAAGCTTCGATATCGGATGCGGAACGCACCGGCGCATCGAGCGCCTCGCGCGGTTCCGCGTGGTGGTAGACGAGCGCGACGTTGAGCACGCCGGGCAGCGCGCGCAGCGCATCGACGCGGTCGAGCACCGCGTACTGGTCGGCGCATTCGCACAGCACGACGCTGCGGGTCTGCGCGCGCACGGCGAGGTCGAGGTCGTCGCTTCCGGCGATGTAGGCGTCGATGGTTTCGGCGGCTTCGACGCGGTGCTGTACGACGAAGCTGGCAATGTGGACGTCGCGCTGTTCGTCGCCGCGCCCGGCGCTTTCGAATCTGGTGGGGTCGAGCTTCATGCGATCTCCAGGGAGCGCGCCGACAGCGCGATGGCCTGCGTGGGGCACACGCCGACGCACGCGCCGCATCCCGTGCAGCGCGCGGTGTCGATGTCGGGGAGCGGGACGCCTGCGGTGAGCGGAAAGGCGATGGCGCGCTCGGGGCACGCGTCGCGGCAGCTGGAGCACACCACGCCGTGGCGCGGCAGGCAGGTGTCGCCGACGAGGGCTTTCAGCGTCCAGGGTTCGTTCGACGCCGAACGATCCAGCGCGCGCGGCGTGCATGCGCTCTCGCATTCGCCGCAGAACGTGCATTCGCCCAGGCGCGGATCGAACACCGGACGCCCGCCCGCGCCACGCACGATGACGCGCTCCGGGCAACGTTCGACGCACGCGCCGCATGCGGTGCAGGCATCGAGGAAGTCGTTTTCGTTGAGCGCCCACGGCGGACGCAGCGGCGTGGCCGCAGCACGACGCCCGAACAGCAGCGCGCGCCGCGAGCTCGACGGATGGGAGCCGGATGGATTGGAGCCGGATGGTTTGGAGCCGGCCGCCACGTCAGTGCCCCGTCGGCGGCCCGGACACGAACATCTGCCAGAACCAGACGATGAAACCGTAGCTGGCGACGATCATCACTGTCAGCAGGGGGAACACCACCGCCGTCAGCAGCAGGAAGGCGACGCGTTCTCTTCGCTTGATGACGTTGTCATCTGGCTGGACCATGGCCGGCTCCTGTGGCAGTCAGTCGCTCATGCGAGGACGCCGGTGCATCGGCGTCCGTGACTTCCAGTTTGCTGGCGGGAACCCGGCGAAGCCTTGATCCGGATCAACCCCGGCCCCGGCGCCGCCCTTTCACCGCCGGTCCATCGTCGTCTGCGCGGTGTGCACGCGACGTATAGGGGCTGTATACGCGGGCGGCGGCGGCGTCGATCTGCGCGGTGGCGCGCCCAAAAGAAAAGCCGGCACAAGGCCGGCTTCTCGGTACTGCTGACGATGAGGTCGCTTACGCGGCCTGCTTCCACTGGCCCAGCGCGGCCAGGCCGTTGTCGCGGGCGCGTTCGTACACGGTCTGCTGCGCGCGGGCGAAGTTGTTCACCAGGTCCTGCGACCACAGCTTCAGCGCGGCGGCCTGCATCGCGCGGCCATACGAGAACGACAGCGGCCACGGGTTCGGGCCCATCTGGTTCATCGCGTTGAGGTGCGCGGTGGCGGCTTCGTCCGACTGGCCGCCCGACAGGAACACGATGCCCGGCAGCGTCGCCGGCACGGTGGACTTCAGGCACTGCAGCGTGGCGGCGGCCACTTCGTCGAAGGACACCTGGTCGGCGCAGGTCGTGCCCGGCACGACCATCGAGGCCTTCAGGATGGTGCCTTCCAGCATGACGCTGTGCTCGTACAGCGAAGCGAACAGCGAACGCAGCGCGACTTCGGTGACTTCGAAGCAGGTCTCGATGTCGTGGCTGCCGTCCATGATCACTTCCGGCTCGACCATCGGCACCAGGCCCTGCTCCTGGCAGAGCGCGGCGTAACGGGCCAGCGCGTGGGCGTTCGCATCGATGCAGGTGCCCGACGGGATGTCGTCGCCGATGTTGATCACCGCGCGCCACTTGGCGAAGCGGGCGCCGAGCTTGTAGTACTCCTCCAGGCGCGCGCGCAGGCCGTCGAGGCCTTCGGTGACCACCTCACCCGGGAAACCGGCGAGGTTGTGCGTGCCCTTGTCGACCTTGATGCCCGGGATCATGCCGTTGTCGGACATGTACTTCGCGAACGGCACGCCGTCGCTGGTGGACTGGCGGATGGTCTCATCGAACAGGATCGCGCCGGAGATGTACTCGTTGAGCTTCGGCGTGGTCAGCAGCAGCTCGCGGTAGCGGCGGCGGTTTTCCTCGGTATTCTCGATGCCGACGCCGGCGAAGCGCTTGGCGCAGGTCGCGCCGGACTCGTCGATGGCGATGATGCCCTTGCCCGGGGCCACCATGGCCAAGGCA
>Ga0209257_1004260_pt1 | contig 11291 bp, 10 predicted proteins | sample AraplaCvi_mCL_r2_FD_184277 | JGI IMG/M metagenome (GOLD analysis project Ga0209257, IMG submission 184277) | Arabidopsis root microbial communities from North Carolina, USA - plate scrape MF_Cvi_mCL_r2 (SPAdes) (version 2) | ecosystem: Host-associated > Plants > Roots > Endosphere | place: USA...
CCGCCAGGGCCGGCGAGGCGGAGCCGAGCAGCGCGGTCCTGGAGGGCGGCTTCGGCGGCCGCGTCAGCACGTCCACGCCGCCGGAGGTCTGCGCGGCCGCGGACACCGCCGCGTCCGCCTGGGCGCGGGCCAGCAGGTCCTGAAGGGTCGAGGCGCCGGCCCGGAGGTCGGTGGGAAGGTCCAGTCGCGCCGCATCAGCGGCGACCCCACGCAGGGTCGCGAGGAACTTCGGAAGGCTGACGGGCTCCTGCTCGCGGTCGCGCTCCCGCTCGACGGGGTCGCCGCGGTCCCGCTCGGGGCGGTCCGCCTCGTCCGTCTCCGGCGGATCGCGCTCGGCGGCCTCCGCGCGGGCCGGCTTCGCGGGCGCCCGCAGGGTCATGCTGAGCCGAATGCCCATCCGCACGGCCAGGAAGCTGCGGTTGAAGGCGTCGAACAGTTCGAGGCGCTTCGCATGCTCGCCCTCGGCCTTCGCCGCCTGCCCGAACGCCACGCCCAGCCCATGGGCGCAATCCACCATCGCCTCCAGCATCCGGAGCTCATGATCAGTGCGGGCGAGGGGCTCCAGCATGAGAACAAAGGTAGAACATCTGTATTTCGGCGTCAAGGGATCGCGCAACGGCAGGTCGGCCAAGCCGAGCTTTGGCGCGGGTTGGCGGTGATCCGCTACGCCGAGCGACACGGGACAAGGCGACCCTGGCTCGTGCAGCTCATTTGAGCCCGAACTTTAGCCCATGATCAGGCGGCGACGGCGCAGCGCGGCGCCAAATCCCACGAAGCCCAGGACCAGCATGGCCCAGGTGGACGGTTCGGGCACGCCGGTGACGACGTCCGCGCCATAGCCCCTGGCGAAGTCGAACCCCGTGTCGCCGCTGACGGCGGTGAAGTCCGTCACATCGATCCCAGCGACCGTGAGCGACCGGATCCCCTCCCACGACATCGTGTGACTGAGGTCGGCGGAGAATTGCGCGGTATTGCCTCCGGGGGCGACCTGGGCAATGGCGCCGGCGTCGACCAACAGCTGGACGCTCACGGGCTGCCCGAACACCACATTGGCGGCGAAGGTGTAGAGCCCGAAGTCGTCGCCCGTGTTGGTTGCCCCTAGGGCCCCGGTCGCGCGGTGTTCGAAAGAGGTCTGGTAGACCGTCCCGTTCACAATCGCCCGGGCCACCCAATAGCTTATGCCTGCCCAGGCTGGGCCCGTGCCGCCTCCGTCGGCGCCTCCGTCGACGAGGATGTCGAACGAGAGCACGCCGAAGGTCCCGGGCGCGATCGTCGACGAACTCAGGACGAAGCTGTCCGCGTAGCTGGCGGTGGCGACCGACGAGCCGCGCGCCGAGGAGCAGCATCCGGACGATGCCGCGACCGCCGTCGAAGAGGCGTGCACTGCGCCGACACCCGCGGTGGCGGAACTGCTGGACGCGGCCTGGGCGCCCTCTTCGAACGTGCTATCCGTCAGGCTGCCGGAAGCGGTGGTCACGCCAGCTCCGCCACTGACCGTGCTGATGTTGGTTGGACCGTCGGTGTACTGCGTTCTGGAGGCTGCGGATGCGATTGCAATGAACGTCGCCGCCTGCGCTTCCGACGCTAATCCCAGCGCGAGCGTCGAGAGGATCCCGATCCCAAGCGTACGGTTCACGTTCACGTCAGCCATCCTCGATCTGCTTGGCCCACGACCCGCGTCGTTCACGCGTCCTGCTTGCCGTCGGTGCGGGCCCGGAGGCCCCGTTAACGGTTGATCGCCACGCGATGAGCCATACTGCTTGTCATGGACGCCTGAAGGCGGCGTGGTCTCAATAGTGCAAACATCCCAATTCATCTGTGGTGGCACGCGGACGAGGTCAGTATTAGGTGGTGAGCGGCCTCAGCGTCCCGAAGTCGGTCCAGGCCGCGGTCGCAGACGTTTATCGCGGCGTCTTCACCCTGCCTTTCGAGGTCTTCAAGGAAGCGACGCTGCGTCGTCTGCAGTCGGTGCTGCCGTTCGACTCCGGCGTGTGGGGTTCGGGCGTCCATTCCACCAACGAGCTTTTCAGCCTGAGCTCGGTCGACCAGTCCTTTGACACCCTGATGACCTACGCGGCGAAGTGGCAGTCCCATGATTTCGTCCGATCGGCCGCCGTTGCGAACCCGGGCCGAGCGCTGCGCAACGAAGACGTCATGCCGCTGGAACGCTACCACGCCACCGACATCTACCTTGAGTTCTCGAAGCCGGCCGGCATCGAGCACGCGCTCGGAATCGTGGAACGCGACGAGGTCACCGACGTCGGAGACATGGTGTTCCTGTTTCGGGCGGATCCACGGCGCGCCTTCACCGCGGACGACACCGCCCTCCTGGAATATCTCTCGCCTCACCTGGTGGTGGCGTGGCGGCAGTGTCAGATCGCGCATCACTATCGGGTGGCGGCAAGCGGCGCCGCAGCCGGCTTCCACGACCCCGAAGGCTATGCGGTGGCAAGCGATGAAGGCGTCATTCAAGCGGCCGGCGAGGACTTCCGCATCGCCATCCGCGCGGTCGCTCCAGCTTGGCGAGGGCCGAAGCTCCCGCCGGCATTCGACCCGCTGCTGAACGGCGCGCGCGCCGCAGTCGTCCTCGGCGGCTACGAATTCACAGTCCAGGCCGCCAACGAGCGTCGCCTCTTCGCGGTCGCCGCTCGCACCGGAACGCTCGGCCTGACCCCAGCGGAGGCGCGAGCCGCCCGCCTCTACGCCGGGGGCATGACCCAGCGCGACATCGCGACTCGGGCGGGCGTCAGCGTCTCGACGGTCCGCAACCAGCTCTCGTCGGTCTACCTCAAGCTCGACGTCCATTCGAAGATCGGGCTGGCCCGCGTCCTGAACCGGCCGCGCGCCTGAGGGCCGAGGGCCGCCGGGGCGCCTCGCGCGCCGCCGACAGCGGGCTGGAAACGAAAGCGTTTCCATTCAGGCGTCGGATGCCCTAGGAAACGATATAGTTTCCTTGGGGGTCCGAAGATGCGCTTCTCTCTGTCACCGAAATCGGCGCTCGCCGCCGCCGCGGTCATCGTCACGCTCGGCTGCGCGGCGCCCGCCGCCGCGACCGTGACGCTCTACGCCTATACGGGCACGATCCGCGAAGGCCACGACGCGACCGGCGTGTTCGGGACGGCCGGCAGGGACCTTGCGGGACTCGCCTTCACCGCCACGTTCCAGCGCGACGACGCTGCGGTCGTGTACAATTTCCAAACCGCCGACTACAGCGAAGTGGCTACGTTCTACGGGAGCCGCCCCGCCACCCTCACGATCGAGGGCGGGGACCCGATCGCCTTTGCGTACGGCTTCGGGATCCAAACGCAACTCGACCTCGGGTCCAGTGAAGGCTTCTCCCATGACGTCTACCAAACCGGAGACTACGACGATGTCCCCGGCAACTTCGGTTCCCGCCAGCTCCACATGGGCGCCGGCTCCGCCGACCGGCCCGCTGACTACCTCCCGAACGGCGACTATGAGACCTTGCCCAGCCTGACCGCCGCCGCCACGCCGGACTTCACCTGGTTCGGCTTCGTGGAGATCGACGAGTACGTCGCCGACATGGACACGGGCGAGATCCTGAGCCGCAACCACGCCAACGCCAGGTTCGCGCCCACCTCGCTGACTGTCACCACTGTCACCACCGGCGTGCCGGAGCCCGCGGCCTGGGCGCTGATGCTCACCGGCTTCTTCGGCGCCGGCGCCACGCTGCGGTCGCGACGCCGGGCGGTCGCCAGCGGGGGCCAGCCGGCCCACTGACATGGGCGCCGGTCCGCCAGCGCGGGGCCCCTCGGGGCCCTTTCCGCTCAGCGCAAGACAAGATAGCCAAGCCCGGTGAGCACCCCTTCGCGACAGCGCCTGATCGAACAGGCGGCCAAGGAATTCCTGGCCCACGGCTTCTCCGGCGCCAACGTCGACCGGATCGCCGAGGCCGCGCACGTCTCCAAGAAGACGCTCTACAAGATGGTCTCGACCAAGGCCGAACTGTTCACCCTTGTCGTCAGCGAGCACATCCAAGGCCTCGCGTCGCCGGACCTCATGCTCGCGCCGGATGAGGCGGATCCCCGCGCAGCCTTGCGCCGGTCGCTGCTCGCGCTGGCCGACCTCGCCCTGTCGCCGGCGGGCCTGGCGGGCCACCGCCTGGTGATGCGCGACGGGGCCAATTTTCCCGAACTGATCGAGGCCAACAACCGGCCGATCATGCCCTATGTGCACAGCCTGATCGGCTGGCTGGCCGAGCAGACCCGGCGCGGCTGGCTCGACTTGGCCTCGCCGGAATGGGCCGCGCAGATGCTGCTCAACATGGTCCTGATGGACGAGCGCCGGAATGCGATCCTGGGCCTGGCGCCGCCGCCCGACGCCGAGACCCGCGCCCGCCGTGTCGACCAGGCGCTCGACCTTTTCCTCAACGGGGCGCAGGCGCGCCGCGACCCGGCGCCGGCGCCCGTCCGAGGGCCGGGATAGCGGCTCGACGTCGGAAGTGGCGCGCGCTGGAGACGGTTGCGAGCCGGGTGGGTTGTCGGCATTGAGTAGGCCCGAGGCGCTACTCCAGCACGGCGAGATCCATGGCCCGTTCCGCAAGGCTCGTCTGGGTTCTCTGCCTGGCCATTGGGACCTGCACTCACGTCGCTTCGTTGATCAAATGCGGCTGGTGCAGCGTCGGCATCCCGGTCGCGAGCGCGGTCTTCTGGAATTCGCTGGCGGTCCTCGATCCTCTGGCCGCGGTGGTGCTCTTTGTGCGACCCAGGGCGGGCGTGATGCTGACCATGGTGATCATGGTGGCGGACGTGGCTCACAATGTCTGGGCGGTTACGGCGCTGGGCGCGATGGTTTGGCCGGTCGTCGCGCAAGCGGCGTTCCTCGCGTTCGCATTGGCCACCGCGCCCGCGATCTGGCGCGCTTGGCCGGCGCCCAACCCTGGACGAGGGCCCGCGTCGCCTTGATCCCGACAGTTACCGGGAGGTGCCTTCTTGGCTTGCGGCCCGCGGCAGGAAATCGTCCGCGCGCTGTCGGGCGACGTAGGCGCTGGGACGGCGGCGTAGAAGGTCCAGCAGGAGCTGACGGGGGCGATGAAACTGCAGGCGGAGAGAGGGTTCACCTGGCGCTGCGCGACGGTGATGGTCGTCGTGGTGGCGAGCCTTTCGACCGCTACGGCGACCGCCGCGCGCCCCCGGGGGCAAGGCGCGCTGCCGCCCGCTCTCGGGCGGGCGCTCCAGGCGTACAACGCGGCGACGGTGGCCAACGACACGGCGACGCTCGCGACCCTGGTGTCAGACGACTATGTGCTGGTGAATTCGGATGCGAGCCTCCAGGGCAAGGCTTCGTATCTTGCCGACTTCGCTAGGCCGGGATTCAAGGTCGATCCCTATGACGTCGAGCGCCCCGTCTACAGGGTGACGAACGACGCGGCGCTGACGGCGGGCGAAATCCGACTTCGCTGGACGCAGGACGGCCGCCAGCAGAGCCGGCGCGTGCGCCTCGCCCACTTCTGGGTGATGCAGCAGGGTCGCTGGCGCATTGCGTATACGCAGCTCACGCGGCTTCCGGACTAGTGGCGCCCCCGAGTCCCCGCCTACACGAACCGGACCCTGGCGCTACCGCGAGCGGCGGGAGCTGCACGCGAAAGTAGCTAGGGCCGGTAATGCAACACAAAGCCGCCGGCCGTGTTATGGTGATGCGCCTGTTCCGTATCGGGCCGCGCTCCCCGTAACAATTTGCCTGGGCAAGGCTTTCGCAACGCGAGCCTCCAGTTTCCGAAAGCCGACAATGGCGACGCATGGGCCCACTTCGACCGAAGGCGCGGCCCTCAGTCTCGCCCTGGCGGTCGTCGCCTCGTCGCACGGGCCGTTGCTGCTGCTGGACGGCGATCTCAGGATCGTTGCGGCAAGCACGTCGTTCTTTCAGACCTTCGAGATCGATCCGACGGGCGCGCCCGGCCGGGCGTTGTCAAGCCTCGGCGCCGGGGAATGGGACGTGCCCCAGCTTCGATCGCTGCTGGCGGCCACGCTCTCCGGCGACGCGGAGATCGAGTCCTACGAGATGGACCTCAAACCGCCCGGGCGCGGCGCGCGCCGGCTGGTCGTCCACGCCCAGCGCCTGGTCTACCTGGACGCCGAAAACCTGCGACTGGTCGTGGCGGTGAACGATGTGACCGACGCGCGGGCCAGCGAGCGCGAGAAGGAAGACGCCCTCAGCCAGAACCGCATACTGCTGCAGGAGGTCCGCCACCGCGTGGCCAACAGCCTGCAGATCATCGCCAGCGTGCTCCTCCAGAACGCCAGGAAGACCCGCTCGGACGAGACGCGCGGCCACCTGAAGGACGCCCACAACCGGGTGATGTCGATCGCCGCCCTGGAGCGGCAGCTGGCCGGATCGGGCGAGGATCAGGTGGAGCTCCGCGCCTATTTCACCAGCCTCTGCGACAGCATCGGCGCCTCCATGATCGCCAATAGCGATCAACTGTCGCTGACCGTCATCGGCCCGCGGGGCCGGGTCGAATCGCGGGTGTCCGTGAGCCTGGGCCTGATCGTCACGGAACTGGTGATCAACGCCCTCAAGCACGCCTTCCCCGACAACCGTCCCGGCAAGATCACCGTGGAGTGCGCGTTCCGGGGGCCGAACTGGACCCTGGCGGTCACCGACGACGGCGTCGGCATGCCGAGCGACCCCGAAGAGATGCGAATTGGTCTCGGCACGAACATCGTCGAGGCGTTGGCCAAGCAGCTCGAAGCCACGGTGGAGATCAGCGCCCGGGCGCCCGGCACGCGCGTCACCGTCGCACATGCCCAGGTCGCCCTGGTCGACGACCATGACGCGGCGGCTGCGGAGGGCTCCATCGGCCGGGCTCCCGCCGACGCGGAGCAGCTGGCGGCCAATCCCGGAAGGAAGGGAGCGTAACCATGGCGACCGACCTTGCCACGCCCGACATAAGCCTGCTGATCGTCGAGGACGAAGTCCTTGCCGCGATGGCGCTCAAGTATGAGCTGGAAGCTGCGGGCTATCGCGTCATGGACCTCACGAGCCGGCATGGAGAAGCCTTGGCCGCCGCCCAGGCCAGCAAGCCCGACCTGGCCCTGGTGAACATCCGACTGCAGGGACGCGACGATGGCATTCTGCTCGCACAGGACCTGAAGGGCCTGGCCATTCCGGTGCTCTTCATCAGCGGCCAGATCAGTCGGGCGAGGTCGGCGCAGACCAGCGCCGTCGGCTCGTTGCCCAAGCCCTACTGCCCTACGGACATGGTCCTGGCCGTCGCCTACCTGCTGCGGCACCTGCAGGGCGACGAGTCATTGCCGCGGCCTGAGGGCCTGGAAGTGTTCGACCGCCCTCCGGACGAGGCCGTGCCGAACGCGGCCTAAGTCCCCGCCTGCACGAAGGGGACCTTGGCGAACAGCTTGCGCTCCGCGCCGCGGGGGTCGTCGACCAGCGCCGTGGGGACGTTGAACACCATGGTCTGGCGGCGGGGCAGGGCGTAGGGCTCCCACTTCGGGATCGCCTTGCAGTTGGGGTCGCCGGTCCTGGCGAAGGCCAGGAAGGCCTCGCTCATCTGGTCGGCGATCGGCTGGGCCGTGGCGCCGGTGGCGGTGGCGCCGGGCTTGGCGAGGTTGTCGAAGACGAGCTGGATGTCGCTGGCGTGCGATGCTCGCAGCCGCTCGCCGGCGGCGGGGTAGTCGAGCTGGTAGGCGAAGGCGGGCGTGCCGGCCCGGGCGCGTTCCTCGGCCTCGATGATAGCGCCGCGCCACGAGCGGGCGGCGGTGGTGGCGCTGAACAGGACGTCGCTGGGGCTGTAGTGCGGATAGAGCCGCCGGTACTCGGCGATCACCGGCTCCGGCAGGATGTCGACCCGCATGACCTCCCGGGTGAGGCGGGCGGGCAGCTCGTCCCAGGTCAGCGAGAAGGTCTTCGGGTCGCCGCCCATGAAGGCGCGGGTCTCGTCGTGCGTGTTGCCGATGATCATCGGGATCCCGGCCGACTGGGCCGGCGCGTCCGGATAGAACGGGTGGCGCTTCAGCGAGCGCTCGTCCAGCACCGGGCCGAAGTAGAGGCCGCCGAAGCCGAGCACCGGATCCTGGGCGGCGAGGGCCTCGACCAGCCGTTCGGCGGGCAGGGTGCGCGCCTCTGCGGCTTGTTCGGGCTTCAGTTTCAGGGCGTCGAGGAAGGCCAGGGTGCGCTGGGTGGCGTTGCCGGGGCCGGAGGCGGTGACCTGCTGGCCGCTCATGGTGGCGGCGCGGTGGAAGAGGCCGGCGGCCGCGGGCGTGGCCATCAGGGTGGCGATCTTGGCCCCGCCGCCCGACTGACCGAAGACCATGACCTTGCCGGGGTCGCCGCCGAACTCCGCGATGTTGTCGCGAACCCATCCCAGCGCCAGGATCAGGTCGAGCTGACCCGCGTTGCCGCTGTCGGCGAGCTCGGGCGCCAGGCGGGCGAGGTAGCCGTAGCCGAAGGCGTTCAGCCGGTGGTTCAGGGTCACCACCACCACGTCGCCGCGCTTGCACAGCCGCACCCCGTCGTAGAGCGGCGAGGAGCCGGAGCCGTTCGAATAGGCGCCGCCGTGGATGTAGACCATCACCGGCCGCTTGCGGCCGTCGCGAAGGGCGGGGGTCCAAACGTTGAGGAACAGGCAGTCCTCGCTGGTCGGGCCGGCGTTGCGGTCCCGCTGGGGCGAGGCGGCGCCATACTGGTTGGCGTCGGCGACCTCGGTCCAGGCTGCGGGCGGGACCGGGGGCTGGAAGCGGCGCGGGCCGGTGTCGGCGCCGTAGCGGACGCCCCGGAAGGCGAGGATCCCGTCGTCCACATAGCCGCGGATCGGCCCGTGCTTCGTCTTGGCGACGGGGGAGGCGATGGCCTGCGTCGCGCGTGCGCTCCACGCCATCGCCGCCATGCCGAGACCGGCCGCGACCGCGCCGCGCCGGGTAAGCTCCTGAACCATCGAATCCGCCCTGTTTCCGCGTTTTCGGCACTATGACACCGGTGGCAATTCGCGCTACACCCATCGCAACAAGAGAGGAAACGGGCATGCTTCGGGGCGTGGTCGCCGGTGTCGTCGGCGCGTTCGTACTGGCCTTCGCGAGTTCGGCGGGGGCCCAATCGTCCCCCAGCAAGGACCAGGCCCTGGCGGCCATGAAGACGGCCACGCAGTTCATGGTCGAGAAGGTCGCCTACAAGGGCGGCTACGTGTGGTCCTACACCGCCGACATGTCGCGCCGCTGGGGCGAGCTGGAGGCGAAGCCGACGATGATCTGGGTGCAGCCGCCGGGCACCGGGACCATGGGCCACCTGTTCCTCGACGCCTACCACGCCACCGGGGACGAATATTACTACCAGGCCGCCGAGAAGGCCGCCGAGGCGCTGATCTGGGGCCAGCATGCCAGCGGCGGCTGGCACTATATGATCGACTTCGGCGGCGAGGCCTCGCTGAAGGACTGGTACGCCACCTACGGCCAGAACGCCTGGCGGATGGAGGAATTCCAGCACTACTGGGGCAACGCCACCTTCGACGACGCGGGGACGTCGGAGGCCATGCAGTTCCTGCTGCGGCTCTACGTGGAGAAGCGCGATCCGCGCTGGCGGCCGGCGCTGGAGAAGGCGCTGAACTTCGTGCTGGAAAGCCAGTACCCGATCGGCGGCTGGCCGCAGCGCTATCCGCTGAAGAACGAGTTCAGCCACCACGGCAAGCCGGACTACACCAGCTTCATCACCTTCAACGACGACGTGGCGGGCGAGAACATCAAGTTCCTGGTCATGGCCTACCAGGCGCTGGGCGACACCCGCGCGCTGGAGGCGGTGAACCGGGCGATGAACAGCTTCCTGGTCACCCAGCAGGGCCAGCCGCAGCCGGGCTGGGGCCTTCAGTACACGGTGGCCGACCTGAAGCCGGTGGGGGCGCGGACCTACGAGCCGACGGCGCTGGCCACCCACACCACGGCCAACAACATCAGCCAGCTGATGAACTTCTACGAGCTGACCGGCGACACCAAGTACCTGGCCCGCGTGCCCGAGGCGCTGGACTGGCTGGACAAGGTGAAGCTGGCCAAGCCGCGGCCCGACGGGCGGACGCACCCGACCTATATCGAGATCGGCACGGACCGACCGATCTACGTCCACCGCCGCGGCTCGAATGTGGTCAACGGCGAGTACTACTGGGACTACAGCGACGAGAAGACCCTGGCCCACTACGGAGCCTGGCGGAAGATCGACGTGGCGGGGATGCGGGCGCGCTACGAGCGGCTGCTGAAGGAGAAGCCCGCCGAGGCGACGAAGGACTCGCCGCTGCTCGCCAAGGGCCTCGTGCCGCTGCCGAAGTATTTCGCCACCCGCGACCTGGAGACCTCGGACCTGAACATCCGCGCCCAGAAGGGGGCGAAGGCGGTGAGCGGCGAGGCGGTCGGCAAGCTGATCGGCGGTCTGAACGGCGAGGGCTACTGGCCGACGCCGCTGGTGGCGACCAGCAACCCCTATACCGGCGCGACGCCGCCGGCGAAGGCGGACAAGGACTATTCGACCACCCACGTGGGCGACGCCACCGACACCTCGCCGTATCCGACTGACAAGCCGGTGCTGGGCATCTCGACCGGGACCTACATCCAAAACATGACCACCCTGATCGACTATCTGGACCAGGTGCGGTGAGCCCCGATCCCGATCAGCTTTCCTCGATCAACTGCCCGGACTCGCCGATGAGCGCGACCTCGGAGAAGTCCAGCTCCTCCTGAAGAACAAGGAAGGCGTCGGCGCCCACGCGCTGCGCGGCGCGCAGCTCCTCCAGGCGTTCGCGCTGGCGGCGGATGGCCTTGAGGCCCAGCCGGCGCTTCTCCGGAAGCCCGGGGTCATCCCTGGACAGGGCGGCGGCGCGCACCGTTTCGAAGCCGTAGCGCCAGTGGTCGGCCGCCGGACCCGTCTTGCCCTGGAGCGCGGCGAGCCCGACGGACGCGAGTGCGGCGCGCGCTTCGGCGAGCTCGACCTCCAGGCCATCTTCACCATCCAGCTTCAGCAGGCGGACGAGGGGCCGTAGCGTGAGGCCCTGAACCACCAGTGTCGCCAGGACGACGGCGAAGGCCGTGAGGACGATGAGGTCGCGCTGTGGGAAGGCGGCCGGAAGGGCGAAGGCGGTGGCCAGGGTCACGAGGCCGCGCATCCCGCACCAGCCCACCAACACCCCTTGGCGGAACGTCGCCGCCGGATTGTCGCCGCGGACCACGCGGAACCGGCGGGCGAGTATGTTGTAGAGCAACACCCAGGCCATCCGCACGACCAGCAGGCAAACGATGACGGCCAGGGCGAAGATCGCCGCCTCCTGCAGGCGGCCGGGC
>Ga0209257_1004267_pt1 | contig 11276 bp, 10 predicted proteins | sample AraplaCvi_mCL_r2_FD_184277 | JGI IMG/M metagenome (GOLD analysis project Ga0209257, IMG submission 184277) | Arabidopsis root microbial communities from North Carolina, USA - plate scrape MF_Cvi_mCL_r2 (SPAdes) (version 2) | ecosystem: Host-associated > Plants > Roots > Endosphere | place: USA...
GAACAATTTGCCGGCGACGCCGGTTGGGTGGCAAAGGATCTCGCCACTTTGAAATCAATCATGGAATCCGGAAAAGACAGGTAGGAAAATGGGCAACAAGGGCAACGACAGCCGCATCGACTATGTCGAGTTCAACGTCTCCGACATCGCTGCCGCCAAGGCCTTCTACGGCAGCGCCTTCGGCTGGACCTTCACCGACTACGGCCCGGAATATTGCGAATTCCAGGACGGCCGTCTGACCGGCGGTTTCACCACCACGGGTCCCGTCGGCAGCGGTGGGCCGCTGATCATCCTCTATGCCGACAACCTCGAGGTCATGCTGGCCCGCGTCGAAAAGGCCGGCGGCAAGATCGTCAAGCCGATCTTCACCTTCCCCGGCGGCCGCCGCTTCCATTTCGCCGACCCTGACGGATACGAGCTGGCGGTTTGGTCGGCGCAGTAAGGGCAGTCGACGCCCCAGACCAGCACGGGAACGAGGGCTGCCCCTTCGGCAGGCTGAGCGACCGCAGCCATCTCCACCCTCATCTCTGTGCTTGTCACAGAGATCCAGCAGCCGTGCGTCGGCACGGCGGGAGGAGCGAGCCGGGACGCCTGATTTGCAGACTGCAAGGGGTCTCCCGCGCCGCCGACGCGGCGCTGCTGGATTCCTGTGACGAGCACAGGAATGAAGGAGGTGATTAAGGCGCCATCCATATCCTGTGGACACCCATCCCCACTTTACGACTTTAGGATCGCCCCTCACTGTCCTGCCGGACATCTCTCCCCACACGCGGGGAGAGAAACGCTTGGCTCGCTCTCTGTCGCCAAGCCTCAACGCTCGAGATTGGCGATGCTGGCGCCGCGTTTCCCTTCTCCCCGCCTGCGGGGAGAAGGTCGCGGCAACGGGATGAGGGGCCGCCGCCCGTTAAAGCGCCAGCGGACTACTCGCCCCCGCCCAGCGAATGCACGAACACCGCAAGCTGCTTGACCGTGGTGTCGCCGAGGCGCGGCAGCCAGGCGGGCATGACGCCGTGCTTGGGTGCCTTCATCTGGGCGATGATCGCCTGCTCGCCCTCGCCGTTCAGCCACAGTGCGTCGGCGAGATCAGGCGCGCCGAACTCGCGGTTGCCCTTGGCATCGGCACCATGACAGGAGGCGCAATTGGCTTCGAACAGTGCCTTGCCCGGCTCGACCATCGAGACGTCCGACGGCGTGCCGGTGAGGCTGACGACGTAGGCCGCCGTCTGCTTGATCTCTTCCGGCTGCAGGATTTCGGCAAAGGACGGCATTTCGGAAACGCGGGTCTCGCCGTCGCCAGTGTAGCGAATGCCGTGAGCGATCGTCTGGTAGATCTCCCCGGGCTTGCCGCCCCAGAGCCAGTCGTCGTCGTTCAGGTTCGGGAAGCCGGCGGAACCCGCAGCACCCGAGCCATGGCACTGGGCGCAGTTGACCTTGAAGGCCGATGCGCCGCCGGAAACGGCGAACTGCTGCAGCTGCGGATCGGCAATGATCTGCTCGATCGAGCTCGAGGCGATCTTTTCGAGATTGCCGGCCTGGGCCGCCTTGGCGCTTGCGAGTTCCGCGCTCACCTCGGCGCGGCTCGAATAGCCGAGCACACCCTTGGTCGCGTCCGTCAGAAGCGGCACCGCCGGATAGACGATCATGTAGCCGACCGCCCAGACGATGGTCGCGTAGAAGGTATAGACCCACCAGCGCGGCATCGGGTTGTTCAGTTCGCGGATACCGTCCCACTCGTGGCCGGTGGTCTCGACGCCGCTGATTTCGTCGACGTGTTTGTCCGCCATACTATTAATCCTCCTTCAGGGGGATGGCTGCGGCATCATCGGCGGCCTTCTTGGCGCCGGGCCGGAAGATGAAGCCGGCGACGCCCAGGAAGAAGAGCGTCATGGCAAGGAGCGCCCAGCTATCGGCGAACTGGCGCATGGCCGTGTAGGTTTCCATGTGCGTGTCTCCCTTAGCGATAACCGGTGGTGTCGTCGTAGGTGGAGAAGTCGACCAGCGTGCCAAGCATCTGCAGATAGGCGACGAGCGCGTCCATCTCCGTCAGCCTCTGCTGGTTGCCGTCGAAGTCGCCGAGCTTGGCCTTCGGATAGCGCGCCTCGACGCCGGAGGTGTCGGCATTCGGATCAGCCTGCGCCTTGATGTCGGCGAGCGCGTTGTCGATCATCTCGTCCGTATAGGGAACACCGACCGCCTTGTTCGCCTTCAGGTTCGCGGCGGTGTTGTTCACGTCGAGCGTCGTCTCCTTGAGGAAGGCGTAGCTCGGCATGACCGATTCCGGCACGACCGAGCGCGGCTCGGTCATGTGCTGCACGTGCCATTCGTTGGAATAGCGGTCGCCGACGCGGGCGAGGTCCGGTCCGGTGCGCTTGGAGCCCCACTGGAACGGATGGTCGTACATGGATTCCGCCGCCAGAGAGTAATGACCGTAGCGCTCCACTTCGTCGCGGAACGGCCGGATCATCTGGCTGTGACAGACGTAGCAGCCTTCACGCACATAGATGTCGCGACCGGCGAGCTCCAGCGGCGAATAGGGCCTCATCCCCTCCACCTTCTCGATGGTGTTTTCGAGATAGAAGAGCGGCGCGATTTCCACGATGCCGCCGATGGAGACGACGAGCAGCGAGCCGACGAGCAGCAGGGTGGCGTTGCGTTCAAGGGTCGCGTGTTTGTCGAGAATGGACATGGTCTATGCCCTCCTATTCCGCAGCTTTCAGCGCGGGCTGAGCAGCACCGAAGATCGGAGCTTCGTCACGCACGCGGCCGAGGATGGTCATTGTTACGTTGAAGGCCATGAGCAGAGCCCCGGCGAGGAACAGTGCGCCGCCAAGAGCACGCAGCACGTAGTAGGGAACCATGGCCGCGACCGATTCCGCGAAGGAATAGACGAGGAAGCCCTGGTCGTCGTACTCGCGCCACATCAGGCCCTGCTGGATGCCGGCGACCCACATGACCGCCGCGTAGACGACGATGCCGAGCGTGGCGAGCCAGAAGTGCCAGTTGACCATGCGCACGCTATAGAGCCGCTCGCGGTTCCATAGCTTGGGCGTCAGATAGTAGATCGCGCCGAAGGTGATGAGGCCGTTCCAGCCGAGCGCACCCGAATGCACGTGGCCGATCGTCCAGTCGGTGTAGTGGCTGAGCGAGTTGACCGTCTTGATCGACATCATCGGACCTTCGAAGGTCGCCATGCCGTAGAAGGCAACCGCCATCACCATCATGCGGATGATCGGGTCGGTACGGATCTTGTCCCAGGCGCCCGAAAGCGTCATCAGGCCGTTGATCATGCCGCCCCAGGAGGGCATCCACAGCATGACCGAGAAGACCATGCCGAGCGTCTGCGCCCAGTCGGGCAGCGCCGTATAGTGCAGGTGGTGCGGACCCGCCCAGATGTACATGAAGATCAGCGACCAGAAATGGATGATCGACAGGCGGTAGGAATAGACCGGGCGATTGGCCTGCTTGGGGATGAAGTAATACATCATGCCGAGGAAGCCGGCCGTCAGGAAGAAGCCGACGGCGTTATGCCCGTACCACCACTGCGTCAGCGCATCCTGCACGCCGGCAAAGGCCGAGTAGCTCTTCGAGCCGAGGAAGGAGACCGGCACCGCCAGGTTGTTGACGATGTGCAGCATCGCGATCGTGACGATGAAGGCGAGGTAGAACCAGTTGGCCACATAGATATGCGGCTCCTTGCGCGTCAGAAGCGTGCCGAGGAAGGCGATGAGATAGGCGACCCAGACGATCGTCAGCCACAGGTCGACATACCATTCCGGCTCCGCATATTCCTTCGACTGGGTGATGCCGAGCAGGTAGCCGGTGGCCGCCATGATGATGAAGAGCTGGTAGCCCCAGAACACGAACCAGCCGAGATTGCCGCCGAAAAGGCGCGCGCGGCTGGTACGCTGGACGATGTAGAAGGACGTCGCGATCAGCGCGTTGCCGCCGAAGGCGAAAATGACAGCCGAAGTGTGCAGCGGCCGCATGCGGCCGAAGTTGAACCAGGGCTCGATGTTGAGGTCGGGAAAGGCAAGCTGGAGCGCAACCACGACGCCCACGAGAAAGCCGACGACGCCCCAGAAGACGGTGGCGATCACGCCATACTTGACCACCTCGTCGAAATATTCCGACTGCGGCGGTGGTGGTGGCGCCCTGCCGGCGGAAACCGGGCTGAACTCGATGCGTCGCATCAGCATGACAGTGCCGGCGAGGAGCACGAAGAACAGCACCCACATATGGGCTTCAAAGTGCCGGTCCTGCGCAAACCCGGCGCCGACGAGCGCCAGGAAAGCACCGACCCCGAGCAGGATCATCTCGAATGTGTATTTCATGGTTGGGTCCCCAACTTGGTCCGATCGCACGCGACGACACGCCCCAGAACGAGGCGCGCCACCGCAGCTGGCCGGAAAGTGTCAGAATCGGGGCATCCTGGCCTTGATTCAGATCAAGGCTGCACCACCTCGATTGGATCATCCTCGGCAAATAACAGGGAGCGCCGTGGGAGCTGGCGTTTGAAGCCGATGAAAAAGACTTTTGAAGAGGGACGAATCCGGAGCCGGCTGGAGCCGCCTCCCCGCGCTGTCCCGGTGGCCGAGCCTTTCGCATGGCTCGCCCGCGCGCATGAGGAGCAGCTTGCGCTCTGCAACTGTCTCGAGGAGATCGCCGACAGCCTGCCAGCAGAAATCGATCGGCAGAAATGCGTCTACGCCGCCAAGGTGCTCGGACCGATGATCCGCGAAATGCATTCCGGCGAGGAAAGCCTGGTCTTCCCGTGGATCGAGCGCACCTTCCGCGGCGACCCGACGCTCGGCGCGACGCTGGAGCGGCTGAAATACGAGCACTGCGAAGACGAGTGCTTCGCCGAAGAACTGACGGAAATGCTGGAACGCCTCGGCGCCGCCGACCAAACGGTCAATGCCGAAACCGCCGGTTATATGCTGCGCGGCTTTTTCACCAGCCTCAGGCGACACGTCGGCTTCGAACAGGAATGTTTGCGCAGCATCACCTCGCCGGTTGGGTGAACCGGCAGACGGGGCGGTCGGCACGCGGCAAGGTAGGATTGTTCGCGGCTGTAAGCGCAGCGCCATTCGTGCTGTACGCGAAACTGGATCGAGTTTGGGAGCAACGCGGCCCCAATCATTCTGGTGATGTGCGGTGGCGCACGTTACATACCTGTATAAAATTTCACTCACCTACTCATCTCTCCTGCGAATTCACAGGTCCACACGGCGCTGATGAACGATGCAGAACGTCATGCGCCAACCGAGGAAGGCGATGCCCATGACAACGATCACACGAAGAGCTTTTGTCGGCGGGATCGCCCTGATGCCGTCATTGCGCTTCCCAGGCACTGCGGCCGCCCAGAGCGAAATCACGCCTGACGAGGCACGAAAGATCGCCAAGGAAGCCTATATCTACGGCTTCCCGATGGTGGACAGCTACCGCATCCAATACGCCTATTTCGTCGACGACAAGAACCCGGAATACAAGGCGCCGTGGAACCACCTCAAGAACATCCCTCGCGTCTACACCCCCGCCGATACGGCGATCCAGACGCCCAACTCCGACACGCCCTATTCGATGATCGGCATGGACCTGCGTGCGGAGCCGATGGTCCTCACCGTACCAGTGATCGAGAAGGACCGGTACTTCAGCATCCAGCTCATCGACGCTTATACGTTCAACTTCGACTATGCCGGCAGCCGCACGACCGGCAACGACGGCGGCAGCTTCCTGGTCGCCGGCCCGGGCTGGAAAGGCGAGACGCCTGCGGGCATCAAGAAGGTGTTTCACGCCGAGACCGATCTCGTTCTCGGGGCCTATCGCACGCAGCTATTCAACCCCGACGACTTAGACAATGTGAAGAAGATCCAGGATCGCTACAAGGCAGAGCCGCTTTCGGCGTTTCTCGGCGGGGCGGCGCCTGCGGCCGCTCCCGCAATCGACTTCACCAAGCCGCTTTCGCCGGACGAAGAGAAGAAGTCGCTGGAGTTCTTCAACATCCTGAATTTCGTCCTGCAGTTCTGCCCGACTAATCCATCCGAGACCGAGTTGATGGCGCGTTCTGCCAAGATCGGGGTTGGTGCAGGCAAGACCATAGACGTTGCGGCGCTCTCGCCGGACATCAAGACCGCCATCGAGCAAGGTATGGCCGACGCCTGGGCCGATCTTGAGGGCTTGAAGAAGCAGATCGACGCCGGAACGGTGACCTCGGGCGACCTCTTCGGCACGCGCGAATACCTGAAGAACAATTATCTCTACCGCATGGCGGCGGCCGTTCTCGGCATTTACGGCAATTCGAAGCAGGAGGCGATGTATCCGGTCTACGCCACTGACGTCGAAGGGCAGAAGCTCGACGGCGCCAACCGCTACACCGTCCATTTCGCCGCCGATAAGATGCCGCCGGTCAACGCCTTCTGGTCGCTGACGATGTATGATCTGCCGGCGAGCCTGCTCGTTGCCAATCCGATCAACCGCTATTTGCTTAACAAGCCGATGCTCCCGCAATTCGTGAAGGATGCCGACGGCGGCTACACCTTCTACGTTCAGAACGAGTCGCCGGGCAAGGACAAGGAGCCGAATTGGCTGCCGGCGCCCAAGGGTCCCTTCTTCGTCGCGATGCGGCTCTATTGGCCGAAAGACGAGGCGCTCAATGGCATGTGGAAGCATCCGCCCATGACCAAGACACCATAGTTTGTTCAGTTCGCCCGCGGGTTCGACGTCGCGATCCCCGGCCGGGTCTTTGGGGTCCTCACTCTCTCTTGATTGGTAGCGCCGGCAATGACGTGTCAGGCCGCGATCGCGCGGCGGCGGTCGGCATGTTCCTGGATCACGAGGATCGCGCCGATGAGCTTGCCGGAGCTGGACATGCATGGCGTCAGCCGGCAACGCACGACGACCGTGCGCGCATCGACGGTCTTGGCGAAGGTATAGTCGACCACCTCGCCCGCAAAACAACGATCGAGATAGGATTTCACCCGCTGCTCGAAGCGCTGGATGCCGATGAACTCGACGATGTGCCGGCCGATCAGATCCATCGGGCGGCTCTCCAGATGGTCGGCATTGCGGGGGTTCGTGTAGAGGTAGCGGTAGTCGGGCGTGATCACCGCGATCCGATCCGGAAAGCTGTCGAGGATCGCCTCGTTGAGCAGGCCTTCATCCGCCCTGCCCTTGCTCGGCTGGGCCGGCAGCCGCTCGAGCTGGAGGTCGGCGAATTTCTCCGCGCCCGTCGCCGCAAAATAGCGGTTGATCAGCGACTGTAGCAATTGCGAGTGCCGGAGCACGCAGGAGATGTCGTCGGCTTCGACGCGCAGGATGTCGATCAGGAACTGGAACTGAAGTCGGGCATCTTCGACGCTCACCGCCTTCTCGTCGTAGACGGATCTGAGGATCGGATCCAATTCGCGATCCAGAATGCCGATCAAATGCTCGTCTGCCGTACGTACGGCATACTGCAGCTGCGAATACTTGAACCAGAACAGCTCAATCAGTGCGTTCAATTCGAAACCCCAATTCCCCCACGGCAGAGCCGCTTCGATGCACTTCAAGACAGGCGTTGATGCTGCAGACACTGATTTAGTTTTGAGGCTTCCCCACCCTTTCCGTGTAAAACCACACCGCTCCGGCCACCCAAAGCGCTTGCAATCTTCCCCTCGCGAGACAACGTTGAGTTTACACTCATTGCGTTAGCGTTCAACAGCAGAAAGAAAAACTTAACCTTTTGAAGCAATTTCGGGACAAAGGGCATGCGCTGCCGCGGACGGACCACGAAGGTGATGCTCGCCGAACCGAAATCGGAACGCGCCGAATTCTCAAGGCTGCCCGGAAGCAAGCTCAAGCGCGATCGTTCGTGCGGAGGGGAATCAGTCCTTGAGGTAGCGCTTGATGTGCCAGCGGTCGTGATACCAGAGCCACTGGCCCGGATACTCGCGCACCCAGCTTTCCACCTTGTCGTTCAGCACCTGCGCCGTGGCGGTGACGTCGACATTGCCGTCGGCCTTGCGGGGAATGGCGATCGCCGGTTCCAGCTCCAGCCGGAAACGGCCGCCCGGCAGCCTTATGCAGCGGGCCGGATAGACTTCGCAGTTGAACTGGCGGACGAGCTTGGCCAGCAGCGGATTGGTCTGCACGTCCTGGCCGAAAAACTTGGTCTTCAGCCCCTTGCGGAACTTCTGGTCGACGAGAACGCCGACGCCCAGGCCCCGTTCGAGCTGGCGGGCGAGTGCGAAGGACGAGCCGGCGTGTGACGGCACCAGATTGCCCATGCGCTCCTCGCGGAACTTGAACACTTTTTCCGCCACGTAAGGGTTGTTCGGCGGCCGGAACAGCACGGTCACGTCGAGGCCGAAGGCGGAGCCGGCGACCGGCAGCATCTCGAAATTGCCGCTGTGCGCGGTGAAGACGATGAAGGGGCGCGGATTGTCGCGAAGCTCGAGGAACAACGGGATGCCCGACACCTCGACACGGCCGGGCGTCGTGCGCTCGGGGTCGAAATCGAACAGACGGTCGAGGAACACGTATTCGGCCGCCATGCGGCCCATGTTGCCCCAGCTCTCAAGCGCGATCGCGTTGATCTCCGCCTCGCTTTTCTCAGGAAAAGCGTTGCGCAGGTTGGTGAGCGTCAGCTTCTGCCGGCTGGTCTTCGGCCCGATGAACCGCAGGGCACGATCCATGAAGCGGATCGCGGCATCGGCCGGAAACATCTTCAGGATCGTCAGCAGCAGGAAAACGAACTGCGCGATCAGCCACTGGCGGGTACGATCCGCCGCCAGCACCAGCCGTGTGATCAGCATGCGCACGTCGATCAATCCATCTTCAGGATGATCTTGCCGAAGATCTGGCGCGATTCCATGCGCTCCAGCGCCCGGTCGATCTGATCGAGGCTGATTTCAGTGTCGATGACCGGATGCACCAGGCCGCGGGCCATCTTCTGCATGGCGTTCGCCATGTTCTCCATGCGGCAGCCGAAGGAGCCGAGCAGCTTCAGCTGCTGCTGGAACAGAATCATCAGGTTCATGTCGGTGGAAACGCCCGAGGTGGAACCGCAGGTGACCAGACGGCCGCCGCGCTTCATGCAGAGCATCGAGCCCGCCCAGGTGTCCTTGCCGACGTGTTCGAACACGACGTCGACGCCCTTCTTCTTGGTGAGCTTGCGCACCACGCCTTCAAAGCGATCGGTGCGGTAGTTGATGACGTGATCGGCGCCGAGCGCCTTGGCCTTCTCGATCTTGTCGTCGGAACCGACGGTGGTGATCACCGTGCAGCCGATCTTCTTGGCAAGCTGGATCGCCGCCGAGCCGATGCCGGAGCCGCCGGCATGGACGAGGATGGTTTCACCCGGCTCAAGCTTGGCATTGTCGAACAGCATGTGCTCGACGGTACCGAAGGTGACCGGAGCAAGCGCTGCAGCGACGGCATCGACACCCGGAGGCGCCGGGACCAGCAGGCGCGCCGGCAGGTTGATCTTTTCCTGCGCGAAGCCGTCGAGATGGAAGCCGTGCACGCCGCCGACATGTTCGCAGAGATTGTCGCGGCCTTCCTTGCACGGACGGCAGAGGCCACAGGTACGCGCGCCATAGATCGATACGAGCTGGCCCGGAAGCACGCTCGAAACGCCCGGACCGATCGCGTCGACCACGCCGGATGCTTCCGCGCCGATGACGAGCGGCATCTTGCGCTTGGCAAAGGCCATGCCGCGCCAGCCCCAGACGTCGATATGGTTGAGCGCAACCGCCTTGACGCGCAGGGTCACCTCGCCCGGGCCGGGCGCTTCCGGTTCCGGAATGTCGGTGATTTCGAGCTTGCGGTCATCGAGCAGTTGCAGGGCGCGCATGGTTCTTCCTCTGCCTTGGCGGCATGTTTGCGTCTTGGATTTTGCAGCGCCGCGCGCCCGACGGGGCGCGAGAAAGGCGCTGCAGCTCTTGAGTTTCCGGCTTAGGCCGGCTCGGCGGTCATGACAAGGCTGGCGTTCTGGCCGCCGAAGCCGAAGGAGTTCGACAGCACCGCAGTCACCTGCTGGCTGCGCTTCACGTTCGGCACCACGTCGAGCACGATCGCCGGATCGGGGTTCTGGTAGTTGATCGTCGGCGGCAGCGTACCGGTCAGCATCGTCTGGATCGAGAACACCGCCTCGACCGCACCGGCGGCCGTCAGCGTGTGGCCGATCATCGACTTGTTGGACGAGACCGGGATCGACGGCAGGCGATCGCCAAAGACGGCCGACATCGACAGATATTCCATCTTGTCGTTTTCGGGCGTCGAGGTGCCGTGCGCGTTGATGTAGCCGATACCGTCCTCATTGATGCCGGCGTCGGCAAGGGCCGCGCGGATCGTCGCGATCGCCGGGCCACCGTCCGGTGAAGAGCGCGTGCGGTGGAAGAGGTCGGCCTTCTCGCCGCAGCCCTTGAGGATGCCGTAGACGCGGGCGCCGCGGGCAACAGCCGCTTCGAGCGATTCCAGCACCAGGGTCGCGGCACCTTCGGCAATGACGAAGCCGTCGCGGTCCTTGGTGAAGGGCTTGGAGGCCTTTTCCGGCGGATCGTTCTGGGTGGAGAGGGCCGAAAGCAGCGCGAAGCGGATCAGTGCCTCGGCGCTGACCGAGCCGTCGGTCGCAACCGTCAGCGCACGATCGGTGCGGCCCTGGCGGATTGCCTCGACGCCGAGCTGGATCGCGGTGGCGCCCGAAGCGCAAGCGGTCGACAGCGTCACCGGCAGGCCGCGCGTGCCGAAGCGATCGGCAAGGCGTTCCGAGATCGAGCCGAAGAGCACGGCCTCGTGGAACACCGGATCGGCCTTCTGGCGCATGGCGGCGAGGAAGCGGTTATAGGCATCACCCGGCTGTTCCGAAGGCGGCGAACGGTCGGCAAGCTCGAAGCGCGCGCTCCATTCCGGCTCGACCGGCGGGGCAGCCAGGAACAAGGGGCCGTTGAAATCGCCGGAAATACCGGCCTGCGCCAAAGCTTCCAGCGTCGTTTCGCGCGCCATGGCATAGGAACGCTCGACGGAGTTGGCAGCGGGGATATCGATGAAATCGACCGTGCCGGAGATGCGGGTGTTCAGGCCTTCCGTCGGGAAACGGGTGATCTTGTGGATGCCCGAGACGCCGCCCGAAAGGGCTGCCCAGTTGTCTTCGACCCCCTGGCCGAGCGAGGTGATGACGCCCATGCCGGTAATGGCGATGATCGGGCGGCCGAGATGGTCCTTGTAAGCGTTGCTCATGGTCCGCTCCTGTTATTCCGCCGAAAGAACGGCGACGCCTTCGCCGCGCGAATGGCCGA
>Ga0209257_1004268_pt1 | contig 11274 bp, 7 predicted proteins | sample AraplaCvi_mCL_r2_FD_184277 | JGI IMG/M metagenome (GOLD analysis project Ga0209257, IMG submission 184277) | Arabidopsis root microbial communities from North Carolina, USA - plate scrape MF_Cvi_mCL_r2 (SPAdes) (version 2) | ecosystem: Host-associated > Plants > Roots > Endosphere | place: USA...
AGGTCTACAGCAACTTTGAGAGGTAAACACTAAACAAGAGTTTGGTTGTGATTTACTTTCAAATTTTTCAGTACATTAGGTCTACAGCAACTAAGATCGACAAGCAAAGCGTAGTGGAGAAGTTGTGATTTACTTTCAAATTTTTCAGTACATTAGGTCTACAGCAACATATTAGTTACTATAACCCTTATACTTATAGTTGTGATTTACTTTCAAATTTTTCAGTACATTAGGTCTACAGCAACTATAAAGGTGGCCACCGTTAAGGATGCGTAGTTGTGATTTACTTTCAAATTTTTCAGTACATTAGGTCTACAGCAACATCTCCTCACATGCAGCAGCAACCACACTGTTGTGATTTACTTTCAAATTTTTCAGTACATTAGGTCTACAGCAACATAATTAAGGAATATGCCAAAACGTGCGCAGTTGTGATTTACTTTCAAATTTTTCAGTACATTAGGTCTACAGCAACTCAAGGCTTCCTTTAACCCTAAATTTCATTGTTGTGATTTACTTTCAAATTTTTCAGTACATTAGGTCTACAGCAACATCGGCGATCATCATTGTCACGAAGGTCAGGTTGTGATTTACTTTCAAATTTTTCAGTACATTAGGTCTACAGCAACATGCCTGCGGCACAGCACTATCCGGCACCGGTTGTGATTTACTTTCAAATTTTTCAGTACATTAGGTCTACAGCAACATCTCCCCGGGCAATCACGAAACCGCTATCGTTGTGATTTACTTTCAAATTTTTCAGTACATTAGGTCTACAGCAACTGCTATAAATTATAATATGCAGAAGGAAACGTTGTGATTTACTTTCAAATTTTTCAGTACATTAGGTCTACAGCAACAGATATAGTAAAAGGATACAAAGTAACCGAGTTGTGATTTACTTTCAAATTTTTCAGTACATTAGGTCTACAGCAACTGATAAAGGCAATAGAGAACGAGCTTTAAGTTGTGATTTACTTTCAAATTTTTCAGTACATTAGGTCTACAGCAACTCATCTAATATTTCTTGCGCTTCGTCTGCAGTTGTGATTTACTTTCAAATTTTTCAGTACATTAGGTCTACAGCAACGAGGAATCAGCAAAGAACAGCCCGGCGCTTGTTGTGATTTACTTTCAAATTTTTCAGTACATTAGGTCTACAGCAACTATATCCATCGCAGATGCGCAGGCTGACGGGTTGTGATTTACTTTCAAATTTTTCAGTACATTAGGTCTACAGCAACTAAATTTCTTTCTGAACAAGCTGCCTTGAGTTGTGATTTACTTTCAAATTTTTCAGTACATTAGGTCTACAGCAACCCCACGCGCCCTGCACGCCCACAACCGGTACAGTTGTGATTTACTTTCAAATTTTTCAGTACATTAGGTCTACAGCAACATAAAGGATCAGGACCCGGAGGCATATCTTGTTGTGATTTACTTTCAAATTTTTCAGTACATTAGGTCTACAGCAACGATCCTTCAGTTTTTCAATAAGTTCATCAAGTTGTGATTTACTTTCAAATTTTTCAGTACATTAGGTCTACAGCAACACTCAATTTTTTTTTTAGGTCTAGCCTCTGGTTGTGATTTACTTTCAAATTTTTCAGTACATTAGGTCTACAGCAACTGCCAGCACCACCAGAACCAGAGGCTGTTAGTTGTGATTTACTTTCAAATTTTTCAGTACATTAGGTCTACAGCAACAATAACGGGGAGCTGACATTGTTGGGAGGTGTTGTGATTTACTTTCAAATTTTTCAGTACATTAGGTCTACAGCAACTACCCCGGACCATGAAATGCTCCTCCATTTGTTGTGATTTACTTTCAAATTTTTCAGTACATTAGGTCTACAGCAACAGAGCTGGATCTCTCTTTCTGATCTCATCAGTTGTGATTTACTTTCAAATTTTTCAGTACATTAGGTCTACAGCAACACGTATGTTTAAAGAAGTTTGGCGGTTTCTGTTGTGATTTACTTTCAAATTTTTCAGTACATTAGGTCTACAGCAACGGCTTATAGACATTTGCTATCATGAAGGGTTGTGATTTACTTTCAAATTTTTCAGTACATTAGGTCTACAGCAACTGGATTCTCCGAAACTCAGTCCAGTTGCTGTTTTAGCTTTGTTTTTACGATAAAAAAAATGGAAAATCTCCAAAATTCTTTATCCTAAGACACCCATTAGAACAATTCTAGCTGCTGAATAGTTGCTGGAGGCTCAATAGCGTTTGCCCCACGAAATATTTCCATCATTCCGAATTGCTTGTCCGTAATAACAAGAATGCCGACATGTCCTTTGGGAGGTAATATTGATTTTACACGTTTCTGATGTACATCGGCATTCTCTCTGCTACTGCAATGTCGGATATACATGCTGAACTGGAACATCTGAAACCCATCAGCAAGTATCTTCTTTCGAAAATCTGTATAATTTTTCCTATCCTTTTTTGTCTCAGTTGGAAGGTCAAACAATACTAAAACCCACATGATCCGGTAGGCATTTAAACGATCGAACATCGGGTGCACCTTTTATAACAATTCAGGATATAGGATCTTCCTGCTTTTTCCTTCAAAACATTTTACCAAACTGGCAGTTGTGCGCTGTACGGCATTTAATAATGGGCTTTTTTGACCATCTAGCACTACATCCATAGCAGGTACACCTAAAAGCTGTTTTTTCATTGAAGGTCCAAGCTCAAGGAATTTGCCATTCATCCTGATAATATCACAAACTATTTTGTCGACAAATGGACGGTATGGTTCCATAATGTCATCTGCCAGACAGTACGCATTGTATTGGTTGCGATGGAAGATGCCTAGGGTAGGAAGTAGCCCGCTCCCTATAAGCGCTCGCGCCACTGTGGCACGTAATATTGCATAGCCATAGTTAAGCAGATTGTTGGGCGGTGGTCCTTCCCGATCTCTTTTAAATGCAAGGAATTTTGGGAATACCGTTTTCCAGTAGTAAACTGCGGCTTGTGCCTCCATATTTTCACTATCGCCACTTTTAACATTCCTTGCCAGCTCAAAAAGAAATTTAGCATCTTCCCGCTGCTGCTGTAACAAGTTTGCCTGGTTCTCTATTTTGGCGGTTATTGTTTGTTGCCATAGCTGCTTCTTCAGGGGGACAGAGGCATCTATTTGGGCCTTAAATTTTTGCGATTGTAAAGTATTGCCTTCCAGGTTTAGAAATAACCCCACCGGATGGTGGGTATTATCGCAAGTAACCAATGCTACATTGTTAGCGAGCAATTTTGCCATTAAGCCCTGTGTAATGGTAATTTGCTGGTGATCAAGGATTAACAGCCCGATATCTTCAATAGGTGCCGATTTCGTTTCACCAGTATCATGCATTTCAATGACAAGCTGTTCATTACTTGTCTTAAGGTATGCAGGATTGCCGAAATACAACGTACGCTTGATCATTTCGCAATTCTATTAAATTACACTTTCATACGACCGTTGTTCTGCTAACGCTGGTTGTACGATTTTCTTTCCGTTTGCTTCGATTATATTCCCCAGGCGGTCTACCTTTATTTTTATGCAGACATTTTTGATCATTATTTCATCAAAGGATTTCTCAGATTTGTTTAGGCTGCCAAATTCTCCCTTTTTGGTTTTGCTTTCGTAGGGCAAAAGGAGACCGGAGATGAAGTGTGGAATAAAGTAACAGGTATTTTTACTGCAGCTTACCATTTTATAAATCCTGCGCTGTAGGCGTCCCTTTTCGTTTATCCAATCAATAATATTGACATTTTCTCCTTCTTCAGGAACATATACGAGATCGTTTGGGGAAAGGATGATTGTCTTGTATCCTTGCTTGTCGTCCGCTACCGGCCACTTATTGGACAATCGCTCTATTGCGTCAAGCATCGGAATAGAACTATCTTCGTTGATAATTCGTTCTTTTGTTTGAAGATGCTCGTAGATTGCGAAGAAGATATTGGTTCCTTTGTCTGCCTCAACTAATTTACCAGCAAAGTTTCTTTTTTTACCTATTTCCTCGTAGATAGTAACCTTGTTAATGGGCCTGCCGGCTCTTCTCGTTAAAAGATCCAGCGCCTCGCCTCGAAATGCCTCACCGGGTTCGTCATTGAACTCCTGTAGATGTTCCAGTAGTAATTTTGCAAGCCAGGAGTGCTCAAAATTGGGTATTTTATTGATCTTGTCTTTAGTAAAGGTAGTGTCTAAACCAACCCGTTTGGCAGCGTATTCTTTAAATTCAAGGATTTTAATCTTGGCAACGATATTGCCTTCGATATCCTTAATTGGATGTTTCTTTAGGAATTTCTCCGTTTCATTCAAATCAAATCCTGAATTTTTTATGAGTTCACTAATATTATGTCGTAGTTGTTTGTCAGCTATTTGGGGAGCGGTGTTTCTGTTTTTCGATGTAAGGAATTCCCATTGGGCTGCTATTGCCTGTTTGATGCTAACCTCACGATATTCCCTTAGAAGTATTTTTCCAAGGGGTTCCTTGAACATAGATTTTCGAACAGATAGTAGCTGACCTTTTTCTTGACGGATTAGTTCTTTTACACAGCGGCCATCCGGCTTTTGTACCCATTTTGTGTATTTGTTGATGGCTTTATTAACCAGACGGTTCCGGTTTTTGTGGGATACAATAATCTCGTTGAGCTGCCTGCGCGCATCTTTTGTGAAAGTCTCCCACGGAAGTACAAAATCACTGTAGCGCGTTTTTACAAGGTATCGGTACTTACATGATTCCTCAGTAGCATTTAGTGAGTTGAGGTACCTTATGTGCTCTCTTGTAGTACAGGCGATTACTAGTGCATCGAGACTGTGGTGGCGATGGTCAACGCGCTTGTAATCCTTTTTAAAATGAATGTTATTTGTTTTTTCATCAAGATCTATAAGTTGTTCCCCGATTATTTCCTGCAACCTTTCAAAACGGGGTCTTAATATTTCTTTCCAAACCCGGTTAAGCCCCCATTTGTCTTTTAGTTCGTTGGTTATCTGCCCGATGGTGAATACAATTCCCTCTTTTTCCTTAGCTATCGGATATAATAGCTCTGCAAGCTTACGGGTTATGTACCTTGTATCATTGAGCTGTCTTTGAATAAAGTCAGTCGGGATATCTTCCCGCATTAGATTTCTATGTTTAGGTCCCCGAAAAGTTTGTTTGCAATGATCATAATATGCTTCTGGTGTTAACAAAGTGAATGTGTGACCTTTATGGGTAACAGTCCGTCCGCCGTCTGTTTCAATTAAATTCCTCGCTGTGCGGTGGCCTTTGAAGTCATTTACATAGGTTTCGCAGATCGTCTTGTTTACAAATGAATTATCGAAGTATCTTGAACGCGGTATAATATGTTCGATCTCATATTCCGGTGTAAACAATTTAGACAGTGGTATGACCTTACCTGTATAAGGAGATATATGGTTTTGTTCTCCCCATAATTTATATTTTTCTATTTCTGATTTAGTAGGTTCCTTCGAAAACTTTACCGCACCAACTCTGGCAATTTCATTTCCTGTTTCCTCCCAAAGTTTGAGCCGGTCTATGTCTGCTAATGAATCAGGGTTGCCGTAGGGAAGCTCCCGTAATATAGTCCGTATCCTTCTCCTTTCTGCTTCATTGATTTTGTTTTGGTTATCCGTTTTCTTCCGTTCCTCTGCAGTTTTTTTCAAGTCCCTTGATAACTCTATGTGTATTTCATCGGGATGCCCATATCGCTCCCAAATATCTTTTACGAGACTTAAACACTCTTTAATTATCTGTTCAACAATGGGATTGCGTAAGCTATTATTTGGGATAAGTTTCAAGATATCCATTTCGGTTGAAACGGTATACTTGCCTTCAGTTTCTTTCTCTGAATGACGACCATATATGACGTAGCTAGCCAGCCAGGTAGGGAGGCCCTGGAAAAATTGTATGTCTGTAAGAGCAGCTAATTTTTTCCTGGTTTCGTCGTTTATATTAACATCAAATTCACCGGTTATTATTTTGTTTATCCTGTCTTTTATAGGTTCAGCTATGTTTTCGGGATCAAAATATTGACCGCAACGCATTAACGGCAACATTTTGTTAATGGCTTTAGAGGAAAATGCAGCGTATTGTTTTGGGAGATCTGGTATTTTTGAAAGATGTGCAATCACGCTTTCTGGTAAGTTAAACCCATGTTTAGGATTGCGTAGCGTTGATTGAATGTTTTTAGTATCATCGAGCGAATAAATGATATGCCATAATTTGGCCCTTTTTTTACTGTCAGCCAGTAGTATTTCTCCCGCCTCTTTTATTCCATGCTCTTTAAATACCTTTCGGAATATTGATTTGGTTTCATTTCCAAGAAATTCCTTTTCGGAGGGGTAGTTCAGACGATATTCTTTTTCAGACAATTTTAATTCTCTAAGTATCGATGAAGTTGAGACTTTCGCTCTGCTGTCAAATAGCTGATATAAGCGGCCCTTTGCTTCATTGCTAAGCACCAGGCTGGAGCAGTCTACATCAATTTGAGTTTTGCCATTTACTTCACTTTCCTGTTTTAATACCCGAAGGTTATGTATAGTATGCCATATCCGAAATTCTTGAAATTCCGGGCTAGACTTCGGAGCCACTCGAATGCCGTAAGAAGTGCCTTGATCATCGTACTTTACTTCCAGCTTGCAATGCGCAATACTATGTTTTTGAGACTTTAGTGGACGCTGATAGTAAATAATATCGTTTTGAAGGAGATATAGAATGTCGTTTGTATTTAGTTATTTTTGTTTCTCTAAATTGTGTCTATATAACACCCTGGAGACATCGGGTATTTTGGACACATCGTTGAGTTCCGGATGAAACTCAGACTGCTTTTGCCATATAGCCCTAAATTCTTCTATGTATAAGGAACGATCTACAATTCGTTGACGGATGCGATAATTTTTATCTTTGGCCAGTTGATGGAAAAGGTATTCCCCGACATAATAACCTGAGTTTTTGATGCTTTCTTCAAGCGCAGCTTTTTTGTTAACCCAGTCATTGGGGTCGGGAGCTGAAAATGAATAGCTTATTTCTCCTGATTTTAGTGTTTTTTTGGTTACCTCCAGTTCGATGGTGGTTCCTTTCCAATTAGGTATATTCCTTCTCTTGATCTGCCCTGTAATTTCAGCCGTTTTAATTTCCAATAGTTTAAGTCCCCGCTCTTCTGATATTTCCCGTATATCTTCTACAAACAGCAGCTGTATCCATTTTTCGAATAGAGGGTATTTAATTTCATCAGCATCGTCTTCCCGTTTTTGGTCTTTTCTGCTGCTCTTGAAGCCTCTCCGCTGGTTCATCATGTAAATGATACGAACTAGCTCATTTAATGAAATCTTTTCTGAAAGAGCCTTTTTTCGTAGATAGTAAACTACCCAGTCTTCAGGAATATTAGATGTACCAAGTGCATTTCGGGTCTCTTCAATTGTGGAGAGGTCAAATGGAAGATAATAGCTGATGGAGAAAGGCTTATCCTTATTGTTCTCCGCATAGGACTTGAAATCTGATGGGAAATCGACAGGAAGCCATTGTAAGGTTTTCAACGCCTCAATAAGCCGGCTCCTTCTTAGTTTAAATCGTTGCTTAAGCCTTCTTGCTGTACGCGCCATTCTACGGTCTGCATTTTTTGATACCGGGTTTCCAGATTCGAATTTTTGCATAGCATCTCCGTCCATTGGGATGATTCGACTACCCATGCCTACTATTGATCCTTCTTTGCCAAATTCACCCAGTTGTACTAATGCCCATCCGATTGAGTTGGTCCCCAGGTCAAGTCCGAGATTTTTTTTCATGGAATTTATTTTTTATTTTCAGAAAGGTCTTATCTTCATGTAGAAGTAAATCACAATAAGGATTATTCCGTAGTGTAAACTTATACAGTAGTCCCGCTCAGGAAGCGGGATTGTTGTTTTATATAGGAGTAATATTTTATGCGAGCATCTAATTGATTATACTTTTTTGCTGCATTTTGGTCTTTGAAATCCATAGGTATGATTTTTAAACGTTCAACAAGATTAATCGGAATGTTAGGGCCGGTGATCAACAAAAGATAGGGGCTTATAGTACTTGCGAACAAGCACATTAATGTAATCAGGAATTAAATGTATAGAAAATATCACCCCTGACAAAATTATTTAAGCTTGTATAATCAAGCCGCAACTGACAAAACTTCCGCGACAGATTGAAAAACTTCGATGCAGATCGAACAACTTTGATGTAAGATAACAGAACAGCGCCTCCACTTCACTTAACAGTGATGTAAGACAACAGAACAAACGCTCCACCTGACAGAACTTCCGTGAAGATAACAGAACAGTGCCGCCACTTCACTTAACAATGAAGTAAGACAACAGAACAGACGCTCCACCTGACAGAACTTCCGTGTAAGATAACAGAACAGTGCCATCACTTCACTTAACAGTGAAGTAAGACAACAGAACAGACGCTCCACCTGACAGAAATTCCATGTAAGATAACAGATTTGCTTCTCCACCTGGCAGATGTGTCGCACAAGCTGACTAATGTAGCCCGTAACATGACTGCCGTGCCATGCAAGCAAGCAGATATCCGTCACCAGCAAGCAAATAGATCGCTCAATATTCCCAATAGGAATTACGACATCTCAAAACTACTGCGCTGTTGCGCTGCAAGTGACCGCTTACAACGAACTATCAAAGCCAACAAATCATACGCAAGATCATTTGCTACCTTAAGTAAGATCATTTGATCCTCTATACTACACATCTCCGGATATTGCCGATAAAGATTATACCAGGCCTCATTCCACTTACATTCGCTTATTGCAAAATCTTTAAAATTTTCGGGAAGTTCTTGTATCCTTTCATTTAATGCTTCAAATACGGGAGTAAAAACGGGTTTGGACATATGGAATAATATTTTAACAACAATGGAATAATAAATAATAGATATGGCGCTCCCTGGCCCATTAAATATCTTGATGGAAGCATTTAATGGTTGGGCCTACATAAAGTAGTTTTATACTGTTAACAAATAAAAGAGTATAGAAAATTTAGACTATGATAATGCGAAGATAAACAAAATATTAATTGAGGGGTTAAAAACCCGCATATTTTTTATAAAATTCGTTCATCTTACCCACAATGAACAAGACAGATACTGAGATACTGCAGCAATTTGGAGCAAACCTGAAAAAAGTTAGAATGGCTAAGGGATATAGTTTACGCGAGCTATATGCTTTGTGCGGTGTAGACAATAGCGACATTAGCAAAATGGAAAAAGGTGAAATTAACGTCACTATTTTAACCTTAGTAAAGTTGGCCCAGGCATTAGAGGTCGACGTTAATGATTTAATATCCGCCAGGATTTTGAAGATATAATATAGCCTGTTGTACTAGCGCCCACCATCGCTCACTTCAGTTGCTGCTGCAATATTACACCTCCGCCCAAATCCAAAAAAATAGAATGGCGGTTTTGGCGGAAATGGCGAAATTAAACAGCAGCTTTATCAGCAATTAACAAGAAAACCCCCGGCTTCACTACCTCTCTTTCCCCTAATACCCCTATAAACCCCCTTTTTCTCCCACTGAAACCCCTATGAAACCCCGGTGAAACACCACCCCCCTATATCACTCGTAATATTACGATTATCGCCCCCGTTAATTATGTAAATCTTCCCCCTTATTATGTAACCCTTATTCCCCCAAAACAACCGAACTTCGCCCGTTTATGCCACAATACACCATACATATCAAAGGCATGGTCTGCCAGCGTTGCATATCCTCCGTAAAAGAGGCGCTGGAAGCCTTGGAACTGGAAGTATTGCATATTGATCTGGGAATGGTGACCATCTCTTCCAACAAAACCCCGGACCGCCAACTGATCTCCCAAAAGCTGGAGGAATTAGGATTCAGCCTGCTCGAAGATAAACAACAACTCCTCGTTGAAAGCATCAAAGCATTAGTCGCCACCGTCTACTCCGGAGAATTCGATTTCCCAGAAGCTTTCCGCTTTTCAAAATATGCCGCAGAACAACTGCACAAGTCCTACGAAATACTGAGCAGCGCATTCTCTGCCGCCGAAAGCACTACACTGGAAAAATATATTATCGCCTACCGCATAGAAAAAGTAAAAGAGCTGCTCGTATACACCCCCGCCACGCTTGCAGATATTTCCTTCCGCCTCGGTTTCAGCAGTGAAGCCCATCTGTCACGCCAGTTCAAGGCCCAAACCGGCCTCAATCCTTCCTATTTCATTAAATTACGTAAGGAAAAGGCCCAATTAGGCCAGCATTCTCCCAAATAAAATTATATACATCTTTCCCTTTATTGTGTAAGGACCCGCCGCATCCCTGGGAGTAAATTTGCAGAAATAGATGAGATATGACAACAACAGCAACGATCATAAAGGATAAGATAAAGAAAACCACCTTCCCGGTATTGGAAATGACCTGCGCGGCCTGCGCCATAAGCGTAGAATCCATGCTGAAATCTACAGCAGGTGTGCTGGATGCAGGCGTGAACTTCGCCAACCAGAGCGCCTGGGTTACTTATGATCCGGATCTAGCCACACCGCAAACATTACAAACCGCTATCCGCGCCATCGGGTACGACCTGGTCATAGATACCGAAAACCAACACGAAGTAAAAGAGACCGCACAGCGTAAAGCATACGAGGCCCTGAAGAAAAGAACGATCTGGTCATCCCTGCTCTCATTACCGGTAGTGATCATCGGCATGTTCTTCATGAATATACCTTACGCCAACTGGATCATGATGGCCCTGGCCACCCCCGTGGTCTTTTATTTTGGCCGTTCTTTCTTTGTCAACGCCGCAAAACAGGCCAGGTTCCGTAAAGCCAACATGGATACCCTGGTGGCATTGAGCACCGGTATTGCCTGGCTGTTCAGCGCATTTAACACAATATATCCCGCCTACTGGCATCAGCGCGGTTTGCACGCACACGTATATTTCGAGGCCGCAGCAGTGATCATCGCCTTTATCTCTCTCGGCAAACTGCTGGAGGAAAGGGCGAAATCCAATACTTCATCCGCCATTAAAAAGCTAATGGGCCTGCAGCCGCAAACTGTAACGGTAGTACACCACGGCGGCCATCAGCAGGAAGTACCCATCGGACAGGTAAAAGTGGATGATATTATCCTGGTGAGGCCCGGCGCAAAGATCCCGGTAGACGGCGAAGTAACAGAAGGATCGTCTTATGTGGATGAAAGCATGATCAGCGGAGAACCGGTACCGGTACAGAAAACTGCCGGGACAAAAGTATTTGCCGGGGCTATTAACCAGCAGGGCA
>Ga0209257_1004271_pt1 | contig 11259 bp, 12 predicted proteins | sample AraplaCvi_mCL_r2_FD_184277 | JGI IMG/M metagenome (GOLD analysis project Ga0209257, IMG submission 184277) | Arabidopsis root microbial communities from North Carolina, USA - plate scrape MF_Cvi_mCL_r2 (SPAdes) (version 2) | ecosystem: Host-associated > Plants > Roots > Endosphere | place: USA...
ATCGCGAGCAGGAGGTCTGCGTGGTCGGCGGCGGCAACACGGCGGTCGAGGAGGCGCTGTACCTGTCCAACATCGCCAGCAAGGTCCATCTGATCCATCGCCGCGACAAGTTCCGCGCCGAGCCCATCCTGGTCGACAAGCTGATGGACAAGGTCAAGGCCGGGAAGATCGAGCTGCACCTGTTCCACACGCTGGACGAGGTGCTGGGCGATGCCAGCGGCGTCACCGGCGTGCGCGTGAAGAGCACGCAGGATGGCTCGACCACCGACATCAAGCTGCAAGGCTGCTTCATCGCGATCGGGCACAAGCCCAATACGGACATCTTCGCCGGCCAGATCGAGATGAAGGACGGCTATATCCGGACCCGGAGCGGCCTGGAGGGCTTCGCCACGATGACCAGCGTGCCAGGCGTGTTCGCCGCCGGCGACGTGCAGGATCACGTGTACCGCCAAGCGATCACCAGCGCGGGCACCGGCTGCATGGCCGCGCTCGACGCGCAGCGCTTCCTCGAGCAGGAATCCGCCTGACGGCACGGCGAGCGCTGCCTCCCGATCCCTCCGGCCGGCCCGCCTTTGCGCGGGCCGGCTTATTTCTGCTACACTCGCCGTTTTTCTTGCGCCGAAAACCTGTGAAGGATCTCGACGCGGGGAAGATGGGTTACCGCCACCCTATGGCGAGGTGAGGCCGCCGCCCGCGCTCCAACAGCTGGAACGAATGGGATGGTCGCCGGATGACAAGTATCGGAGTGTCCTCATGGCACGCGTCTGCGAAGTCACGGGCAAGAAGCCCATGGTCGGGAACAACGTTTCCCACGCCAACAACAAAACCAAGCGCCGGTTCCTGCCGAACCTGCAATACCGCCGTTTCTGGGTCGAAAGCGAAAACCGCTGGGTCCGCCTGCGCATCAGCAACGCCGCCCTGCGTCTGATCGACAAGAACGGCATCGACGCCGTGCTGGCCGACCTGCGTGCTCGCGGTCAAGCCTAATCACTGAACCAGGAGCGACACCATGGCATCCAAAGGCGGACGCGAAAAGATCAAGCTGGAATCCACTGCCGGCACCGGTCATTTCTACACCACCAACAAGAACAAGAAGACCACGCCCGAAAAGCTGGAATTCATGAAATTCGACCCCAAGGCACGCAAGCACGTGCTGTACAAGGAAACCAAGCTGAAGTAATTCAGCCCTCCTTGAAGAAGAAACCCGCCAATCGGCGGGTTTTTTCATTTCAGCCTGGGCACTCATTCATGGAATGAGCCGGCTTCCGATTCACGGCGTCACGCGATCAAGGCGCGACTTGCCCAGCAGTTCGCGGGCCATCCAGTCGTCGATCATCTTCTTCTCGTAGCGCAGCGGCTCGGTATCGAAATAGCGATTGCCGAGGGAGTTCTGATAATCCATGTCCCTGATATCCGCCTTGCCGGATTTCAGGACCTGACCGTTCTCGCTGAGCGTATAGGTGAAACTCATCCGGGGAATGGTCACCGTGCGCAGGATGCGCACCTGATCGCGAGCACGGGGTTCCACCTCACCGGCCAGATCCACGTCGGTCACGTCGATCTTCAGCTGCTTGCCGGGCAGCTCGCGCGCGGCGAGCGCCTTGAAATGATCCGCCAATTGCTTCATCGCGTTATCGCGGTCGACCTGCATCCGGCCGATGTCGGAGAAATTCTCCGGCTTGATGAAGTTCACCTCCGCCTGCGCCTGGGCGACCGACGCCAGCGCACCGAGGCTCAAAGTGGTCAAGCCCAGCACCGCCGTGCGCTTGATCAGGGTCGAGGCAGTCATGTCAGTCTCCTTGTGTGACAGTCCCGACAAATTATGGGCGCCGCAATGAAAAAAGGCGCCCAAAGTGGGCGCCCTTTGCATTCCTTCAACTGCGCTCGGTGCTGGCCATCACTGTGGACGGCACCACCAGCGCGAAGATCAGGCGCGCACCGCGCGCAATCCCATCGCGAAGGCCTTCAATTCGGCGATGCCGCTTTCCTCAGCCTTGCGGCACCAAGCCTGCAGATCGTGCACCAGCTGTTCGGCTGACACGTTCGTGCGGGTCCACAGCTGACGCAGCTCTTCGCGCATCGTCACCAGCTTGTCCAGCACCGGGCTGGCCGCACGGGCCCCTTCCAATTGCGCCTGGAAGGCCGCCGGGATCTTTTCCGCGTCGCGATGCAGCCAGCGCTTGGCCAGCTTGAACTGGTGGAACTTGACGCTGTGCTGCTGGCCCGCAGCCTTCAGCTGGCTCAGCTCGGCCTTGCAGACACCACGCAGGTCGCGGGCATAGCGCGCCATGACCTCGTAGCGGTTGGCGATGATCGCCTCCAGCGTGTCCTTGTCGGCCACCGCCTTGAGTTCGCCCGTCTTCATCTGCGGCGCGGTCTTGCGGACCTTTGCCCAGCCGATCATCTCCATCGCGCGGATGTAACCCCAGCCGATGTCGAATTCGAACGGCTTGACCGAGAACTTCGCCGACGTCGGATAAGTGTGGTGATTGTTGTGCAGCTCTTCGCCGCCAATGATCAGGCCCCACGGCGAGACGTTGGTCGAAGCGTCCGTCGCCTCGAAGTTGCGATAGCCCCAGTAGTGGCCTGCCCCGTTGATGACGCCGGCTGCCCAGATCGGAATCCAGGCCATCTGCGTCGCCCAGACCGCCAGGCCGACGACGCCGAACAGCGCCACGTCGATGATCAGCATCAGCGACACGCCCCAGACCGAACGGCCGCTGTAGATGTGGCGCTCGACCCAGTCGTCCGGCACGCCATGGCTGAACTTCTTGATCGTCTCTTCGTTCTTGGCTTCGGCGCGATAGAGCTCGGCACCGCGGGTCATGACGGTCTTGATGCCGCGGGTGACCGGGCTGTGGGGGTCGTCCTCGGTCTCGCACTTGGCGTGGTGCTTGCGGTGGATGGCAACCCATTCGCGGGTGACCATGCCGGTCGTCAGCCACAGCCAGAAGCGGAAGAAGTGCGACGGGATCGGGCCCAGGTCCAGCGCGCGGTGCGCCTGGGCGCGGTGCAGGAAGATCGTGACGGCGGCGATGGTGATATGCGTCACCACCAGCGTGAAGACCACGATCTGCCACCAGCTCGCGCCGGTGAGGCCGTCGATCATCCAGTTCAGGACGGCGTCGTGCACAGACATCAATACGTTCATTCGGTCCTAACCCTGCTCGCGAGGAGCCAGTTGTCCACAGGAAGCCACGATTGTAGGCGACTCACTCTAGAAGTCTTGCCCAGGAATACGGCATTCCCGCCGGTCTTTTGACGCTTCAGGGACGGAAGCCCCTGAAGGCGTGATTGATTTACTTGTTCCGTTCCCACACGGCGGCGAAGAAGCCGTCGCTGCGATGGCGGTGCGGCCACAGGCGCAGGAAGCCGTCCTCGGACAGCTCGGCCGCCTGCCCCGTCTCCACCTGCGCGTGCACCAGCACGTCCTGGGCGGGCAGCAGCGTGAAGTCGGGATGCGCGTCGGCGAACTCGCGGGCGACCGCCTCGTTCTCGGCGTCCAGGAGCGAGCAGGTGGCGTACACCAGACGGCCGCCCGGCTTGAGCAGCCGCGAGGCGCTGTTCAGGATCGCGAGCTGCTTGTCATGCAGCTCCTGGACGCCCTGCGGCGTCTGGCGCCACTTGAGGTCGGGATTGCGGCGCAGCGTGCCCAGGCCCGAGCACGGCGCATCGACGAGCACCCGGTCGATCTTGCCGGCCAGGCGCTTGATGCGGTCGTCGCGCTCGTTGCTGATCTGCACCGGATACACGTTCGACAGCCCGCTGCGCGCCAGGCGCGGCTTGAGTTTGTCGAGCCGGTGGCCGGACACGTCGAAGGCATAGAGCCGGCCGGTGTTGCGCATCGAAGCGCCCAGCGCCAGGGTCTTGCCGCCGGCACCGGCGCAGAAATCGACCACCATCTCGCCGCGCTTGGCCTCGGTGAGCAGCGACAGCAGTTGGCTGCCCTCGTCCTGCACCTCGACCTGGCCGCTGGTGAAGACGTCCAGCTTCTGCAGGGCCGGCTTTCCGTCCAGGCGCAGCCCCCAGGGCGAGTACGGCGTCGGCGCCGACTCGAAACCCTTGGCCTTCAGCGCGGCCTGCACGTCCTCGCGCTTGGCCTTGAGCAGGTTGACGCGCAGGTCCAGCGGGGCGGATTCGTTGACGGCGTCGGCCAGTTGCCAGAACTGCTCGTCGCCCAGGCGCTGGCGCAGCGGATCGACCAGCCAGTCCGGCAGGTTGTGACGCAGCTTCTCCGGCAACTTGCTGCGGTCGACCTTCTCGACCTGCTTGAGCCACTGCAGCTCCTCCTCCTTGAGGGCGCCGCGCAGGAAGGCCTCGTTGCCGGCCCAGGCCAGGATCGCCAGCCGCCGCGCCATGGGGCCGCGGCCGGACTGCGCCAGATGCTGCAACAGCGGCCGCTTGCGCAGCACGGCATAGGCGGTTTCGGCGAGGGTGTGGCGCTCGCGCTGGCCCAGGGCCTTGTGGGCGCGGAAGAAGTCGGAGACCAGGGCGTCGGCGGGCTTGTCGAACAGCAGCAGGCTGTCCACCAGTTCGGCGCAGAGTTCGAGAAGGGCATTAGGATGCATCGCCGGATTATCCCGGAACCCGCCTTCCCCGCATGAGCGCCTCTCCCCACGATCGCACGAGTCCAGGCTCCAACGCCCCCGCGGCCCATGGCGCGGGCGATCCGCTCCCGCCGCTGCCCGAAGCCCGGCCCGGCCGCTACCGCCATTACAAGGGCGGCGAGTACGAGGTCCGCGGCGTGGTGCGCCACAGCGAGACCCTGGAGCCGCTGGTGCTGTACGCGCCGCTCTACAACGACAGCGGCCTGTGGGTACGCCCCTACGCGATGTTCTTCGGCAGCGTCGAGGTCGACGGCCTCGCGCAGCCCCGCTTCGCGCGCATCGGCGACTGAGCGCGATGCCGCTGCTGCACCAGATCCGGCGCCGCCCCCGCCTGCTGATCGGCGCGGCGGCCGGCGCGCTGTTCGCGGCCGCCTGGCCGGTGGAGCTCGCTTGGCACACACGCGCGCTGCTGGGCTGGAGCGCCGGCGTCTGGATCTACCTGATCCTGATCGGCTGGATGATGCTGCGCACCAGCGCCGAGGACGTCGAGGACCAGGCCCGCGCCGTCGCGGACGGCGTCTCGACGGTGCTGATCCTGGCCATGATCGGCGGCGCGGCCAGCATGGCGGCGATTTCGCTCGAACTCGCGAAGCTCAAGGACGCCGGCCTCGCCGCCGGCTGGCCGCATCTGCTGGTGGCGTCGGCGACGCTGACCGGCTCCTGGCTGCTGCTGCCGGTGGAATTCGGCCTGGCCTACGCGTCGCTGTTCCACAGCGGGCCACAAGCGCCGCACGGCCTGGAGTTCCCCGGCGACGAGGAGGCCCCCGACTACCTGGACTTCCTCTACTTCGCCGCGACGGTGGCCGCGACCTCGCAGACCTCGGACGTCGTGGTCAGCGCACGGCCGATCCGGCGGCTGGTGCTGGTGCAGGCGGTACAGGCCTTCGTGTTCAACACCGTCGTGCTGGCGCTGACGATCAACTTCCTGGCGGGCATGCTGGGCTGAGATTCGGGCTGAGTCTGGACGTCCTCGCCCGCCCGACCGGCTTCGAAACGCCGTCAGCTGAACATCTGCGGCTCGCCGCCGCGATGGCTGACGCGCGCACCGTCAGTGGCGAGCTGGCCCTCGACGAACCAGCGCACCGCGCTCGGATACATGCGGTGCTCGAGCTTGAGCACCCGCGCGGCGAGCGCCGCCTCGTCGTCGCCGTCGAGCACCGGCACCACCGCCTGCGCCACGATCGGCCCATGATCGAGCTCGGCGGTCACGAAGTGCACCGTCGCGCCGGCCACCCGGCAGCCGGCCTCGATCGCGCGCTGGTGCGTGTGCAGCCCCGGGAAGGCCGGCAGCAGCGACGGATGGATGTTGAGCATGCGGCCCGCGTAGTGGGCGGTGAAGCCAGGCGTCAGGATGCGCATGAAGCCGGCCAGCACGACCAGGTCGGGATCGAAGCCATCGATGACGCGCTGCAGTTCGGCGTCGAACGCGACGCGGGCGGCATCGCCCTTACCGAAGGCCTTGTGGTCCACGACCGCGGTGGCCACGCCATGCGCCTGGGCGAATGCCAGACCAGCCGCGTCGGGCCGGTTGCTGATCACGGCGGCGATGCGGGCCGGCCATCCGCCGGCGGCGCAGGCCTGGACGATGGCTTCCATGTTGGAGCCGCGGCCGGAGATCAGGATCACGATGTTCTTCATGGGGCGGCAGTGTAGCCAAGGGGCATGGGCGTGAATGGGCGTGACCGGAGGCCTCGCGGACCATCGCTCCCTACAATCGCCCTCCCCGCCGCCGCCATCGCCATCGCCATGACCGATCTCGCCCTTCCCCCTTCGCGCCAGCGCGTGCTGTCCGGCATGCGGCCCACCGGCGCGCTGCACCTGGGCCACTACCACGGCGCGCTGAAGAACTGGGTACGGCTGCAGGCCGCCTACGACTGCTTCTTCTTCGTCGCCGACTGGCATGCGCTGACCACGCATTACCAGCATCGCGAGGGCCTGGAGCACAACGTCTACGACATGGTCGTCGACTGGCTGGCGGCCGGCGTCGACCCGGAGCAGGCCACGCTCTTCATCCAGAGCCGCATGCCCGAGCATGCCGAGCTCTTCACGCTGCTGGCGATGAGCACGCCGTCGAGCTGGCTGGAGCGCATGCCCAGCTACAAGGAACTGGTGGCGGAGAACCGCGAGCTGGCCACCTATGGCGTGCTGGGCTACCCGCTACTGCAGGCGGCGGACATCCTGATCTACAAGGCCGCGTTCGTACCGGTCGGCGAGGACCAGGCGCCGCACGTCGAGGTGACGCGCGAGGTCGCACGCCGCTTCAACCATCTCTACGCGCCGCTGCTGCCGGAGCCGCAGGCGCTGATGACCGAGACCTCGCGCCTGCCCGGCCTGGACGGCCGCAAGATGAGCAAGACCCACGGCAACGCGATCGCGATGCGCGACGCGCCGGAGGTGGTCGCCGACAAGGTGCGCAAGATGCAGACGGATCCGCAGCGCGCGCGCCGCGGCGACCCGGGCGAGCCCGAGCGCTGCCCGGTGTGGGCGCTGCACAAGGTCTACGCGGACAGCGACACGCGCGCCTGGGTCGAGTCCGGCTGCCGCAGTGCCGGCATCGGCTGCCTGGACTGCAAGCAGCCGCTGATCGACGCGATCCATGACGAGCAGGCGCCCTGGCGCGAGCGGGCGGACGAATTGCTGGCGGATCCGAAGAAGGTCCATTGGATCGTCGAGGTCGGCACCGAACGGGCCCGCGCGGTGGCGCGCAAGACGCTGCGCGAGGTGCGCGGCGCGATGGGCATCGACTACTGAACTGAATCGCTCGAGATGGCAGGCATCCACATCACCGACATCGAATCGGCCATCAACTGGTGGCGCCAGCGCGCGCCCGGCGACGGCGTGACGCTGGGCCCGGAGCTGCGGGCGCTGGCGGAGGTCTATGCGCTGATGGTGTTCCACCACGAGGCCGAATGCGACGAGGACAGCATGCCCGCGCCGGCGCTGGCCGCCTGGCTGCGCTGGTACGACACGACGCCGGACGCGCCCTGCATCGCGATCTGCTCGACCAGCCAGGGCGACGAGCTCTGCAAGGGCTGCGGGCGCAGCTTCGACGAGGTGCAGGACTGGCCGGTGTTCACGCCGGCCGAGAAACGCGCGACATGGCGGCGCATCACGCTGGAGGGCTCGGCGTGGCGATTCAACCGCTATGCCGAGCGGGCCATCGAGCGGCGCCAAGGGCCGCCGGAGCGATCCGGCGACGCGGGCGCGGAGGCGGCGGATGTGCCGGACGCGGCGGGTGCGCCGGGCGGTCCATCGGGTCGCGCGTCGGATGAATAGCCGGCTGGTGGGCTCGGCGGTCTACCCCTGCTGGCATGGGTGCATCGCCGGGAGCCGCCTAACTCGCGTTCAGCGGCAGCGTGATCACGAAGCAACTGCCGCCGCCTTCACGCGCATCGCAGCGCACGTTGCCCTGATGGGCCGTCGCGATCTGTTTGACCAGATTGAGCCCAAGACCCACGCCGCCTGACACCTCGGCGTGGCCGGGCAGCCGGAAGAAGGCCTCGAAGATGCGCTCGCGCATCGGCTCGGGCACGCCCGGGCCGCGATCGCAGACCATCAGCTCGATCCTGTCCTGACCGGCCCGGCGCACCTTCAGCTCGACCAGCGGCCCGCCATAACGGCGCGCGTTCTCGAGCAGATTGCGCAGCGCGCGCCGCAGCAGCCGGTCATCGCCTTTGATGGTCAAGCGCTCGATCCCCGGCTCGATCTCCAGTTCCGCGCCCGCGGGCGCCGCCGATTCCGCCGCGATCGCGAGCAGGTCCACCGGCTCCAGCCGCAGCGATTGCGCGCCGCCCTCGAGCCGGCTCGCCAACAGCACTTCCTCGACCAGCGCGTCCAGCTCCGCGATGTTGGTGTTGATCTCCTGACCGAGCCGCGCCCGCTGCGCCGGCGAGGCGTCGTCCAGCATCGAGAACGCCATCTTCAGCCGCGCCAGCGGCGATCTGAGCTCATGACTGGCGTTCGCCAGCAGGCTCTTGTGCGAGCGCAGCAGCGTCTCGATCTGCTCGGCGGCGCGATTGAAGCTGCTCGCCAGCGCGGCGACCTCGTCCTTGCCGTTGTCTTCCACGCGGAAGCTCAGATCGCCGGAGCCGAACTGCTCCACGCCGGACTTCAGCGACTCCAGCCGGCGCGTCAGCCGCCGCACCACCGGGTAGGCGCCGCCCGCCACCGCCAGGAACAGCACCGCCAGCAGCACGATCAGCGCCTCGCCGCTCGGGCGCGGGATCCAGCCCGGCAGCCAGGAGCCATTGGCGGCCTCCTCGCGGCGCTGCTGCTCCAGCCGGTCCAGCATGCGCTGCCTCGCCTGCTCCGCTTCCGGGCGCGCCTCGCGGCGCGGCGGGCGCACGTCCGGCGGCGGACCGTCGAAGAAGGGGTCGCGCCGCTCGCGCAGGACGCGCTTGGGGCCGCTCGCGCGGGCGTCGGCCTCGAGCGCGGCCTGGCCCATCGGGCCGGACGCGCCCGGCGGCCGCGCCAAGCGCAGGAACAGCAGATGCCGGCCATCGTCCAGCGGAATGCGCTGGATGCGCGAGCCCGGCAGATCCTCGCGGCGCTCGAACAGCGGCGACGCCCCGATCCGATGACCGCGCGAGTCCTCCAGCGCCATCGCCATGCGCAGCCGCTGGCCCCAGTCCTCGACGGCATCGGCCTGCTCGTCGGCCGGAGCACTCGCCGGGGGCAGCGCGCGCTGGACCAGCACCGCGAGCGCCACCAGGCGCTCCGACGCGGCCTGCTCGAAGCTGCCGCGCTCCTGCTCGATGCGCCCCTGGAACAGCCAGGCGCTGCCCAGCGCGAACGCCAGCAGCACCAGCACGACGGTGACGTAGATCCGGAGGTACAGCGCCTTCACTTAATCGAGGCCTTCGGCGTCCTGCTTGCGTGCGAACACGTAGCCGGCGCCGCGCACCGTCAGCACCCGTCGCGGGTTCTTGGGGTCGTCCTCGATGACCGAGCGGATGCGCGAGATGTGCACGTCGATCGAGCGGTCGAAGGCCTCCAGCGGATGGCCCTTGAGCGCATCCATGATCTGGTCGCGCGACAGCACCCGGCCCGGGCTCTGCGCCAGCACCACCAACAGGTCGAACTGGTGGCTGGTCAGGTCGCAGGCGTTGCCGTCCAGGCGCACCTGGCGGGCCGCCAGGTCGATTTCCAGCCGGCCGAAGCGCAGCACCTCGTCGCCCATCGCCTGCGGCTCGGTGCGGCGCAGCAGCGCCTTGACCCGCGCCTGCAGCTCGCGCGGCTCGAAGGGCTTGGGCAGGTAGTCGTCGGCGCCCAGCTCCAGGCCCAGGATGCGGTCCATCGGCTCGCCACGCGCCGACAGCATCAGCACCGGCAGGCGGCGCCAGCGCTTGTCGCTGCGCAGTTGGCGGCAGAACTCCAGGCCGTCGCCGTCGGGCAGCATCAGGTCCAGCACCAGCAGCTCGAACTGGCCGGCCTCCAGCTCGGTGCGGCCCTGCGCCAGCGAGCCGGCGAAGCTGACGTCGAAGCCGGCGCTGCTGAGGTAGTCGCCCAGCATCGCCGTGAGGCGGGCATCGTCGTCGATCAGGAGCAGTCGTGGATTCATCGGTCGTTGCGAGGCGGCCGCCGCCCGGGCCGGATCGGCCTGGCCGCGCGCCGCGGACTCATCGAAAGTCTGAAGCATAGCCGTCCTCTCGCGAATCAGCGCTCGGTGAAGGGAGCCGGCAGCGGGTTGTCCGGGTTGCCGCCGCGGCGGTCCTTCATGTGCTGCATGCGGTCCTTCATGTGCGCCTTCATCTTCTCGCGCTCCTGCTTGCGCAGCTCGGCGAGCTTGGCGCGCTGCTCGGGCGTCAGCACGCGCGACGCGTCGATCATCGCCAGCGTGATGCGCTTGGAGGCGACCTCGCGCTGCGCGGCGATCTGCTGGCGCAACTGCTCGACGGCGTTGGCATCCACCGTCGGCGCGGTGAACAGGGCCTCCATGCGCTCATGCAGCTGGCGCATCGTGTCGCGCTGGCCCTTCAGGTCGTTGCGGGCGGCGTCGAAGATCTGCTTGAGCTGCGCGCGCTGGGCGTCGGAGACGCCAGCCTCCTTCAGCAGCCGGCCATGCATCGCGCCGAAGCCGCCGGGGCCGCCGAAGTCCGGGCCGCCACGATGCATCGCGTGCGGCGGCGGGGGCGCGTCGGCGGGGGCCGGCTGGGCCTGGGCCGCCAGGGCGGCCATGCTCATCGCCGCGGCGATGCCCAGCATCTTCAGGGGGCGGGAAAAGCTCTTGACCATCTCGAATCTCCAAGTGCGTTCAGGGATGGAGGCATCGTCGAGCCCACGCGTCAACTCGCCGTGGGCGCGCCGTAAAGAATCGTGAAATGAATCGGCGCCAATGAAAAACGCCCGCGGCGTCCTCTTGAAAGAGCGCATCGCGGGCGTCATTGAAGGGCTGGCCGCAGTCGCCGGCCCGTCCTTGATCAGCGCATCGATCAGGTGATGGGCTTGAAGCGCACGCGCTTCGGACGCGCGCCTTCCTCGCCCAGGCGCTTCTTCTTGTCGGCTTCGTACTCGTGGAAGTTGCCATCGAAGAAGAACCACTGCGAGTCGCCCTCGCAGGCCAGGATGTGGGTGCAGATGCGGTCCAGGAACCAGCGATCGTGCGAGATCACCATCGCCGAGCCGCCGAACTCCAGCAGCGCCTCTTCCAGCG
>Ga0209257_1004272_pt1 | contig 11258 bp, 13 predicted proteins | sample AraplaCvi_mCL_r2_FD_184277 | JGI IMG/M metagenome (GOLD analysis project Ga0209257, IMG submission 184277) | Arabidopsis root microbial communities from North Carolina, USA - plate scrape MF_Cvi_mCL_r2 (SPAdes) (version 2) | ecosystem: Host-associated > Plants > Roots > Endosphere | place: USA...
CTGGGCTTCGCCAGCCAGGCGGTGGTGAACACCAGCTGGCTGGCGAAGCCCAGGTAGTCCAGCGTCGCGGGTCGGTCGGCGGCCTCGAAGGCGCCCAGGGCCTCATAGTTCTTGCGCAGCAGGATGTTGGCCTCGGCGCCGGCGCGGAACTCGGGATCGCGGGCCTTCTCGGCCGCCTTGGCGAACCACTCGGGCAGCACGTCCTTACGGCCGGTCTTCTCGGCGAAGGCTTCGCGGAACTGCGGGTCCAGGTAACGGTTGACCGTGCCCGGGAGCTCCATGATGTGGCTGTCGGCGTCGTGAACGGTCTGGCCCTCGACGTAAGCCATGGCGCATCCTCCCAAGATGAGCTCGTTTTCCGTCCATCATTCCGAACTTTCGAAGCCGGGGCGTCAAGGCTTCTGGGACCGCCATCCCGCCGACGTGGCGGGCGACCTGATCGGCTGGTCGGTGTTGGTGAACGGCGTCGGCGGCCGCATCGTCGAGACCGAGGCCTACCACCACGAAGACCCGGCCTCGCACAGCTTCTCCGGCCCCACGCCGCGCAACGAGGTGATGTTCGGGCCGCCGGCGCACCTCTACGTCTACCGTTCGTACGGCATCCACTGGTGCATGAACTTCGTCTGCTGGGCGGACGCGCCCGGCGGAGCGGTGCTGGTCCGGGCCCTGGAGCCCACGGCGGGGCTGGAGATCATGGCCGAGCGCCGCGGCCTCATGCATACGCGCGCCCTCTGCTCCGGTCCCGGGAAACTCTGCCAGGCTCTGGCGGTGACCCGCGAGCACAACGGCCTTGCGCTGGACCACCCCCCGTTCGAGCTGCGCCCCGGGCCGTCGGCGGGCCTCATCGTCGGCCCGCGCATCGGCATCACCAAGGCCGCGGATGTGCCCTGGCGGTTCGGCGAGGCCGGCTCACGCTTCGTGAGCCGGCCGTTTCCGCGAAAGCCCTAGAGCTGGGCCAGCATGTAGTCGGCGGACGAGACCTTGAATTCGCCGCCCTGCTCGACGTTGAGCTCGCTCACCACGCCGTCCTTGACGATCATGGAGTAGCGCTGCGAGCGCTTGCCCAGGCCGAACTTCGAGCCGTCCATCTCCAGGCCCACGGCCTCGGTGAAGGCGCCGTTGCCGTCGCCCAGCATGGCGATGTCCTCGCCCACCGCCTGGTCCTCGCCCCAGGCGCGCATCACGAAGGCGTCGTTGACCGACAGGCAGGCGATCTCGTCGACGCCCTTGGCCTTCAGGTCCGGCGCATGCTGTTTGAAGCCCGGCAGGTGCTTGGCCGAGCAGGTCGGCGTGAACGCGCCCGGCACCGCGAACAGCGCCACCGTCTTGCCCTTGAAGAAGTCCTCGCTCTGGATCGGCTTCGGCCCCTCGGCGGTCGCCAGGGTCAGGGTCACGTTCGGCAGTTTGTCGCCCACTTTGATCGCCATGGGATGTCTCCTTGCACGTTTGGATGCGCAGATAACCGGGAACTGGGCCCGCGGTAACCTCGATTTCCCAGATAGGCGCTAACGGCCCTTGATGTCGCCATCATCCGGAAGAATCTGTGGAGCATGGAAAGCGGTTTCCTATCGGGCCAGATGCTGATCGCCATGCCGGGGATCGACGACCCGCGGTTCGAGCGGTCCGTGGTGCTCGTCTGCGCGCACGACCAGGACCACGCCATGGGCATCGCTGTGAACCGCCCCATCGAAGGGCTGACGGTGCCCGACTTGCTGGAACGCCTGGAGATCAAGACCACGGGCCAGCTCGACGACGACCTCGTCCTGCTGGGCGGGCCGGTGGAAATGGAGCGCGGCTTCGTGCTGCACACCGACGACTTCCACGCCGAGCACAGCCTGGAGATCGGCGACGGCATCACGCTCACCACCACGCGCGAGGTGCTGGAGGCCATGGGCCGCCGGGACCCGACCCCGCGCCGCGCGGTCCTGACCCTGGGCTACGCCGGGTGGGGCGCGGGCCAGCTGGAGCGCGAGATCCGCAGCAATGTCTGGCTGACGGTGGCGGCCGACGAGGCCCTGGTCTTCGACGACGACTACGACACCAAGTGGACCCGCGCGCTCGCCAAGCTCGGCATCGATCCGCAGTTCCTCAGCGCGGAGGCCGGGCAGGCCTGACCGATCAGCCGCGCGCCTTCACCGGCGCCGCGCCGTCCACGTAGCTCTCGTTGAGGTAGACCTCGGCCTCCTGGGCCGACAGCGCCGGGGCGTAGCCGAAGCCCTGGCCGTAGTCGCAGCCCAGCGACAGCAGGTGGCGGGCCATGCCGGCGTTCTCGACGCCTTCGGCCACCACTTCCATGTCCAGGTCCTGGCCCAGCTTCACGACCGACGAGACGATCTTCGCCGAGCCCTCGTTGGTGGCCATGGTGCGGACGAAGTAGCGGTCGATCTTCAGGGTGTCGAACGGCAGGCGGGTCAGGTAGCTGAGCGACGAGAAGCCGGTGCCGAAGTCGTCCAGGGCCAGGGCGGCGCCGGCGGCGCGCAGGGATCGCAGGATCACGGCGGCCTTATCCGGGTCGCGCATGACGTCGCTCTCGGTGACCTCCAGCTTCAGCGCGCCGGGCGGCAGGTCGGTCTCGCGGCGGATCTGCTCGACGTCGGCCACCAGGTCGGGCCGCTCGAGTTCGCCGGTGGAGAGGTTCACGGCCACGGTCAGCTCGCCGGCCGCGCGGTGGCGCTTGCGCCAGGTCCCGAGCTGCCGCGAGGCCTCGCGCATCATCATGGCGCCCAGCTCGGGCATCAGGCCCATCTCGTCGCAAAGCGGAAGGAACTGTTCGGGCATCAAGAGGCCGCGGCGCGGGTGGCGCCAGCGCACCAGCGCCTCGAAGCCCGAGAGCGCGCCCGTCGAGAGGCGCACGATGGGCTGGTAGAACGGGCTCAGCTCGCCCCGGCGCAGCGCGCCCTTCAGGTCGCCTTCCAGCGCCAGGCGCGACAGGCCGTCGGTTTCCAGGCTGCGGCCATAGGCGGCCGCGCCGCCGCGGCCGTTGCTCTTGGCCGATTCCACTGCCAGCTCGGCGCGGCGCAGCAGTTCGGCGGCCTCGGGGGCCTCTTCGCCGCCCGGGGCCTCGACGGCGCCGATGGACAGGGTCGGATGGATGTCGAAGCCGGCCACGCGCAGCGGCTGCTCCAGCGCCCGGCGCAGGGTCTCGGCCCCGGGCGAGGCGCTGACGGGCGCCAGGGCGGCGAACTCGTCCTCGCCGATCCGCGCCAGCAGCGCTCCGGGCGGGAAGGCGGCGGCCAGGCGCGAGCCCAGGGCTGCCAGCACCAGGTCGGCGCGCTCGTGACCCAGGGCCTCGTTCAGGCGACGCAGGCGGTCCAGGTCGGCGACGATCAGCTCGTGCTGGCCGGGCGTCTGCAGACGCTCGCGGGCCAGGGTGATGAAGCTCTTGCGGTCGGCCAGGCCGGTCAGCTGGTCGAGGCCGGAGGCGGCGAAGCGGACCTCGGGGGCTACGACGCCGGCGGCGCGGAGGCCTTCCTCCAGCCAGACGCCGCGCCAGATGCAGGGGGCGCCGTTGCGCATGCGCAGGCGCACGGCGATTTCCCCGCCAGGCTCCTGCACGCGCAGGATATCCTCGGCGATGGCGCGGTCCTGCGGCAGGGCGAGGGCCCGGAGGGCGGCGGACGAACAGTCAGGCGCAAGCGGTCCCAGGCCCAGGGCGCGGGTGGCCCCGGTCAGGCGCAGACGGTCCTTCTCGGGCTCCCAGACCCACAGCGCGACTTCAGCCGCGCCCAGGGCCTCGAGAGTGGCCGTGGCGTCCCACATCCAGCGGTCGTTGGCCATTCAGTCCTGAATTCTGGTCCGTGCTTCAGGATGCTGGCCCTTAGACCGACACCCCCTCGTCCGGCCCCTCGCGATCCCGATAAGGGGTCACCAGGCCGAACAGCACATGGTCTCGCCAACCGCCGTTAATTTTAAGATAAGCCTGAGCGAATCCCTCCTCCTGGAAGCCCGCTTTCTTGAGCAGGGTCCGGGATGGCCCGTTGTCGGGGATGCAGGCGGCTTCCAGCCGGTGCAGGCCCAGGGTGCGGAACGCGAATTCCGAGACGGCGCGGACGGCGGCCAGGGTCAGGCCCTGGCGGGTATAGGGCCGGCCGCACCAGTAGCCCACCGACCCCATCTGCGCGACGCCGCGCCGCACGTTGGAAAGGGTGATGCCGCCGGTCAGGGCGTCGTCCTCGGTGCGGAATACGAAGAACGGATAGGCCACCCCGATCTCGCGGTCCCGCGCATAGGCCAGCAGCCGGCGGCGGAACGCGGCGCGGCTGAGGTCGTCGGCCGGCCAGGTGGGCTCCCACGGCTGGAGGAACGCGCGGCTCTGGGCCCGCAGCTCGCGCCATTCCGCGAAGTCCGCGGCGCGCGGCGGGCGCAGCCAGACGCCTTCGCCTTCCACGCGAAGGCCGCTCTCCGGCGCGATCCAGTCAAGCAGGGCCATTTGTTGAAAAGCCTCGCGCAATTCGCCGCGCGGTCAAGGGTGTAGGTGATGGCGCGGCGCCGAGGACGGTCTTGGCCTAGCCGAACAGCGCCTGTTCGAACCGCTCGGCCGCCGGCAGGGCCGCCTTGGGGCCCAGGATGGCGGTCGCGGCCTTTCCGGGCGCGAGGATCTTGGCGGTCAGGGCCGCGATCTGCTCCGGCGTCACGGTGTCGATCTCGGCGGCCACGGCCTCGGGGTCCAGGGCCTTGCCGAACAGCAGCACCTGGCCGGCGGCCTGCTCGGCCCGCGCCAGCGCCGACTCCCGGCCCATGAACATGGAGCCCTTGAGCTGCGCCTTGGCGCGGGACAGCTCAGGCGCGCCCACCGGTTCGGTCAGCGCGCGGATCTGCTGGGCGGTCACTTCGGCCAGTTCGCCCGCGTCCTTGGCGTCGCAGCCGGCGAACACGCCCAGGATGCCGGTGTCGGCATAGGTCTCGGAATAGGCGTCGATGGCGTAAGCCAGGCCGCGGATCTCGCGGGCCTCCTGGAACAGCCGCGAGGCCATGCCGCCGCCCAGCATCTCGGCCAGCAGGCGGAGCGCGAAGTAGTCCGGGTCCTTCACGCCGACCGCCGGCATCAGGAACACCAGGTTCGCCTGCTCCAGCCGCTTGGCCACGGTCCGGGTCCCGCCGGCGAACGCGGCCGGCTCGGCCGCCGCCAGGCCCGCGCCCGACGCGCCGCCGAAGTCCCGTTCGGCCAGCTTCAGCAGTTCGTCCTCGTCCACCGCGCCCGCCGCGCTGACCACCAGGGTCTCCGGCGCATAGAGCGCGGCCCGCCACGCTCCCAGCGTCTCCGGCGTCGCCGCCTTGATCGACTTCACGGTCCCCAGGATCGGCCGGCCCAGCGGCTGGCCGTCGAACGCGGCGCCCTGCGCCAGTTCGAACACCAGGTCGTCGGGGGTGTCGGCGGCCTCGGCGATCTCCTGGCCCACCACCTGCTTCTCGCGGGCCAGGTCGCCCTCATCCATGGCCGGGCGCAGCACCAGGTCGGAGATCACCGACGAGCCCAGGTCCAGGCCGTGCTTCAGGGCGCGCACCTGGAAGCTGGTGCGCTCGTAACCGGTGGCGGCGTTGATGTGCCCGCCCTCGGCCTCGATCGTCTCGACGATGTCCTTGGCCGACCGCCCGCCGGCGCCCTTGAACACCATGTGCTCGAGCAGGTGCGACCAGCCGGAATGGCGGAGGTCCTCGAACCGCGCGCCGCGCCCCGCGACGACGGACAACGCCACCGTCTGCCAGCCGGGCAGTGGGTCGCAGACCACCCGGACGCCGTTCGAGAGGGTATGGACCCGGGGCGTCAAATCATCGCTCGGCGAAGGCCCGGACATAGGCCTTGATCGTATCGGCCTCGCCCGGCAGCCGGTCGAAGCGTTCGGCGCGCCCGGCCAGGCTGCCCATCCCGCGCGGCAGGGCGGGCTCGGCGCCCGTCGCCTTGGTCACGTCCTCGGGGAACTTGGCCGCGTGCGCGGTCGACAGCACTATGGTCGGCCCATCCAGCGTCACGTGGCGCAGCGCCGCCACGGCTACGGCCGTGTGCGGGTCGATCAGTTCGCCGGTCTCGTTCAGCGTCGAGACCATGGCCCGCACGGTCTCGTCCTCGCCGATCCCCACGCCGGTGAAGGTCGCCTGCATCGCCGCCAGCGCGCCGGGCGGGATGTCGATCACGCCGGCCTTGCCGAACGCCTCGAAAGCTCGCGCGGTCTCGGTCGTCTCGCGCTGTACGCCCTCGAAGTAGAGCCGCTCGAAGTTGGACGCCGACTGGATGTCCATGGCCGGCGACAGGGTCGACTGCACGGTCCCGCGCGCATAGCGGCCGGTCGAGAAGGCGCGCGCCAGGATGTCGTTGGAATTGGTGGCGACCACGATCCGCTTGATCGGCAGGCCCATGCGAGTGGCCACATAGCCGGCGAAGGCGTCGCCGAAGTTGCCCGACGGGACCACGAAATTGACCTCGCGGTCCGGCGCGCCCAGGGCCGCGGCGGTGGTGAAGTAGTAGACCACCTGGGCCGCGATGCGGGCGAAGTTGATCGAGTTGACGGCGGCCAGGTCCACGGCCTGGCGCAGCGCCTGATCCTGGAAGGCGTCCTTCAGGATCGCCTGGCAGTCGTCGAAGGTGCCCTTCACCGCCACGCAGGCGATGTTGGCCTCGTCGGCCGTGGTCATGAACCGGCGCTGGACCTCGCTGATCCGCCCCTCGGGGAACATGACCACCACGCCGACATTCTTCGCGCCGCGGAACGCCTCGACGGCCGCGCCGCCGGTGTCGCCGGAGGTGGCGCAGAGGATGGTCTGCTTACGACCCTGGCGGCCCAGGATGTGGTCGTACAGCCGCGCCAGGATCTGCATCGCCACATCCTTGAAGGCGAGGCTGGGCCCGTGGAACAGCTCGGCGATGAAGGTCTGCGGCGCGATCTGCACCATCGGGACCACAGCCTTGTGGCTGAAGGACCCATAGGCCTCCTCGCACATGGCCAGCATGTCGGCGTCGCTGATCTCGTCGCCGGCGAAGGCGCCCAGCACTCGGGCCGCCACCTGGGCGTAGGGCATGCCGGCGAAGCCCGCGATCTCCTCGCGGCTGAACGTCGGCCACTGCTCGGGCACATAGAGGCCGCCGTCGGGGGCCAGCCCGCCCAGCACCGCATCGGTGAAACCGACCGAAGCCGCCTGGCCCCGGGTCGAGACGTAACGCATCTATTTCTTCCGCCGTCTGAAGAGCATGGCGGCATAGACGCCGAGCAATGCGGCCGCAAGGCCGTACCAGGTGAGCGCGTACTCGAGATGCCGGTTGGGGATGTCCGCCGGGATCGGCGCGGGGACCAGCGCCGTCCACTCCGGATTGGTCGCGGTCTCGGCCATCAGGGTCAGCGGCGCGGGATTCGGCGCCTTCAGCGCCGCGGCCATGGCGGCGATGTCGCGGGTGAACCAGCGGTCGGGCTTGTTCGGCGGCGAGAAGCTGTTGCCCGGCTCGGGCTTGCGCAGCACGCCGACAAGCTCCACCGGCGCTGTGGCCGCGGCGTCCACCGCCGGGCGGGCGGACACTGTGTCGACGACGAAGCCGCGGTCCACCAGCACCGTGCGATACTTCAGGCTGTCGACCCGGCAGGCCGAGATCAGGCGCGAGCCGGCCTGGCCGTCGCGCAGGCTGTAGAGTTCGAGAAACGGCGCGCGGGCCAGGCCCGGGCAAGTGACCTTCACCCGCGTGAAGTCGGCGTCGGCGCCCTTGGCCACGCGGTCCAGCACCGGGCCGATCGGCTGGGCCGGCGCGGCCTGCAGGGCGGCGATCTGCGCCAGGAGGTGCTGCTTCCACTGCAGCCGCTGAACCTGCCAGGTCCCCAGCGCCAGCAGGATCGCCAGGGCGATGGCGACGGCGGCCGTCAGGCCCACGGGGATGCCCCCGCGGCGCTCAGTCGTCATGGCGCGCTTCGGAGGCCTTGTTCATGAACTGGGCGGCCAGCATCGCGCCCTTCAGCGGGCGCATCAGGCCCAGCGAGATGATCAGGACGCCAGGCAGCCAGAGGATCAGGTGCACCCAGATCGGCGGATGCACCGTGAACTCGGTGATCACCGCGGCGAAGGCGACGGCGAAGCCCGCGATCATGATCACGAACACCGCCGGGCCATCGCCGGAGTCGGCCTTGGAGAAGTCGTAGCCGCACGCCTCGCAGGACGGGGCCACCTTCAGGAAGCCTTCGAAGAGGTGACCCTCTCCGCAGTTGGGGCAGCGGCCCGTGAGCCCCGCCAGCAGCGGATTGGGTCTGCTCATGGGGCCCTAGTGGGCGGGCCCACCGAAGATCACGTAGATGAAGGCGAACAGGAACAGCCACACCACGTCGACGAAGTGCCAGTACCAGGCGGCCGCCTCGAAGCCGAAGTGCTGCTTGGGCGAGAAGCCCTTACCCAGCAGGCGGAACAGGCAGACGGTCAGGAAGATGGTGCCGACCAGCACGTGGAAGCCGTGGAAGCCGGTCGCCATGAAGAAGGACGAACCGTAGAGGCCCGAGTTCTCCTGGCCCTCGCCGCCGAAGAAGTACTTGTGCTCGAGGATGTGGTGGTACTCGTACGCCTGGATCGCGGTGAACATCGCGCCCAGGATGATCGTCAGCACCAGGCCGATCTTGGCGCTCTTGCGGTCGCCGACCTGCAGGGCGTGGTGGGCCCAGGTCACCGTGGTGCCCGAAAGCAGCAAGGTCAGGGTGTTGACCAGCGGCAGCTGGAAGGCCGGGACGGTCTCGATGCCCTTCGGCGGCCAGTGCGCCCAGGCCGTGGCCACTTCCTCGATCGGCGCGTGCGTCCGGTTGCCGTGGAACAGGGCCATCTCGAAGAAGATCCAGAACCACGCGACGAAGAACATCACCTCCGAGGCGATGAACAGCACCATGCCGTAGCGCAGGCCGATGGAGACGACCGGGGTGTGGTCGCCGGCGTTGGCTTCCTTCACCACGTCCGACCACCAGCCGACCATCGTGAAGAGCACGCCGGCCAGGCCCGCGAAGAACAGCCACGAGGTGTGCTGCGGCTGGCCGAACAGGCCCTTCATCCACATCACGCCGCCGAGGGCCATGATCGTCGCCGCGACGGAGCCGACCAGCGGCCACGGGCTCGGGTTGACCAGGTGGTAGTCGTGCTTCACGCCAGCGGCCATTGCGGTCCTAAACCCCTCAGATATCCCCCACGTGCGAGCGGACTCGCGCGCAGTCAAACTTGCGGGACGCTATAGCCCTGGCGTGAACGGTTCGCCAAGGGGGAAAGGCCACGTCCCAGGCCTTCTTGTGCGCGCTCAGCCGCCCTTGTGGGGACTGGGCGGCGCGGCCTGGGCTTCCTTCGACGTCGTCGGGAAGAAGGTGTAGCTCAGGGTCACCTCGGGCTTGCCCTTGGTGTTGAGGTCGTCCGCGTACTTCGGATCGACGTAGTAGAGCACCGGCATGTCCACCGTGGCGCCCGCCGCGATGGTCTGATCCGAGAAGCAGAAGCACTGCAGCTTGTTGAAGTACGGGCCAGCCTGCTCGGGCACCACGTTGAAGATCGCGCGGCCGGTGACCGGCTTGTTCGAATTGTTCGTGACCTTGAAGAAGGCGATCTTGGTCTCGCCGATCTTCGCCTGCTGCGAGGTCTGCTCGGCGGTGAAGGTCCAGGGCAGGTCGCGGACATTGGCGTCGAAGCGGATGGTCAGGGTCTTGCCCAGCACCTGGTCCGCCGCGCCCGTCGCGCGGCGCGTCGCGCCGTCGAAGCCGGTGACCTGGCAGAACATCTTGTAGATCGGCACCGCGGCGAAGGCCGCGCCGGTCATGGCGAAGAACGCGAAGGCGCAGATGACCGCGACCTTCGCGTTCCGCTTGCGCTCGACTTCAGAAAGGCCGGTCTGCGACACTTGCGCCCATCCTCACGACGGTGACCACATAGACCAGGACCACGAACGCCACGAGGCCCAGGGCGATGGCGATGTTGCGGCCCTTGCGGGCCCTGGCGGCGGCGTCGTCCTCGCGGTTGGGGTCGCTCATCGGAACAGCTCCAGGGGACGGACGCCCATCAGGTGTTCGGCCAGCAGGGTGGCGAACAGCAGGGCCAGGTACAGGATCGAAAAAGCGAACAGGTTGCGGGCGTCCCGCGCCCCGGCCCGCACGTCATAGAGGCCGTCGTCGTTGCGCGGGTCGGCCGCCTCGCCCGCATGGCTGCGGTAGAGCCGCCAGGCCAGCAGCAGGAACACCAGGCCGCCCAGGCCCGAGACGGCCAGGTAGCCCGCGCCGCCGAGGCCGGTGAACGCCGGCGCCACGCAGACGGGGATTAGCAGCAGGCTGTAGACCAGGATCTGCAGGCGGGTGGAGGTCGCCCCCTTCACCACGGGCATCATCGGCACGCCGGCCTTGGCGTAGTCCTCGGACGTGTACAGCGACAGCGCCCAGAAGTGCGGCGGGGTCCACATGAAGATGATGGCGCACAGCAGCCAGGCGTTCAGCGGCGCCGTGCCCGTGGCCGCGGCCCAGCCGATCACCGGCGGCAGCGCGCCGGCCAGCCCGCCGATGACGATGTTCTGCGCCGTCCAGCGCTTCAGCCACATGGTGTAGACCACGGCGTAGAAGACGATGGTGAAGGCCAGCAGGCCCGCGGCGAACCAGTTCACCGCCATGCCCATCAGCATCACCGAGAACAGCGACAGCACCACGCCCAGCGCCAGCGCATCGGCCCCCTGCACCCGGCCCGCCGGCACCGGCCGGCCGCGCGTGCGGCGCATCTTCGCGTCGATGTCGGCGTCGTACCACATGTTGAGCGAAGCCGAGGCCCCGGCCCCGACCGCGATGCACAGCACCGCCACCGCCGCCAGGATCGGGTTGATCCGGTCCGGCGCGCAGACCAGGCCCGTCAGCGCGGTGAAGATCACCAGCGACATGACGCGCGGCTTCAGCAGCTGCAGGAAGTCCTGCCAGCGGGCGGCGGCTCGGGGGTTGGGGTGGGCCGTAGCCATGGCCATGCGATCTTACTCTCAGAATGTCGGAAGGGCGCGCCCCGCTTCCGGAACGCGCCCCCGAATGTGGTCCCGAAGGGCCTTTCCGTCCTTAGTGGACGTCGGGCTTCACCACCGGCAGTTCGTTGAACTGGTGGAACGGCGGCGGCGAGGAGAGCGTCCACTCCAGCGTGGTCGCGCCTTCGCCCCAGGGGTTGGCCTCGGCCTTGCGGCGGCGGATAGCCGCCTCGGCCAGGACGATCAGGAAGACCAGGACGCCGACGGCGGTGATCTCGTAGCCGATGGTCGAGACCTTGTTCCAGTAGGCGAAGCCCTCCGGATAGTCGACGTA
>Ga0209257_1004281_pt1 | contig 11249 bp, 8 predicted proteins | sample AraplaCvi_mCL_r2_FD_184277 | JGI IMG/M metagenome (GOLD analysis project Ga0209257, IMG submission 184277) | Arabidopsis root microbial communities from North Carolina, USA - plate scrape MF_Cvi_mCL_r2 (SPAdes) (version 2) | ecosystem: Host-associated > Plants > Roots > Endosphere | place: USA...
TCTCGGTTTTCATACATCGCGAAGAAGAACAGCTTGTCTTTCACGATCGGACCGGATGCCCATACGTTGGTCTTGTAGAAAGAGTTCGAGTCGCGGCTGGTGTACCCGCGCTCGTCGACCGTACCGTCCGAATGGTAGTGATCATCCTTCTTCGAGGCCCAGGCCGCAGGCTCCAGCGTCACTTGCGCGCCGGACTGGAATTCGTTGCTGCCCGAACGCGTCACCGCATTGATGACGCCGCCGGTGGTACGACCGAACTCCGCCGAATAGCCACCGGTCTTGACCTGGAATTCCTGGTAGAAGGCGAATGGCACCGTCGAGAAACCCTGACGTCGGTAGGAATCGGTAACGTTCAGCCCATTGATATAGACGGCGTTCTCGGCCACCGACGAGCCACCGAAGGTCAGTCCGCCAAAGGTGGCGCCCGAAGACACCACACCCGGCGCAAGCAGCGCGACGGAAGCCAGAGTCTGGTCAACCGGCAAGCGAGCCAGTTCTTGGCGGGTAATATTGGTCGCCGTTTCCGTCGAGCGCACGTCGACGCGGTTCACGATGCGAGAACCGACTACCTGCACTACGTCCAGGTCCACCGCGCCGCCCCCGGTAAGGTTCACGGTGGTGGTGCCACCCAGGGACACGCTGATGGAAATCGGCGCGCTGCTGCCTGCAACCAGAGTGTAATCGCCTGGCGGCAGTTGCGCCACGCGGTAAGTGCCTTCGGCGCCGACCGTTACCGTACGGCTTAGTCCAGTGTCTGGATTGGTCACCGTGATCTGCTCACCTGCATTGGCACGGCCCGCCACCGCGCCGGTCACGCTCTGCGCCATCGCCACCGGCGCCATCGAACCCAGACACGCGCCCAACGCCAGACACAATGCCGCCTTACGAATGATCCTGCCTTTCATCCCCGATCTCTCCTGCTGAAGTTGGTAGGTGACTGCCTGCCTGCTATTGAGTGCCGCCGCCCAGCGGCAAAATCTTCCACTCGAATCCATACTTCCATTGATCGAAATAGAGGTTCCCGCCCCTCCACTCCGCTTCCCCGCGCTGCAGGTCCACCGTCTCGGACCTGAAATGCTGCTTGGCCGGAACCAGGTCGCGCGAATAATCGTCGTTGAACGCAATGCGGTACGCATCCTGCCCGCCAAGGTAGAAGCCCGCGATCTGCGGGTCCGCGTCGTCCAGGCGCCCGGTGGTGACATCCATCGGCACCCAGCCGTACGGAGCGAAATACACCCGGCCCCAGTCGTGCATGTTGTCGTAGTCGCCATCGGAGTAGACCAAGCCCGACTGCCACGCCGCCGGAATGCCGTTGAGGCGCAGCAAGGTGATCAGCAGCAAGGTCTGTTGCCCGCAATCGGCATGGCCGGCGTGCAGCGCGTAATCGCTGATGTTGGTGATGGTGGAATACTCGCGGGCGCCGGCCCAGGGAATCCTGTCCACGGCGGCGTAGAGCTTCTGCGCGATACGGTAGGGATTTCTTTCGTCGCCTACGATCTTGCGCGAGAACTCGCGGATAGCCGGGGTGAACGCCACATGCGGCGGACGCTCGGCCACGAACGGCGCCAGCTCCGCGGTCGGCGGCGCCGGCACCACCTTGTCCGCTTCGATCGCGTGGTACTGGCCGCGTACGGTCATTTCGTAGGTGATGGAGAAAACGGTGGGCGCGCCTGCCCGGGCTGCCTGTTCCAGATAGACCGTGCGTTGCATCGTCGACTCCGGCGCGATCTGGTGCGACGCGGGAGAGCTTCCGATGAAGCGAAGGTCTTCCTGCTGGCCTGGAATGACACGCGGGTAAGGCACCCACGCCCGAACCGTTTCGCCAGCCGGCACCGCATCGGCCTTCACGGTCAACGACTGGGTGACGCGGATGCGGCGCGAACCCGCATTGCGGTCGATCCTGCCCAGCGCGGCGTCGCGCACCTGGCGGTGGTGGGTGTTGGCGACTTCCATCGGCCCGTCGACGAACGGCGTCTGCTGCTGGCGCCTGGCCCTGGCTTCGGCACTGATCCGGAACAGGTTGGATGGCCCACGGTTGAAATACAGCGCGCGCCCGTCGATGACCTGGTGTTCGATCAGCCCGGCCTCATCCCAGCGGGAGAACTCCTCGTCGCGCAGGTCCGGAATCTGCTCGCGTACCCGCGCCTGCGCAGCCGCACGGTCGAGCGTGAAGTCCAGAAGGATGCGGCGCATGCGCTCGCGTTGGAATTCAAGCGCATTGCGGGTTCCGGATGAAACATCTTTTTCCGCCAGTCCGTCGGCGATGGACGATTCGGCCTGCTGGAAACGCCCGGCGTCGACCAGGGCGACGATCTGGGGCAAGCGAACATCGGCGTCGCCAGAGACGGCCGTGCCGGTCACCAATCCCGCCAGCACCGCGAACACCGCCATGCCGCTCCAGCCGGGTCGTCGGACCAATGCACTGAGGGACAGCCGGGCCATTCGCGTCGCGACGCCTCTGCGGAATTTGACAGGAAGATGACTGTCTAACATGAGTCCTGCCGCTCGTCAATAATTTATTCTTCAAAGATGTGCTATAAGAATCAGGTATTCCGCGCCGGACCTGACCCGTCCGGCCTTGGCGAAAAGGGGAAGCAATGATCGACACGGTCGGGCCCAACCACGCCGTCGGCAACAGGCCGCGGCCCGTTTGCGCACAACACCTGGCAGCTGCGTTGTGCCAGCCTGAACGGGGCGCACTCGCCGCACCCGCGAAGCTCCCCTGACAGACCCCCAATCCTCCCGGCATTCGCGTCAAGGTGACCCATGCGAAACCTTTGTCAGAACCTGCTCGCCGCCGCTGTGCTACTGCTCGGCGCCATTCCCTCGTTTGCGCAGGCGCAGAAGCGCGAGCTTCCCCCGCCGACAGCGAACTCGGCGCCAGCGCATGGGGTGATCGGCGTTTCGGACGCGCAGTTGTCCGCGGATTTCTGGATCGCCCAACTCGATCAGCCTGATCGGGTGATTCTCAGCGCTGATGCCATCGCGGCGCAGAATCGTAAGCTGTTCGAAGTCGACAGCAACATGCACGATCTGCACAAGCAGCCGAAGATGCTGGCCAAGGCCGATCTCACCACAGCGATCAAAGGGCTTTCGAGTCTGCCAAGCAGTCCGCTGTACGACGAACAAGGCAACACCGTTCCGGCCACGGTTCTGCAACCGCTGGTGCAAGCGTTGAACCTGGATGCGATTGCGGCTGAGGCTCCCGCGCGCTACGGCATGGCGCTCAAACGCACCGCGTTGCGCAGCTTCCCCACGGACCTGCGAGTTTTCAGTTCCAAAGGCAGCGCCGACATAGACCGTTTCCAGGAAAGCGCGCTTTTCCCGGGCACGCCCGTGATCGCCTGGCATCAGAGCGCCGATGGTCAGTGGCTGTGGATCACCAGCCCCAATTACCAGGCCTGGGTGCGCGCGGAAGCCATCGCCTTTGGCACACGCGAAGCGGTGTTTGCGCATTGGGCGAAGACTCCTTATCGAATCGTCACTGGCGCCAAGCTCGCCACGGTCTTCACCCGCGAACAACCGCAGCTTTCCGAACTGCAGTTGGACATGGGTCTGCGCGTGCCTTTGGCCAACGTGCCGCTCGATGCGCCAGTCAACGGCCAGCATCCCTACACTTCCTGGGCTATCGAGCTGCCGATCCGTGACGCACAGGGCGCGCTGGCCTTCGCGCCAGCCCTGTTGCAGAAGAACCAGGACAGCGCCGCCGACTACCTGCCGCTGACCCGGGCCAATCTCATCAACCAGGCCTTCAAGTTCCTGGGCGAACGCTATGGCTGGGGGCATTCCTACAATGGCCGCGACTGCAGCGGCTTCGTTTCCGAGGTCTACCGCAGCATGGGCGTGGAATTGCCGCGCAACACCAGCGCACAGCGCTACAGCCCCGGCCTGACCCACACGCCTTTCAAGGACAGCGACAGCGCCGCCGCACGCAGGGCCGCGGTGGACAAGCTCGAAGTGGGCGACCTGATCTACATCCCGGGCCACGTGATGATGATGATCGGCCGCATCGATGGCGCCCCCTACGTGATCCACGACACCAATGGCGGTTCGTTCCTGGACGCGAACGGAAACCTGCGTTCCATGCATCTCAACGCCGTATCGGTGACACCGCTGCTGCCGCTGCGGTTCAATGAGAAGAACAGCTACGTCGACCGCATCACGAGCATCGTTCGCATTCGCCCCTGAAACTCTGCCCATAGAACCGACAAGAGCACAAAGACTCGAACATGAAAATAACTGACATCAAATTCGGCATGCTGCGGGTACCGCTGAAAACGCCGTTCAAGACCGCCTTGCGCACGGTGGACCGGGTGGAGGACATCGTGATCATGGTCCATACCGACAGCGGGCACATCGGCTACGGCGAGGCCCCCGCTACGGCAGTCATCACCGGCGATACCCATGGCTCGATCGTCGATGCCATCCGCCACTACATTTCGCCGCGACTGATCGGCGAGGACATCGCCAACCTCAACCGGCTGACCCAGCTGGTGCAGAATTCGATGGAGAAGAACACCAGCGCCAAGGCGGCGGTGGAAATCGCCATCTACGACCTGTTCGGCCAGTTGTACGGCGCGCCGCTATACAAGCTGCTGGGTGGCGGCGACCCGGTCATCACCACCGACATCACCATCAGCGTGGATTACATCGACAAGATGGTGGCCGACTCCATCGCCGCCGTGGAGCGCGGCTTCGAATCGCTGAAGATCAAGGTCGGCAAGGACATCGGCGTGGATATCGAACGGGTCAAGGCGATCTACGCCGCCGTCGAGGACCGCGCGCTGCTGCGCCTGGACGCCAACCAGGGCTGGACCGCCAAACAGGCGGTGTACGCCCTGCACACGCTGGAAGACGCCGGCGTGCGCCTGGAACTGGTCGAGCAGCCGGTCAAGGCGCACGACCTGGAAGGCATGCGCTACGTCACCGAACGCGTGCACACCCCGATCATGGCCGACGAAAGCGTGTTCGGACCCATGGAAGTGGTGGAGCTGATCCGCATGCGGGCGGCAGACATCATCAACATCAAGCTGATGAAGACCGGCGGCATCTCCAACGCCATCCGCATCGCCGACATTGCCGCCCTGCACGGCATCGAATGCATGATCGGCTGCATGCTGGAAACCAGCATCAGCGTGGCCGCGGCCGTACACGTGGCGGTGGCCAAGTCCGACATCATCACCAAGGTCGACCTGGACGGACCGTCGCTGTCGCTGTTCAATCCGGTGGAAGGCGGGGTGATCTTCAACGAATCGGAGATCAGCATCACCGATGCGCCAGGCCTGGGCATCCGCGAGATCCGCGGCCTGGAACCGATCGAGTAACGCCGCCGTGTCGCCGCTGATAAAGATCCGTTCCGAACGCGACCAGATGTCGGCGATCGAACGCCGCATCGCCGATTTCATTCTTGAGAACGCGCAGCTGCTGCGCGACTACTCTTCCCAGCAACTGGCCACCGCGCTGCGCATCAGCCAGTCCAGCGTGGTCAAGTTCAGCCAGAAACTGGGCTTCAAAGGCTACCCCGACCTCAAGTACTCCATTGGCGAAGCGGTGGCTCGCGCCGATAGCGGCGACGATACGGTCGTGGCCACCGCCGCCAGGCAGGATGCCAACGGGGGCAACGGCAGCCAGTTGTGGCGCAGCAAGTCCGAAGCCGAGCAGGAAACCCGCCTGATCAATCCACCCGAAGCGCTGAAGGCCGTGGCCGACGCGCTGGGCGGCGCGGGCAAGGTCTTCATCATCGGTCTGGGCGAAGACGACATCCATGCCCGCGCATTCGCCTGGCGGCTGTCGTTGTTGGGAATCCTGACCGTGCACAACTTCGACACTGCGCACATGATCGCCAGCATCTCGGCGGCCGGCGCCGGCGATGCCCTGCTGGTGTTCTGCGAGGACGGCAAACAGACCGTCCTCTCGCAGATCTGCCAGCAGTTCCGCAAGGCCAAGGGCAAAGTCATTACGGTGACGCGCCACACTTCCAACGCCTTGCGGGCGCATGCCGACCTGGCTTTGCTGGTGTCCGCGCACGACGAACGCCCCCACATCGAACCGCTGTTGTATCACTCGGCATTGCAGCACTTGCTGGACGGCATCTTCGTCATGCTGTGCGAAGGAAGCAAGAAGCGTTATGGAATACTGCAGGCCAATCTTGAACGCATCCAACCGATGCTCAAACCATGACTGAAGGAATAGCCTGCTTGAACGCGAACCCGTGCCCTGTCATCCCGAGCGTAGCGAGGGATCTGCTTCCGCCCGCAGGACAGCAGATCCCTCGCTGCGCTCGGGATGACATGAGTATCGTCCGTAGCCTTGCCAGGGGCCTGCTGGTCCCGATGATCGCTGTTGCCGTGTTTGCGTTGGCAGCGTGCGCGCACCGCGCGCCGACTTCGGCCGGTGTGGCGTGGCTGCAGGCTAGACAAGCCGTCGTCGTTGTTACCCCGGACTGGAATGCCGACCACGGCATGCTGCACACCTTCGAGCAGAAGGACGGCGCCTGGCATGAAGTCAGTGTGGCGCAATCGGTCACGGTCGGCCGCAACGGCTCGGCCTGGGGCTTGGGCCTGCATCCCGGCGGCTTGCCCGGCCCAGTCAAGCAGGAAGGCGACGGCCGCAGCCCCGCCGGCGTGTTCGGCATCGGCGAGGCGTTCGGTTATGCGGACAAGGCGCCAACCGCCCTGCCCTACGCGGCCATGCTAGCGACGCACTATTGCATGGATGTAAGCGGATCTCCGCTGTACAACCGCATCGTCGACGCCGACAAGGTAGGCGCCGACGCCGTTGCCGGTTCAACCGAACCCATGCGCCTGGATCTTCGCAAGCCCGGCGACCAGCGTTATCGGCTCGGCTTCGTCATCGAACACAATCCGCAAGCCCTACCCGGCGCGGGCAGCTGCATCTTCGCGCATCTTTGGAAACAGCCTGGCGAGGCCACGGCCGGGTGCACCGCGATGGCGGACCCGATGATGGAGCGGCTGTTGGCCTGGCTGCGGCCCGAACAGCATCCTGTGTTCGTGCTGATGCCCGGCGCCCAGTACCGCATGCTGCGTGCCGAATGGAAGCTGCCCGCACTGGACGGCCAGCCATGAAGCCCACCACTCGCGTCATGCTCGGCCTGGCCCTGGGCGCAGCTATCGGATTGACGCTTGCCTGGTCCGACACCGCGCTGGCGGCGAAGGTGGCTGCGCTGGTGCAGCCGATCGGGAAGCTCTGGTTGAACGCGTTGCAGATGACCGTGGTGCCCTTGGTGTTGGCCTTGGTCATCATCGGAGTGACCACGGCCAGCGATACGGCCTCTTCGGGTCGCACCGCGCGCCGCGCCTTGCTGGTGTTCGTGGTGCTGTTGAGTTTCAGCTCGTTCTTCACCGCGCTGGCCGCACCTGCCCTGCTCTCGCTGGTGCCGCGCGACCCGGCGCTGGCGCAGGCGCTCAGCGGATCGGCGGGCACTGTCGCCTCGGCCGCTACCGCGACGACCTGGACCGACTCGCTCACCGCCATCATTCCCAGCAACGCCATCGCCGCTGCCGCGCAGAGCGCGATGCTGCCGCTGGTGGTGTTCGCCCTCTTCTTCGGTTTCGCCCTGACCCGGATCGATAAACCGCGCCGCGATCTGGTCGTGGATTTCTTCCAGGCCATCGCCGACACCATGATCGTGATCGTGCGCTGGGTCCTGTGGGCGGCGCCGGTCGGCGTGTTCGCGCTGGTATTGGCCGTATGCGCGCAGTCCGGCTTGAGCATGGTCAGCGCACTGGGCGTGTACATCCTGCTGCAATGCGTGCTGTATCTGGCCGTCACGCTGATGATGCTTCCGGTGGCGGTATTGTGGGGCGGGCAAAAGCTGCGCGACTTCGCGGCCGCGATCCTGCCCGCGCAAGTCGTCGCGGCCAGCACACAATCCTCTTTGGCTTCGCTGCCGGCGATGCTGGACATCGCCCAACGGCGTCTCGGCGTCTCACCGCAAGTGACAGCGCTGGTGCTGCCGATGGCGGTATCGCTGTTCCGCATCAACAGTCCGGTGCAGTACGTGAGCGCCGCCGCTTTCATCGCCTGGGCCTACGGCATCGATCTGTCCGCAGCCCAGTTGGCCACCGGCGCCGCGCTTGCGGTGATCATCAGTTGCGGCGCGGTGGGATTGCCCGGCCAGGTCAGCTACATGGCGACCAATCTGCCGGTTACCCAAGCCATGGGTTTGCCGGTCGCGCCTCTGGGCCTGTTGCTGGCAGTCGATACCATTCCCGATGTGTTCGCCACAGTCGGCAACGTCACCGCCGACCTGGCCGCCACCAGCGTAGTGTCCAAACAAGCCGGAAAGGACCGTCCCAGCGATCAAGCGCCGCCCGTCGCGTAGCGCGGGCACTGCCCGCCGGGTCTTTGTCGTGGCACAAGGTGCGTCGGGCAATGCCCGCCCTCACCAGGCGCATGCAGCCGAACCCTCGCAAATGTGCGCTCCTTGGCATCCCGGAACCCAAAGGGGGACAGAGGCAATCAACTCGCTGCAACCGTAAGTGGAATGCAGGAGCGGCACTTGATTTCTTCCGCCCCCTTTTAGTTGGTACATTTTCGCAGCGCTTTTTTCAGCGTATGTTTCTGGCGTCCAGGCAGGCCGCACACCGACGGAGACCGATGACGAGAAATCCGACTGTTCTGCTGGCTTTGCTTCTGTTCGCGGTCAATGCGCGTTCCGCCGAACCGGAGACACCGCTCCGGCAGCGGTTGGAGATCAGCAACCGTGCATTCTCCGAGGCTTTCGCCGCCGAGGACCTGGCCTCTATTAGAAGCCACTACGCCGACGACGCCGTACTGATGCCGGAGCACAGCAGGGTGCGTTATGGGAAAGAGGCGGTCGAAGACTTCTACCGCCAGTGGTTCAAGGGAGCCAAGATTTCCAGCCTGCACAAAACTCCCTACGAGACGCTGGATTACGGCGACTACGCCGTCGAGACAGGCACCTTCGTCCAGACGTATACCAAGGAGGGCGCCCCACCTTACGAGTATTCCGGCAAGTACATGGTGCTGTGGGCCACCAACGGCGATCGGCCCCGCATCGTGTCCGAACTATGGGGCGCCAACGCCCCGTTCGACGACGCGGCGCTTCCCGTCATCGAGGACGGTGCGCCATCCACGGACCGCGTATTCGGCAACGACGCGAAAATCGCGGAAGAAGTCCGCGGCCGCAACGCGATCATCGGCAAGCTGGTGACCGAAAGGAAAGGCAACGAACACGCCGACCTGTTCCTCCCCGACGCGATCTACATGACCTACTACACGCCGATGCTGATCGGTATCGACGACATCCGGCGTTATTTCATAGAACACGAGCGACCCGGCGGAGTGGCCATCGATTCGCTCGCGCTGAGCACTGGAAACATCTATCCACTAGATGGCGGCAACTTGCAATTGGAGCAGGGCTTCTACGTAGTCAACTGGCGCGCTGGCGGCGATAGCGGCACGGTCAAAGGCAAGAGCCTCAATCTTTGGAAAAGAAGCAAGGACGGGACACTCCTGCTGTACCGACAGGCCGTGAACCACGATTGAGAGACGGCTTTGGTGCCCGGAGCCGGAATCGAACCGGCATGGGGTTGCCCCCGGCAGATTTTAAGTCTGATGCGTCTACCAATTTCGCCATCCGGGCGGGACAGCTGCGCCGCGATCAGCGGGCCCGGTGATGATACGGGCCGGCAACGAAAAACGCCCGCGGCAGGCGGGCGTCTTCGTCGAACCCACCGGTGTGCCGGTGGTGGAGGCCTGGGTCGGAATTGAACCGGCGTACGCGGCTTTGCAGGCCGCTGCATAACCACTCTGCCACCAGGCCGGTGACTGTCACGCCGAGACTGGCGCAATCGCAGGGCCTTTTCAAGCGCCCTACAAAACAAAACCCCGCGAACGGGGTTTCGTCGTGAAACTGGAGCGGGAAAAGGGACTCGAACCCTCGACCCCGACCTTGGCAAGGTCGTGCTCTACCAACTGAGCTATTCCCGCGTAGTGAGGGGCGGAATTTTACCGTCCTTACGCGAACTGTCAACAGCTGCCCGTTCATCCTCGCGCAAGGTTGGCCACGCAGCACGCAAATACTGCAGTCCGGACCACAACGTCAGGATGGCCGCGATGGCCAACAGCCAGTCCCCGATATGGAATACCAGCGTGCCCATCCAGATATGCGCCTGCGGCTGGCTGGCGGGCGTGACCGAGTACAGCAGGCATCCCAGCGCCACCATCTGCACGATGGTCTTGAACTTGCCCAGCGCGGCCACCTTGACCTTGGCGCGCTGGCCCAGCTCGGCCATCCATTCGCGCAGCGCCGAGACCGCTATCTCGCGGCCCACGATGACCGCTGCCCAGAACGCCATCCACGGCGTGGGATGGCCCTGCACGATCAGGAACAGCGCCACGGCCACCATCAGCTTGTCGGCGACCGGGTCCAGGAAAGCGCCGAACGCCGAATACTGGTTGTAGCGGCGTGCGATCCAGCCATCCAGCCAGTCCGTAAGCGCCGCCAGCACGAATACGAACACCGCTGCGAAATTGGTCCAGCCGTAGGGGAGGTAGAACACCGCGACCAGCACCGGAATCAAAACGATCCTGAGCAGGGTCAGCCAGGTGGGGATGGTCAACTTCATCGAACCGTCTACTCGCTTCCTGTCACTGGAGGCGCCGCCGAGGGCGCCAGCCCATGCAGGTTAGCGTAGATTCGTTCGGCCAGTGCGGCATTGATGCCTTCCACGCGGGCGATTTCGTCGATGCCGGCGGCCTTCAGGCCGACCAATCCGCCGAAATGCTTGAGCAGGCTGGCGCGGCGGCGCGGGCCGATGCCGGCGATATCTTCCAGCTTGCTGGTCGTGCGCGCCTTTTGGCGCTTGCCGCGATGGCCGGTGATGGCGAAACGGTGCGCCTCGTCGCGCACTTGCTGAACCAGTTGCAGTGCTGGCGAAGCCGCGCCCGGATTCACTTCGCGCCCGTCGGCCAGGATCAAAGTCTCGTGCCCGGCCCGACGCTCGACGCCCTTGGCCACGCCCACCAGCACCACGCTGTCCACGCCCAGTTCGGCCAACGCCGCGCGGGCCTGGGTCAGCTGCCCTGCGCCGCCGTCGATCAGCAGCACCTCGGGCAGCACGCCGCTCTCCTCCACTGCGCGGCGGAAACGGCGCTCTATCGCCTGGCGCATGGCCGCGTAGTCGTCGCCCGGTTCGATGCCGGTGATGTTGTAGCGGCGGTATTGCGAACGCACCGGCCCGTTGGCGTCGAAGACCACGCAG
>Ga0209257_1004282_pt1 | contig 11245 bp, 10 predicted proteins | sample AraplaCvi_mCL_r2_FD_184277 | JGI IMG/M metagenome (GOLD analysis project Ga0209257, IMG submission 184277) | Arabidopsis root microbial communities from North Carolina, USA - plate scrape MF_Cvi_mCL_r2 (SPAdes) (version 2) | ecosystem: Host-associated > Plants > Roots > Endosphere | place: USA...
AGGTGTAGAGCAGGGTCGCGGGCGCATCGTCCGGCGCGGCCATGGCGCTGACCGGCCGCGGCGGCGCGGCGGCGGCGCGCGCGGCGAACCCGGCCGGTCCGGCGTCGAACGCGACCAGGGCCATGCCTTCGAACTTCGCGAACGCCGCCAGGGCCGGCGCAAACTCGGGCTCATAGACGAGCAAGCGCGGCCCGGCATCCTCGACCAGGATCGCAAGCTCCGGCCCGGGCAGGCGCCAGTTCAGCGGCTGGAAGATGGCGCCGACCCGCGCGCAGGCGAACTGCAGGGCCAGCACGTCGATGCTGTTGCGCGAGAGGACGGCGACCCGTTCGCCCGCCGGAACGCCGAGCTCGGCCTCCAGCCAAGCGGCGCACCGGTCAACCCAGGCCTCGAGCGCCGAATAGGTCAGCCGCCGCCCTGAGCCGAGGTCGATGCAGGCGGTCTTCCCGGGAATCTCCCGCGCGTGGCGCGCCAGCCGGGCCGGTCCGTCGGCGCACGGGTGCTGGGCCTGATCCATTTGCGGCGCGGCGCGTGGGCGCCGCCCTCCCTATGACGCTTCCTGGCGCGTCGCCGGGCGCGCGCTTTCCTTATACTGAATAATTGTTATGACACATACGTCAAGCCATTCTCGCGATCCGGCTGAGCGCTTCCAGCACCATCTGCCGGTCCATGTCGCCGAGGGCCGCCGTCACGCGATCCGCGTGCTCCATGTGCGCCGTCTTGGCCTGCGCCAGCAGCTTCTCGCCGTCGGGAGTCAGCGCCAGGGCGTAGGAGCGACGGTCGCCCGGGGCCGCGCCGCGTTTCACCAAGCCGCGGCCCTCGAGCTGGTCGATGATGGTCACGAGGTTCGGCCGCTGGATGCTCAGCGCCTCGCCCACCGCCTGTTGCTTCAGGCCCGGCGTGGCCTCGATCACCAGCAGCACCGAGAAATCCGTCGGACGCAGCCCGAACGGACGCAGCGCCTCGATCAGGTCCTTGAACACCGCCACCTGCGCGAGCCGCAAGACGAAGCCGACCTGGGCGTCCAAGCCGCCCAGCGCCGCGCCGGGCGAGTCGATGTCGGCAACTTCCGCCCGGGCGGCCGATGTACGCGACTTGCTCATATCCCCTTGGATTCTCTCACATTCCCCGCGCCGAAAAGCGCGAACGCCATGAAACCGTTTTGGATGATGACACCCAATTATTGTTATGTCATATACCTATTTAGCCGCGAGCGTCCAACGATCTCGCCACAGGCAGGAGGAAACCCATATGGACCAGACCGCCGCGAAACCGCACCTCGCCCTGCTGATCGGCGGCCAGGATGTGGACGCCGCCGAGAAGGCCTGTTTCGACCGGATCGATCCGATCGCCGGGACGCTGGCCACCCGAGCGGCCGCCGCCAGCCCCGACGACGCCCGCGCCGCGGCCAACTCCGCAGCCCAGGCCTTCCCGGCCTGGTCCGAGCTCGGACCCAACGCCCGCCGCGCGATCCTCGCCCGCGCCGCCGACCGACTCGAAGGCCTCGCCAACGATTTCGTGGCCGCCATGCGCGAGGAGATCGGCGCCACCGAGGGCTGGGCCCGCTTCAACGTCATGCTGGCCGCCGGGATGATCCGCGAGGCGGCCGCCGTGACCACCCAGATCGCCGGCGAGGTGATCCCCTCCGACAAGCCGGGGTGCCTGGCGATGGCGATCCGTCAGCCGGTCGGCGTGGTGGTCGGCATCGCCCCGTGGAACGCCCCCGTCATCCTGGGCGTCCGCGCCGTCGCCACGCCGCTGGCCTGCGGCAACGCCGTGGTGCTGAAGGCCTCCGAGGTCTGCCCGCGCACGCACCGGCTGATCGGCGAGGCCTTCCGCGACGCCGGCCTGCCGCCGGGCGTGCTCAACGTGATCACCAATGCGCCGGCCGACGCGGCGGCCGTCGTGGAGGCCCTGGTCGCCCACCCGGCGGTGAAGCGGATCAACTTCACCGGCTCCACGAAGGTCGGCAAGATCATCGCCCGCCTCGGCGCCGAGTACATGAAACCGGTGCTGCTGGAGCTGGGCGGCAAGGCGCCGCTGCTGGTGCTGGAGGACGCCGACCTGGCCGAGGCCGTGAAGGCCGCCGCCTTCGGCGCCTTCATGAACCAGGGCCAGATCTGCATGTCGACCGAGCGGATCGTCGTGGTCGACGCGGTCGCCGACGCCTTCGTCGAGATGTTCGCCGCCAAGGCGCGCACCCTCGTGGCCGGCGACCCGCTGGAGGCGAAGACGCCACTGGGCGCGGTGGTCGACAAGGCCGCTGTCGCCCGCGTGAAGGGCCTGGTGGACGACGCCGTGGCCAAGGGCGCGAAGATCGTGGCCGGGGGCGAGGCTGACGGCGTGCTGATGTCGGCCACGGTGCTCGACCACGTCACGCCGGTCATGGCCATCTACGCCGAGGAGTCCTTCGGCCCGTCGGTCAGCATCGTCCGCGTCAGCGACGAGACCGAGGCCGTCGCCGTGGCCAACGACACCGAATACGGCCTGTCGGCCGCCGTCTTCACCCGCGACATCGCGCGCGGCCTGAAGGTCGCCCGCCAGATCCAGTCCGGCATCTGCCACATCAACGGTCCGACCGTGCACGACGAGGCCCAGATGCCGTTCGGCGGCATGAAGGCCAGTGGCTGGGGCCGCTTCGGCGGCAAGGCCGGCATCGCCGAATTCACCGACCTGCGCTGGATCACTGTCGAGACCCAGCCCGGCCATTTCCCCATCTGACATCCAGAACGAACGGAATCCCCATGTCCACCGAACCCTACGAGGGCGTCGTCAAGGTCGACTTCGACAACGGAGTCGCCTGGGTCACGCTGAACCGCCCGGACAAGCGCAACTGCATGAACCCCACCCTGAACCGGGTGATGCACGACGTGCTCGACGACCTGGAGGACGACGATCGCTGCGGCGTCCTCGTGCTCAGCGGCGAAGGCTCGTCCTTCTCGGCCGGCATGGACCTCAAGGAATACTTCCGCGAGACCGAGGCCAAGGGGCATATGGCGACGCGCCGGGCCCAGCGCGACAGCTACGGCTGGTGGCGGCGCCTGCGCTGGTTCGAGAAGCCGACGATCGCCATGGTCAACGGCTGGTGCTTCGGTGGAGCCTTCGCGCCGCTGTTCGCCTGCGACCTGGCCATCGCGGCCGACGAGGCGCAGTTCGGCCTCTCCGAGATCAACTGGGGCATCCTGCCCGGCGGCGGCGCGACCAAGGTGGTCGAGCAGCTGATGAACCAGCGCCAGGCGATGTACTACATCCTGACCGGCGAGATGCTGGGCGGGCAGAAGGCCGCCGAGCTGGGACTCGTGAACGAGTCCGTGCCGCTGGGCGAACTCCGCGGCCGGGTCCGCGGGCTGGCCGACGTGCTGCTGGCGAAGAATCCGGTGACGGTGAAGGCCGCCAAGGACGCCTTCAAGCGGGTCATCGACATGACTTACGACGACGCGGAAGACTATCTGGTCGTGCGCCAGGAGGCCGCCAACCACCTCGACAAGAGCGAGGGTCGCAAGGAAGGCATCCGGCAGTTCATCGACGAGAAAAGCTACAAGCCCGGTCTCGCCACCTATCGCCGCTAGTTCGCGCGACACCGCCCGGAGCGGCGGGGCGCACCCGAGGAGGAAACATGACCGCGACAACCGCCGCCAAGGCCGGCGCCCGCACCGGCGCGGCCGTCCCCCTCTGCTTCGCCGTGGCCCTTCTCGAGGGCTACGACATCCAGGCGATCGGGGTGGCGGCGCCGAAGCTGATCCCCGCGCTCGGCCTCTCCCCGGGTCAGGCGGGCATCGCCTTTGGCGGCGGCATGGCCGGGCTGGTGGTGGGCGCCCTGATCGGCGGCTGGCTCGCGGACCGCATGGGCCGCAAGCTGCTGCTGCTGGCGGCGGTGGCGCTGTTCGGCCTCGCCACCCTGGCCACCATGGTGGCGCAGGACTACCCGTCGCTGCTGGCCGCCCGGCTCGCGACGGGCCTCGGCCTGGGCGTGGCGATGCCGGTGCTGGTGGCGATCGCGCTGGAGGTCGCCGGCCCGACGCGCCGCACCCGCACCGTGACCGCCATGTTCTGCGGCATGCCCGTCGGCGGCGCCTCGTCCGCCCTCTTCGCGGCCTTCGCTTTCGAGCGGTTGGACTGGCGCAGCATCTTCCTCCTGGGCGGCCTCTTGCCGCTGCTGCTCCTGCCGGCCCTGCTCTTCCTCATGCCCGAGACCCGCGGCGCGAAACCGCCGATGGAGGGCCCGCCTGCGGGCGGTCTGGAGACCCTGTTCGGCGGCGGGCGGGGCCTGGTCACCCTGCTGCTGTGGCTCACCTTCGGGCTGACCCTGCTCGTGCTCTACCTGCTGCTGAACTGGCTGCCGAGCCTGGTGACCGCCCGCGGCCTTCCCGCCACCGCCGGTGCGCAGGCCGCCATGGCCTTCAACCTGGCCAGCGTGGCAGGCGCCCTCGCCATAGGCCGCATCGTGGATCGGGTCGGCGCGCGGGGGCCGGTGGCGCTGGCCTATCTCGGCCTCCTCGCCGCCATGCTGGGCCTGGCGCTCTCGCAGGCGCTGCTTCCGATCCTGCTCTGCGCGGCGGCCGCGGGCTTCTGCCTGCTCGGCGCGCAGTATTCGCTCTATGGCGTGACGCCGATGTACTACCCGGCCGCCTCGCGCGGCCTCGCGACCGGCGCCTCGGTCGCCGTAGGACGCCTGGGCTCGATCGCCGGCCCGCTGGTCGCAGGACAGCTGCTCGGGCTGGGCTTCACCGCTGGCGGCGTCGCGGCGGCGATGGCGCCTGTCGTGATCGTGGCGGGCTTCGCCGCAACGCTGATGACGCTGAGGGCGACCCTCCATGACCAATAGCCGCCGGCGAACCACGGTCGCGATCATCGGGGCCGGCCCCGCCGGCATGTTCCTCGCCCATCTCCTTCGCCAGGAGGGCGTGGACTGCGTCGTGGTCGAACGGCGCGACCGCGGCTATGTCGAGGGCCGCGTCCGCGCCGGCGTCCTCGAGCAGGTCACGGTCGACCTCCTGGCCCGCCTGGGCCTCGATGGCCGGCTGCGCGAGGAGGGGCTGGTCCACGCGGGCACGAACCTGGCTTGCGACGGCGAGGTCTTTCGCATCGACATGGCGGCGCTTACCGGCGGCTCCACCGTCGTGGTCTACGGCCAGCAGGAGGTCATGCGGGACCTTTTCGAGGCCGCCGGTCCGCGCGGACTGGAGATCGTCTTCGACGCGGCCGACGTGGCCCTGCACGACCTCCGCTCGACGCAGCCCTACGTCACCTGGCGCGAGGACGGGGTGGAGCACCGCCTCGACTGCGACGTGATCGCGGGCTGCGATGGCTTCCACGGCGTGAGCCGAGGCAGCATCCCGGCCGAGGCGCTTGCGACCTTCGAGCGGGTCTATCCCTTCGGTTGGCTCGGCGTGCTGGCCGACGTGCCGCCGTGCGAGCACGAGCTGATCTATTCGAACCACGCCCGCGGCTTCGCGCTCGCCTCGATGCGCTCGCCCACCCGCAGCCGCTACTACCTCCAGTGCGGGCTCGACGAGCGCCTGGAGGACTGGTCGGACGATCGTTTCTGGGACGAGCTCTGCGCGCGGCTCGGACCGGTGGCCGGCGCCCGGGTGGTCCGCGGGCCATCCTTCGAGAAGAGCATCGCGCCGCTGCGCAGTTTCGTCTGCGAGCCCCTGCGCTACGGCCGGCTGTTTCTCGCCGGCGACGCCGCCCACATCGTGCCGCCCACCGGCGCCAAGGGCCTGAACCTCGCCGCGTCGGACGTGATCATCCTCAGCGAGGCGCTCGCCAGGTTCCGTCGCACCGGCTCGGAGTCCGCGCTCGACGAATACTCGCCCCGCGCCCTCGCCCGCGTCTGGAAGGCCGAGCGGTTCTCTTGGTGGTTCACGGGCCTCACCCACCGCTTCCCCACCATGGATGGCTTCGACCGGCGCATGCAGATGGCGGAGTTCGCCTACATCCGCGGCTCCCGCGCCGCGCAGACCGTCATGGCCGAGAACTACGTCGGCCTCCCCCTCGGCTAGACGCCATGAGAGTCATCCTGGTTGGCGCGGGCGAGCTGATGGCCCCGACCAGGGTTGCCACGGGCGGCGCTTAGGCCTTCCTTGCAAGCCCGGCGGCAGGTGGACGCGTGCGACGCAATCTCGATCAGCTCCTGAAGTTCCGGCAGCTGCGGATGCTGGATGCGCTGGAGCAGTTCCAGTCGCTGACCCGCGCCGCCGGAGCGCTAGGCATCACCCAGCCAGCGCTCACCAAGGGCGTGCGCGAGCTGGAGGACCTGCTCGGCGAACCCCTGTTCCAGCGCCACGCCCGCGGCGTCCGTCCCACGGCGGCGGGTCAGGTGGTGATCCGCTACGCCCGAGGCGCGCTCGCTGATCTGCGCCGCCTGGAGGAGGACCTGGCCGGCGATCCCGGCCAGCCGGCCATCGTGGCGGTCGGCGCGCTGCCCGTCGCCGCGGTGGGGATCATGCCCGCGGTGATCCGGCGCGCCCGGGCCGAGCACCCGCACCTGCAGGTGCGTATCGTGGAGGGCCGGACAGAGACCCTGCTCGCGCAGCTGGAGGCGGGCGAGGTCGACCTGGTCGTGGGCCGCATCTACCCGCCGCTGTCGCCGGATTCGCTGAACCGCGAAGCGCTGTACGCTGAGCCGATCTCGGTCATGGCGCGCGCGGGCCACCCACTGCAGGGGCTGCGCAGACCCCAGGCCAAGGACCTCGCGGCCTACGACCTGGTGCTGCCCACCTTCAGCCAGCGGATCAGCCACGACATCGAGCATTTCATGGCGTCCATCGGCCTGACGCCCGGGCCGCGGACCATCCGCTCCACCTCCCGCGGCTTCATCCGCGAGATGCTGCTGTCCTCCGACATGATCACCGTCATGCCGCGGATGGTCATGGGCGGCGACCTGCTGCGTCGGCAGGCCTTCGTCGCGCCGGTGACCGCTCCGCTCTTTCCGCGTCCGGCGGGCGTGATCACCAATCCCCACCGCGGGGTCTCGCATGCCGCGGGCCTGCTGATCTCGGTCATCCGCGACACCCTCGCGGACCTGGCGCGCTCGGGCGATTTCGACATCACCCGCTGACCTCCTGATCCATAAGAAAATTCGCCCTCAGTCGCGCCTTTTCCATAACCGCATGGAATGTCTGAGGCTGGAAACACGATGCGTGGCGCGCCGTCCAGGCGCGTTAGGATCGTCGGCGTGCTGAAGGGCGAGAGACGCGCAAAATGAAGATCGTGATGGCAGGCCAGGGCGCCTTCGGCATCAAGCACCTCGAGGCGATCCAGAAGATCGAGGGCATCGAGGTCGCAAGCCTGGTGGGCGGCAGCGCCGACTCTACGCGCGAAGTCGCCGAACGCTTCCACATCCCGCATTGGACACTCGACCTGGCCGAGGGCCTCGCCCAGCCGGGCGTGGACGCCGCCATCCTCGCCACGCCGACCCAGATGCACGCCGCCCAGACGATCCAGTGCCTGGAGGCCGGCAAGCATGTGCAGGTGGAGATCCCGCTGGCCGACAACCTCGCCGACGCCGAACGCGTCGCGGCGGCGCAGAAGAAGGCCGGGAAGATCGCCATGTGCGGCCACACCCGCCGCTTCAACCCGTCCCACCAGTGGATCCACAAGCGCATCGTCGCCGGGGAGTTGAAGCTGCAGCAGATGGACGTGCAGACCTACTTCTTCCGGCGGAAGAACCTGAACGCCCTGGGCCAGCCGCGCAGCTGGACCGACCACCTGCTCTGGCACCACGCCGCCCACACGGTGGATCTGTTCGCCTACCAGACCGGCGAGGAGATCAGCGTCGCGCGCGGGATCCAGGGCCCGGCGCATCCCGAGCTGGGCATCGCCATGGACATGTCGATCCAGATGAAGGTCCCGTCGGGGGCGCTCTGCACGCTCTCGCTCTCGTTCAACAACGACGGGCCGCTCGGCACCTTCTTCCGCTACATCTGCGACAACGGCACCTACATCGCCCGCTACGACGACCTGATGGACGGCAAGGAACAGCCGATCGACGTCTCCAAGGTGGACGTCTCGATGAACGGCATCGAGCTGCAGGACCGCGAGTTCTTCGCCGCCATCCGCGAGGGCCGCGAGCCGAACGCCTCCGTCGCCCAGGTGCTGCCCGCCTACCGCGCCCTCGACGTCATCGAGAAGAGCCTGCTCTAGGAGCCGCCCGCATGAGCCTGGTCGTCCGCAACATCCCGCGCGCTGATCCCGCGGTCATCGACGCCCTGGCGGGCTTCGGCGTGGCGACGGTCCATGAGGCCCAGGGCCGCAAGGGCCTGCTGGCCAGCTACATGCGCCCGATCTATCGGCCCGCCGCGATCGCCGGCTCGGCGGTCACCTGCGAAGTGGCGCCGGGCGACAACTGGATGATCCACGTCGCGGTCGAGCAGTGCCGACCCGGCGACGTGCTGGTGGTGGCGCCGACCAGCCCCTGCGAGGACGGCTATTTCGGCGACCTGCTCGCCACCTCGCTGAAGGCCCGCGGCGTGCGCGGTCTCATCATGGACGCCGGCGTCCGCGACGTGGCGGTGCTGACTGAGATGGGCTTTCCCGTCTGGTCGAAGGCGATCTACGCCCAGGGGACGGTCAAGGAGACCCTGGGCAACGTGAACCTGCCGCTGGTCTGCGCCGGCGCTCTGGTGAACCCCGGCGACGTGATCGTGGCCGACGACGACGGCGTCTGTGTCGTGCGCCGCCAGGAGGCCGGCGCGATCGCCGAGAAGGCCCGCGAGCGCGAGGCCAACGAGGGGGACAAGCGCGCCCGGTTCGAGGCCGGCGAGCTGGGGCTCGATATCTACGGCATGCGCGAGAAGCTCGCCGCCAAGGGGCTCAAGTACCTGGACGAGCCGCCCCAATGACCCAGACGGCCATCCCTTGCACCGTGATGCGCGGCGGCACGTCGAAGGGCCTCTATTTCCTCGCGTCCGACCTACCCACCGACCGCGCCACGCGCGACGCCGTGCTGCTAGCCGCCATGGGCTCACCGGACCCACGTCAGATCGACGGTATGGGCGGCGCACATCCGCTGACCAGCAAGATCGCCGTGGTCGGGCCATCCACCCATCCCGACGCCGACGTGGACTACCTCTTCCTGCAGGCCGTGGTGGACGAGGCCCGCATCGACGACGGGCAGAACTGCGGCAACCTGCTGGCCGGCGTCGGTCCCTTCGCGATCGAGGAGGGGCTGTTCGCGCCCGAGGACGGGATCACCCACGTCCGCATCAACATGCTCAACACCAAGAGCCTCGCGGTCGCCGCGATCCAGACGCCCGGCGGCAAGGTCCGCTATGACGGCGAGGCCCGGATCGACGGCGTGCCCGGAACGGCCGCGCCGATCCCCATCGACTTCCTGGACGTGGCCGGCTCCAGCTGCGGCGCCCTGCTGCCCACCGGCAACCTGCGCGATGTTGTTCAAGGGATCGAACTCACCGCCATCGACAACGGTATGCCCGTGGTCGTGATGAGGGCGAGCGACCTCGGCAAGACCGGCTACGAGACGCCGGAAGAGCTGGAGGCCGACGCCGAGCTGAAGGCCCGCATCGAGGCGATCCGGCTGGAGATCGGCCCGCGCATGAACCTGGGCGACGTGGCGAAGAAGACGGTGCCGAAGATGTGCCTGGTCGCGCCGCCGCAGCATGGCGGGGCGATTTCGACCCGCAATTTCATCCCTCACCGGGTGCACGAAGCGATCGGTGTGTTTGGCGCGGTCAGCGTCGCCACCTGCGCCGTCCTCCCCGGCAGCGTGGCCGCTGACGTGACCCGGGGGGGTGATGGCGCGGTGAAGGAGCTGGAGGTGGAGCATCCGACCGGCTTCTTCACCGTCGCCATGGACATCGCGCTAGATGGCGACGAGGTGACGGTCCGGCGCTCCGCCCTGCTGCGGACCGCCCGCCGGCTGATGCGGGGTGAGGTGTATGTTCCCGCAACACTGTGGGATCCGGGCGCATGAGCGGCGTGCGCGTCATCGCCCTCATCGGCTTCGGCGAGGTGGGCCAGATCCTTTGCGACGACCTGCTCGCGCAGTGCGGCGTCCGTGTGAGGGCGTGGGACACCGCGTTCGCCAATCCCGGGAGCGGGCCCAGCGCAGCGGCGCGTGAACGGCGCGCGTGCGTGGCCGGCATGGACTACCCGGCGGGCCAGCCCGTGGTGATCGAGGGCGTGCTGGCGGCCCCGTCCAGCGCGGCCGCGGTGGCCGGCGCGGACCTGGTCATCAGCGCGGTGACGGCGGACCAGACCCTGCTGGCGGCGGAGACGGCCGCCGCCGCGATCGGGCCCGGAGCCTTCTTCCTGGACCTCAATTCCAGCTCGCCGGGCCGGAAGATCGACGCGGCGGCGGTGATCGAGGCGGCCGGCGGACGCTACGTCGAGGCCGCCGTCATGAGCCCCATCGGGCCGAAGCGGATCGCCTCGCCCATGCTGCTGGGCGGGCCCCATACCGAGGCGTTCCTCGCGGCTGCGGACGGACTGGGGTTCGCCGGCGCCCGTCCCTATGCCGACGTCGTGGGCCGCGCCGCCGCGACGAAGCTCTGCCGCAGCGTGATGATCAAGGGGATCGAGGCGCTGCTCGCCGAAAGCCTGCTGGCGGCGCGCCATTACGGCGTCGAGCAGGTGGTGCTGGACTCGCTCTCCGACCTCTTGCCGCTGCCCGACTGGCCGGCCAAGGCGCAGTACATGATCTCGCGCTCGGTCGAGCATGGCGTCCGTCGCGCCGAGGAGATGCGCGAGGCCGCCCGCACGGTCGCGGAGGCCGGGATCGCGCCCACGATGAGCCTGGCCGCCGCCGAGCGGCAGGCGTGGGCCGCCGCCCGCCGCAGCGCGCTTTCCCCCGACCTGGCGACCATGCTGGACGCCGTCATCCGCGACATGGAGGCCAGCGCATGATCATCGACTGTCACGGCCACTACACCACCGCGCCGGCGCCGCACGACGCCTGGCGCGACGCCCAGAAGGCGGCGTTCAAGGCCGGCGGCGACATCGACCCGGCCTATCCCGAGATCTCGGACGACGAGATCCGCGAGACCATCGAGAAGAACCAGCTGCGGCTGATCAGAGAGCGCGGCGCGGACTTCACGATCTTCAGCCCGCGCGCCTCCACCATGGCCCATCACGTCGGGAACGAGGCGGTGAGCCAGGCCTGGACGCGGCGCTGCAACGACCTGATCAAGCGGGTGGTCGACCTGTTCCCGGAGACCTTCGCCGGGGTTTGCCAGCTTCCCCAGTCGCCGGGCGTCAGCATCGAGAACTCCATCGCCGAGCT